>Ga0209233_1000624_pt1 | contig 17790 bp, 20 predicted proteins | sample AraplaCL_Cvi_mCL_FD_184269 | JGI IMG/M metagenome (GOLD analysis project Ga0209233, IMG submission 184269) | Arabidopsis root microbial communities from the University of North Carolina, USA - plate scrape CL_Cvi_mCL (SPAdes) (version 2) | ecosystem: Host-associated > Plants > Roots > Endosphere...
GTCACCACGATCGCCAGCCCCTTCACCCACCAGCGCCAGAGCGAAAAGATGTTGAGGCTGAGCAGCAAAACCAGCAGCACGAGGTAGACGGCGAGCGTGCCGTAGAGCGCGGTCTGCGGCATCAGCGGGCCCTCCCGCGCGGTATCACTTGCGCACCTCGTGCACCAGCGAGATCTGCCGCTGGTTGGTGCTCGTCACGTTGCCGTCGGCGTCGATGTTGAAGCGGACCGCCGTACGCTCGTCGCCTTTCAGGTTGAGCACGATGGTGTCGTAGTAGACCACCGAAACCTTGGGATTGATCTTTTCGACCTTCACCTTGACCGGCACCGGCCCGGGGGAGGGATCGGTGAAGCGATAGATATTGACCACATATTCGCCCGGAATATTGCGGCGGATCGACACCGTTTCCTGGTTCAGCGGGTCGGCCACCGTCTGGCCGTTGATCGTCAGGGTATCGAGATAATTGCCGCGGTCGTCGCGATCGAGGCTCATGAACCCCTTCTGCGGCGCGTGGTACCAGACGATGTTGCCCAACGGGTCCTCGACATAGGTGTCGATGTCGTTCGCGTCGTTGTCGGGCCAGGTGACGGTGATGATGAACTCGGCCTTCACGTCGACATTGCCCGCCTTCGCATCCGGCCGGATCAGCGCGAAGGCGATGAACAGCATCACCGAAAAGCCCAGCAGGGCATTGAACAGGATATCGGTGAAGGGAACGAAGGTGCCGTCGTCCGATTGGCCCGTGAACAGGCTAGGATCGTGCATCGGGCCGCCGCTCCAGCGCCGACATCACATAGATCTCCGAGGTCTCGGTAATGATGTCGAAGAGCTCAGCGATGTCGTTGTCGAGCATGAAGTATTCGAACTTCAGCACCAGCGCGCTGGAGATGCCGGTGACCGTCACCGTCAGCGCCACCGCCATGCCGGCGGTCATCCCCGACAGCGCCGTCTTGAGGTTGTCAGCTTCGAAATTGGTGATCGCGGCGATCGGGATCAGCATCAGGATGAAACCGATGGCGGTGCCCAGCAGCGCCAGCCGCAACAGCGCCTCGGAGACGAACAGCCCGAGCTTTTCCTTGTTCCGCAGCCGGTCGGCCAGCGCCCGCAGCAGCAGCGTCTGGTCGAATTTGACGCTGCCGATCACATTGGCCTTGGTGAGGAGGTTGGCGATGTGGGTGGTGAGCACGGAGGGCTCGAGCGGCCGGCTGTTGGCCGTGAGCACCCGCCCGTCGCTGGCGATATGGAGCCCGTCGGCGCCATTGGCGAGGATCGTTTCCTTCACCTTGCGCGCCGCCACCAACTGACCTGCCACGTCCGCCGTCTGCACCAGGCAGTGCAGCGCCGTCGCCACGAAGATCACGCCAATGGCGAGCGAAATATGGGTACGGTCGCTGGAGAGCAGCGATTGCAGCAGGCCGAAATACCAAAGCGCGAGCACGGCCACGACCGCCACGCAATTCAGCAACAACCAGCGCAATATCGGCGCGTAGTCGCGGACCTCGGTCGGCGCCCCGAGCAGCGCCAATCTACCACGCGCCATCATTCCTCCTCGTCCCTCGACGGTTACAGCCGTCATAGAGGGCAAGCGCTAACATGATGCAAATGACGGTGGTCATCGCTGATTCCAATGCATGGCATAGTCTGTGCCGCTGCCCTCATCCTTTGCGCCAATTGACGCCGCCTCCTTTGGCCGTGCACTCGGGTGACTTTGCGTTTAGCGCCCCAGCTGCCGGAGGCCGCCCCTGGACACGCCCGAACAGCCCCTGCCGCCGCGGCTCCGGGTGCATCCCGACCGCCGGCTGATCGATGCGGAAATCCACGCCCGTCCGGTGCAGCCGCTCGCCGGCCCGGCCCGTATCCGCCGCGCCGCTTTCATGGCCGACGCCGACCGGCGGCAATTGCAGGCGCTGCGCACGACGCTTGCGGCCCGCCACGGCGACCTGCGGCCGGAAGCGCGCCAGCTCGAATATGGGGCGAACGGCTACCGGGTGACCGCCGAGGTGCACAACGAGTTCGCGACCCTCACCTGGGTCGGCCCGATCGACGACTGGACACCCTGGCCCGCCGGCATCGGCCTCGAGGCCTTCGAGGACATGCCGCTGATCGCCGCCACGCGCATCGACCTCGTCGCCGCGGCCGAAATCTCCCCCGCGGCGCTCGCCGGCTTCAGTCCCCTGAGCCTTTGCTATTCGGCCCTCTATGACGGCACGGCGCAGGCGGCGACCGATTTCGTCATGGATGCGGAGGGCTTCACGCGCTTCGAGCTGGCGGCCGGGCGGTGCGGCGAGTTGCGGCGCGGCGTCCTGGTGCGGCGCCTGCTCGAGATCGAGACCTACCGCACCCTGGTGCTGCTCGGCCTCCCCCTCGCCCGCAGCCGCGGCGCCGACGTGCAGGCACAGGAGGCCCGGCTCAGCGCCCTGATGCGCCAGCTGGCGCTCGGCACCTCGGTGAGCGACAATCAGCAGTCGCTCGATGCCCTGCACCAGTTGAGCCTCGAAATCGCCCGCGCACAGGATGAGCTGAGTTTTCGGTTTGCCGCCACGCACGCCTATGCGGAGGTGCTGCGGGCCCGGCTCAACCGGCTGACCGAAGTGTCGATCGCCGAGTTCACCACCATCGCCCGTTACCTCGAAAACCGCATCGACCCGGCGGTCGCCACCTGCCGGGCGCTGGAAAAGCGCCTCGATTCGGTCGCGGCCAAGGTCGCCCGCTCTACCGAGCTGCTGAACACCCGCATCAGCCTCAGCATCGAGACGCAGAACCAGGCCGTGTTCGATACCATCTCGCGGACCGCCCGCAACCAGTACGAATTGCAGCAGACGGTGGAGGGGCTGTCGATCGTCGCCATCTCCTACTACGCCCTGTCGCTGATCGGCGACGTGCTCTCGGGCGCCTCGGTGGTGCTGCCGGTCGACCGCGAGATCGTCCTCGCCCTCGCCGCGCCCCTGGTAGTGCTCGTCACCTGGTTCGCCCTGCGCCTCGTCCGGCGCGGCCATGGCGGACACTAGATCGGTGCATACCAATCCATGCTTCGAGGCTCGATCGCTCCCGACGCAGCAGCACCTGGCCCTGAGCCGGCAGGCCGCATGAAGCAATTTCCATGCCACAGGTCCGCGCAAAGCGCAGATTTGTTACGCTGCGAAATAGATGATGTCCCTACTAATTGTGTCTCACGATTGATTGTAGCGCTCGATGTCGGGCACTTGGAGGGGTCGGCGCGCGCGGCGCTCGATCCTTACCGAATTCGAGGAGTCTACCTTATGAAAATGCTAGGCTTGGCGGGGCTTTTGCTCCTGGCGGCCACGACCCACAGCTTCGCGGCGGGCGATCCGGACGCCGGCAAGGCCATCTTCACCAAGTGCGCCGTCTGCCACAACGTCGGCCCGGACGCAAAGAACAAGATCGGCCCGGCACTTACCGGTATCATCGGTCGCCAGCCGGGCACTTTCGCCGGCTTCAACTACTCGCAGGCGATGAAGGATTTCGGCGGCAAGAACCCGGCGTGGACCGCCGATCTGGTCGGCCAGTTCCTCAAGAAGCCGGGTGATCTGATTCCCGGCACCAAGATGACCTTCACGGGCCTCAGCTCGCAATCCGACATCGACAACGTGATTGCCTACCTCCAGAGCCAGTGAAACGTTCCAGTTTCACGCTTTCTAGCATAGATTGGCTATCTGCCGGCCGCCGATTCGGCGGCCGGTTGTTTGTGTGCCCCCGCCAATCCCGTCGATACGCCCCCATCAATTAAGCCAATTTGTTATATTGCGGCGACCGTCTCGGACATAGGAGGATGTCCCGATGGATATCACCCTCAAACAGCTCGAAATCTTTCAGGCCGTGGTGGTTGCCGGATCGATCACGAAGGCGTCGCGCCGTATCGGCCTGTCGCAGCCTTCGATCTCCCAGCAACTCGCCAAGCTCGAGGAAAAGCTCGGCTCGCAATTGATTCAGCGTAACCGCACCGGCGTCATCAGCCTGACGCCGTCCGGCGAATACTGGTTCAAGGCCGGCGACGATCTGCTGCAGCGGCTCGAAGGCATCGTCGACGAGCACAACCACCGCTTCGTCGACGGCAGCGTGCTCGTCCGCATGGGGGTCACGCCGACCCTGCGCGGCCACTTCGCCTCGACCGCCGGCCGCATCGCGTCCGAGCAGCCGGGCTTCGTCAAGTTCGAACTGCGCTTCGCCCTGACCAGCGGCGAACTCGTCGAGCAACTGCGCCTGCATCAGATCAACTTCGCCATCGTCAATAAGGAAGCCATCGAGGAGGACCGCGGCTCGTTCCACGTCGCCGACCTGTTCGACGATCCCCTAGGCTGGATCGTGCCGGCCAGCGTGTCATTGAGCGAGATCAAACAGGCCCTGTCCAAGAAGAGCCAGCTCAAAGGATTAACCTCGAGTCTCAGATATTTCGTCGAGGTGGATGCGAGCGCCGGCCTCAAAGGGCAGAGCGACGAATGGTACCGCCACACCCTGCCGGGCGCCGTCGCCGCCTATTCGACCAACACCTACGCGACCGCCGTAGACCTCGTGGCCGAAGGCCTCGCGACCACGCACACCCCGCTCTCCCTGCTCCCCAGTCTCGACGCCGCGACGCGGCAGAAGATCCGCATCTTTCCGCTCGAACAACTGAGCCGCACCGTTGTACTGGGCATGCCCAAGCACCTCTATACGCTTCCCTCTTACGCCAACGTCTTCCGTCGCATCGTCGAGTTCTGTCGCGCCGAATACAATCGCGAGATGCTGACTGGCGACGGCACGGCGCTGCCGCTGGCCGGCTGAGGCTTCGTTCCCCCAAATTATAATGACGAAGATTGGCTTACCTGTGGTTGCGCAGTGCCATTGTGCTGGTCCCACTGTGAAGAAGCCCTTGGGGGAGATCAATGATAGTTAAAAAGCTTTTGCTGGGCGGCCTGTTGACCGCTTCGGTTCTCGGGATGATGGGAACGGCAATAGCCGCCCAGGCACCGACGAAGACGGCCACCGACGCCGCAATGGCAGCGCCGGCCACGAGCGATCCGGTCACGGACGAGCGGCTCGCCAACGCTTCCTCTGAGAAGGAGGCCGGCAATTGGCTCATGGTCAACAAGACCTATGACTCCAACCGCTATTCGCCGCTCAAGGAAATCAACGCCAAGAACGTCGCCGGCCTGAAGCTGGCGTTTGCCGTGCCGCTCGCCGGCCTCGAGCCGTCGGCGTTCGGCGTCGGCGCCCTCGAAGGCACCGTGCTGGCCAAGGATGGCTTCCTCTACGCCACGGACGCCTGGGGCACGCCCTACAAGATCGATGCGACGTCGGGCAAGGAAGGCAAGCTCGCCTGGGTTTGCGACACCGGCGTCGACAAGGATCCCACCCTGGGCATCCTGCTCGCCAATCGCGGCGCCGCGCTTTACGGCGATACCGTGATCACCAATCTCGCCGACGGCCGCGTCGTGGCCTGCGACGACAGCACCGGCAAGGTGGTCTGGCAGACCAAAGAGGCGACCAATCCGGGCGAAGGCTTCGACGGCGCGCCCCTCGTGGTCGGCGACAAGATCATCGTCGGCCAGGCCTTCGGCGACTGGGCGACCCGCGGTTTCATCGCCGCCCTCGACGCCAAGACCGGCAAGGAACTCTGGCGGTTTTACACCGTGCCCGAGCCCGGCCAGCCCGGCGCCGACACCTGGAAGTGCGACACCGCCAAGAACCCCGATTGCTGGAAAACCGGTGGCGCCGCCGCCTGGGTGACCGGCTCGTACGATCCGGCGACCAAGACCCTCTACTGGGGCACGGGCAACCCGGTTCCGATGTTCGACCCCAGCTATCGTCCGGGCGACAACCTCTACTCCAACTCGACCGTGGCGCTCGACGCCGAGACGGGCAAGCTGAAGTGGTACTTCCAGTACACGCCGGGCGACTATCATGACTTCGACGAAGTCGGCACCCAGCAGCTGGTCAACGTCAAGATCAATGGCGAAGACCGCAAGGTGCTGGCCCACTTCGGCCGTAACGGCATCTTCTACACGCTCGACCGCTCCAACGGCTCCTTCATCGCCGGCACGCCCTATGTCGACAAGCTGAACTGGACCAAGGGCCTCGACCCCAAGACTGGCCTGCCGGTCGAATACGATCCGAGCAAGTCGCTGCAGGTCTATGTCACCCCGGCCAAGGCGGGCGAGGTCAACAACACCTGCCCGAACATCCAGGGCGGCATGAACTTCTGGCCGTCGGCCATCGATCCGACGACCAACACCGCCTACGGCGCCGGCATCGAGGGCTGCAGTGCCATCACGCCCAAGCCGCAGGATTCGAGCAGCGTGAAGGTCGGTCAGACGTTCGAAGGCGGCGGTTACGTCGCGGCCGGCGCCCAGACCGGTTCCATCTTCGGCTGGGACATCGCCACCAACAAGCAGGTCGCCAAGCAGGCCCTGCCCTACCCGAACTACGCCGGCGTCAGCGCCACTCCGGGCCTGGTCTGGTCCGGTCAGGTCGATGGCACCTTCGGCGCCTATGACGCCAAGACGCTCGCTCCCAAGTGGAGCATCAACATGGGCAATACGTTCCAGGCGGCTCCGACGATCTTCTCGATCAAGGGCAAGGAATACATTGCCATTATGGGCGGCGCGATCGGCCTTGGTGACTTCGGCTACCCCGAACTCAAGGGCAAGCAGGCAGCCAATATGCTGTATGTCTTCTCGCTCTGAGCCAAACGGACGATAGTCCAGACTCCAGCCTGCCGGGACGCACCCGGCAGGCATTTAGCTTGTGATGGATTGACAATGACCCTGATGAAATCAGCCCGTGCCCTCGCCGTCGCCGTGCTGCTGCTCGGCAGCTTCACCGGCACCGCCGCCTATGCAGACGACGCCAAGCCCGCTGCGGCTGCCGCCGCGACCGCGGCCGGCGATCCGACGCAGTCTCCGGCCATCGAGCTGGCCGGCACGACGGCCCCCGATCTCGCCAGGGGCAAGCGCCTGTTCCAGACCGTGGCCAATTGCGCCCGCTGCCATGGCTGGCCGGGCGATGGCCTCACCGGCAAGGATCCGCGCTCGCCGGGCATCCCCGCCAACCTGCGCCAGTCCTCGCTCGACACCGACACCATGATCCAGGTGGTGAGCTGCGGCATCCCGGGTTCGCCCATGCCCTACCATGACGATCTGGCCTACAAGGATTCCCGCTGCTTCGGCACGACCGCCAAGGACTATACGGCCGACCAGCTGCCCCAGCCGGGCAAGGCGCTGAACAACCAGGACATCATCAACGTGGTGGCCTACGTGCAGCAGACCCTGCAGGGCAAGGGTGCCGTCACCAAGGCCGAGTGCGAAGCCTATTTCAAGCCGGGCGCTGCCGCCTGCGCGGACTACAAGTGATGCAGGCTGCGTTGCGGCTCGGCGCCGTCGTCGCGCTGCTCGCCGCGACCATCCCGAGCCTGGCCGCGGGGCAGTCTGGCCCCGCGATGGCGGGGCCGGCCGCCGCCGGTCCGGCCATGGTGCCCGGCTTTACCATCTGGGACGTCAAGCTCGGCCAGCCGGTGTCCGCCATCCCCGACCCCGAAATCGTCAACGTGGCGTGCGGCACCAATGGCGGGCCGCCGGCGCTGGCGCTGAAGAATTTCTCCGAGTTCGCCAAATGCCAGCCCGAAGCCTCCGGGCTGCGCGAAGTCCATTTCGAGTACGACGACGAGCAGGCTTATGTGGCCAAGGCGCTCGAGCTCGAGTACCGCTTCCTGACCACGGGCACCTCGGTCTACGCGCACCCGGTCAACGTCTCGGTGCTCGTCGATGACAAGGGCATCGCCCGCGGCATTCGCATCGTTACCGACGACCGCGCCTCGATTCGCGACAGGCGCAGCGCCGCCTCGCTGGAGCAGAGTCTCCGCGCGCGCTTTGCCGACTGGAGCCTCGACTGCAAGGCCTTGCCGCCCGCCGATGGCGAGGACAGCGTCGGCGGCGAATTCGTGCACGATATCTGCACCGGCCAGAATGCCGCCAGCGACCGCCTGCGCATCGAGTCCGTCTACATGCGCCGCAAGGGCCAGGTAGCGATCGATCCCGAGACGCAAAAGCTCATCCGCGACAGCTTCTACAGCTCCACCCGCTTCGAGGAAGTCGAAGCGCCGTACCAGCCGCAACTGCCGCCGACCGGCTGATCACGGCTCGAAATGACCGTCGGCCATGAAATTCCGGCTCAGCTTCGCCCCGGTCAGCACGACGCTGGTCATGTCGGCGGTGGTGAAGCGGCAGCCGGTGACCGTGGCGTTGCTGAAATCGGCGTCATGCAGGTCCGCGCCATAGAAATCGGTGATGTTGACGGTGGCTGCCTTGAAGCTGGTGTCAGACGCCTTGGCATTGAGCAGCCCGGCATTGTCGAAGTGCGTATTGTCGAAATTGCTGTTGCCGACGCTCGCCTGCTCGAGATTGGTCTTGACCAGCGAGGCGCCATCGAGATTGGCGTTGTTCAGACGGACGTTGGTCATTACCGCCTGGTCGAAGATCGCCTTGACCGCGCTTACGCGGGTCATGCGGGCGTTCTGCAGCCGGGCGCCGCTCAGGTTGGCGCCGTCGAGCTTGGCGCCCGACAGCTGCGACTGGTAGAACAGCGCGTTCGTCACCGTTGCGCCGACGAAGCTGGCGTTCGACAGGTCGGTGAGATTGAAGTTCGCTGCATCGGCCGTGACCTTGTCGAAGATCGCGCCCTTGAGGATCGCCCGGTGAAAGCTGGCGTCGGTCAGGTTGGCGCCGGTGAAGTCGACCCCGCTGAGGTCGGCCTTCTTGAAGCTCGCCCCGTGCAGGTCGCAGCCACGGCACTCCTTTCGCGCTCCCGACAGCAGGTCGGATACATCGTCGGCGTAGGCAGTTCCCGTCAGCGCGACGAGCACGGCCACGGTGGCAGCCAATTTCATGGATAAGCTCCTTGCCCTTGCAGACTAGCGCGGCGCGCGCATCCTGCCCGAAATTCTTTCCATTGGAGGACCCGATGAAGCCGCATCCGAGCAAACTCTTCCTGGCCGCGCTGGCGGCGGTGCTGCTGGCGGTACCGGCAGCGGCTCCCGCCCTGGCCGACGACAGCGTGAGCGGCACCGCGAGCGCGGCAGGTCCCGACATCATCAAGATCAACGGGCAGAGCATCGTCCTGCTCGGCATCGACGCGCCGGAGGCCAACCAGCCCTGCCACGACAACGGCAAGGATTGGGGTTGCGCCGACACTGCCTTCGCCGTGCTCGACCAGACGGTCAAGCAGGGCACGGTGACCTGCCAGCTCTCGGGCGCCCCCGATCCCTTCGGCAAGCGTGGCGGCCTCTGTACCGTCAACGGCAAGGACGTCGGCGACGAGCTCATCAAGCAGGGCCTCGCCGTCGCCTACCCGCATGACCCCGAGAGCAAGAACTACCTCGCCGACCAGAAGGTCGCCAAGGCAGCCAAGCTCGGCCTCTGGGCCGATGGCGTCAGCTTCGACATGCCCTGGGTGTGGCGCGGCATGCATAATCACACCCCGTTCAAATAGCCGGCGCGTCGGCATCGGCGGCACTGCCGCCGGTAAGCCTGATATAGGCGTCGGTCAGGTCGTCGACCCCGGCCGCCGCCGTCAGTTCGGCGGGGGTGCCCTGGCGCAGCACCTCCCCCGCCCGGATCAGCACGATGCGATCGGCATGCGCCACTTCCTCGACCAGGTGCGTGGCCCAGAGGATCGAGGTGCCGTGCTTTTCGCGCACCACCTGCATGTGGGCGACGAGCATGCGCCGCGTCGTCGCATCGAGCCCCACCGACGGTTCGTCCATCAGCAGCAGGTCCGGCTCGTTGAGGAGGGCCCGCGCGATCTCGACCCGCCGCTGGTTGCCGCCCGAGAGCGTGCGCACCGGCTTCTTGACCAGGTCCGAGATCTCCAGCAGCTCGACCACGCCCTCGATGCGCGACTTCAGCAGGCTGCCCGAGAGTCCGAACAGCCCGCCATGGAAGGCGAGGTTGGCGCGCACCGACATGTCGAGGTCGACCGACCGCGACTGGAACACCACGCCGAGCCGGCTGAGGATATCGGCGCTGTTCCGCTTGTAGCCGAGCCCGAAGAGCTCGACGGTGCCGCTGTCGGGTGCGAACAGCCCGGCCGCGATCTGGAACAGCGTCGACTTGCCGGCCCCGTTCGGCCCGAGCAGCCCGATGACCTCCGAGCCTGCGATGTCGAGATCGATACCCTTCAGCGCCTGCACCTTGCCGTAGGATTTGCGCACCTGCGACAGGTGCATCACCAGCGGCCGGGACACGAAAGACGACTCGTTCATGGCGTGAGTTCCTTGGCTTCGCCGGACAGCAGGGAGGTGAGGCGCGCTATTTCCGGGGCGGTCCGGTCCTGCCGGGCGACTGGGAAGTGCCGGTCGGCGACGATCCGCGCCGGGCGTCCCTCGAGCAGCAACGTGCGATCGGCCAGCCGGGCTGCGTCTTCCGCCAGATGGGTAACGAGCAGCGCCGTCGATCCTTCGGCGGCGATCAGCTCGGCGAAGAGGTTCTGCAGCTCGGTGACGAGATGGCGGTCGAGCGATACCAGCGGCTCGTCGAGCAGCAGGAAGCCCCTGTTGACCGACAGCGCCCGAGCCAACGCGACGCGGCGCTGCATGCCCCCAGACAGCTGGTCGGGCAGCGCATCGCCCGAGCCCGAGAGCCCCACCCGGTCGAGCCAGTGACGCGCCTCGTCGCGGCTCGTTTCCGGCCGGACCGCGCGGAGGTTGTCGATGGCGCTGAGCCAAGGCAGCAGCCGCGAATCCTGGAACACCAGGCCCGCGGGCGGCGCCTCCGAGGCCGGCAGCCCGCCGACGGTGATCATGCCCTCGAAGCGCCGGTCGACGCCGGCGATCATCCGGATCAACGTCGACTTGCCAACCCCGGAAGGGCCCACCAGCGCCACCACCGAGCCCGGCTCGACCTCGAACGACAGGTTCGCGAACAACGGCTCGCCTGTGCCCTCGAACCGCTTCAGCACCACATCGACCTTTACGCGCGGACCGAGCGCCATCCGGACACCTTGTGCTCGAGCGGGCGCATGACGCCATATTCGATGATGACGATCACGGCGATGAACACCACCGTGTAGGCAAGGATCGCCGTCACGTCGAAGAACTGGAAGAAGATGTTGATCCTGAAGCCGACGCCGCCATCGCTCCCCAGCACCTCGAAGACCAGCACGATCTTCCAGATCAGGCTGAGGCCGGTGCGCGCCGACGCCAAAACGAACGGCATCAGCTGGGGCACGAAGATCAGCCGCAGGCGACGGAGAAACGGCATCCGGAACGCCACGGCCAGTTCGTCGAGATCGTGCGAAAAGCTCTTCACCCCTTCGCGGATGGTGGTCGCGACCAGCGGGATCTTGTTGCACATCACCGCCAGGATCAGCGCGAACTCGGTCAGGCCGAGCCAGATGTAGAGCACGATGGCGATGACGATGGCCGGCAGGTTGAGGCCCACCACCAGCCAGCCACCGAACAGCCGGTCGAGCCAGCGCACCCGCCCCATGACGATGCCGATCGCCGAGCCGATGATCATCGACAGCACGAACGCCACCGCCGCCCGGCCCAGCGTCTTGGCGAAGTCCGGCACAAGCTTTTCGGCCGTCGTCAGTTCGGCGATCCGCCCGGCCACGTCGACCGGGGTGGGGAACAGCCGGTTGCCGTAGTGCATCGCCAGCACTTGCCACAGCACCAGCAGCAGCGGCAGCGACGCGATCTCCAGCGATCGCCCGACAATCTGGCGCCCGGGCCGGCCCGCGGCCGTCGCCCGGTGCATCGGCGTGGCGTCTATTTGCTGTATCCCTTGTAGAAGGTGCCGTCCGCGAGCGCCGTCGCGCTTCCCACCACGTCCTTGCCGCCGAATTTTGCCAGCAAAGCGAAGGTCTGCGCCGCGGCATCCATCTTGGTCGGATCGTAGCTGCGCACCACGCCCTGGCGATACCCGTCGCGCATGGCGGCGAACAATTTGTCGTCATCCTTGACGTTCATCAGGCTGCGAATGCCCGGCCAGGCATCGTCGCTGTCGATCAGCGCCTGCTTGGTTTCGAACGAGGCATCGAAGAACGCCTTCAGCACCTCCGGCTTTTCGGCCGCCGTCTTGTCGGTGAAGACCCAGCCCAGCAGCGGCGGCGCCGCGCTGACGCCCAGCTCCCTGAGCATGTCCTGCACCGAAATGACCTGCGTCTTGCCGGCCAGCGCCGACTGCACGTTCCAGTTCCAGTTGTTGAGCGCGGCCTTGGCCTGGCCGCCGAGCAGCAGCTGGTTGACCAGCGGTGGCGCGCCGAACTTGACGCTCGCGTCGGCGGAGAGGGTGCCGCCCGTCTGCTTGGCGTAATAGGCCTGGAGCACGACGTAACTCTTGTCGACGGGCGTTCCGGCGGAGGCCAGCGTCTGGCCCTTGAGGTCGGCCACTGTCTTGATGCCCGCCGCCGGGTCGGTCATCAGCCCGCCCACCGCCAGCGAGTGCGGCACCATGGTGATCATGTTGCCCTGGCTGCGCTGCAGCGACACCCAGACGAAGTCGGAGAGGATGAGGTCGACGGTGCCGGTCTGCAGCGCGATCTGGCCTGCCTGGTTGTCGGCCAGCTGGCGGATCTGGATGTCGAGATTGTGCTTCTTGTCGATGCCGAGGTTGTGCATCGCGGTCAGTTCCCACTGCACCGTGCCGGTCTGCTGCACGCCGATGCTGATCGTGAGCGGGTCGGCCGTGGCCGCGGCCGTCAGCGCGGCGAGCCAGAGCCCGAACAAGCCGAGCGCCCTTGCAATCATCCCGAGCACATTTACCTCCCCCAAACCCTTGATCCTCTAGCCTTCGGTACCATTCGCACCCATTGCCCTTCGCAATATTCAGTATCAAAGAGTGACCGTTGCCCGCCACTTATCCCTGTAACCACGATGCATCGACGGTATCGCCGACCGGACCAGGCATTTTCGGCTGCAGGGAGATATTGAGTGATGTTGATCAATCGTCGTCGTGCTTTGGTTTCGATGGCTTCCGGGCTGGCTGCCGCCGCTGTGCCAGCGCTGCTGGTGCCGGCCGCCTTCGCCAAAGGCAATCTGGCCCACGATCCCATCAAGCTGCCAGAACTCAAGATCGACACCGCCGACCTCAAATACTCCCAGACCAGCTACACGCTCGAAACCGGCAAGTTCTACTGGTGGAAGATTTCCTGTGACGGCGTCGAGGAGAATATTGGCCTCGCGGCCCCCAAACTCTTTGCCAGCTCGTGGGTTTACCAGATCACGTCGGGCGACGATAACCAGCTCGAGGTGCACACGCAGGCGCTCGAGCATATCGAGTTCGACGGCGAGGGCACCATGACGATCCAGTTCGTCCCCATCCAGCCCGGCCAGTTCGATTTCTACACCCCAGGCTACGAAAACAAGGGCCTCAAGGGCACCGTCACGGTGAACTGACCATCATGAAACTCCTCTCCGCCGCCATTGCCGGCCTGCTCCTCGCCACAGCCTTCGCCGCCGCCCCCGCTCACGCGGCCGGCACGGGCCTCATCTTCGTCTCGAACGAAAAGAGCAACGAGGTCATCGTCTTCGATCCGAACTTCAACCAGGTGAAGTCGATCAAGACGTCGCACCGCCCGCGCGACATGCATTTCAACCAGGCGCACACCCTGCTCTACGTGGCCTGCGGCGACGACGACACGATCGACGTGATCGATGTCGCCAAGCTCGCGGTGGTCAATTCCATTCCCACCGGCCCGAGCCCCGAGATGTTCGAGCTCTCGGGGGACGAGAAATCCTTCTACGTCTCGGACGAAGAAGACTCCCGCATCGAAAAGATCGATATCGCCTCCGGCCAGTCGGTGCAGGACGTGGCGACCGGCGCCGAACCTGAAGGCGTGATCCTGTCCGAGGACGGCAAGACGCTCTACGCCACCTCGGAAGTCGCCGACATGGTGCACGTCATCGATACCACCACCGGCACGGTGACTAAGAACATCGTCGTCGGCACCCGGCCCCGCCGCTTCACCATGACGCCCGACGGCAGGGAACTCTGGGTCTCGTGCGAGCTGTCGAGCGAAGTCGACGTCATCGATCGCGCCACCAATACCGTCACCGACCAGTTGACCTTCGTGCCCCCCGGCTTCCGCGAGGAAGATGTCACCCCGGTCGGCATGACGATGACCAAGGATGGATCCAAGATGATCCTCACCCTCGGCCGCTCGAACCACATCGCCATCGTCGACACCAAGTCGCGCAAGGTGCTGGCCTATGTGCTGGTGGGCAAGCGCGCCTGGGGCGTCGATCTGACCCGGGACGAAAAGACCGCCATCGTCACCAACGGCCTGTCGGACGACATCACCATCGTCGACATGCAGTCGATGAAGCCGATCAAGTCGATCCCGGCCGGCCGCACCCCGCACAGCGTGGTCGTCGATGACTAGTCCCCGCGCCGCTTCCCTGCTGCTCGCCGGCGCCGCCATTGCAGTGCTGACCGCCACCACGGTCAGCGCCAAGGTGAAACTGCCCGCGGCGAGCACCAATCCGGCGGTCGCCAATGCGGCCCCCAAGGAGGTCAAGGTCGGCTATCTCGGCCTCGTCAACGACCCGCGCAACGCCGCCGACCTCGCCTTCACCAACATCCAGTTGAGCCCGCCCGACGATCCGCTGACCGGCGCCCAGATGGGCTTTGCCGACGAGGCGATCGTCGCCTCGGCCAACGGCTTCAAGATCGATCTCGACGCCCAGAAGGGCAAGGATATCGGCGAATTGGTCACCGAGGCCAAGGCCATGGCCGCCGGCGGCGAGCGCTTCATCATCCTCGACCTGCCCGACGACCTCGTCGACCAGTTGGCCGCCCAGACCAAGGACCTGCCGGTCACCCTGGTGAATGCCTCGGCGCACGCCAATTACCTGCGCGACCGGTGCTACGCCAACCTGCTGCACACCGCCGCTTCCGACCGGATGGAGCAGGACGCGCTGGTGCAGTACCTGAAGACCCGCAACTGGAACAAGGTGCTGGTGCTGCAGGGGCCGCTGCCGCGCGACAAGGTCATCGCCGACGCGTTCAAGCAGTCGGCCGCTCGCTTGCGGCTCGATATCGTCGACACGCGCAACTTCACCCTGAGCCGCACGCCCGACAGCCAGGAGAACAATAACGCGCTCCTCGTCACCGGCGGCATCGACTACGACGTCATCTTCATCGCCGACAGCGATGGCGAATATGGCCGCTACCTCCCCTATGCGACGCAATTGCCGCGTCCCGTCGTCGGCACGGCGGGCCTGGTGCCGGCCGAATGGCATTTCTCGTGGGATCGCGACGGCGCAACGCAGGTCACCTCCCGCTTCCAGAAGGCCACCGACCGCCGCCGCGAAATGACCGGCACCGACTGGTCGACGTGGATGGCCGCCAAGGCTATCGCCGATGCCTATGGCCGGGCGCCGGACGTCTCGGACCCCAACAAGATCGATGCCTACCTCAAAAGCGACGACCTCAAGCTCGACGGCTCGAAGGGCTTCTCGCTCAACTTCCGGCAATGGGATGGCCAGTTGCGCCAGCCGCTGGTGCTGGCAACCTCCAATGCCGTCATCGCCGCGCCGCCGCTCCCGGGCTTCCTGCACCAGACCAACGACCTCGACACGCTCGGCGAGGATGAGCCGGAGCACAAATGCCAGTGATCGCGCGCCCCTCCCGCCGCGCGACCGCCTCGGCGACGGCAGTCTCGGCAGCGGTCCTCCTGGCCGTTGCCGGGCTGCTTGCCGCCTCCCCGGTGCTGGCCGACGATGACGACGACACGGCCGCCGCCGATGTGCCCGGCCCGGCGATCATCACCCATATCGACCAGAACAGGCACTTCTTCGACTGCTTCAAACTATTGGTTTCGGACAGCCCGAAGCACGCTAAGCTATGTGGGCCCAACGACTACGAACCGGACGAGCAGCTTGCGCCGACGACCGGCGGGGGCGATGGAGGCGACGACGACTAGCCTTACCGTGAACGACGTCGCCGCAGCGCGCCCCCGCCTCAACCCAATGCATCTCTGGCTCGGCCTCCGGGCCGTGGTCTGGCGGGAACTCGCCAAGTTCCTGCGCCAGACCGAACGGCTGATTTCAGCCATCGTGCGGCCGGCGCTCTGGCTGCTGGTGTTCGCCACCGGCCTCCACGACCTGCTCGGCATCTCCATCATCGAGCCCTACGAGACCTATACCCCCTACCAGGAATACATCCTGCCCGGGCTGATGGGCATCATCATCCTGTTCCAGTGCATGCAGTCGGCGCTGTCCATGGTCTATGACCGGGAAGCGGGCGTCATGCGCGTCATGCTGGTCAGCCCGCTGCCGCGCAATTTCCTGCTGTTCTCGAAAATCCTCGCCGCGACGATCCTGGCCGTGCTGCAGTGCTACGCCTTCCTGCTGCTAGCCTGGATCTTCGGCTTCAACCTGCCCGGCTGGGGCAGCCTCGCCATCCTCCCCGGGCTGATCCTCGCCGGGCTGATGCTGGGCTCGATCGGCCTTCTGGTCTCGGTCTACACCCGCCAGATCGAGAACTTCGCCGGCATGATGAACTTCGTGGTGTTCCCGATGTTCTTCCTCTCCTCGGCGCTCTACCCGCTCTGGAAACTGCGCGAGGCCGGCGCCGATTTCGTCTTCTGGCTGTCCGAGATCAATCCGTTCACCCATGCGGTCGAGCTGATCCGCTTCACCGGCTACGGCAAGATGGACTGGATTTCCCTCGCCGTTGTGGTCGGCTGCACGATCGTCGCCTTCCTCCTCGCCGCCCGCGGCTACAACCCGCAAGCCGGCGCCATCGGCCGCGTCCAGCGCGCGTAGGCGGAAGGCCGGACCTGGGCAGAGCGATCGCATTTTGCGATTCCGACAGGCCTGAGCCCAGCTAGAACCATCGCAGCAGCCCTGCCGCGCGCGCCGCAGCCGGCCGCGCTAGGTCGGCATCATGTAGCCGACGCCGCGCACCGTCTGGATCAGCGACGGTTCCCCGTCGGCGTCGATCTTCTTCCGCAGGTAGCGGACGTAGACGTCGACGATCTTGGTGCCGGGGTCGTAGCCGTACTCCCAGACATTGTTGAGCAGCCGCTGCCGGCTGACGACCTTGCCGGCATTGGCCATCAGATAGCGCAGCAGCTCGAACTCGCGCGCCGTGAGGTCGATCGGCCGGCCGTCGCGGGTCAGCCCGCGCGACTGCGGATCGAGCACCAGCGGCCCCACCCGAAGCTGCCCCTCGCTCTCGCCCGGCCCGTGCCGCCGCCGTAGCGCCACCAGCCGGGCCAGCAGTTCGTCGAAGGCGAAGGGCTTGGTCAGGTAGTCGTCGGCGCCGGCCATCAGCCCGTCGATCTTGTCCTGCAGCGTGTCGCGCGCCGTCAGCATCAGGATCGATACCGGCCGGCGCTCCTGGCGCAGCACGCGGCAGACCTCCATGCCGTCGACATAGGGCAGGATACGGTCGAGGATGATGATCTCGAACGGGTCGACCCGGGCCCGCTCGAGCCCGTCGCGGCCGTCCTGCTCCACCGACACGTTATAGCCTTCCGCACCGAGCCCCCGCTCCAGGAACGATGCGATGCGCCGGTCGTCTTCGATGATCAGGATGTTCACGGGGACTAGTTCTCGGCTACCGGCAGGGTGATTTCAAGCACCGCCCCACCGTCCGGGCGATTGCCCAGCGCAATGGTGCCGCCGTGCCGTTCCACCACCGCCTTGGCGATGGCGAGGCCGATGCCCAGCCCCTGGTTGGCGAGTTCGGCCTCGGCCCTGCCGCGGAAGAATCGCTCGAAGACCCGTGGCTGCTCGGCCGGATCGATCCCGGGTCCCCGGTCGAGGATGCGGATGACCGCCGTGGCCCC
>Ga0209233_1000625_pt1 | contig 17770 bp, 20 predicted proteins | sample AraplaCL_Cvi_mCL_FD_184269 | JGI IMG/M metagenome (GOLD analysis project Ga0209233, IMG submission 184269) | Arabidopsis root microbial communities from the University of North Carolina, USA - plate scrape CL_Cvi_mCL (SPAdes) (version 2) | ecosystem: Host-associated > Plants > Roots > Endosphere...
GCGAACTCTACAAAGGGCGACATCTCATCGAGAATTTCTTCTGCAAGCTCAAAGAGTTCAAGCGCATCGCCATGCGCGCCGACAAAACAGACCAAAGCTTCTCAGCCATGATCCTTCTCGCGGCCGCCGTCATCAATTCAAGATGAATCCCCACAGCCCTTAGCCTGAACGTCGCGTTCATCGTCGCTTCAGACTGTCTTTGCCATTGTCCGGCCGCATTACGAAGCCGAGCCTCTAGGAGAAAAGACATGTTGACCCGACGTACATTTGCCGTGGCCATGATTGCGGCAATTGCGATGCCGAGCCTGGCGTCCGCGCAGGCGACCACGCCCTCGGCCGCGACCATCGAGCGCCAACTCGACGCGGCTCCCATGAAGAGGCTGCGCCCCAATGAGCGCGTCACGATTCGCGAATTCAAGCGCAGGCCGGACTTGCGACGCATGGCGCGTTCGATCGACATCCAGTCGATCAATTTCGAGTTCGGTTCGGCTGCCATTGCCCCTTCGCAATATGGCAAGGTCGAAATCATCGCCGACGCGCTCCGCCGCATCCTGCGGCGCGACCGTGGCGCCCGTATCCTGATCGAGGGCCACACCGACGCCGTGGGCTCATTCGAGTCGAACCAGGTTCTGTCCGAACGCCGCGCCGCCTCGCTGAAGCGTACCCTGGTAGGTGAGTTTGGCGTGCCCGCCCCCGCGTTGGAGACTGTCGGCTATGGCGAGGAGTTCCTCCTTGTGCAGACCCAGCAGGAAAACTGGCGCAATCGCCGCGTGACGCTGCGCCGTTTCGACGATTTCGTACGGTGACGCTTGAGCCAACAATGCCGATGTCGTGGAGCCCGGATGTTCAAAGAGCAGCCGGGCTCTTCTCATAAGCGCGCCGCCAGTCAGGAATCGGGTGGGAGGCTCCGTCGCCAGGCCATAACTTCCGGATATCGCCACCGGAGATCTTGCCATGAGCATCCAGTTCAAAGCCTTGCCGACCGAAGCCGTGCGCGCCTTGCAGCGGGGAGGGCCCGATGCCTACGGCCACCCCCCCGAACAAAGGATTTCCGATGGTGACGGCGTGCCCTGCAGGCACTGCATGACGAACGTCGCCGCTGGCGAGGCCTACCTGATCGTCGCCTACCGGCCGTTCCCGAAACTGCAGCCCTATGCCGAAACCGGCCCTATCTTCCTGCATGCGGAAGAATGCGCGCGCGCCGCCGAAGGGGATGAGCTGCCGCAGATGCTCGCAAGCAGCGACTATATCGTCAGGGGCTACGGCAGGGATGATCGCATCGTCTACGGCAGCGGCGCCGTCACGCCGACCGGCGACATCGCCGCCCGCGCTGACACGCTGTTTGAACGCGACGACATCGCCTACATCCACGTCCGCTCGTCGCGCAACAATTGCTATCAATGCCGCATCGAGCGGGCGTGACCCAAAAAAGAAGCCCGCCGATGGTCAAGCGGGCTCGTTGGAGGGTCTTTGACAGAAGCTGTCGGCAAGCGCGCTTCCGGGCCGGACTTGGCCGACCCGGCAGCAGCTCAGGCCGCCAGTAACGGCGCCTGTCTAGGCGCCTTTCCCGCCAAGTGAATGTGAAACAGTTCACACAACGGCAAAATGGCCGGAAAGTTGGAAATCAGGCGTATTCCGAGACTGTCGTATTCTCGTCGTACTACTGCGCTAGAAAGTGATCGTTGATGATTTGTCGACCGCGGATGGACCGGCGGCAGATCGCAACACCGAGGAAGCGGGGCTTTTTGCTCCGCTTTTTTGTTGCCCGGATTTTCCAACGAGGGCGTTGCTTCCGAGCAAGAAAAAGCCCGCCGGAATGACCCGGCGGGCGTGACAGGACGAACTCTTGCCGGATATCAGGCGGCAAGCACCGCCTTCGGCTCGACCATTTCGTAGCCGAGCGCCTCGGCGACGGCACGGTTGGTGATCTTGCCCTTGTGCACGTTGAGGCCGTTGCGCAGGTGATGGTCATCGACCAGCGCCTTCAGGCCCTTGTCGGCAAGCTGCAGACCGTAATGCAGCGTCGCGTTGTTGAGCGCGTGCGCCGAAGTGACCGGCACGGCGCCGGGCATGTTGGCGACGCAGTAGTGGATCACGCCATCGACCTCATAGGTCGGATCGGCATGGGTCGTGGCATGCGAGGTCTCGAAGCAGCCGCCCTGGTCGATCGCAACGTCGACCAGCACCGAACCCTTCTTCATGCCGGAGAGCATTTCGCGGGTGACGAGCTTGGGTGCGGCGGCGCCGGGGATCAGCACGGCGCCGATGACGACGTCGGCCGAGAAGCATTCCTCCTCCAGCGCCTCGACGGTCGAGTAGCGCGTATGCACGCGGCCGCCGAAGATGTCGTCGAGCTGCCGCAGGCGCGGGATCGAACGGTCGATAATGGTGACGTCGGCGCCTAGGCCGGCCGCCATCTTGGCCGCATGCAGGCCGACGACGCCGCCGCCAAGCACTGTGACCTTGCCGGGCAGCACGCCGGGCACGCCGCCAAGCAGCACGCCGCGGCCGCCATTGGCCTTCTGCAGCGCGGTGGCGCCGGCCTGGATCGACAGGCGGCCGGCGACTTCCGACATCGGCGCCAGCAGCGGCAGCCCGCCGCGATCGTCGGTCACGGTCTCATATGCGACCGCGGTGACGCCCGAGCCAAGAAGCCCCTTGGTCTGCTCCGGATCCGGAGCCAGGTGGAGATAGGTGTAGAGAATCTGGCCATCGCGCAACTGGGCCCATTCGTTGGGCTGGGGCTCCTTGACCTTGACGATCATGTCCGACTTGGCGAACACGTCCGCCGCCGTCTTGGCAATGGTGGCGCCGGCGGCGCGGTAAGCGTTGTCATCGGCGCCGATGCCGGCGCCAGCGCCGGTCTCGACCAGCACTTCGTGGCCATGCGCGACATATTCGCGGACCGAGCCGGGCGTGAGGCCGACGCGATATTCATGGTTCTTGATTTCCTTGGGGCAACCGACACGCATTGTTTTTTCTCCTGTCCGCGCCCTGTGAGGGCGCTCTCCCTGTCATTCGCGCATGCCATCCGCTCCAAAACGCCGCGCGATGTGGAGGCGACATGCAATAATCGCAGTCAACCACGAATCGTTCCGTATGTGTTTGCGAATGCACTTGCAGCGATACTCGCTCTTCGATAATCCTTGCGAAAAACGGCTGGAAATTCGCAGGAATCACGGAAAATGTCGCTCGACAGGATTGATATCGCCATTCTTGAGACTTTGCAGAAGGATGGACGGATTCCCAACGCGGCGCTGGCCGAGAAGGTCGGTCTTTCTCAATCGGCCTGTTCGCGCAGGCTCGACAACCTGGAGAAGTCAGGGACGATCCGCGGCTATCACGCGCGGCTCTCCAACACCGCGCTCGGCCACCAGATGACGGCGATCGTGCACATATCGCTGTCAGGGCAATTCGAGAAGACGTTGTCGGATTTCGAGGCGGCGATCAAGCGCTGCCCGAATGTGCTCTCCTGCCATTTGATGTCTGGCGAATACGACTACATCCTGCGTATCGCGGCGAAGGATCTCGTCGACTATGAGCGCATCCACAAGGAGTGGCTGTCGGCCATGCCGCATGTGACCAAGATCAACTCGTCCTTCGCGCTGCGCGAGATCGTCGACCGCACGGCGGTGGGTTTGCGGCCCGAGATGGCCTAGCGAGAGTCTTCGCTTGACGGAACGGTCACCTCTCGACCTCTTGGTTCACTTTGTTTTGACGCCGTTGCGGACGAAACCGTTTCACGCATTGCCTTGCATTGCTCTAGCGTCCGGCCTCAACACCATTGAGCAGGAACGACGGGACAATGACAGAACGAGTCACTCTGGCCGAGTCATTGCCGGCGACCTCCGTCGTCCGCATCTCGCGTGCCACCTTTGACCCGGTTCGGTTTTCCGAGGTCGACGCCGCGAGCAAGAGGACCTCGCAGTATATAATCCCGGCCGTCAGACGGCTGCCGGGACTCCTCCGCTTTTATTCAGGCGTCTCACCAAAGGGCTCGATGGTTCAAGTTAGTGTCTGGGACACCGACGAGCATGCGGCGCAGCTCAACACGCTGAAGGAGATGGTCGTCGACGGCCGCAGGGACATGGAGGCGGTCGGCGTCACTTTCAGCCCGATCTTCCACTATCCGATCGACTGGACCTGGACCGTTTAACCGGTATTCGCCTCCGTCACCAACGTGGTCATCGGGATGTCGTGCTGCTGCGGATAGATGGTAGCAATGCGCTGCAATTCGTAGCCGACGCCGATAACCAGCGGCCTGAACGGCATGGCGGCAAGCGTGCGATCGTAGAAGCCGCCGCCATAGCCCAGCCGATACTTGGCCGGATCGATGCCGACGATCGGTGAAATCACGATATCAGGCAGGACCGGTTCGCCCTCGGCCGGGATCGGAATGTTCCAGACGCCTTTTTCCAGCCGGTCGCCCGGTCTATAGGCGCGAAACACCAGCGGTTGTCCCTTCTCGATGACGACAGGCAGCGCGGTGCGCCCGCCGCGGTCGTTGATCGAGGCCATCCAGCCACGCAAATCCGGCTCGCCCCGAAATGGCCAGTAGAGGCTGACCATGCGCCCGGCTATGTCTCCGATCAGCGCATCGAGTCCGTCAGCAATACGCGCCGACATCGCGGCGCGCGCATCGGCTGAAACGGCAAGGCGGGTGTTGATGAGCCGCTCGCGCTCGGCCTTGCGCCATCGCCGGACATCCGTCCAATCGGAAATCGGCTCCCGGTATTCCGGGTCGAGTTCATGCATAAAACAGGGCGGCGAGGCGTATTGGGCCGGCCCTTCGTCATCGCGATTGTCAGCCATGCTTGGCTCCTGTCATTTATTTCACGCTATACCCGGGCTTGTATTGACCGCATGCGCATTCACGACGCCGCGCGACGACTCCCGGGCATGGTCATTGCCGGGCTGAACATTGTTGCAGCGCACAAAAAATACCTACATCATCATCGGCGATTGCATTCGGCATGGGTCGAAGGAGATGAACAAAATCGAGCATAAAATCGTTGTCGTCGGCGCGGGATTCGGCGGCCTCGAGCTCACCCGAGCGCTGGCGGGCGCTGCGGTGCGCATCACCATGATCGACAAGCGCAACCACCATCTCTTCCAGCCGCTGCTTTACCAGGTGGCGACCACATCGCTGGCTACCTCGGAGGTTGCCTGGCCGATCCGTCATCTGTTGCGCAGGCGAAAGGACGTGACGACGCTTCTCGGCACCGTCGCTGGCGTCGACCGCGCCGGCAAGCGCGTGCAGCTCGAAGACGGCGGCTCGGTTCCCTACGACACGCTGGTGCTCGCCACGGGCGCGCGCCACGCCTATTTCGGCCATGACGAATGGGAGCCTTTCGCGCCGGGGCTGAAGACGCTCGAGGATGCCACGACGATCCGCCGCCGCATCCTGCTCGCCTTCGAGCAGGCGGAGCGCGAAGCCGACCCGGCCAAACGCCAGGCTCTGCTGACGCTGGTGATCGTTGGCGGCGGGCCGACCGGCGTCGAGCTCGCCGGCACCATTGTCGAGCTCGCGCATGACACGTTGCGCGGCGAATTCCGCAACATCGATACGCGGCAGGCGCGCGTCGTCCTGATCGAGGCCGGCAACCGGATATTGGCCAATTTCGCGCCGCAGCTTTCCGACTATGCCCACAAGGCGCTGGAGCGGCTGGGCGTCACGGTCGAACTCGGACGCCCGGTCACGCAACTCGATGCTGAAGGCGTCGTCTTCGGCGACAAGCGCCTGCCGGCAAGAACGATCATCTGGGCGGCCGGCGTCGCCGCTTCGCCGGCGGCCGAGTGGCTGGCAGCGCCGGCCGACCGGGCGGGTAGGGTGCTGGTCGAGCCAGACCTCACAGTGCCGGGCAATCCTGATATATTCGTGATAGGCGACACGGCGCATGTGCTGCAGCCGGATGGAAAGCCGGTGCCCGGCGTGGCGCCCTCCGCCAAGCAGGAGGGAAAGCACGTCGCCGCGACGATCAAGGCGCGGCTTGCCGGCAACACCACGCCGCGGCCTTTCCGTTATCGGCACGCTGGGGACCTGGCGACGATCGGCAAGCGCTCGGCCGCCATCGATTTCGGCTGGGTCAAGCTCACCGGCTGGCTCGCCTGGTGGCTCTGGGGCATTGCGCACATCTATTTCCTGATCGATTTCCGCAACCGGCTGGCGGTCTCGCTTAGCTGGCTATGGATATACTTTACCGGCCAGCGCAGCGCGCGGCTGATCACGCAGGGCGACGACGACAAGACCTGATTCCTCGCCTTCATCGACACGTCACCTTGTCGTGATCGAAAGGCCACCAGCACACTTGAACCAACGCATGTTCAGCGCCATGCTCCGCTGCCGGGGCAGGGGTTGCGACGTTGCTGGAGAGGAGAACACGATGTCACGGCTGCCAGTCTCTCAAAGTCAATTCTCCCGTCGCGAATTCCTGGCCGGCGTTGCTGCAGGTGGCGCGCTGATCATGCTCCATCCATTCTCCGCCCGCGCCGCGACCAATCAGGCGCATCTCAGGATCATGGAAACGACCGACATCCATGTGAACCTGTTGCCCTACGATTACTACGCCGACAAAGCGAACGACACGATGGGCCTGTCGCGCACGGCTTCGCTGATCGACGCGGTGCGCAAGGAAGCCACCAATTCGATGCTGATCGACAATGGCGACCTCCTGCAGGGCAGTCCGATGGGCGACTATGTCGCCTATGAGAAGGGCATGAAGGATGGCGACCTGCATCCGATCATGAAGGGCATGAACCTGCTCGGCTATGAATGCTCGACGCTCGGCAACCATGAGTTCAACTACGGCCTGTCCTTCCTCGACAAGGTCCTGGCCGGCGCCAATTTCCCCTTCGTCTGCGCAAACCTGATCCGCGGCACGACCCTCGCCACCAACCCGCGCGACGACAAGCTCTATCTCAAGCCCTATGTGATCCTCGACAGGAAGATCAAGGATGGGGCCGGAGCCGAGCAGCCGATCAGGATCGGCGTGATCGGCTTCGTGCCCCCGCAGATCATGGTCTGGGACCTGAAGAACCTCGAAGGCAATGTCCTGACGCGTGACATCGTCGAGGCGGCCAGGGCTTGGGTGCCGCAAATCAGGGAAGATGGCGCCGACATCGTCATTGCGCTCTCGCATTCCGGCATCGACATCAAGCGGGGCGACAAGATGGAGAACGCCTCCTTCTTCGTTGCCGGCGTCGAGGGCATCGACGCGGTCTTCACCGGCCACCAGCATCTGGTCTTCCCCGGCAAGAAGGATTTCCAGGCGCTCGAAGGCGTGGATACGGAAAAGGGCACGCTGCAGGGCAAACCGGCAGTCATGGGCGGCTTCTGGGGCTCGCATATGGGCCTCATCGACCTGCTTCTGGAGCGCGACGGCTCGAAATGGCGGGTCCTCTCGGCCACCTCCGAGGCGCGGCCGATCTATGAGCGCGTCGACAACAAGAACAAGGCCACGGTCGGCGACGACAAGCGCATCATCGCGGCGCTCGAGCAGGACCACGAGGCGACCCTTGCCTATGTCCGCCGCCCGGTCGGCAAAACATCGGCGCCGCTCTATTCCTATTTCGCCCTGGTGGCCGACGATCCGTCCGTGCAGATCGTCAACCAGGCACAGACCTGGTATCTGAAAGACATCTTGAAGAGCACGCAGTGGAAGGATGTACCGCTCTTATCGGCCGCCGCGCCCTTCAAGGCCGGTGGCCGCAATGGCGCCGACTACTACACCGACGTTCCCGTCGGCGACATCGCCATCAAGAACGTCGCCGATCTCTACCTCTATCCGAACACCGTGCGGGCGGTCGAAATCACCGGCGCCGAGGTGAAGGAGTGGCTGGAGATGTCGGCCGGTATCTTCAACCACATCGAGCCGGGAAAGCCGGATCAGCCACTCATCAATACCGACTTCCCGTCCTACAATTTCGACGTCATCGACGGCGTCACCTACAGGATCGACCTGTCGCAGCCGCCGAAATATGATGCCAAGGGCGGCGTCGCGAACGCCGGTTCCAGCCGTATCGTCGACCTGAAATTCGATGGAAAAGCGATTGATCCGGCAGCGAAATTCGTCGTTGCCACCAACAATTACCGCGCCGGGGGCGGTGGCAATTTCCCCGACATCAACGCCTCCAAGATCATCTACGAGGCGCCGGACGCCAACCGCGACGTCATCGTGCGCTATGTCGTCGCCGAGGGCACGATCAACCCGTCGGCGGACGACAACTGGTCGTTCATGCCGCTTCCCGGCGCCAGCGTCGTGTTCGAGACCGGACCGAAGGCCAAGGACTTCATCGCCGAGGTGAAATCCCTGAAGATCGAGCCTGCCGGCGACGGCGAGGCGGGCTTTGCCAGGTACCGCATCACGCTCTGAAACCTTGCGGCTTCAAGCAAAGTAGCCTGGTCGCGACTGATCTATGGAGACCCCGTCGTGGACGGCGTGGTCAGCGGTCCCGGCAACACCGGTTGAAGAGAGGTTCCAAGCGGATCGCTCGGCACTGTCAGCGGCGCCATACCTCTCGGGCGATCGACTTCCGATATCGATGAAGTCGGCACATTGTCGATCAGATCGCCGACTCCCGGCTTCAAGGTGGGAGTTGTCAACGCGCCCAGCGGGTCGTTGAGGACGACCGGCCGGGTCACTTTCGCCTGGGCGGCGCCTGCCGCGAGCGCGGCAATGACTAGAGTTGTCACGGTGGCGATTCGGTTCATGGAAGCCTCCTGTTGCCGAGGATGGTCGGCGTCAATCTGATGCTGCGCGGGCGCCGGCTGGCAGCACAAATGCCGCACAGCCGATCGCGGTTTCATCACATCTGCTCACGAGTATGTGGCTTCTGTATCCGGCGTCGTTTCAGGGTTTTGGGCGGAGGGCAGCCCCGGTCAAAAAGTCGTGGACTGCGGCAATCCATGCCGGCCCGCTCTGGCTCCTGCCCCTCATATGCGATAGTTTTAGCCATGCGTTATGTAATCGTGATCGCCGCCATCACTTTCTTCCTGCTCTGGGACGGCCTCTACAATCATGGCCACTACCTCGACGTCACCGTGCGGGAAATGTCGCGCATCGTGCGCTATGTCACCGGGTGAGGTCCCGCCGGTTTCGCATCGCGGGCGCGACATCGTTGCCGGTTGACGCCCGGACATTGCTCCCACAGAAACGCCGCTGAATCGACGACCAGGGAGGCTGGCTTGATCCGGCACATCGTTTTCTTCAGCGTGCGGCGCAAGGAAGATGTCGAGGCCGTGCGCTCGGGTTTGCTTGCGCTCGGCCAGATTCCGCACTCGAAGCATTTCGAGGTGACGCTCAACACCAAGGTCGATCTGTTCTCCAATGCGATCGACGTTGTCGTTTATGCCGAGTTCGAGGACGAGGCCGCCCTTGCCGCTTACAAGGCGCATCCGGTCTATGCCGATACGACCAGCAAGGTGAAGCCGCTGCGCGAGCTGCGCTATTCGGCGGATGTCGTGGCCGCGGCCTGAGTCGTCAAAGCGCCGGCCGGCGGTCGGGTGCTCTTGAACCATTGGCCGGAATGAGGCACACCGCGCCGGCATGATCAAATCCGCTGCCCATCCGCTCGACCATCTCGTGCTGCCTGCCGGAAGCCTCGATACCGTGCGGTCGCGCATGGCGTCGCTCGGCTTCGTTGTCGCGCCCACCGGTATCCACCCGTTCGGTACGGAGAATGCCTGCGTCTTCTTCGCCGACGGCACCTATCTCGAGCCGCTGGTGGTGGGAAACGAACAGGCGATCACACAAGCGATCGCGGCCGGCAATGTCTTCATAGCGCGCGACCGCCTTTATCGCGAACGGCTGGGCGAGGAAGGCTTTTCCGCCGTCGTGCTTGGCACGGGCGATGCCGATGCCGACCATAGGCGCTTTGTCGACGCCGGCCTGTCGGCTGGCGACATGCTGAGTTTTTCGCGAGCATTCACCGATACGAACGGGAAGAGCGATACGGCGTCGTTCAAGCTGGCCTTTGCAGCCGACAAAGAGGCGAGGGACGCCTTCCTCTTCGCCTGCGAGCGCGTGAATCCGCCGAAGATCGATCGCACGGCCCTCCAGGCGCATGCCAACGGCGTAACCGGCATCGTCGAAGTGATCGCGGTCAGCGATGCGCCATCCGCGCGGATCGAACCGGTCTCGGTCGCGGCCGGCTCGGTCGCCGCAAGGTTGGAAGCGGGCGACGAGGCCGTGCGACTGCCGAACGCGATCCTGCGCGTCGTCACGCCCGAAAGCTTCGAACGGCACTTTGGTCTGGCGACCAGGCCCTCGCCGCATTTGCGGTTTCAGGCGATTGTTTTCTCAATCCGTGACAAAGCTTCAGCCTTGCGGGCGCTTGCGGCAGGCGCGATCGATCACGACATGAGCGGCAATGATATCGTCATTGCGCCGGCGCCCGGGCAGGGCGCGGCCTTTATCCTGCGGGAGACCCCATGAGCAAGCCCCTGGCGCCCAATGCGTCGGTAACCGTCGGCAAGGTCGTTTTCGCCAACAATGCGCCGCTGTCGCTGATCGCCGGTCCGTGCCAGCTCGAATCGCGCCAGCACGCTTTCGACATGGCCGGCGCGCTGAAGGAACTGACGGAGCGGCTGGGCATAGGCCTCGTCTACAAGACCAGCTACGACAAGGCCAACCGCACCTCGCTGTCGGCGACGCGTGGCGCCGGCCTCGACGCGGCGATGCCGATCTTCGACGATCTGCGCAAAGAATTTGGACTCCCGGTGCTGACCGACGTCCACACCGAGGAGCAGTGCGCGATCGTAGCCCCGCATGTCGATGTCCTGCAGATCCCGGCCTTCCTGTCTCGGCAAACCGACATGCTGGTGGCCGCGGCCAGGACCGGCAAGGTCATCAATGTGAAGAAGGGGCAGTTCCTCGCGCCCTGGGACATGAAGAACGTCGTCGCCAAGATCACCGGCTCCGGGAATCCTAACGTACTGGCCACCGAGCGCGGCGCTTCCTTCGGCTACAACACGCTGGTGTCGGACATGCGCGCGCTGCCGATCATGGCCGAGATCGGCGCGCCGGTGATCTTCGACGCCACTCATTCGGTGCAGCAGCCGGGCGGGCAGGGCGGCTCCTCCGGCGGCGAACGGCGCTTTGTCGAGACGCTGGCGCGCGCGGCCGTTGCCGTCGGCGTCGCCGGCGTCTTCATCGAAACCCATCAGGACCCGGACAATTCGACGTCTTCCGACGGCCCGAACATGGTCCCTCTGAAGGATATGCCGGCGCTGCTGGAAAAGCTGATGGCCTTCGACCGCATCGCCAAGGGATACTGAGCGGCTGAACTCGATCCTGCGCCGGCTTGTGGTTGCATTGAGCCGGCGTTACGCTCGTTTTCGTAACTGAGCGTCTTGGCAGGAGGAAGCCATGTCCGTTGCCCGCGTCACCGAAATCACGTCGTCGTCCAAGAAGAGCTTTCAGGATGCTATCGAAAAAGGCATCGCGCGCGCCGCGAAGACCTTGAAGAATGTCGAAGGGGCCTGGATCCAGGATCAGAAGATCGTCGTCGAGGACGGCAAGATCGCTGCCTACCGTGTCAACATGAAGGTCACCTTCATCCTCACCGACAACTAGAATATTTCCAGGAAAAGTGTCAGCGGTTTTCCGTCCGGAATTGCGTCAAAACGAGGAAATAGTACGGTTCGCCCTTTCCGCGAAACGATGAACCGCTCTGGCCGGCAAGCCGGAACCTTCGTCCACGCCCCTCATTGTCAACATATCGGAACGACAAAGAGGAGCACCACCATGACCACCCCGTCAGGGCACACGGAAGCCATCGCCGCCTCGCGCGTGATCGGCACGTCCGTCTATAACAGCGAAGGCAAGAGCATCGGCAGCGTCGAGGATGTCATTCTGGATAAGATGTCGAACGGCATCATGTTCGCCGTGATCGGCTTCGGCGGCTTCCTCGGAATGGGTGAGAAATATCACGCCGTTCCCTGGGCAACCCTGGATTTCGACAAGGACAAGGGCGGCTATGTGGTGCCGTTCACCAAGGAGCAGCTCGAAGCTGCGCCGGCCTATTCGATCAAGGAACTGACGGGCTCGGACGGCGAGGCCGCGCGCGATGCATCCTTCGACTACTATCAGGTCACGCCTTACTGGCATTGACCGGCCAGGCAGGAGTCGAGAAGGCCCTCGGCCCGCCGAGGGCCTTCTGCTTTGCGCTACTGCGCCGCTTGGAGGGTGGACAGTTCCACCGAGCTCTGCTGGGGCTTCTGGTCGTCGCATGACGTCAGGAACGCCGCCGCGATCAGGAACAAACTCACGATACCGCTCAACTGGGACATGGCGAAACTCCTCATGTTTCGCCCCGCGCAAGCGCGACCATAGATGAGAAAGCCGTGCAACGCGCATGACTTATGATGACAGAAATTTGCGCTTCGTGAATCGCGCTCGCGGCAATAATTGCGGCCCCGCCGATTGCCTTTTGCGTCGCTTTGGCTAAGACGAGCGCGACGCTTCAATCGATCAATCGGGGACATCGCAATGACCGCCATCATCGACATTGTCGGGCGTGAAATCCTGGACAGCCGTGGCAATCCGACCGTCGAGGTCGACGTGGTGCTGGAGGACGGCTCGATGGGCCGCGCCGCGGTGCCGTCGGGTGCATCGACGGGCGCTCACGAGGCGGTCGAAGTACGGGACGGCGGGCCGCGTTATCTCGGCAAGGGCGTCCAGCGCGCCGTGGAGGCCGTGAACGGCGAGCTGTTCGAGGCGATCGGCGGCATGGAGGCCGAAAACCAGATCCATATCGACCAGACGATGATCGAGCTCGACGGCACGCCGAACAAGAGCCGGCTCGGCGCCAATGCCATCCTCGGCGTGTCGCTGGCGGTCGCCAAGGCCGCGGCCGAAGCCGCCGGCCTGCCGCTCTACCGCTATGTCGGCGGCACCAAGGCGCACATCCTGCCGGTGCCGATGATGAACATCATCAATGGCGGCGCGCATGCCGACAACCCGATCGACTTCCAGGAATTCATGATCCTGCCGGTCGGCGCGCCGACGCTGCGCGACGGCGTGCGCTGGGGCTCGGAGATTTTCCATACGCTGCGCAAGAAGCTCAAGGATGCCGGCCACAACACCAATGTCGGCGACGAGGGCGGCTTCGCTCCCAACCTGAAGAGCGCGCCGGCAGCGCTGGATTTCATCATGGAGTCGATCGAGAAGGCCGGCTTCAAGCCGGGCGAGGACGTAGCCCTCGGCCTCGACTGCGCCGCCACCGAGTTCTTCAAGGACGGCAACTACGTCTATGAGGGCGAGAAGAAGACCCGCGACCCGAAGGCGCAGGCAAAATACCTCGCCAAGCTCGCCTCCGACTATCCGATCATCACCATCGAGGACGGCCTGGCCGAGGACGATTGGGAAGGCTGGAAGATCCTGACCGATCTGATCGGCAAGAAGATCCAGCTCGTCGGCGACGACCTCTTCGTCACCAACACGGCAAGACTGCGCGACGGCATCCGCATGGGCGTCGCCAATTCGATCCTGGTCAAGGTCAACCAGATCGGCTCGCTGACCGAAACGCTCGACGCCGTCGAAACCGCGCACAAGGCTGGCTACACCGCCGTCATGTCGCATCGCTCGGGCGAGACCGAGGATTCGACCATCGCCGACCTCGCGGTCGCCACCAATTGCGGGCAGATCAAGACGGGCTCGCTGTCGCGCTCGGACCGTACCGCCAAATACAACCAGCTCATCCGCATCGAGGAAGAGCTCGGCAAGCAGGCGCGCTATGCCGGCAAGTCGGTGGTCAAGAGCTGATCCAGCCTGCCTGAACGGTTCGAAAGGGGCGGGTCATTCCCGCCCCTTTTTCATATCCGACTATCCTCGACCAGGCCGGCCGTAACCGTCCATTAAGCACAATCGGGCGAAATACGATTCATGGCCGCTTGCGTTCGCGGCCGCGAGGGTTCGGGTTATGTGGACACGTCAGCACAAGCAGAGAAACACCGGCAGGCTGATCATTCCCTCGCTCTGTGTGCTCTTCCTGGCCTATTTCGGCTTCCACGCCTACCACGGCGAATTCGGCATCTATTCCAAATACCGGCTGGAGGCACGAAAGGTCGAGCTGCAGGCCCAGCTCGACGCCGTCAAGGCACGCCGGGTCGACTTCGAGCGTCGCGTCCAGCTTTTGCATGAAGGCACGCTGGAGAAGGATATGCTTGACGAGCAGGCCCGAAAGGCGCTCAATCTGTCCCAGCCAGACGAAATCACCATCATGCTGCCCAGCGCGACGAATTAACCGAATTCCGGTTGATCGTATTTATTTGCAATGATTCTAATCGCTTAGATGCATGACACCCATGCATTTTCAGCATGGCGCAATGCATCCTTGCGTGTTAGCTTCCCGCAAATCGGTGGGGAGACGATCGATCTCCCCAAATGTCCGCAAAGAGACGCCAACAGGGAGTGACGCATGGCCACCGCCGCCAAAAAAGCGCCCGCCAAATCCAGATCCGACAAACAGCCCAATCTGTCTGCGCCCAAGCCGGCGGATTTCACCAGGGAAGAAGATCTCTCCGCCTACCGGCATATGCTGTTGATCCGCCGCTTCGAGGAAAAGGCCGGCCAGCTCTATGGCATGGGCTTCATCGGCGGCTTCTGCCATCTCTACATCGGCCAGGAGGCCGTCGTCACCGGCATGAAGATGGCGCTGATCGAAGGCGACCAGATGATCACCGCCTATCGCGACCACGGCCACATGCTGGCGATGGACCTGTCGCCGCGCGGCGTCATGGCCGAGCTTACCGGGCGCCGCGGCGGCCTGTCCAAGGGCAAGGGCGGCTCCATGCACATGTTCTCCAAGGAGAAGCATTTCTACGGCGGCCATGGCATCGTCGGCGCGCAGGTGTCGCTCGGCACGGGGCTGGCCTTCGCCAACCGCTACCGCGACAACAAGAACGTTTCTCTGACCTATTTCGGCGACGGCGCGGCCAACCAGGGCCAGGTCTACGAAAGCTTCAACATGGCCTCGCTGTGGAAGCTGCCTGTGATCTACATCATCGAGAACAACCGCTACGCCATGGGCACCTCCGTGTCGCGCTCGTCGGCCGAGACCGACTTCTCGCATCGCGGCGCTTCCTTCAAGATCCCGGGCATCCAGGTCGACGGCATGGATGTGCGAGCCGTGAAGTCGGCGGCCGACCTAGCCACCGAATGGTGCCGCGCCGGCAACGGCCCGCTCATCCTCGAAATGCAGACCTATCGCTATCGCGGCCATTCGATGTCCGATCCGGCGAAATACCGCTCCAAGGAAGAAGTGCAGAAGATGCGCTCCGAGCATGACCCGATCGAGCAGGTCAAGGCGCGGTTGATGGACAAGAAATGGGCCACCGAGGACGAGCTCAAGGCCATCGACAAGGAAGTCCGCGACATCGTCGCCGACGCCGCCGAATTTGCCCAACACGACGCCGAGCCGGATCCGTCCGAGCTCTGGACCGACATCGTATTGTAAGGGGAGGGCAAGGACATGCCGATCGAAATTCTCATGCCCGCGCTCTCGCCGACCATGGAAGAGGGCAATCTGTCCAAATGGCTGAAGAACGAAGGCGACAAGATTGTCGCCGGTGACGTCATCGCCGAGATCGAGACCGACAAGGCGACGATGGAAGTGGAAGCCGTCGATGAAGGCACGCTGGGCAAGATCCTGGTCGCCGCCGGAACCGAGGGCGTGAAGGTTAACACGCCGATCGCCGTGCTGCTGCAGGACGGCGAGAGCGCCGCCGATGTCGGCAAGGCCGCCGCGCCCGCCAAGGCGGAAGCGCCGGCAAAGGCCGAAGCGCCTGCTGCTCAGGAAGAACAGGCGCCGGTCGCCAAGCCGCAGGCTCCAGTCGCTGCCGCGCCCAAGGCTGAAATCGCGGCGGACCCGGACATTCCCGCCGGCACCGAAATGGTCTCGACGACGGTACGCGAGGCGTTGCGCGATGCCATGGCCGAGGAAATGCGCCGCGACGGCGACGTCTTCGTCATGGGCGAGGAAGTCGCCGAGTACCAGGGCGCCTACAAGATAACGCAAGGCCTGCTGCAGGAATTCGGCCCGCGCCGCGTCGTCGATACCCCGATCACAGAGCATGGCTTTGCCGGCGTCGGTGTCGGCGCGGCGATGGCGGGGCTGAAGCCGATCGTCGAATTCATGACCTTCAATTTCGCCATGCAGGCGATCGACCAGATCATCAACTCGGCAGCCAAGACGCTCTATATGTCGGGCGGCCAGATGGGCGCGCCGATCGTCTTCCGCGGCCCGAACGGCGCGGCCGCCCGTGTCGCCGCGCAGCACTCGCAGTGCTATGCCGCCTGGTACAGCCATATCCCCGGCCTCAAGGTGGTGATGCCCTACACGGCAGCCGACGCCAAGGGCCTGCTCAAGGCGGCGATCCGCGATCCGAACCCAGTCATCTTCCTTGAAAACGAAATCCTCTACGGCCAGTCTTTCGACGTGCCGAAGCTCGACGATTTCGTGCTGCCGATCGGCAAGGCGCGCGTCCACAAACAGGGCAAGGACGTCACCTTGGTCTCCTTCGGCATCGGCATGACCTATGCGGTCAAGGCGGAAGCGGAACTGCGCGGCATGGGCATCGACGCCGAGGTCATCGATCTCAGGACCATCCGCCCGCTCGACCTGGACACCATCATCGCTTCGGTCAAGAAGACCAACCGGCTTGTCGTGGTGGAAGAGGGTTTCCCGCAGAACTCTGTCGGCGACCATATCGCCAACCAGGTGTCGCAGCGCGCTTTCGACTTCCTCGATGCGCCGGTGATCACCATCGCCGGCAAGGATGTGCCGATGCCTTACGCGGCTAACCTCGAAAAGCTGGCTTTGCCCAATGTCGGCGAGGTCGTCGATGCAGTCAAAGCCGTCACTTATCGCTGAGCCGGTCGGGAGGGAAATATGCCAATCAACATCACCATGCCGGCTCTCTCGCCAACGATGGAGGAGGGCAATCTCGCCAAGTGGCTGGTCAAGGAAGGCGATAAGGTTTCCCCCGGCGACGTGATCGCCGAGATCGAGACCGACAAGGCGACGATGGAAGTCGAAGCCGTCGACGAAGGCACCGTCGCCAAGCTGGTCGTTCCCGCCGGCACCGAGGGCGTCAAGGTGAATGCCGTCATCGCCATCCTGGCCGGTGAAGGCGAGGATGCCGGCGCCGCGGCCAAGGGCGGCGGCGATGCCGCGCCCAAGGCTGAAGCTCCGAAAGCGGATGCGCCGAAGCCTGCTGCGGCAGCACCCGCACCGGTGAAGGCCGAGCCCGCTCCTGTCGCCAATGGCCATGCAACTGGCGATCGTGTCTTCGCATCGCCGCTTGCCCGCCGCATCGCCAAGGATGCCGGTGTCGACGTGGCGGCGCTGACCGGATCCGGCCCGCACGGCCGCGTGGTGAAGGTCGACGTCGAGGCAGCGATCGCTTCCGGCGGCGCCAAGGCCGCGCCCGCGGCGAAGGCGCCCGCCGGCGCTCCTTCTGCTCCGGCTCCTGCTGCCAAGCCGATGTCGGACGATCAGGTGCTGAAGCTGTTCGAGCAGGGCTCCTACGAACTGGTGCCGCATGACAATATGCGCAAGACCATCGCGCGGCGCCTGGTCGAGGCCAAGTCCACCATCCCGCATTTCTATTTGACGCTCGACTGCGAGCTCGACGCGCTCTTGGCGCTGCGCACGCAGTTGAATGCCGCCGCCCCCATGAAGAAGACCGACAAGGGCGAGGCTCCCGCCTACAAGCTGTCGGTCAACGACATGGTCATCAAGGCGATGGCCATGGCGTTGAAAGCGGTGC
>Ga0209233_1000626_pt1 | contig 17730 bp, 16 predicted proteins | sample AraplaCL_Cvi_mCL_FD_184269 | JGI IMG/M metagenome (GOLD analysis project Ga0209233, IMG submission 184269) | Arabidopsis root microbial communities from the University of North Carolina, USA - plate scrape CL_Cvi_mCL (SPAdes) (version 2) | ecosystem: Host-associated > Plants > Roots > Endosphere...
TCGGCGGCAACAGCGTCGATGCTGGCGCCGATGAAGCCGTCGCGGCAAAACACCGTGGTCGCCGCTTCGATGATGCGGCAGCGCTTGTTGTAGTTGCCACGCTGGGGCGGCGGAAATGCAACAGCCGCCGGTTCTTTGCCGGAATCCATCTTGCCAACATAAGGGGGCTTGACGATTTGGACAAGTGTGTCCATTGTCAATTTAGACAGACGTGTCCAGATAAATGGACACGTCTGATTCGTGATCGCCGTCCAAGCGTCCGGCCACCGCGAGCGCCACTACTGCCAGAATTTGGCAGCCGGGGCTGCTAAGCGGTAGAGGGGGCCATCAGTCGCGCAACGACGACGCGTCGGCATCACCCGACTTGCACCATTGGGATAATCCACACGGCCTCTCCCGGCCGGAAAGAGTTCAACTATGGACAGAAAGATATTTCGCGCGGCGATCGTGCTCGGCCTGCTGTCGGTTATCGGCCCGTTCGCCATCGACATGTACCTGCCAACACTGCCCTCGATCGCCAAGTCGCTATCGGCCGACACGGCGGCCGTACAGGCCTCGATCATGTCGTTCATGCTGGCGACGGCATTCTTCAGCCTCGTCTACGGCCCGGTCAGCGACATGATCGGGCGCAAGCCGCCGCTCTATTTCGGCATCGCGCTCTACGTCGTCGGCGCCGTCGGCTGCGCCGTGGCGCAGAACATCGAGTGGTTGGTCGCCTTCCGCTTCGTGCAGGGCGTCGGGGCGTGTGCCTCGTTCTCGCTGCCGCGCGCCATCGTGCGCGACAACTATACCGGCGTCGAGGCGACGCAGCTCTTCAGCCTGCTGATGCTGGTGTTTTCGATTTCGCCGATCCTCGCGCCGTCGTTCGGCAGCCTCGTGGTCCAGTTCGCTGACTGGCGCGGCATCTTCTGGGTGATGTCGGCTGCCGGCGTGCTCGCGCTGGTATTGGCGGTGTTCGGGCTCAAGGAGACCCGGCCGAAGGAAGCGCGGGTCGAGAGCTCGGTCGGGGCGGCGCTTGCTGGATACTGGACGCTCATCCGCGACGGCCGGTTCCTGGGGCTGAGCCTCATCGGCGGCTTCGGCATGTCGAGCTTCATGGCCTTCATCGGCAGCTCGAGCTTCGTCTACCAGGATCATTACGGCCTGTCGCCGACCCTCTACAGCATCGCCTTCTCGGTCAATGCAGTGGGCTTCTTCGGCGCCTCGCAGCTGACCGGCACGATGGTCAAGCGCTTCGGCCTTAACCGGGTGGTGCGCTATTCGGTCTGGGGGTTCACCGCGGCGATGGTTCTGCTGCTGGCGATCTTCCTTGCCGGTATCGACAGTCTCGTGGTGCTGGCGACCCTGATGTTCATCGCATTCGCCTTCCTCGGGCTGGTGCTGCCGACGACGGGCGTGCTGGCGATGGAAGAGAACGGCAAGTTCGCCGGCACCGCCTCGGCGCTGATGGGCACGCTGCAGACCGTCTCGGGGGCGGTAGTGATGGGCATCGTCGCGCACTTCTTCAACGGCACGGCGATGCCGATGGTGGTCGGCTTTGCCGGTTGTGCGGTGATGGCGTTCATCCTGACGCAACTGACCATCCGCGGCGACTCGCCGCCGATCGAGGGTCCGATCGAAGTGCCGGCCGAGTAACCCGGTCACAGCTCTGTAACGACAGAAGGGGCGCCATCCAGCCGATGGCGCCCCTTCTTGCATTTGAAGCCCTCGGGTGCCGGAGGTCAGGCCTTCGGCATGTCCGGGCAGACGGAGGGCACGGGCGCCGCGGCATAGTGCTCAGTGACCGGACCGCCCTTGAGGTCGAGCACCAGCGTCAGGTGATCGGAGGTCAGGGAAGCGATATGCGCCTTGATCTCGACGCCATCCTCGTCCCAGCGCAGGTCGGTGTCGTTCCGCATCGACCAGGCCGACAGGCGGTGCGTTTCCCAGCAGCTGTCCTGCACCAGGGTGCCATCGGAAAGGAAGATCCGGATGACGCCCGGCAGGCCGGTTTCGTCGGATTTGACCCAGACCCGGTTGATGAGTTCGGAAGCGGGCGTGCCGGACTCGGCAATCTTGGTGACCGGGTCCTCGATGAGGGCATCCTCGGCTCGGGCGGGCATGCTGCCCAGCCCCACCCCCCACACCGCGAGCAAGGCGAAAAGCGCTGTCTTGGAGGTCATGGCGGGGCTCCTGTCTGGTGACGCGGACTTGGTGTGCCCGGCGTCCGGTCGCAAGAGTGAGCCGGCCAATTGCGACCATTTTTAGCTGCCGCCGTTACCTTGCGGCAACCATCAGCCGACTGAGCCGCGGATGGCTAACAAGAGGTAAAGCGGCGGCATGTCGGCGACCCGGCACGCCGTTCCGCTACGCTTCGGCAAGTCCGGGGCTGCGGCGGCCGGGGACGCCCTGGAGTACGCGCCGTACGGCCGGCAAGGTGAACAGCGCCGGGCCATAGCGCATGGCCGAATAGATGCCGATGGTCATCAGCACGGCAACGTACCCATCGATGGCGTAGTGCCAGCCGAGATAGACCGAACTGACCATGATGACACCGGTGTAGACCGCGCCGATCACGCCCAGGCGCGGGTGTCGCTCGGCCATGAACAGCGAGCCCATGGCGGTGATCGCCACATGCATGCTCGGGAAGGCCGAGATTCCGGCGCCGAGCCCCGAAATGCCCTGCTGGTGGAGGCTCCACAGATAGCGCTGCGTCAACGCGGTCGCGCTCGACGAGCCATCGAGGAAAGCGTGCAGCTTGGCGAAACGAGACATGTCGCCCGTCACGAGGCCATAGAAGGCCGGGCCGGCGGTGGGGAACAATCCCGCCGCGACGTTGCCGACCATGGCCCAGACGAGGAAGAAGGTGAGGCAATAGCGGATTCGCACGCCGTCGGCCCGGGGGGAGGTGACGATCCAGTAGAGCATCCCCAGCCAGATGGTGACCCAGACCTCGTCGTAGTTGAACTCGATGATCCGCAGCGCCAGGTCGCTCTGTGCCGGTAGCAGCCACTTTACCGGCGCGTGGCCGAAATGCAGGAACTTGTCGATATTGGCGAAGGCGGCATCGTAGCCGAAGCCCGAATTGGAAAAGGCGCTCTTGATCGAGGTGAACATTTCCTCGAACAGCACCAGGATCAGCACCATCAGCAGCGTGCCGGCCACCATGCGCGACAGGCGGCGCGGCGAAAACATATATCGATAAGCGAGGCGATGTCGCCCGCGCAGCCGGAAGGTGATCCGGATCACGCCGAGGATGAGGCTCACATACGGCAGGACGAGGCAGCAGAGGATCACGCATCCGCGCACGTAGTCCGAATAATCTCCGAACAACATGCCCGACATCGAACTGACGTAGATCACGCCAACCACGAAATATAATAAAATCGCGACATATAGAATGGCATCTGCGCGAACAGCAGAGGCGGTGTCGTCAGTATATCGCTTCACGGACGCGGAGAAGCGGTTCACTGCAGGTACTCTATTGACGCTGCAGCGAACCTAGCCGCTTCTGGTAAAGAGAAAGTTATGGTGGGGACCCAAGTTCTCCGTAAGCCCCGACGTCGTCAAGCATTCGTCCAAGATATCTGCGCTAGGACGCAAGTCTTGCATCCAGGATGCGGCGGGCGCCGCTCCCGCTATTCTGGAGACGGCGCGCCGCGGCACGCAGGACGTTCGAGCGGCGTCAGTTGGCGAAGGCGCGAAGGCGCAGCGTACGATCCTTGTCGCGGATGCGCAGCGCCGCCTGCTTGGGCCAATGGCCATATTGACTGTCCTTGAGGTCGAGTTCGTTCTGGGCGTGCACGGCCCAGTTGGGATCCTCGAGGGCGCCGCGGGCGAGCGCGACCATATCCGCATCGTTCTCGGCGACGATCTTTTCGGCGTCGGCCGGATCGTCGATCAGCCCTACCGCCATGGTCGCGATATCGGCGCCGTCTCGCACCGCCTCGGCGAACGGCACCTGGTAGAGCGGGGCAGGGGACAGCGCACCGCCCTCGAAACCACCCGACGAGCAGTCGATGAGGTCGACGCCACGGGCCTTGGCTTCCCTGGCGAAAGCGATGCTGTCTTCCACCTTCCAGCCTTCCGGGTGATTGTCGCTGGCCGAGATGCGCACCATCAGCGGTTTGTCGGCCGGCCAGGCGGCCCGCACCGCCTCGATCACTTCGAGCGGAAAGCGCATGCGGTTCTCGCGCGGACCGCCGTATTCGTCGTTTCGCTTGTTGGCGAGCGGCGACAGGAACTGGTTGAGCAAGTAGCCATGCGCGGCGTGGATTTCGACGGTATCGAACCCGGCCTCGGCGGCGCGGCGGGCAGCACTGGCGAAGCCGTCGCGCACCCGGTCCATGCCGGCGCGGTCGAGGGCGATGGGGAGCTTGAACTCGGGGTTGGATTCAGTGTGCCGCAGGGCGCTGGGCGCCACTGGGGTCCAGTCTTCGAAGGCGTATTCCAGCTTTTCGGCTTCGGTTTCGTTGAAGCCGCCGCGCCACCAGACCGGAGTCGATGCCTTCCGCCCCGCATGGGCAAGTTGAATGCCTGCCTTGGCGCCCTGGCTGTGGAGGAAGTCGACGATCCGCTTCAGCGCCGGGATGTGCGCGTCGGTCCAGAGCCCGAGGTCGCCGTAGGATATGCGGCCCTCGGGCACCACGCCCGTCGCCTCGAGGATGACAAGGCCGAAGCCGCCGAGTGCGAAACGTCCGAGGTGCACCAGATGCCAGTCATTGGCGAAACCATACTGCGACGAATACTGGCACATCGGTGCGACCACCGTACGGTTCTTGAAGGTGACGCCGCGCAGCGTGAAGGGCGAGAAAAGTTCTGACATGGCAAAGTCCCGGGGTTCGGAAGATGCCGCAACATGGCGACTTGCGCTTCCATCGGCAAGTGGCGATGAAAGGAATTGTGTCGCCCGCTTTCGGTTGCCGCAAGAATGGCGTGCTGGCGGTGCAATGTGGCAGTGCGACGGAACGGAAGCGGCCGGGCGGCATTGGCGCCGCAGGCGAGGAGGAGCCGACATGAAGCGTGGATGGACAATTCTGGTGCTTGGGCTCCTGGTGGGCCCGGCATTGGCCGACGATGGCAACGCGGTGCTCACCGGCAAGGCCGCCTTCGGCGACTGGAGCAAGGACGCGCCGGGCGTCGTCCGGCACATCACGGGGGCCGATCTCGATGCGCCGTTTGTCACCAAATCGGCGTCGAATTCGCCTTCGCCGGTGCCCATGCCTGATGGGGCCGTGCCGAAGGTGCCGTCGGGCTTCAAGATCGAGATGGTGGCGAGCGGCCTTGCCAATCCTCGTGCCATGCGCGTGTCGCCGAACGGCGACATCTTCGTCGCCGACAGCCAGACGGGCAAGATTCTGGTGTTTCGCCTGGATAGCGGGGCATCCAAGCCGACCGCGGCGGAGACCTTCGCCACCGGGCTCAACCTGCCCTACGGCATCGGCTTCTATCCGCCGGGTCCGGCGCCGCAATGGCTCTACGTGGGGACCGGCGGCAGCATCCTGCGCTACCCCTACGCGTCGGGCGAGCTCAAGGCCTCGGGCAAGCCGCAGATCGTGGTTTCGGGCGTACCGTCAGGCGGCGGACACTGGACGCGCGACATCGCGTTTTCGGCCGATGGCAAGACGCTCTACCTCGCGGTGGGATCGTCCTCGAACGTGGCGGAAGGCATGCCGAAGGCGCCAGAAGGGGGCGTTGCGGCGTGGGCAGCGTCCCATCCGCTCGGCGCCGCGTGGGGGCCGGAGGACCAGCGGGCCGCCGTCTGGGCCATGAACCCCGACGGCAGCGATAAACGGCTCTTTGCGACGGGCCTGCGCAATTGCGCCGGGCTCGCGGTGCAACCCGAGACGCAGGCGCCCTGGTGCGTCGTCAACGAGCGGGACGAACTGGGTGACAACGTGCCGTTCGACTACGCCACGCACCTTACGGACGGCGGCTATTACGGCTGGCCCTGGTACTATATCGGCGACCACGAGGATCCGCGCCTGAAGGGCGCGCGGCCCGACCTCGCCGGCAAGGCGACCGTCCCCGACGTGCTGTTCCAGACCCATTCGGCGCCGCTCAACATTGTCTTCTACGAGGCCGACCAGTTCGGGCCCGACTACAAGGGCGATGCGTTCGTCACCATGCACGGCTCCTGGAACCGCGGCACGCGCACCGGCTACAAGGTGGTCCGGCTCAAGTTCGAGGACGGCAAGCCGACCCGCGCGTACGAGGACTTCATCACCGGCTTCGTGCTCTCCAACGACGACGTCTGGGGCCGGCCGGTGGGCGTCGCGGTGGGCAACGACGGATCGCTGTTCGTCGGCGAAGACGGCAGCGGCACCATCTGGCGGGTGAGCAAGCAGTAGTCTGGCCGCAGTTGAGGCGTGGCGCTCTCCTCTGCTAGGAGGGCCTGATGGCCGGGCACTTTCCCGGCGCCAGCGACTTAAGGAGGCTCGCCATGATGTTCCCGGAACGGTTGTCCAACGGCTACCGGAGCTTTCTCGACGGGCGCTTCCAGCGGGAGCGGTCACGCTACGCCATGCTGGCGGAAGCCGGGCAGCAGCCGGAGATCATGATCATCGGCTGCGTCGACTCCCGCGTCTCGCCGGAAGTCATCTTCGATGCGGCGCCGGGCGAACTGCTGGTAGTACGCAACGTCGCCAACATCGTGCCGCCCTACCAGCCCGACCACGCCACCCAGCACGGCACCAGCGCCGCGCTCGAATTCGGCGTGCAGGCGCTGGGGGTCAAGCACATCGTAGTGCTCGGCCACGCGCAGTGCGGCGGCATCAAGTTCTTCGCCGAGCAGAGTGCGCCGCTGTCGAAGGGCGATTTCATCAGCCAGTGGATGTCGCAGATCGCACCCGCCGCTGCGGCGCTCGGCCCGCACGCGCGCTACGACGCGGAAGCCTATCAGCGGCGGCTCGAGTTTGCCTCGGTGGAGCTGAGCCTGCAGCACCTCGTGACCTTCCCTTGGGTTAAGGCGAAGGTAGACGCGGGCAAGCTGCACCTCCACGGCGCCTATTTCGGCGTCGCCTCGGGACGCTTGCTGGTCCGCGACGTCAGCGGCCGGTTCGAGCCGGTCGATGGAGCGGACGCGTTGTTGCGCAAGGAATAGACGCTCGACTGAGCGCCTCTACTGGGGCACCTTCTCCCACAAGGGGAGAAGGCACAGGGCCGAGTTGCCCATTCACCCGACAGAGCCGTCCTGCAGCACGCCGTCGAGGGCCTGGAAGCTCATTTCCATGCCGTCGGTCATACCCGTGGCAATGGCGGCGTCGCGGGCTTCCTTGCTCGGCGCAGTCATCAGGTATTCGACCCGGGTGCGACCGCCGATCTTGATGAAGGTGGTGACGAGTTCCATGCTGCCCATCGGTTCGGCGTCGTCCGGCCACTGGCTGGAGTCGATCCGCTCCCCGGGGTCCACGCGGCTATAAGTGCCGCGAAAGCCGAACTCGCGCCCGCTCTGCTGCTGGCGCCAGCGATAGCGGTAGCTGCCGCCCGGCCGGAGGTCCATTTCGCACACCGGCATGCTCCAGCCCGGCGGGCCGAGCAGCCAGCGCTGCACCAGTTCGGGTTTGGCGTAGGCGAGGTAGACCAGATCGCGCGGCGCGTCGAACTCGCGGACGACGCGGATCTGAGTGTCGGTTACCAGCGTGACTTCGGCCGGTTGTGGCATCGGGCGCTCCTCTGCTGGGGGCGGTCAAGCGGCCGCGGCTGCGGCCTCGAGGTCCGCGATGATGATCTTCTTCATCTGCATCATCGCCTGCATCGCTGCCTGGGCGCGCTTCGGGTTGGGGTCACCCAGCAGCCGCGGCAGCGCGTTGGGGACGATCTGCCAGGAGAAGCCGAACTTGTCCTTGAGCCAGGCGCAGGGCCCCTCTTGCCCGCCATTGCTAGTCAGGGCGTCCCAGTAACGGTCGACCTCCGCCTGGTCCTCGCAGGCGACCGAGAGCGACACCGCCTCGGTGAATTTGAACATCGGCCCACCGTTGAGCGCAGTAATCGGCAAACCGCCGATCTCGAAGCTCACGGTCATCACCGAGCCGGCGGGCCCGGGCCCGCCATTGCCGTAACGCGTAACATTGGTGATACGCGAATTGGGAAAGAGCGAGACGTAGAAGTTGGCGGCCTCTTCGGCTTCGGTGGCGAACCACAGGAACGGGGTGATCTTCTGCATGATGGGGTCTCCCTGGAGTGTTTTCGGAAAAGAGTGGGCAGCACTTCTGCCGGGTTGCGAAAATGCGGCGATCGACGAACTAGTTTTCGGTTTTGGAGGGCGGCGTCCGGAGCTCGACCAACAGGTCGTCGAGCCGGGTAAAGTTGGTCTCCCACAGGTTGCGGTAACGCTCGATCCAGGCGCTCGCATCGGCCATCGGGGCGGCCTCGATGCGCCGGACGCGACGGGTCTTGGCCTTGCTGGTGGACACCAGCCCGGCCCGTTCTAGGATCTTGAGATGCTTGGAGATGGCCGGCTGGCTGATCGAGAAAGGCGCCGCGAGTTCGGCGACCGAAGCCTCGCCGGTCGCGAGGCGGGCCAGGATGGCGCGGCGGGTGGCATCGGCCAGCGCCAGGAAAGTCGCGTCGAGGTGCTCGGAAGGGGACATATTCATAACCCATGTGTTACATAACACTAAGGTTATCGAATGTCGTATGTCAAGTCCTGCTGGGTAGAAGTGTCGGAGAAAGCAAAAAGGCCCGCCGAAGCGGGCCTTTCCGGGGGGGGGCGTCGCGCTTACCAGCGCGAGTCGCGGCGACTGACGATCAACCCGGCTACGAGGGCGGCGAGCCCCAAGCCGATGACGGTCGGGATCGGATTGTCGCGCACGGTGTCTGTGGCCGAGGAGACCTGCCGCGAGGCGCGGCGGGCGAGCGCACGGCCCGATTTCTGCGCCTGCGAGGCGAGGGCGCGGGCGTCGCCGGCCGCTTCCTCCATCAGCGCATCGACCCGCTGGCGCAGGATTTTGATGCTGTCGGCGGTTTCCTCGATCTGCTGGTCGATCTCGGTGGCCGTGTGCTTGACGCGCTCGCGGACGGCAGGCGCCGCGGCGACAGCCTTGGCTTTCACCGATGCCCGGGCACGTCGCGCCACGGCGGGAGCGCGGTGCCGCGCCGTGGTGGCTGCCTTGGCAGTCTTGTCCACAATGGTGGCGGCCTTGTCGGTGGTGGTGGCGGTTTCTTCAGCCATGACGGATGCCTCGTTTGGGAAGTCGATGCCCCAATAACGCAGCAGCCCGGATTTGGTTGATCCCTCCAGCGACTACCTCCTCGGCGGCAGCCATTTCCTCGCGACCCGGCAGGCCATGGTGTAGGCCGGATCGAAGATGTTGCCGACATCGTAGCGCACCACCTGGCCGAGGAGGTGGCTGGCGGCCGTGGCATCGAGCCCGTAGTCGCTGCCGAGCCAAGCGAGCATTTCGGTGGTGGCGTGCTGCAACGCCTGGTCGAGCGGGCGGGCGTTACCGATGGTGATGATGTCGTCGGCGGTCTCGGCCCGTGGCCAGGTGATGCGGCGGCCCTTTTCGACCGTCAGCGTTACCGTGACCTCGAAACAGGTTTCCACGCCCGTCCCGACGATCTCGCCGTCGCCCTGAACGGCGTGGCAATCGCCGAGGTAGAACAGGGCGCCCGGCGCCGCGACCGGCAACCACACCGTGGTGCCCGGTCCGAACAGCCGATAATCCATGTTGCCGCCGAACTCACCGCTGGTGGCGGTCGAGATGGCCTGGCCCAGCATTGGGGCGACGCCGAAACAGCCGATCATCGGCTCGAGCGGCAGCACCAGATGTTCGAGGCCGGGGTAGGGCGCCGCAAGCTGCACGGTCAGGGCGTTGCGGTCGATCGACCATGTCACCCGTTCGCGCGGCGGCAGGCCGCGCACGGCCTCGGGGTCGACCACATTGCCGGCCAGCGCCGCCACCGTCCAGCCGGTGCCGCGGATGGGCCGCATCGCATCGATCGAGACCCGCAGCGTATCGCCCGGCTCTGCGCCTTCAACCAGGATCGGGCCGTTCATCGGATTGGGGCCGGGCTGCCGCTGCACGCCGTCCTTGTCGAAGCCGGCGGCATCGATGGTTTCGGTGACAACCGTGTCGCCGCTGGCGATGGTCAGTTCGGCCGGCGCGGTGCCGATCACGTTGTAGTAGCGGGAAGGGGCGAAGCGATGTGTGGTCATTTGGACGCCGGATGGTGGGAGGAAAGCCCGAACACAGCACGCCGCATCGGGCGAGGCAAATGCCGATGTGGCAGCGCCCTCCAATGCCGGCCGGGACGGCCCTCAGCGGCCGTTGAATGCTTCAGCCAAAGCGCCGCCGCTGCGGGCGGCGCGCATCGCGGCGACGATCTCGGGGTCTCGCAGCCGCCGCGCGGCCGAGGCGAGCACGCCCGGCCCACCGGCATCCTGGCTCGCCGGCAGCAACAGCAAGAGCACCAGGTCGACCGGCCGGTCGTCCACCGCATCGAAGTCGAGCGGCCGCCTGAGCAGCGACAGCAGGGCGAAGGGCTGGCGAACGGCCGGCAGGCGGGCGTGCGGGATGGCGACCCCCCGGCCCACCCCGGTCGAGCCGACGGCTTCGCGGTTGAACAGTTCGTCGGCCAGTGCCGTCTCGTCGAGGCCGAGCTTTGCGGCAGCCTGTCGCGCAAGCTCGCGCAGCAATTGCTGCTTGTCGGACGCGGCGACGTCCACCCGGGCGTCCGCCGGCAGGATCGTAAGGTCGGCGCTCACGGCTTGTCCCGTGCCGGTCTCGTCGCCGCGGCCGGTTCGGGACTGTCGGGTGCCCGGAGGCGGTAGCCGATGCCCGTCTCGGTCAGCACGTATTTGGGGCGCTCTGGATCCTCTTCGATCTTCTGCCGCAGTTGGCGGACGTAGACGCGCAGGTATTGGGCGTCGGTGAACTGGTCCCACAGCTCGCCGAGCAGGAATTTGTGCGTCAGCACCTTGCCCGCATGCTGCACGAGGAAGCGCAGCAGATCGTATTCCTTGGGCGAGAGTCTCACCTCCTGGCCGCGCACCTTGACGATGCGGCGGACGAGATCGACGGACAGGTCGCCGACCGTGAACACCGGTCGCTCGCCCTGCGTCGCCAGTTGGTGGCGGAGCGCGGCGCGCAGCCGGGCCAGCAGTTCTTCTGTGCCGAACGGCTTCGTGACGTAGTCGTCGGCGCCGAGGTCGAGCGCTGCGACCTTGCCGGCCTCGTCGCCGCGGCTCGACAGCACGACGATTGGCACGTGCTCGTTGCGGGCGCGGATGGCGCGCAGCAAATCGAGCCCGTCCATGTCGGGCAGACCGAGGTCGAGGATGACGAGGTCGGGCTTCTCCTCAAGGCGCTGCAGGCCGGTCTTTGCATCTGGCGCCTCGAGCGCCTCGTAGCCCTGCGTGGCGAGGCCCATGCGCAAAAGCTTGCGGATCGGCTGTTCGTCGTCGATCACCAGAACCTTGATGGCGGCGGTGGTCATGGGCTTTCCTTCGGCAGCAGGCCGGGCAGGGGCAGCGGCAGCGCAACGGTGAACACGGCGCCCGGGCGGTCGATCCGGTTGGCCGCCGTCACCGAGCCGCCCATCGCCTCGACAAAACCCCGCGCGATGGCGAGTCCGAGGCCGGTGCCGGCGCGCACGTGGTCGGTCTTCCGCGCCCGGTAGAACTTGTCGAAGATGCGCTCGACGTCCTCGGGCGGGATGCCGGCGCCCTGGTCGATCACTTGCAGCAGTTCGCTGTCGCGCAGCCGCTCCGAGCGGATGGTGATGGTGGTGCCCGCCGGTGCGTATTTGGCGGCATTGTCGAGCAGGTTGAACAGCGCCTGCTCGATCAGCACCGGGTCGAGGTCGAGCAGCGGCATGTCCTTGCCGAGGTCGAGCACGACCTCGTGGCCGGTGAGGATTTTCTCGGCCCGGCGCAAGGTGCTGCCGACGATCTCGTTGAGGTCCTGCGGCGAGTGGTTGGGCATCACGGCGCCCGATTCGAGCCGGGTCATGTCGAGCAGGTTGGCGATGAAGCGGTTGAGACGCTCGGATTCGTCGATGATGGTCTGCAGCAGCTCGCGCTGGTCGGCGACGCTCAGGTCGGCGCCGAGGCCGCGCAGCGCGCTGGCGGCGCCGAGGACGGAGGCGAGCGGCGTCTTGAGGTCGTGCGAAATCGAGGTCAGCAGGGCCGAGCGCAGTTTTTCGGTCTCGACCGTCTGGCGGGCTGCCTGCATGTCGGCGACGAGCCGGACACGTTCGACGGCGACCGCCCCCTGGTCCATCAGCGCATCGAGCAGCCGGCGCTGGTCGGGCGTGAACAGCATGCCCGGCCGGTCGCCGTCGATGCCGACGACGCCGACGATGCCGCGCTCGGTGCGCATGGGGAGGAAGAGCCTGCGTGCGCCGGGCAACGTGTCGGCGCCGCGGCCGGTCGCCGTATCGTTCTCGAAGGCCCAGCGGGCCGCGGCCAGGTCGGCATCGTCGAGGAAGTCCTCCGGCGGGTAGGCGCCGACCACCTCGAGCGTGCCGCCTTCCGACAGCATCAGCACGACGCGGACCTTCAGCATGGCGGCGATCTGGTAGCCCATCGCCCACAGCACGTCGTCCAGCGTGCCGATGCCGGCGAGCTTGCGCGAGAAGGCATAGAGCTGGTTGGTGGTGCGGGCGCGGCTCGTCGCCGCCACCGCCTGCGCACGACCGCGCGCCGCAAGGTTGGAGACGATCACCGCCATGGCGATGAAGAAGAACAGCGCCGCCACGTTGTTGGGGTCGGCGATGGTGAAGGTATAAACTGGGGGCAGGAAGAAGAAATTGTAGCAGAGCGAGGCGGCGACGCTCGCGAGCAGCGAGGGGCCGAGGCCGAAGCGGGCCGCCACCCCGACCACGGCGGTGAGGAAGACGAGGCTCGCATTCTCGGCCCGGAACCAGGGCTGCACCAGTTCCGAAGCGCCCAGCGCCGCGGCGACGGCGATCAGCGCGCCGAGATATTCGCGCCAGCGAATCTGCCGTTCGATCGCAGTGCTGAGCGACAGGGCGGCCGAGTTGCGACCCTCCGTCTCGCGGCCGGCGATGACGTGCACGCTGATGTCGCCCGAGCTGCGGATCAGTTCATGCACCACCGAGCCGTGCAGCACCTCGAACCAGAAGCCGCGCGTCGACTTGCCGATGATGATGTGGGCGATGTTGTTGGCCGCGGCGTACGACAGGATTTCGGTCGCGATCTTGTGGCCGGTCTCGGGCAACGTTTGGGTCTCGCCGCCCAGCGTTTCGGCGAGCCTCATGGCGTCGGCGATGCGGTCGCGCTGCTCCTCGCTGAGCTGGGCGCTGCGGCGGCTTTCGACGTAGAGCGCGACCCATGGCACGTGCAGTCGGTCGGCCAGCCGCTTGGCGTAGCGGACGAGGCCGGCGGAACGTGGGTCTTCGCTGACGCATACCAGCACGCGCTCGCCGGCGGCCCAGGGACCGGGGATGGCGCGCGCCTGCATTTCGGTGAGCAGCTGCGCATCGACCCGCTCCGCCGTGCGGCGCAGCGCCAGTTCGCGCAAAGCCGTGAGGTTGGCGGGCGAGAAGAACTGCTCGAGCGCGCGGCTGGCCTGTTCGGGGACGTAGACCTTGCCTTCCTTCAGGCGCTGGATCAGGTCCTCGGGGGTGAGGTCGATGAGTTCGACCGCGTCGGCGCGGTCGAAGATCGAGTCCGGCACGGTCTCGCGCACCCGCACATGGGTGATCTGGGCCACCACGTCGTTGAGGCTCTCGATGTGCTGGATGTTGATGGCGGTATAGACGTCGATGCCTGCATCGAGCAGTTCCAGCACGTCCTGGTAGCGCTTGGGGTGGCGGCTGCCCGGCGCATTGGTGTGGGCCAGTTCGTCGACCAGCGCGATGTCCGGGCGGCGTTCGAGCAGGCCGTCGAGGTCCATTTCGGCAAGCGTCTGGCCACGATAGTCGATCTGCCTGCGGGGGAAGGTTTCGAGCCCGCCGAGCAGCGCCTCGGTTTCCTTGCGGCCATGCGTCTCGACCACGCCGACAACGACGTCGCCACCCTCGGCACTGCGCGCCTGCGCGGCCTGCAGCATGGCGTAGGTCTTGCCGACCCCCGGCGCGGCGCCGACGAAGATGCGCAGCTTGCCGCGCGTCTCGTCGGCCTGCCGCGCCGCATCGAGCAGCGCTTCGGGGGAGGGGCGCTTGTCCTGGTTGTCGAGGGTCATGGGGAAAGGGTCCCGACGTTCTCGGGGGGTATTGGTTGTGGTGAGAGACAACGTCCACCCCCGACTCCTCCCCTCAAAGGGAAGGGGAGCCGCGCAGTGCCGGGCCACAGGTCATCCCTCCCCCTTGAGAGGAGGGATGGGGTGGGGGGTGTCGTCGCACACACGGCCATCGGCTTCTTGCGCGCCTTACTTCGTCGCCATCTGGTCCAGCGCCAAGTTTAGCGCAAGAACGTTGACGTGTGGCTCCCCGATGAAGCCGAGGAAGCGGCCTTCGGTGTGGGCGTCGACCAGCTGCTTGACTGCGTCGGCCGAGAGGTTGCGGGCCTTGGCGATGCGCGGCATCTGGAACTGCGCCGCCTCGGGCGAGATATCGGGGTCGAGCCCGCTGCCCGAGGTGGTGACGAGGTCGACCGGCACGGGCGTGGCGGGGTTTTCGGCGTGCAACGCGTCATAGCTCGCCTTCACGCGGTCGGATAGCGCCTTGCTGGTGGGACCCAGGTTCGAGCCCATCGAGTTGACGGCATTGTAGGGCAAGGCGATGGTCTTGGTTGCATCGGCCGGATCGGGGCCGAGGGTCGCCGAGGGGCGGCCGTGGAAGTATTTTTCGGTGGTGAAGTTCTGCCCGATGAGGGCCGAGCCGATCACCGTGCCGTTGCGGACCACGAGGCTCCCCTGCGCCTGGTAGGGGAACAGGGCCCCCGAGATGCCGGTCATCGCCAGCGGGTAGATGAGCCCGGTGATGATCGTCAGCAGGACGAGGACACCGAAGGCGGGACGGATGTGGTTGAGCATGGGACTTTCTCCTCAGGCGAGGTGGAGGGCGGTGATCAGCAGGTCGAGCAGTTTGATGCCGATGAACGGCACCACGACGCCGCCGAGGCCGTAGATCAGCAGGTTGCGGCGCAGCAGCTGGGCGGCGCCGATGGGCCGGTAGCGCACGCCGCGCAGGGCGAGCGGGATCAGCGCGATGATGATCAGCGCGTTGAAGATGATGGCCGACAGGATGGCGCTCTGCGGAGAGTGCAGGGCCATGACGTTGAGCACCCCGAGCTGCGGGTAGAAGGCGACGAACATCGCCGGGATGATGGCGAAGTACTTGGCCACGTCGTTGGCGATCGAGAACGTCGTCAGCGAGCCGCGGGTCATCAGCAGTTGCTTGCCGATCTCTACTATCTCGATGAGCTTGGTCGGGTTGGAGTCGAGATCGACCATGTTCCCGGCCTCGCGGGCCGCCTGCGTGCCGGTGTTCATGGCGACGCCGACATCGGCCTGCGCCAGGGCGGGGGCGTCGTTGGTGCCGTCGCCGCACATGGCGACGAGCTTGCCCTGCGCCTGCTCGTCGCGGATGAGGCGCAGCTTGTCCTCCGGCGTGGCCTGGGCGAGGAAGTCGTCGACGCCGGCCTCGGCGGCGATGGCGGCGGCGGTCATGGGGTTGTCGCCGGTGATCATGACGGTGCGGATGCCCATGCGCCGCAGTTCGGCGAAGCGCTCGCGGATGCCGCCCTTGACCACGTCCTTGAGGTAGATGACGCCGAGCAGGCGGGCGTCCTTGGCGACGGCGAGCGGGGTGCCGCCGGCCTTGGCGATGTCGTCGGCGATGGCCGAGATCTCGCGGCTGGCATCGGCGCTGACCCGGGGCAGGGCGACGGCATTGCCCTCGACCGCCGGGGGCGCGGCGACGAATTTGAGGATTGAATCGACCGCACCCTTCCTGATCCAGGAGCTGCCGATCTCGACGCCGCTCATCCGGCTCTGTGCCGTGAACGGAATGAAATTGGCCTGCACTTCGCCGACTTCACGGCCGCGGATGCCGTACTTTTCCTTGGCCAGCACGACGATCGAGCGGCCTTCCGGCGTCTCGTCGGCCAGCGAGGAGAGCTGGGCCGCGTCGGCGAGTTCGGCTTCGGTGACGCCGCGGACCGGGCGGAACTCGGCGGCCTGGCGGTTGCCGAGCGTGATGGTGCCGGTCTTGTCGAGCAGCAGCGTGTCGACGTCACCGGCCGCCTCCACGGCACGGCCGGAAACGGCGAGCACATTGAAGCGCACCAGCCGGTCCATGCCGGCAATGCCGATGGCCGAGAGCAGCGCCCCGATGGTGGTGGGGATCAGCGTCACGAACAGCGCCACGAGGATGATCACCGAGACGCCGCCGCCGGCATAGGCGACATAGCTCGGAATGGTCACCGTGGCGAAGACGAAGATGAGGGTGAGCCCGACGAGCAGGATGTTAAGGGCGATCTCGTTGGGGGTCTTCTGCCGCTCGGCGCCTTCGACCAGCCGGATCATCCGGTCGAGGAAGGTGTGGCCGGCCGCCGCCGTGATGCGGACCCTGATCCAGTCGGACAAGACCTGGGTGCCGCCGGTGACGGCCGACCGATCGCCGCCGGATTCGCGGATGACGGGGGCCGACTCGCCGGTGATCGCTGCCTCGTTGACGGACGCCACGCCCTCGACGATTTCGCCGTCGGACGGGATGATGTCGCCGGCCTCCACCAGCACCAGGTCGTCGACCTTGAGGTCGGTGCCGGGCACCAGCACGAAGTCGCGCCCCGCACCCTTCAGCAGCTTGGCGCTGGTCTCGGTGCGCTGCCGGCGCAGGGCGTCGGCCTGGGCCTTGCCGCGGCCCTCGGCCACCGCTTCGGCGAAGTTGGCGAAGAGCACGGTGAACCAGAGCCAGAGCACGATCTGGAACTCGAAGCCGAGCGATGTGCCGCCGGTGACGAAGTCCTTGGCGAGGATGACGGTGGTGAGCGCCGTCACGCTTTCGAGCACGAACATCACGGGGTTCTTCATCATCACCCGGGGGTTGAGCTTGACGAAGGCGGCACGGATGGCCGGGACGATGATCGAGGGGTCGGCGAGGGCACGCGACGGGGCGCGGTTGCGCAAAGTTTCGGTTGAGGTTGCCATGATGGGAACTCCGATCAGAACAGCTGGCCGGCCGTCATCGCGATGTGCTCGACGATGGGGCCAAGGGCCAGTGCCGGGAAGTAAGTGAGGCCGCCGACGATAAGGATCGTGCCCACGACCAGGCCGACGAAGAGCGGCCCGGTGGTGCCGAAGGTGCCAGCCGAGGCTGGCACGGTCTTCTTGGCGGCCAGGGCACCGGCGACCGCCATGGCCGGCACGATCATCCAGAAGCGGCCCACCATCATGCTCATCGCGCCCGTCAGGTTGTAGAAGAGCGAGTTGCCGGTGATGCCGCCGAAGGCCGAGCCGTTATTGGCGGTCGAGGAGGTGAAGAGGTAGAGCATCTCCGAAAAGCCGTGCGGGCCGGCATTGCCGAGCTGGCTGACGCCGAACGGCACGACCGAGGAGACCGCGGTCCAGCCCAGATACATCAGCGGCAGCACGAGGATGGCGAGCATGGCCATCTTCACTTCCTTGGCCTCGATCTTCTTGCCCAGGTATTCGGGGGTGCGGCCGACCATCAGGCCAGCAATGAAGATCGCCAGGATGACGAAGAGCAGCATACCGTAGAGGCCCGAGCCGACGCCGCCGATGATGATCTCGCCCAGCTGCATGTTGATCAGCGGGATCATGCCGCCGAGGGCGGTGAAGCTGTCGTGCATGGCGTTGACCGCGCCGCACGAGGCGGCCG
>Ga0209233_1000627_pt1 | contig 17690 bp, 19 predicted proteins | sample AraplaCL_Cvi_mCL_FD_184269 | JGI IMG/M metagenome (GOLD analysis project Ga0209233, IMG submission 184269) | Arabidopsis root microbial communities from the University of North Carolina, USA - plate scrape CL_Cvi_mCL (SPAdes) (version 2) | ecosystem: Host-associated > Plants > Roots > Endosphere...
GAGAACGCTGTGATCAGCATGCCGCCGAGGCTCGGTCCGACAGCGTTTGCTATACCGCCCGCTGCGATCCAGATACCTACCGCCCTTGCTCGCTCCTTGGGATCAGGAAAGGCCGTACGCAGCAGCGTCAGGGAAGCTGGAAGGAGCAAGGCGGCACCGACGCCCTGAAGTACTCGTCCGGCTAAAAGCCAGCCTAAATTAGGAGCGACACCGCAAAGTACGGACGAGGCCGTAAAAACGCCGATTCCAGTCAGAAAGAGCTTTTGGGCACCGAATTTGTCCGCAAGCGTGCCGCCTGTCAGAAGGAGGCTGGCGAAGGAGAGCGCGTACAAGTCGACGATCCACTGCAGGCCAGACAATTCCGTTGCCAGCGACTGCTGCATCTGAGCGAGCGCCAGGTTGACGATCGACGTATCTAGCAAAATGACAAAGAAGGCTAAGCTAGAGGCAAGAAGGGTAGCTTGGCGGACATCTCCCAAACGTTCGGTGTCGACGCTCTCTGGCATGCCAATCCTAACAGCCCACGCAAAGATAGAGGGCGTCGGCTTAATTCTACTATATGAGAATGTAGCGGAGGGCCTAGCTTTGCGCAATAGTCGAGGGACGTTTCCAGATGCAGTTCGCGCACATCGGACGCCAAGAGGCGCAGATCGAGGTTGTGCGAGCTAAAAATCTAGAAAGATATTTGCGTGCCGCACGAATAGTTCTGGATGGCGATAGATCGGCGCGTGATTTGCGTCGGGATATAGAATCAGCTGCGCGTTCGGCATGTTGCGCTGAAGGGCAAATGCGTTCGACGCTGGCATCATAATGTCGTCTCCCCCTTGAACGATAAGAGCCGGCAGAGCAAATCTCCCCAGATAGGTTGGAGTATCTTCGGCGCTTGCGAGGTAGCGGTTGATTGCTTCGCGTTGCCGTAACGCGGCCTGCTCACTAACCTCTGGGTCGCGGTCCATTCTCTCAGTCATTCGCCGAAGGAATGCGTGTCCCGCTATTCGGCTCGCCGCCGAAGCTGTAAAATGGATCGCGAGCCAAAGATCCTCTGGTAAATCATAGCTGGCTCCAAATACGCCCGCAGCTTTGCTGAGAGACATGTCGGCGCCGCGCAAGCCAGCGCTAACCAGGATCAGCTTTCGCACTAAGCTAGGCTTCTGCAGGACGATCTCCTGTGCGACCAGACCACCAATTGAGAAACCAAGAATATCGACCTTGGGAAGGTCGAGCGCCTGGATGAAGGACAACGCATCTCTGGCCATTTGCTCAATGCTCGTCGGTGTCTCTCCCGAGCTAGAAGCTATGCCCGCGTTGTTAAACAGGATGACCTCGCGCGTCCGTGCCAGGCCATTTGTGACAGCAGGGTCCCAATAGTCGAGCGTACCTCTGAAGTGCTGGTTCAACACAATTGGGAGGCCGCGCGGATTGCCGAAGCGGCGGTAAGCAAAGCGGATACCGTCCGTCTCTACGAACTGCGTCGGCGCAGTTTGGTGCGTGTGATCAGTCACGTCGTGGCCTATTTTGGTTCGCAAGTATCCCGTGAATCCGAGAAGATCCGCGATCTTGGAAGATCACGGATCTTGAAAAGGTAGTCGGATCAGTTGACGCCACGTGCGGCGATTTTCTCGACGCGCTCTCGAACCCCGCTCATCAGTTCGCCCATCTGAGCCATCGTTGCGTAACGAATGTGGGTAGGTGCGGTGTCCACATTACCAGCGTTGAAAGGCGGCGCTGGTGAGTATTCCAACGCAAGCTGGACGCACTGGGCCGCATCCTCGCCGCGCAGCTCGGCGATCAACGTCAGGGCAAAATCAGCGCCAGCGGTCACCCCGCCGCCCGTAATGACATTCTCGTCCCGCACCACGCGCTCCTTCTCCGGGATCGCGCCGAACGCAGGGAGAAGATCGAGGTATGCCCAGTGAGTGGCCGCTTTACGTCCCTTGAGGAAGCCTGCCGCTCCGAGGATCAAGGATCCGGAGCAAACCGAAGTTACATATTTGGCCGAAGAAGCAAGTTTTCCGACCGCCGACATAAATCGCTTGTCTTCCATCGCATCAATGCAGCCCAGGCCGCCCGGGACACACACGACGTCGCACTGCGTGATCGCCTCTAAATCTGCTAGTTGATCGAACTTGAGCCCGTGGGAGGTCACCGGCGCCCCTCCAATCGAAGCCACGACAACCTTGATATCCGGGATCATGGTCAAAAACTGATGCGGCGCTGTGAAATCGAGCTGCGTAACTTCGTTGTAAACGGGGATTACGACGGTCGTCATTGGTGTGTCTCCTGGCTTCCTCCGGGGTTGTTTAACTAGAGCCCGGCAGCTAGCAGGAGTATCAACGCTTTCTGGAACGGGAGTAGCCGGCCAAATCGAAACTCATACTTCCAGCGTTTGAAAGAAGCCGGGGAGAGGGATACGAAGCCTCTCCTTTGCCATGATCAGGTGAATTTCCTAGCCACGCTTCCGGCTGCGGCCGCTCACCTTTCCATGGCTAAGTTGAAGCCGTAGTTCCACTATAGTAGAAGGTGCTCAGACGGCGCGTGACGACTCGCCCAGCCGTTCATGAACCGCGGCCGATCATTATAGCCTTCAGCAAGAGCCGGCGTCAGGCCTCGCGTGTCATGAGAATCGTTAGACGCTGTATGAAAGGCGCGATCAACAGGACGACTGGGATCATCAAACTCCACGACGCTAGCCAGGCCTCTAGCCAACGTACAGCGGCCGCCAAAAGAGGCCCTTGCCCAAAGGTCGCAATGGCGGTTGCAAGACAGGTCGTGATGCCGGATTGGATGACACCGTACAGAAAATGGCCATACCGCTTAGGCAACTTGATCATCGGCAAATCATCGTACAGCTGCCTTGCGGCTCCGGTTCGCGGCGAGCCTGCGATCCACCCTGGCTACGATCGCATCGAGAACAGGGTGACTCATACCCTTTTGCCTGGCGACAAGCTGCACCAACTTGTCCGCGCGCTCGATATTCAAAGCGCCATTCTCAAGGGCGCGCGCTGCGGAAGCTGGTCGAGAAAGGCTATCTGCGGCGGCGGCGTACTTCTCGAACGGCACGAGATCATGGCGTGCAGCTCCGATTTTTACGCAGACCTCAACGACGAAGTCGTAGATCGACCTGGACTCCTCGAGATCAGAATGGACCGCTTCTTTTGCGGTACGCATGCCATCGTCAGTGATGCATCGGTAGTTTCCCGCCATCAGCATGGACCACTTTGCCAGCGGGACGAAGAGGGAATCGTGGAAGCGGAGCTTGACGGGCAGCTCTAGATTGCCTTCCGGAAGCTCAAGGCGGGCTGCGTCGATCTCGCGGCTGAGCTGCCTGAGAATGTCGTTGCATTTCTCATCGTCGAAGGCGGCGACCTTGAAATTCGTCGGCAACGTTACTTGCAGGACGTTCGCTTTTTCGTCTGGTGGACGGATAGCCTGCGGATCCGGGCTACACAGCGTCATTCTCCCCGGAATGAAATCAGTCCAGACTTCTGGCGCAGTAAAAGCGGACGTGAGGGCGTCCGAATCGAGCTCCGGAATTCGCCGCATATACGGTAGCGGCGGCATGTTCATGATCGACATGCAAAGCACGCCGCATGCGGCAATCTTCTGGATCAGCTCTCGAACGCCCGGCGATCCGTATTGGGGCTCTTGCATGGCAAGGCAGACCAGGTCGTAGTCTCTCGGATCGATGCCATCGGCTCCAGATGCGACAACGTTGCCAGGAAGGTTTCGGGAATCGAGCTCCACTGGCTTATCGCGGCCGCGTAACGGCAGACGAACACGAAAGCCTTCCGAGTTTATCAATTCGGCTTCCGCCGGAAGGCAGACCAATCTGATGGAATGTCCACCAAAGAGGATCTTCGAGGCCAATAAAGAGCCATATGACGCACCGAGGATCAGGATATTGAGCTTCTTCATTTGGATCTCTTGTGTTGATGGAGCACTGCGTCCGGTCGTTGAAAACGAAGCCGAAGTGTTCAACTGAGTGCGATATCGACGCTTAGCGTTAGCCGGAGGGGCGCCTAGGAGCTGTGCTTGGCGACAATCTCTGTCAAAGATTTGAGCCCAACGACTTTGTGCTCGATCGTGAGACCGAGCTCGTCCATCTGCGTTCGCAGCGCGCGAAACATTGTAAGCGGCGCCACTCGATCTGACTGCTTGACACTTTCGGCCATAGCCTCTGGTGTGACGCGCTCAATCCACACGGCCGTCAGTCCCGCCGATCGCGCGCCAATCGCGTCCCATGGGTTTGATGACACGAAAAGCACCTCGGCCGGCTTAACGTTCAAGCGTGGCTCGATCAGGGAATACGCGTCCGGGCTCGGTTTGAAAATTCGTTTCGCGTCGATGCTAATTGTTGCGTCGAGGATCAGGTCCAGACCAGTATTGCGAACCAGGCCCATCAGCATGTCGGTACTGCCATTGGAAAGGATAGCGAGCTTCTTTCCTTTCAGCGCTTGCAGCGTTGGCTTCGCGTCCGGGTAGAGATCAAGGTGGACATATTTGTCCATGATCGCGTCGAATAGCTTATCATCACAAGTAAGACCGAGCGTCTTTAAGGTGTACGCGAGTGATTCCCTTGTGATGACGGAGAAATCCTCATACCGCCCCATTAGGGACCGAAGCCAAGTGTACTCAAGCTGCTTGATTCTCCAGATCTGAGTAATCAGCTCGCCGTACCCGGGAAATGCGCTGTCGGTTACTTTTGCGACAGATTGAATATCGTAAAGTGTGCCGTAGGCATCGAATACAATTGCTTTGATCGCCACTGGTTTCTTCCTTACAAAATCGCTAGTCGTGCGATACGCCGGTGTGAACTTGCATCAAGAATGCGTCGAAGCGCTTCTCATTGTCGGGGTCGCGGCCAGCGAGCAGAGTGCCGAGCACGGCGCCCAGGAAGCCTAGCGGCATCGAGACGATTGTCGGGTTGACCAGAGGCCACACAGCATCGCCGCCGCGCATAGCGGGCCCGATGCAAGCCAGAATAACGGAGCTGGTCAGGCCTGCGGCCATGCCGCAAACTACGCCGGCCGTATTGAAGCGACGCCAGAAGAGCGACAGGATCAACACGGGGAAGTTGGCGCTAGCTGCCACACAGATCGCAAGAATGACAAGAACGGCAACGTTCACGCCTTGAGCTAGGATGCCTAGGGCAATCGCCAAAAGTCCGATGACGACAGCTGTAACGCGCGCGATCCGGACTTCTCGCTTTCCATCGACTTTGCCGCCTTTTAGCCAGTTGGCGTAAAAGTCGTGCGCGATGGTGCTGGAAGTCGAGAGCGTCAGCGCGGACACAACAGCAAGGATCGTTGCGACCGCAACCGCGGAAACGAAGCCCAGCATCAGCTCGCCACCAAAGCTGCCTTTGCCGCCCCCTAGATGTTGCGCCAATAGGGGGAGGGTAAGATTGCCTCCCTTGTCAGCTGCGCGGATAGCGTCTTGACCAACGAAGTCTGCTGCCGCCAGTCCGAATAAGGTCGTTGCAACGAAAAACGCACCCGCCAGGAACATCACCCACACGACTGATCGGCGAGCAGTTCGGGCGTCTGGAACCGTGTAAAAGCGCGTCATCACGTGCGGCAGGCCCGCAAGCCCTAAGACGTAGCCTAGGCCCAATGAGATCTGATCAAAGGGGTTCTTTAGGTAGTTGCCCGGTGCAAGGTAGTTCGCGCCGTACTTTGCTTCGACGTTTGCAAAGAACGATAAGGGATTAAAGTGCACGAGAGAAAGGGCGAGAAGCAGAATGATTGTGCCGGCGCCGAGCATCAGGGCGGCTTTAACAATTTGGACCCATGTCGTCGCCAGCATCCCGCCAAATGCTACGTAAATGATCATGCTGATGCCAACAAAGATCACGGCTAGATTGTAAGGAATGCCCGTTAGGAGCTGTACGAGGACTCCTGCGCCGGCCATTTGAGGCATCAGATACGCAAAGTTGACGACCACTGTGCCGGTGATAGCTGCGAGCAGTGAGGTGCGGGTGTGCATTCGACTTCGAATGACGTCGCCAAGCGTATATTTGCCCGAATTTCGCAGCGGCTCGGCGATGAGAAAGAGTACCGTGCAGAATGCGACCAACGGCCCCAGGCCATAAAAGGCGCCGTCCATTCCGTAAAGCGCAGTGAGGCCCGTGAAGCCGAGAAACGCGGCCGCGCTGCACCAGTCTCCAGCAAGTGCGAAGCCGTTTTGTGCGGCGGTAAGACTGCCGCTCGCCGCGTAGAAATCAGCTGCGGTCGCAGTGCGCTTGGCGGCCCAGTAAGTGATGGCGAGGGTAACTAGTAGAATGCAGGAGAAGATGACTAACGTGATGCTCATGTCATTGACTCCCGGCGAGCGGCTACCGCCTTTGCTGCGAGGGGATCAAAGACCTTGTTCGCGACGTGCTCGTAAATCAGTGCGAGCGCCCAAGAGAGGATGTAGTTGAAAAAGATTAGCGCGAAGCCGAGAGTGAGCGGACCAGCAACTTTGACTGTCATCCAGCTCTTCGCAAATCCAGCGACCGCTGTTAGGCCGATATAGCTAATCATGAAAGTCAACGTCATGGGCGTCAAATAGCGGAACTTAGCCGCTACTAGCGATCGAACGGCGTCATGCGCGGCGTTCGTCCGCGCCTCGTTAAGCGACATGTCCCCTCCAGTATTGTCCTGCATTGCGCAGGTTGGCTCGCCATCGCCCAAGGCGATGATGGGAGCCTTTTGTCTTTACGGCGAGGGCCGCTAGTGACAAAATGAATAAGTTCGATGTTGATTATTGGTGTTCACGATTATGGAGATGGCGCCGTGAACCTGGATATCGACTGCCTCCGCTCATTTCTCGTGGTCGCTGAGACCATGAGCTTCTCGCGTGCCGCAGATAGCGTGGGTCGATCGCAATCGACAATCAGTCAACAGATCGCAAAGCTCGAAGCCCAAGTGGACCGACCTTTGTTGACGAGGCGAAAAGGTCGCGTCTTAGAGTTGACGTCGGAAGGGGATCGTCTGGTCACGTACGCCCGGCGGATTCTTCAGCTCAACGATGAGGCTTGTGCGTCTCTGTCAGATGATTTGCTGACGGGCTTTGTCCGCCTTGGCGTCCCGCTCGACTTCTTCGGTCGTGATTTCACGGTATGGCTTGCCCGCTTCAAGGCGAAGCATCCTATGGTCGGCCTTGAGGTGGAGGCCAATCAGTCAGATGGTCTGCAAAAGCGAAGCGCACGTGGGGACTTTGACCTTGCATTCTTCAAGCAGGAGGCCGGTGCCAAGCTTGGTACAGTTGCACTACGCGAACAACTGGTGTGGGTCACGGGACCGAATTTTGCGCTAGACGAATTGGAGTCGATCCCTTTGATACTATTTCCCGAGGGATGCGCTTATCGTCGCTGCGCATTGGCCTGTCTGAAGGAGCAGAAGTCAAAATGGCATCTGAGCTTTGTAAGCCCAAGTTTCGACTGTTTGAAGTCGGCGGCAGTTGAAGGCATGGGAATCACTGTGCTCGCGCGCACACTAGTGGTCCCGCCCCTACGGATCGTTCGGCATGGTCGTCGCTTACCTCAGCTGCCGGCGATCGAGCTGGCTTATTCTCATGGCCGGAAAGGTAACTCTCGCGTTGTAGCCGAGCTTACCAATCACCTCGCAGACAGCTTAGCCGCCGCGGGTACTCAGCCCTCTCCGGTAGCTAGTTTGTAATCTCACCGGCGTGCCAGTCCGTCCGTCGGCTCAATAGGCGAACGGAATCGTAGACGCAGGTACCCGGATGTCACCGTCTGGAAGGCCAACGCTTGCACTCGCCCGATGCCCTTTGCAGCCCAGTCCCTGTACGTTGACTTCACAATAGTTAACGAAAGACAGGTCATGACGAAAAAGTCCTGGGCGGGCAGACCATCTGACGGTCTTGCGATCGTCGCTACGGCCGCCAAGAAGCGGATTCCTAAGCAAGCTCTGCGATCTTGCCCAAGGTGATCGCACAACATTGCGTAGTGATTATTCGACCCAACGGCCAGTTCGAGAATTCGGCTTGCAAGAGCGCCTATTGAGATCTTCGTGAGCATTGATGCACCCAAGTGACGACGGCCAACCGCGGCCTACGGGTGCTACATTGCAATGTTTCGAGTGGAACAATAATATAGCGAATTAGAGAGTGTAACTTCCACGAGGTGAAAGAAAGCGGTGGATCGTCTAGAAGCAATGTCGATCGTTTTGACAACGGTCGAAAAAGGCAGCCTTACAGCGGCCGCCAAAGCCTTGAATATGCCGCTTCCGACGATAAGCCGGAAGCTAAGTGAGCTTGAAGCATACCTCGGCACCAAACTTCTTCAGCGCTCGACGCGTAAGCTCACTCTGACCGACGCCGGTCAAAACTATGTCGACGGCGTGAAGCGCATTATGGAAGAGATTGAAGCGGTCGAGAGGGCCGCATCTGGCGAATACACGACGCCGCGAGGCGAACTCGTGCTTACGGCGCCTGTTCTGTTTGGTCAGATGTACATTTTGCCCATTGTTACGGATTTCCTCGCCGCCTATCCGGAAATCAACGTCCGGCTTCTACTGTCCGATAGAAACCTACATCTGTACGACGATCATGTAGACATGGCCGTGCGCCTTGGAGCGTTGCCAGATAGCAGCATGATTGCGACCAGAGTGGGTCACATGGATACGCTTGTGTGTGCCTCCCCCGAGTTGATTGCCGCTCATGGGATCCCAAAACATCCGCAGCAGCTCGAAAAGCTTCCCTGCATCATTTTCGCTGGTCCTGCCACAGCAACCTGGTCGTTCTGCGATCCCGCAACTAGGCGCGAATTCGGCGTTAATATCGTGCCTCGACTGTCCGTGACCTCGGCGGCAGCTGCCGTAGAGGCAGCGCTCCGGCGGACCGGCTTGACACGGGTCTATCGCTATCATTGTGCAGACGCGCTCCAAGCCGGCACGCTCGTGCAGGTGCTTAAAGAGTACGACGTCGCCCCAATTCCGGTACACTTGGTGCACGCGGCTCAAGGACAACTGCCTCTCAAGATGCGAGTCTTTCTTGATTTCGCGGCGAGCCAATTGCGGTTGGCCCTCTCCAAATTGGCTTAGTCGGAAGACCGTTTACTACCCTCGCCGAGGCCAACATCTTCCATCTGATGGAAGCGACACTCTCACAAACAACGGATTATTCTTTCCGGAGAAAGGTCGCATTCTCTCTTCACCGAAGCCAAGACGGCTCGAAGCACAAAGGAGAGAATCCATGGCCCGCATCGCAATCCCATCGAAGGAAGCTGCCCCGACCAAGTCACAGCCGATCCTGGCGAACTACGAGAAAGTCCTCGGCGTCATCCCGAACTTCTTCGCCATGATTTCGCAATCGCCCGATGCCTTGAAGGCAATCGCCGACATGCATGCCGCGCTCGGAAAGAGCCTGGGTCACAAGACCCGTGAACGCATTCACGTCATGACCGCCGAGGTGAACGGCTGCAACTATTGCTTGTCGGCTCACACCTATCTGGGCGGCAAGCTTCAAGGGCTGACCAAGGAGGATATGGAGCTCAATCGCGACGGTCACTCGACCGACCCTGAGGCTGATGCAGCACTGCAGTTCGCCTACAAGGTCGCCAAGAACCGCGGCCACATCACGGACGCGGACGTCGAGGCGGTCCGCGCAGCGGGTTTCACTGAGGCGCAGATCGTCGACATTGTCGCCGAGACGGCGTTCAGCTTCATCACGAACATCTTCAACAACACCTTCAAAACCGAAATTGATTCCGTCTTCCCGCCGCTTCAGACGAAGAAGGCTAGCTGATCAAGGATGGGCCGGGCGTCCTCGACGCCCGGCCATCAAATCCGCCGCACGGGCAAGCAGGCCGTACTTATGTTCCCGCTGCCTCGTGTATCCACAATCCCGGCAAACATGAATCAGCAACAATGTCTCGCTTGCAAATTTCGACCCGTGATGGCGCACCGGCGGCCAGCAAGCCGGTTTTGGACGCGATCTACCAAAAGCTTGGAGTCGTTCCCAATCTCTTTCGTCTGATTGGGAGCAGTCCAGCTGCGCTAGAGGCCTTTGCAGCCTTTCAGGGCGGCCTTTCCAACACGCTAAATGACAAACTTCGCGAACGAATTGCTTTGGCGGTGGCTCAAGTTAACGGCTCAGACTATTGCCTGTCGGCCCACAGCTATCTGGCGACCAATTTCGCGAAGCTTCCACCGGATGAGATAGCCTTAAATCGAAAAGGGGCATCGAAGGACGCCAAAGCAGAGGCGGCAATTATTTTTGCAATGAAAGTGACGGAGCGCCGTGGACACGTCAGTGATGCGGATATCGAAGATGTGCGGTTGGCTGGTTACAACGATGCACAAATTGTCGACATTATTGCTCTCGTCGCCGCCAGCAGCTTCACGAACTATCTCAACGGGGTAGCGAAGACGGATATCGACTTTCCAGTCGTGCGGACGGAAGCAAGTCAGACGTGATACCGAGCAAATATGGGCGCTTCCTCGCAAAGCGATGACGCGCCTTCCTTTGCGAAACGTCGAACCCCGACGCAATCGTGATGCAGCTAAAGCCCAAGGGCTAATGCTGTATCAGCGACCCCGTATCGAGCATGATCAACTCTATTAAACACATTTGCAGCATGAAGGCTTTAGCGCGTCTATCAGCAGCCGCGATCTTCGCATTTGGCTTGGCCGGGCCAAGCGCAAGGGCTCAATCACCTACTGCGCCGATGACTTATCACACTGCGACGGTCAGTGGATTGAAGATCTTCTATCGTGAAGCCGGCCCCAAGGACGCACCCACGATTCTGCTATTGCATGGCTATCCATCGTCGTCTCGGATGTTTGCGACGTTGATGCCACTGCTGGCCGATCGCTATCACCTGATCGCCCCAGACTATCCTGGATTTGGGCAGAGCGACGCTCCGCCGGCTTCCCAATTTGAGTACACTTTCGATCACCTTGCTCAGGTCATGAACGACTTTACTCAGCAGCTCGGCTTGCGCCACTACGTCTTATACCAACAAGACTACGGCGGGCCTGTGGGTATGCGGTTGGCGCTCGCGTTTCCGGAGCGCGTCCAAGCGATCATCGTCCAGAACGCCGTTGTGCATGAAGATGGATTGGGTGCGGCGTGGGAAATTCGCAAGGCGTTCTGGAGAGACCGAGCGGCATACGAGGATATGCTTATTACGCGCTTCTTGTCCTTATCCGAGGCAAGGGGGCGTCACTTGGGTTCCTCCCCACACCCGGAGCGCTACGATCCGGAAGTGTGGCAATGGGAGGCGGCCCAGCTTGGCAGGCCTGACCAGCGTAAGATCCAATCCGACCTCTTCTATGATTATCGGACCAACCTAGCGAGCTATCCAATCTGGCAACTCTGGCTACGACGTTTCCAGCCGCCTTTATTGGTCTTGTGGGGGAAGTACGACTCTTCGTTCATTGTGGCTGAAGCAGAAGCGTACAAGCGCGATGTGCCTGGAGCCGAAGTCCACATCCTCGAAGCCGGTCATTTCGCGCTCGACGAAAAAGTAGAAGAGATCGCTCAACTGGTTTCTGAGTTTCTGGTCAAGCAGAAGATCGGCGGCCTCACTCGCCAATCCGTCGTCCGTTAGCCTAACGGCCAACTCGATTCTTGCTTAGGTTACAGGGCGGAATTTTATGTCCAAAGATCCAACAGAAAAGTCAACGAGAGACGCGCTTGAAATCGACAGTGAGCCCGGCTTCGCGGTCTACGTCACGATGTTGGCCTTCAACAAAGCTTACAAGTCATTGCTTGACCCGCTTAAGTTGACTTTTCCGCAGTATCTCGTGATGCTCGTGCTATGGGAGCGCGACGATTTGACGGTAAACGATCTAGGCGCTCGTCTGTCACTCGATTCTGGAACGTTGACGCCGCTCTTGAAGAGACTCGAGGTTGCGGGGCGAGTTCGGCGCGTACGCGACGTGACCGACAACCGCCAGGTTCGAATAACACTCACGAATCCCGGACGCCTGCTGAGGACAGCTGCCCTATCAGTTTCGCAGGATATTTTGCGTGCCATTGGACTTGACCTTGAGCGTATTCAGTCGCTGAATTGCGAGCTAGCGCTCCTTCGTCGTGGGCTTACGGTATCCCTAAAGTGATCTGCGTTGGAGCGGTTAACCGCCGAGCTCAGCTACAGTCAGTCTCGACCGAATTACCTGACTCGAAGGATACCGCGCGGGAATAACAATGCCTCCGATGACAGGCGCGATAAGCGCTCGAAAAGGGGTCGATGTTAGCGGAAGCGGGTTTTCAGAGCTCACGGAGTCAGCGTCGATACGTCTATAACGTAAGGTACTTGGCTAAAAGGACGGTCGCATCGTCCGACGTTTGGTCGGGCTTTAGTCTGAACCGACCAGGAGCGGCCAAAGTCGACCCTGATCGGCCCAAGCGCAATGCGGCGGAACCGCAATCTGTTTAGCGCTCTCGGAGAGATTCCAATGTCTCGTCGGGCTGCGTAAGAGCGGCGCGAAGAATACTCCAAGCGAGATGGGCCGGCTCGTTAAAGTCGTCCTTCCTAACTAAGTTGCTCTGATCGTGGCTTGTTAGGACCAGTCTACAATTGCTGCCAGGTTCGTCGAACCCCGAAACCAGGCGGAAAGCAGGGATGCCGAAAGCCGCGAAATTCGCATGGTCTGAATTGGGCATCAACGGCTCGTAGACACCAAGGGGGATTCCGGCCGATTGAGCGGCATCACTGAGAAATGACACTAGCCTCGGGTAGTCTGATGTTAAGGCCGTCAACCGTGACCCGCCGACGACCGTATCTAGGTTGACATTCAAGGCCATGCGACGCTGCTCGGATCCAGCGAGACCTTTCAGCCACTCCTTCGAGCCCGTAAGTGCCCATTCCTCGGCACTAAAGATCGCGATCGTAAGCCCGCGCGGGCAACCCGAGATATGAGGAGCAGCCTGGCGAGCGAGAGCAAGCGCGAGAGCTACACCCGAAGCGTTATCTAACGCACTCGCGCCGGCGGCGTGGCCATCGATATGGGCAGACAGAACAATCCGGCCAGGCCCCGCGCCTGGAATATCTAATGAAATGGTTTCCGTCGTTGCTTGAGGCTCGAACGCCGCCGCGACGACAATTCGAACCCGAGCCCCAGGGATACTAAGTTTCTCTGCGGCCTCAGCGGATATGCCCAGCGCTGGAATGCGACGGGTCGAGTCGACCAGACCAGATGATCCGCTAACGGATCCAATACCCTGCTCGCTTGCGGCGATGAGGAAGGCGGCCGCGCCGGCTTCAATGGCAGCGGCAAGCTTGACTCGTCTATGCACGGTCGTGGTGGCGAACATATAATCATGACGCACTAAAGCAGCTCGGCCGCGAAGTCGGTCGCCGACTGCTTTGATGTCATCAGGAGTTCCTCGACCGCAATCGATCACCTCGAGCTCCAAGCCTCCGGATGGGGTATCTCCTGAGCAAAGAAGAGCTGTCGCCTCCAGCGGCTCTGATGTAGCCGCAAGCTGCAGCTTGGCTTCCGAGCAGGCCCAGCCCGTGTAAGCGACGGGCTTTCGGGTCAGATGTCCAAGTCCCAATTGCCCAAGCCGATCGGCAGCCCAATTGCGTGACGCAACCTCACTTGGCGTGCCCGTAAGACGACCTCCGAATTCACAAAGGGCCTTAAAATCGGACCAAAGGTCTTGGTCTTCAGGGAATGCTTCCGGCATCAACTGCATCTGTCAGGCCTCTACGTAGGGTACGATGTGATTGTGAAGCGCGTCGGCAAATGCCTGCGCCAAGATTGTTAGGTGACCGTGGGCCGGGCTTAGCAGTCCGACCTCATAAGGCGAGCTGGGACGAAATGGCCGAATGACGAGGTTTGGTCCGGCCTGCGCAGCGCTGATCGGGTCCGCAAAGCAGATACCGGCTCCGGCCGATGCGAGGTTGAGCGCGATCGCTGTGAATTCGCACTCAAGTACGACGCGGAGGGTGGCGCCGGCCGCGTCAAACGACCTCACGATATTGGACCAGCTCCAACTCGATCGGATCGTTGCAATCAAATCCGCTCCGCTAAGGAGGTTCGGCGTCAACACTTCGTGCTTGGCGAGCGGGTGTGCTTCATGCAGTACCGCAACACGAGGAAAACTGTAGCGGCGGATGACGTTCTCCCCCATCGCAAAGGGAGCTTCAGCGAGACCGAGATCAAATGCTGAAAGCGAGCCTAGTTCTCGAACCTCGGCTGAACTCCGCGTCAGCAGCCTGACTTGCACGCCTGGGCGCTCGCGTCGAAATGCGGCAACGACAGAAGGAAGCCAGCCTATTGCGGGGCCCGGATTTGTTGCGACGGTGAGCGTGCCGCTTTGACCGGCGGCGATTTCGGCTGCGGATCGGCCGAGACGCTCGAATCCATCAAGCAGACGGCTGGCTTCTGCATGTAGTCGTTGCGCCTCAGCTGTAGCGACAAGGCGGCGCCCCTCACGGTGGAAAAGCGGAAAGCCGAGACGCTCTTCCAGTTTGGCTAGCGAGCCGCTCACCGCGGGTTGGGACACACCCAGGACGCGAGCTGCCGCCGTCACGGAGCCCGTGTCAAAGATCGCCCGGAAGACTTCTATTTGCCGCTGATCCATATGCACAACTTATGACCTGTGAGGACGAAAAAACAAGCACAATAGCGGGATATTTGACGCCATTGACAGATTTTTGAAGACGTTATATAAGTTTTGACTATGGATCGGGTGTGATGGTCATGGTTCAAAACGCGCTTCTTTGTGCGGACGGCGTTGGAAAGCGCTTTGGCGCCCACAGTGTTCTCGGTTCCGTGGATCTCGCTGTAGAGGAGCGGGAAGTCGTCTGCATCATCGGGCCGAGCGGTTCGGGTAAAACCACATTGCTGCGGTGCCTCGCTCTATTGGAGGCGCCTAGCGCTGGGCGAGTAATGATGGATGGCATCACGGTCGCGAGCGCCGAGCCGGATGCGAAAATTCGTCGGTCCGCCAAGTCCGTTCGAGCCGAAATTGGAATGGTCTTTCAGCATTTCAATCTTTGGCCGCACATGACCGTCTTGGAGAACTTGATCGAGGCTCCTGTCCGCGTCCGCGGGTTGCCTCGCCGAGATGCGATCGCGCGAGCAGATAAATTGCTGGAAAAAGTCGGGTTGGCAGAGCGTCGCGACGCTTACCCGACGCGATTGTCGGGTGGACAACAACAGCGCGTCGCCATTGCGCGTGCCTTGTGTATGTCGCCCAAGGTCCTGCTTTTTGACGAGCCGACCTCGGCCCTGGATCCAGAGTTGCGACGCGAGGTTTTGGCGGTCATGCGGGGACTCGCGGAAGAGGGGATGACCATGGTCGTCGTAACCCATGAAATGGGTTTCGCCCGTCGAGTGGCTAGCCGGGTCGTGTTCATGGACGCTGGCGAGATTGTCGAGCAGGCATCGCCTGGCGACTTCTTCACTGCTCCCAAGACGGAGCGAGCCGGACGTTTTTTAGCCCAACTCGAGGATTGAGGGAGAGTGCGATGAAATTGATGCGGACTATTCTAGCGGTTGGGCTCGTCATCATGGCTGGCTGTTCAATTTCAAGTGCTCAACAGACGCAATCCCGCCTGTTTGAGATCACCAAGAACCGCAAGCTTAAGGTTTGCACGTTCTCGGGTTATTTTGCGATCTCGTTTCGTAATCCGCAGACGCAGCAGCTGGAGGGCATCGATGTCGACCTCGCTCAAGCGCTAGCCAGAAGTCTCGATGCCGATCTCCAGTTCGTCGAGACGAATTTCGGAACTTTCATTGCCGACGTACAAACGAACAAGTGCGATATTGCGATGTTCGGCATAGGCGTCACGTTGAAGCGCGCTCAGGCGGTCGAATTCTCCCGACCGTATCTGCAGACTGGCGTCTACGCAGTGGTTCGCAAAGGCGGGTCGATCAAGAACTGGGAAGACCTCGATAAGGACGGCGTTTCCGTAGCCGTTACCTTGGGATCATATATCGAACCCTTCATGAAGTCCTACCTGAAGCACGCCAAAGTGGTCTCGATCGCTCCCCCCGCTACGCGAGAGCAAGAGCTTATGGCAAGGCATGTTGATGCCGAAATCGTGGATTATCCTACTGCGCAAAAGGTGCAGTCCGACTTCGATTGGGCAGAGGCGATCGAACCGCCAACAAAATTGCTCGCAACGCCGTTCGCCTACGCAATCGCTCCCGGCGATCAGATTTGGCTCAATTATATCAACTTATTTGTCGATACGATCAAACGTGATGGCACTCTAGAAGCGGCCGCGCGGAAAAACCGCCTCGGCCCGATCGTGGCGCCGTAATGCCCAGTTATACATTTCGTTGGGACGTAGTTTGGGCGAACCTGCCATTTCTCATGTCAGGTCTCAAGATGACGCTCGTGATCTCAGCGATCACGCTCGTCGCTTCTATCGTCATCGGAATGATCGTCGCCCTCGCGGACATGTCGCGGTTTTGGCCCGTGCGCTTTGCGGGTCAGCTATGGGGAGAGATTATCCGGAACACCCCGATCCTCGTCCAGCTTCTATGGGTGTACTACGTTTTGCCGATTGTCTTCGGCGTCGAGGTCTCCGCGTTCGCGGCCTGCATAATTGGCTTATCGGTCTATTCGTCGGCCTTTATCGCCGAAGTCTATCGGGCTGGAATTCAATCGGTACCAAAAGGACATCGTGAAGCCGCCCAGGTGCTTGGCCTCTCCCAGTTTCAGACATTCTCTCGGATTATCCTTCCTCAGGCGATTAAGACCACCCTGCCGCCGCTCGCGGCGAACTTCGTTCAGTTGATCAAGTACTCTTCGCTCGCCTCAGTTATATCCGTAGAGGAGGTCACGCGGAGAGCTACTGAATTGTCATCGAGCACCTTCCGGCCTCTCGAGATATTTTCGTTTGTCGCGATAATCTATCTTGCGATCTGCTGGCCTCTCGCTCAGGCAATCCGAATTTGGGAACACCGACTTGCAAGCCGCTGAAATCCGTTCGCGCCTTTCCAAAATTGCTGATGGTGACATTGTTGAAGTCGCCAGGCGTCTGATCTCCGTGCCATCGCCAAACCCACCCGGCAACACGAAGGCGGTTGCAGTGGAGGCGGCAGATATACTCCGAGCGGCCATCCCCGGTATCGAGCCTGAGATCTACGAAGTCGACGACGAGATAGTAAACGTCGTCGCTCGTATTCAAGGAAATGGCGCCGGTCGACGTATCATTTTAAACGGTCATCTCGATACCTACCCGATCAACGAAAGCCTGCCGTGGACAGTCGATCCCCTTGCGGGGAGTATCGCCAATGGGCGTCTGTATGGGCGAGGGGCAGCTGACATGAAGGGGGGGATCGCTGCGTCCATCGTTGCCCTCAAAGCGCTCTCAGAGGTTCGTCAGCACTGGCATGGTGAAGTCGTCCTGAGCCTTGCTGGCGACGAAGAGACCATGGGTACTCGAGGCATCGAGTGGCTTCTCAAGAACGTCCCACACGCTCGTGGAGATGCGGCTATCATAGGCGACGCGGGGTCACCCTTGGTCCTAAGATTTGGCGAAAAGGGGTTTATCTGGCTCGATGTTGAGGCGACCGGCCGAGCATCGCATGGTGCCCATGTCCACCTTGGGACCAACGCGATTGATCGACTACGCCTCGGTTTAGATGCGCTAACGGGCTTGGGCGATCTTTGGGTGGACTCACCGCCATCGGTACTGGAGGCGATCAACATCGCACGACCAATTTCAGAAAGCCTCAGCGGCACGGGTGAGAGCGAGGTTCTACAAAACATCACGG
>Ga0209233_1000628_pt1 | contig 17589 bp, 17 predicted proteins | sample AraplaCL_Cvi_mCL_FD_184269 | JGI IMG/M metagenome (GOLD analysis project Ga0209233, IMG submission 184269) | Arabidopsis root microbial communities from the University of North Carolina, USA - plate scrape CL_Cvi_mCL (SPAdes) (version 2) | ecosystem: Host-associated > Plants > Roots > Endosphere...
GAGCGCGACTGCGGCACTGTATCCCAAACGTCGATCCGCTTCCTTCCATCGCCTCCGGCGCCGACGAAGCTCGGCTCGCGCCTGAGACAGGTGTTGGGCATCGAGCTGAAAGGCCATTCGATCGATGTCGGCAAAAGAGTGAACCTCGACGGCGCCATCCATTCCAACATTCGGTAGCGTCGCGACCGGAAGACCGCCGGCCTCGTCGACCATTTCCTTTTCCAGCCTTTCCCTAACACGGGTGGCTCTCACGCGCTGCTGGTGGCGCGCATACCAGCGAGGCCACATTTCTCTGACGGGCGTCGGGCCTGGCTCTGTTCGCGGACCGTCAGGATCTTCGATGCGAGAGTTCAGTAAGCGTGAAGCGACGGAGAGGAGATTTCGGCGGTCGATGGTGTACGGGATGTTTCCACGCCGTCCGGTGGATGACTTTATTTTTCCGCAGGCAACTGCAGGCAAAGTTCTGCTATTCTCAGAATCAGCCATGATCCAAGCTCCAGATAGCTAGATTGTGGTTAGGCTGGCCGAGGTGGTGCAAACACCAAGGCCAGCCGACAGCAGCTTAGGAGGGTACAGTTGCCGGTGCAATTGAGCAAGAGAAATCACAACAGGGTTGTGAAATGAACGCCATTCAGTGCAAACTAGCCCGTATAGCATTAGGCTGGGGAGTTCGAGAACTTGCGCAGGCAGCAAATGTTTCAACCCAGACAATAAGTCGGTTGGAACGAGGAGAACAATTACGAAATGGCACTGTGGACGGCATAAGGCAGGTGTTGGAAGATGCTGGTATAGAATTCATTCTGGAAGACGGCGATGGCTATGGAATCCGGATCAAGAAGCCGCAATTGCCGCCATCATAGATAACTGACTGTCCCCTTTGCGAGTTTTTGATCTTGCAGGCTGATCAGCTTCATTTTGACAACTATATGTTGTATATCTTGACTGTTTATCTCCGTCCGTTGTCCTAGGACCGAGGACGCTAAGCATTAGCTTTGCTCAAATATCAAAGCCGAAGGCAAATTCTCTGGTGCCGGGGCCAACATGCCTTGGATTTCGACACTTCCGTCACCAGGCACCAATGCCGAGGGCGAGCGGAAATTGGAGCGGACTATTAACAAAATATGCATGGCGAAGGCGGCATTTCAACGTTGGCTATATCGATCGTCAGCAAGATTGCATGGTGGGCACGGAATCTGGCGTCTGCTCTTGAGGTCGAGAGGACGATCTCCACTAATTAAGGGCGCTTATCTAAGGTCGTTTGTTATTTAAAAAAAGTGCCACTTGCTTAAATAGTGGATGGAAATCATACTAAGCATATGTCTGTTTCCAGTCCTAACCCGCGCCTCGGCCATTTTGTCAAAACATCAGCAGCAAGCGAGACAGTGCGGGCGTTTGTGCCTCCGCCATCGCCGTCCACCTGCATCGCCTCGGGGCGCTCGCACATTGGAGGAGCATGGCCGGAATTGCCGCGTGATCACTCCGACCCTGCCATCGCGCACTTGTCCCAGTTAACCTGACATCACCCATCGATGTGATTGATTGACCGGCATCAGCCGTCTTGAGTAATAATAAATAACAATAGTTGATAATCGCATGGGGCTGCCCCATACTCAAAGTAGGAGGTAAGTGCCATGGCAAGTTTTGCACTCAACGAACACTACGAGCGTTTCATCAAGAAACAGCTTGAATCCGGCCGCTACAACAACGCCAGCGAGGTGGTGCGTGCCGGCCTGAGATTGCTCGAGGACCAAGAGGATGCCCGCGAACGATGGCTGGCTCAGGAAATCCCAAACCGTTATGCTGATCTGAAACGCGACCTGTCGACGGGCGTAACCCTTGACGAGGCTTTTGACCAGTTGGAAGCCGAGCACCGGGCTCAGCTGGCGAAAGCCAAGTAGGGCATGGACTATAAAATCATCCTGCATAAGCAGGCTCAGGCGGAGCTACGCAACCTGTACCGGGATCTTGCCAGCGCGGAAAGGGCCGGGCCGATTGTCGCCTGGAACTATGTCAGCGGCATCCGTGAGTTTATCGAGGAGCTTGCAACGTTCCCAAAACGCGGCACGGTGAGGGATAACCTCATTCCCGGCCTCCGGATCATCGGTTATCGCAGGAGCGTGAGTATCGCCTTCGTTGTTGAGGAGACCGAAGTGCTGGTGCTGGGTATTTTCTACGGTGGTCAGGACATCACAGCAGACGTCCTTCAGGAGCGTTTGTAAGCGGCGTCTCTTTTTCGGGAGGGAGGAGAGCGCGAGGGGAGGGGCCATAGGGGGCTCTCCTTGCTCTGGTGCCGGACGGACCGAACCCGACCGGAACCAGCTTTTGGGATTCCCCGCACAGCAAAAAGCCCGAACACGGCGGCTCGGGCTTTGGAAGTTACCGGAGGTAACGGCTATTCGGCGGATGGGCTTGTCCGCAAGGCGGCTGGAAGCCAACCTTTACCGGCAAACTGCCATTCGGCACTGGCAACGGCTTCGGCCTTCGAGCCTTTCTCGATGCTGCGCGTCTGCGGGGCACATCCCGCTTCAATCAGCACCTCGGCAATCCCCATCTTGCTCAGGCGGCTAAGGAACGCCGCATCCGGCGTCCAGTAGGCTGCCATGTCCAGACCGACCGCCACGGCAATCTGCTCCACATTCGCCAGACGACTGCGGCTTTGGTCGTGCTTCGCCTTCACGCCATTGAGGTTGGCGGCGGTCACGAACGCCAGCAGTTCGAGCAGTTTGTCGGTCGGCTGCTCAAGCAACCATGCCCAGAGGTCGACGGGCTGGCCGGGCAGTGTATCGCCCCAAGCCTCCTTCATCGCCTCCCATGCCGCAAGGGCGCGGGCGTCACCCGGCTCCTTGATGGACGGAGCCAGTTCGCGGCGTTGCCCGTGAACCTCAACGACGGCATCATAGGAGGCGTAACCGCTGTGGAAGATACGACCCACGAGAGGGTAAAGCAGCGCGGCAAGGGCAATCGCCGGACGGTTGGCAACCTCGACCCGCAAAGCGGCGGTGCGGATGGCGGTCAGTTCCTCCACCAGCGCGGCGGAATAGATGGCCTCCGGCTCGGCAATCACTGCCTCGTCGTCTTCGCCGTCCGTAACGGTATCGTCGGTGCCACCGCATTGCAGCTTAGCCAGCGCCTCGCGGTTCTCGGATTTCACGTAGCCCCGATGGATTTGCAGCGTGCCGCCATGGTCAATGGCAACGATGCATCCGGCCAGCGCCATCTCCTGCGGGTCATAGCTGCGGGCAGCGTTCCGGATATCCTCCATTTTCTGCTGGATATCCGCCAACTTGATTTCCTCGGCCTCGATGGCAGGGTCACCTTCCTCATATCCTTCAATCTGCGCCTGCAACTCGTCGAACGCTTCACCAAGCGCAGAGAGTTCGGTTTCCACGTCTTCCGTCAACTCGCGGGTCTGCGGATAAATCCGCCCGTAACCGCTGTTGTACAGGGACGATGTATCCAGTGAGGGTTCCACCCACGCCCACCCCTCGGATTTCAAGGGTTCGGCCGCCTGTTCCAACGCTGCCATGGCGAGCCGCATCACCAGTGCGGAGCCGGTCAGGAACGTGCTGCTATCCTCGCCGAAGAGGTCGCGGACGATGCTGCCACCTGCTGCCTCATAGGCGTCCAGCCCAACGAAACGGGCCAGCCGGTCGGTGCTGCGCACATGGTCCCGCGTCAGCAGGGAACGCAGGCTGCGCGGGTCACGGTTCCATGCCGGAGCCTCGAACCACACCCGTTCCTGTTCCTCATGGCTGTCGCTGAGGGCCAGCGCACGCGCCTGTGCGATGTTCATACCATCGTTCCGCAGATCATCCAGCACCTTGGGCGAGAGGTTCGCCAGCTTGAGCCGCTGGCGCACGGTGATGACCGATTGCCCGAAGCGAGAGGCAATCACATCGGGAGCCATGCCGTCCTCGGCAAGCTGGCGGTAACTGAGGATTTCATCCACCACATGCATGGCCTCGCGCTGGACGTTCTCAGCCAGCGAGATTTCGGCGTCCTGCGCGGTATCAAGCACGTTGCAGGGGATTGCAACGTCCTCGGTCAAACGCCCTTCCTTGGCCAGCAGGCGCAACGCGACTAGTCGGCGGGAACCGGCAACCACCTCGTATTTGCCCTTCTTGGCCTTGCGCACGGTCAGGTTATGGATGAGCCCGTGGGCCTCGATGCTGTCAGCCAGTTCCGAGACACCCACGGTGGCATTGACGCGGCGCACGTTGGCCGCGCTCGGCACCAGACGTGACAGCGGGATGGCTTCGACGGCGTGCCGAATGCTGGTGGACGCTTCGGCCACGGTCATGGGCGTGACGGGTTCTTGCGGCATTGCGGTGATATTCATGGATTTTGTCCTTTGTTTTGATTTTCCTTTCGTAGGACAGGGAAACAGGACCCCGTCCTGCTTTCCCGGGGCCGCGTGAGTGGTGGGGCTGGAAGGGGACAACAGGGATTCGCGGGGAACCGGCTGCACGGAATGGAGCGTAGCGGAGTGGAGGAAGCTGGGCGGAAGACCTGTTTGGGGGAGAGAAGGGGCAACCCCCCTCGGCCCCTAACTGAACGGCAAAAGCCGCGGGAACCGCGTCAAAGCCTAATCATTGAAGGTCATGCGCTAGTGTAAAATAGTGTTAGTCACTAATTTTCACTATATGCTATAAGGGAGGAAGGAGACGATGCCATGAAGCCAACAGGACAGATGACGGTGAGCTTGACCGGCGAGCTGGAGCAGTTCGTTCGCGAACAGGTCCGCACCGGCGCATTTGCGTCAAGCAGCGAGTATATCCGCGATTTGGTTCGCGAGCGCTACAACCAGCAGCGTGATCGCGCTGAAAAGCTGAAAGCCCTGGATGAGGCTCTTGCGCGTGGCATCGCCGACGCTGAAGCCGGACGGACCATGCCTCTCGATGTGGCGTTCAGACGGCTTCGCGAGGAGCTTGGCCTGCCGGAACAAAGCAGCGGTCAATGAAGGTCAGGATAACCGATGCGGCATGGGAAAACATGCTGCACATCGGCCGTTGGATTAAACAGGACAACCCCGCTCGCGCAGAGACGTTTGTCAGAGAGCTTTACGATCGCTGCGAAGCTTTGGAAGATATGCCCCGAGCCTTTCCGCTGTTGCCCGGCCGAGAAGACGCCGGTATCCGCCGGCGCCCCTATGGTGACTACCTTATTTTCTACCGGATCGCGGATGATGCCGTGGAAGTGCTGCATGTCCTCCACGGCGCCGTCGACTATGAAAGGCTGTTGTTCCCGGACGAATAGGCGTCAGATCCATCCCGATTGGTGAGTGTTAAAAGCCTGCACATGAGCAATCGCGACAACTTCTCGCCAAGGTCAAAAATGCCGTTGCAGCGCGTGCCGGCTGGCACTGCTCGATGGCGGGCTGCGGGAAAGGGACCATCGGCCCGAGCGAAGAGGCTCCTAAGGTCGGATATCGGCAACACTGGATGAAGGAAGCACATTGAACCATGCCTAGCTCCGATGGGGAATCGATGAGTGAACGCCGAAAATCTGCCAGAACGCGTGCTCTCAAAGGAGCGCGGATTATCTACGGCAATGGCTCGCTGACGCGAGATTGCGCCGTGAGGAACCTTTCCACAAACGGGGCAAAATTGGTTATGCCAAGCACCGCAGGTATCCCGGACAGTTTCGAGCTTGCATTCGAAGATGGCGCCCGGAAAAACTGCGCTGTTCGCTGGCTGCCATAGTGGAGATTGATATCGCCGCGTCTGGCGGCCCGGTCGTTGGCGCGGAAGAACTGCCCATCGGATGACGCTTTCGTTCCGTTACCCCATATTTGCGAATGAGGATGGCGGGTGTGGGCGTCGGTCACGGCCGCCTGTGCCGAAATTAATAGGCGGGCCGCTTATCCGCAAATGCATGACATAATTCTCCTTACAATAGAAAGAACGCGGGATTGTAGCATATTTTTGCAACCAGTAATGCGAAAATATCTGAATATTGTTTCAATAAAGACATGTATATTCGTGTATGTTTTGCCAACTAAGCACGTCATAAATTTCAATTTATGAGTATCGTAACGGCCGATATAACCTTGTTATCAAAAAATAAACCAATGTCTCCCATGTTTTGACCACAGAGAAGACCTGTCATGAAGGTATCAGCTTCTCTGCCCGGCCTTTGCTAAAGCAGGAGACTGCAGCCAGGAAACGCGGAGCCTTTGTGTCCATTATTGCGCGTCACGCGCAGGACGTTCGCTGTGAAAAGCTGTGACCCGAACCTGTCGACCGGCCCGCTCCAGGTGTCCCGAATTATCCGGGCATCCCTTGTTCAATCATAACCCAACGCGTTTGCGCATCGACGAACCGAATCATCGAATACGGGAGGCATTGGCTATGTCCGCACTCAATAACTTAAAAATTTTAACCAAGATCTCGACGGTCTTCGCGGTCGTCATCCTCTTGAGCATTGCTGCATGCATTGTCAATCTGCGGGGCCTTAGCCAACAGGACGCGGCGGTCGACATGACCGAGCACACATATATGGTCCTCGAAACGCTTGATCGCATTACCGCATCGATGGTCAATCAGGAGACCGGCCTCAGGGGCTATCTCATCGCTGGCGACGAAGCGTTTCTGGGTCCTCAGAAGGAAGGTCAAGCAAGCTATCGCCAGGATCTAAGTGACGTAAAGGCGTTGACCGCGGACAATCCGCTTCAACAGTCTCGACTCGTGGCACTCGACGGTTTTGTCGCCGATTGGACTGGAAAGGTTTTGCAAAAGGAAGTCTCCCTCATGCAGAGCGCGGGTTCGCAGGATCAGGCTCGTGCATTGGAGGCATCAGGGGCTGGCAAGCAGTACATGGACGCGATCCGAGCAAAGGTCCGTGAAATGGCCGATGAGGAGCGGGGGCTGCTGAAAACACGCAATGCCGCGTCCGACGCCGCAGCACGCTCCACCGAATTCAGCAATTACCTCACGGCGTCGCTCACCATCGGCATTTCCCTCGCGGCGCTTTGGCTGATTTCCTCGATGGTCGTCAAGCCGATCCGCAATATCAACGATGCCATGCGTACTCTTGCGAACGGCGATAGCGCGAGCCCAATACCCCATACTGGCCGCAAGGACGAGGTAGGCCAGATGGCTGCCGCTGTGGAGGTATTTAGAGAAAACGCAATCGAGCGCCGCAGGCTTGAGGAGGAGACCGAGGCAAATCGCAGTCTCTCCGAGCAAGAACGTCTTGAGCGCGATCGGCAGAAAGCGCGGGAAGCCGCCGACGTGCAATTCGCGGTCGACAATCTGGCGACGGGGCTCGCCAAGCTTTCCGACGGAGACGTCTCGTATCGCATTCAACAGCCGTTCGCAGCATCTCTGGACGGGGTTCGCGACAATTTCAATGCATCCGCGGAAAAGCTCCAGAGCGCTCTTGAAGTGGTAGCGCAGAATGCTGGCGGGATCGGCGCGGGAGCCAATGAGATTAGAGCGGCGGCAGATGATCTCGCTAGGCGAACCGAACAACAGGCGGCCTCAGTTGAGGAGACCGCAGCCGCACTCGAGGAAATTACCACGACTGTCAAAGATTCTACCAAGAGAGCACAAGAAGCCGGTCAACTCGTCAGTCGCGCCAAAATCGGGGCCGAGCAGTCGGGCGAGGTGGTGCGCCAGGCGGTCGTCGCGATGGAGCATATTGAGAAGTCTTCCAGTGAGATCTCGAATATCATCGGCGTTATCGACGAGATCGCCTTCCAGACGAACCTGCTGGCTCTAAATGCGGGCGTCGAGGCGGCCCGTGCCGGCGAGGCAGGTAAAGGGTTTGCCGTTGTCGCGCAGGAGGTGCGCGAATTGGCACAGCGCTCTGCCCACGCCGCCAAAGAAATCAAAGCATTAATTCATACCTCGAACGAGCAAGTGGAGGAAGGTGTCAAGCTCGTCGGCGATACCGGTAAGGCTCTTCAGACGATTGTGTCTGAAGTCCAGGAAATCAACCGGCACGTCGCCGCCATCGTTGAATCGGCGCAGGAGCAATCGGCGGGCCTTCAGCAGATCAACATAGCCGTCAACCAGATGGATCAGGACACACAGAAAAACGCCGCCATGGTGGAAGAAACGACCGCGGCGAGCCACAGTCTGGCAAAGGAGGTGGCCTCCCTCAATGATTTGCTCGGCCAATTCAAACTGTCCAATACGAGTAGTCGGCCGGTTCAGAAGCCTCGCATTGCTGGCGAAACCGAATCCATCGTCCCGTCCCCGTCCCCGTCCCCGGCTCGCGCGCTCGGCCGGAGATTAGTCTCCGCCTTCTCTGGAAATGCAGCGACGAAAGTGGGGGAGAGCAACTGGGAGGAGTTTTGAGCCGACGTTGTAATGTGCGCTGGGTCGGAGGTAAGTCCGATCCGGCGTTTTCGGCAAAGAATATCAGAGGCTCCAACATGGAAACGAGTTTGAATCAGGCCCTGCTTCGTTTTTCTCCTGTTTCCCGGTGGAGACTCAGCCATGTATTCTGCAAAGAATGGGGGGACGGCACGTGCCGAGATGCATGCCGACCTCTTGAGTGCATTTTTGCATCCAACACGCCTTCTTATTTTGAACGTCATTCGCACGCGAGAAGTGAACGTAGGCGAGATTTGCGGCTTGAGTCAGTCGGCAATCTCGCAACACTTGGCGCGGCTGCGAGAGCAGGGCGTCGTGAAAACGCGCAGGGTACATCAGATGATCTTTTATCGTCTTGCATCGCAGGATGCGGAAAGGCTGCTTGTGGCACTAGGTGAGATCCATGGTGCGGGAGGAGGAGCTCCTATTGATCGCCGTTCGAGCGATCTAGATCGAAAATGATGCTTGGCCCGATACCACTCGCGGCAGCATCGTTCAGGAGAGTTGTGGGGCGGCGATCAGGGACGCCACAGTTTCGAGGAGGGTCCTTAATGTTAGAAACGCTTAGCAAAAAGCGCAACGATGAGGAAGCTTTTTCCCGTATTACGAGTCTTGTGAGGGACATTTTTGACGTAGATGTCGCGGCCGTGTCCCTCATCGAAGGAGAGTTGCAGAGATTTCGCTCGATCCAGGGACTAAATCTGACGGAAATACCGCTGAAGGCCAGCTTCTGCAGAGCCACGTGGCGCGAAGGCATGCCCGTCGTCCTGTGCGATACGGTCAAAAGTGCCGAGTTTCAAGATCATCCCCTCGTAACGCAGGATAAGCCTTTCCGGTTCTACGCCGGCGCCGTCTTGCGAACATCGAATGGCCAGCCCATCGGCACGATCTGTGCGATTCATACAAAGCCGCGCGATTTCTCCGAGAGGGAGATGCGAGTTCTGGAAAATCTGGCGCAGATGGCGTCCAGCGAGCTCGAACTGCGCGAATTTGCATATCGCGATACGCTGACCGGCGCCTTATCACGAAGACATTTTCTGTCGGAATGTAGCCGTCTCTGTGACTTGGCTATGCAAAACGCGCGCACCGTCTCCGTCATCATGCTGGATGTCGATCACTTCAAATCTGTCAATGACCGATTTGGGCACGCCGCCGGCGACGACGTTCTGCGAGCACTTGTCGTCGCCTGTAAGGCAAATCTATGTGAATTCGAGCTTTTTGGCCGCTTGGGCGGTGAAGAGTTCTCTGTTGCACTTGAAGGATCGGCGGAGAAGGCCGTGGTGCTGTCGGAAAGTTTACGTCTCGCCGTGGCCGAGCTTGCGTTCAGCTTCGACAATACCGCTATGCGCATCACCTCAAGTTTCGGCGTCTCCTCGGTGCTTGCCGGAGAAGCCGATATCGGCTTAGCCTTGCTCAGAGCGGACAAGGCTCTGTACCAGGCGAAATCTGAGGGCCGAAACCGTGTGGTGCGAAGCAGCAAGTAGGACATGGGAGCAGTTCTTCTCAAATCTATCGCGACGGCGATCAGTTGGTGTTCGACGAGATAGCAACGCCCGAACCGGGGCCGGGTGACGTGCCGCTTCACCTCCATGCATCCGCCGTCAATCAGTTCGACCTCCATCTGCGCCGGGGATATTTTCGGGAGTTGGTACTCTTGCTCCTGCCGGTGTGGTGGCGAGCTCGGGGCGTGAACCGCCCCAGGTTTGCCGGAGGCTCCAACTTCTGAGAGAGTGGAGCCGATATTAGCAAGACAACGAACAAGTTTTAACCTGAAGTCCGCGCCCGCGCCATCCGTATGGTGCTGGATCACGAGGCATAGCGCTCGTAGCGGTGAGCAAGCGAGGGAATTGACAGGTTGAAAAGCTGCTGTCCAGCTGCCGTATTGGCAGGTCAGTTTACATCCGCTCTATTTTCGTTGCCTGCGCCAAATATCAAAGGGTTTCGGCGAACCTGATTGTCGCTCAGCTACGGGCCGCGGCTATCGTTTCTTGGAAGCGGCAGCAGGTCAGGACTGAGTTTGCAAATAACATGGAATTTTCAACCATCATCAAATGGCCAGCATTTGGGATGTTGAAACGTATTGCGCAACGCTGAGTTACCCAATCGGGGACGTCCCAACCACCAGAAGATCGAGCGCCGGCAATTAAATTGAAGGGTAGTCCAACCTCTATCGATCTACGGATACCATCGAGGTATCGACTATCACCCGTCGCATTTATCACCGCCTTCGCCTGGGCTTTGATCGTCTTGGCGGGTTGATTGGCAAGCCAATCTTTTGCAAGTTCTGACGTCCATCGGGTCGCAGCCACCCCTGCGGCTTGCATCCAGCTATCTGGATCGGCTCGGTAGACTTCGATAATTCCCTCAACTTCGGCGTCTGACATTTCTGCGACCCTTGCCGACCAAAACGCATCCTTGAGAGTGAAATTTCCTTCGACGCTTGTCAGCGACGCAACCAGCTCTGGGTAGAGCTCGCAAACCACCGCGCAGACTGCACCACCAACCGAATGACCCACTAGGTGAACCTTCCCACAACCCAGGCCATCTACATACGCCGCAATGTGAGCTGCCTGATCATCGAGCGAAAGTTCCTCGACATTTGCGTCTTGATGGATGCCATATCCGATAAGATCGGGAGTATGCACCCGCGTGTCGCCAAAAGCTGCAAGGATCCTTTCATCTCTCAGGTGACCGAAGAGCCCATGAACAAGGATAATCGGTATCGCGAGGTCGGACATATATGCTCCTTTTGTTCGGCTTTGCATCGCCAATTATATCAAAGCCTCGGCCTCGGAAATCCAAAATTGGCGCACTGACGTTCATTGTTTCGAGATCTTCGAAGGTTCAGAAGTCCGGCACCGGTGCAGCTTCGATGAAAGAGGGCGAGATACGCCACGCCGGTGACTTAAAATAGCAGCTTTAGGCTCGGCAAACATCGAGACAGAGCGGATGTCGGTGACCAGAAGCTGGCCATTCCTGTCCTCTATGTCCGGCCTGAAAGCGATCGCCGGGGCAGGCGGAATTTGCGAGCAGGCGAGCGTGATGATGCGGTTCTAGGCGAGCTTCACCCTTCTGCGATCCGATGGCGGTGGGCACCCGCGCTTGTTGTCAAATGGAAGCCGCGCAAGCCGACTGCTTCCGGAGCTCAGGGCATGGATGATCGACATCGGATTGCTCGGTCACAAAATGAAGAGGGAAATCTGATATCAGGCAAGCACGGCTTCGTCCGGCTGAGAAATGCCGCGAGCATCTTGCGGCAAATTGAAGCTTAGGATTTTTGGCAGCTAACTAGGCCTGCTGTGGGGGGAAAGTTTCGTCCAACAGGTCCAGCATGGCACGCACGTGATGGGCAATTGGCTTTCGCGGGGAATAGAGTGCATGCAGATCGAAGCCCGGCACGGAAAAATCCTGCAGGACCGGTGTAAGGGAACCGGCCGAAATTGCGTCAATGCAAACAATCTCTTGGAGCACGCCAATGCCGCCGCCATCTAGTAGCAAGCGGTGTAGAGGGCGCCAATGACTGACGACGACAGCTGTCTCAACGGGCACTGTGATATGCCTGCTGTTTTTAGCAATTAGTGTGATCCGACCGTCGTTGAATAAACCTCCGACACGCAGAAATGCATGCCGCGCGAGCTCCTCTGGAGTGGTTGGTTCGCCATGTCGCTGAAGATAAGCGGGCGAAGCGACAAGGTAGCGGCGTATATGACCTAGCTTGCGGGCAGTGAAGCTGCCGTCCCCAACTGTGCCGAGCCTGAGGGAAATATCTACGCCCTCGGTGACAGGATCAACCATTCGATCATTCAGGATCAGTTCGACCGTCAGCCGAGGATGGAGCGCTCGCAAGCGCTGCACGATGGGCGAAACCGCAACTTCTCCCAACCCATGCGGGGCGGCGATCTTCAAATTTCCGCTGATGGAGGTTGGGCCATCCAAGCTTGTCAATGCTTGCTCTGCGGCCTCGATCGCCACTTTGCAACGCTCGTAGAAGAGTTGACCGGCTGGCGTTATCGAAACACGCCGCGTGTTTCGCAGCAAAAGTTGGGTGTGTAAATGTGTTTCGAGCCGATCGATGCGCTCGCTGACAGACGGCTGCCCAATACCCAGATCCCGGGCCGCCGCGGACATGTTCTCGCGCTCGACGACCCTGACAAAAACCCGCATCGCAGACAAATAATCCATGCGCTGAATATATCGGAGTATCCGATAAATGTAAGTGGCTCGAGCGACCTAATCATCGGACTGAACCTCATTTACGATCGGGACAAGAGGAATTGAATGGGCGGCGCCCATCATTGATGACCCAAGGAGACATCGATGAATGATATCAGACTCTACATGTTTCAGGGCGGCCAGCAGAGATGCATGGCCCATCATATATGGATGAACCGCAACGACAACGCGCTTGTGGAAATTCCTATTCCCTGGTTTTTGCTTGTTCATCCTAAAGGCAATGCTATCATCGATGGCGGCCTTGCGGTTGAAGGCTTAGCTGATCCGGGTGCCTATTGGGGAGCATCCATCGATGCATTCGTGCCGTTGATGTGCGAGGAGGATGGATGTATCGCGCAACTCTCTGTACTCGGTGTTCGTCCTGAAGAGATCCGATTCGTGGCGCTGTCGCATCTCCATTCCGATCATACAGGCGGGATTGGGCGTTTCCCGAATGCGACGCATATCGTGCAGCGCAGCGAATTAGAATATGCACACAATCCTGACTGGTTTGCTGCCGGAGCTTACGTCCCAAAAGACTTTGATCGGCCCCAACTTGAGTGGCAGTTTTTGGAGGGGGATCGGACAGATTTCTATGATGTCTACGGCGACGGGGTGCTGCAGGCGATCTTTACCCCCGGGCACTCGGTTGGCCATCAGTCATTTTTGATAACGCTGCCCAGTAGTGGGGCGATTTTGATTGCTGCAGATGCCGTCTACACGCTTGATCATTGGAACGAGAAGGCTTTGCCGTCGCTGATGTCTTCAGCGGTTGACGTGGCCCGTTCGGTCAAAAAACTCCGGGCATTGGTAGACCGCACCGGCGCAATGCTCGTGACGGGCCACGATCCGCAAGATTGGTCGCGCTATAAGCTGGCCCCTGCCTATCTGGATTGACGCAAGCAGGATGCGGACTGATCGTCAGCAGCGAATGCAGTCCGATATCCAGGAGGAGTTCGACATGAGTTTAAGCTCTAACTAGAAAAATATAGTCGGACTTCTGCGATTGCTGCGCAGTTGAGGACGGCATGTCGAGATGTGTCAGCCGGACGCGGCGGCGCAGACTTCGTCAAATCCGTTGCTAATATATTGACAATCGACATGCAAAGCCCGATCAGCGGTATCCCTGTGTTCGGACACGACCTACAGGTCGCAGAGACTGAAACAGCCTGCTTAGTCGTCAATCCAATTAGTACAAATCACGTCCTTCGACCCAGCTGATCAACGTGTTGCTGGTTCGGATCCCTTCAAGAGCGACAATTTTATTCAATTATTGAGCGTTGGTGTTGCAGATTTTACACGCATATCTGAAAACGAGCGTGTGAATCACTCCTGCTCTTGCTACTTTTTGCTGTACTTTTTTAGAAATCTGCTATTGAGCGGATCAGGCCCATGATCGGCTACGCCACCCTGTGGTGAATCTTCCTGATTTTTGACCGATATGCCGATTGAGTAAGGTACGCCTTGCCCAAGCGAATGGCTTTGACTTTGGGTAATTCGTATGTCCCCCGCCAATAAGACCTTTTCCTTCAAGACCCTGACTTCAGCAGTTTTCCTTTCTTCGGCGTTGCTTGCATTTTCGGCGGCGGCGCAGGAGCAGCCCGCTCCGGCCGCAAATACCGCCACAGGCAGCGGAGCCGTTCAGGCTACAGCTCCCCAGGCAAGCGAACAGCAGCCAGCACCGCAGGCACGCGTTCAGAAATTCGACGACTGGTACTATCGCTGCATCGATGGCAAGCCAGCGGACGGTTCGGCGACAACGAACTGCGAAGTCGCGCAGATCGCGACGGTCAAGCAGGGCGACCAGGATGTGAACATATTGACGCTGGCGGTTGCCAAGGTGCCTGCTCCCACCGCAACGGACAAGAAGGCGGCAAAGCAGCCTGCCAGTGAACTGGTGCTGACCACGCTCGTGCCGCTCAACATGTATTTGCCAGCCGGCATCAGCATCGACGCCGGCGACAAGCAGGTGGTGCAGCTTGCCTATCGCAACTGCAACCAGGCTGGCTGCTGGGCGCAGCAGAAGCTGGATGCCAAGATGGTGTCGGCCCTTTCAAAGGCGGCTGATGGCACCGGGCACGTCCAGATGATGAATGGCCAGAAGGTCAACATCAAGTTCTCGCTGAAGGGATTGTCGGCGGCGCTGGACGCACTGCAAAAGCCCGCTTCGAACTGACCGAGGCGAGCCTATGACGTCGATCTCGCGTGCGGCGACCGCCATAGGTGGGCTTCTGGCAGCGGTTCTCGCGGCTTCCACCGCGGCCGCTCAGACGCCCAACGACGACTTCGCGCGCCGGCAAGCGCAGGAGGCTGAGCAGCAGCGGCTGCAGGGCCTGGGTCAGATGACGCCGAAGCCATCTGCGGCCGAAGTTCACCAGCCGGCGGCGGTCGGCAGCAAGAGGGCCGGTCCCTGCTTTGCAATTACCCGCATCGAGGTCGAAGGCGTCAGGCAGTTTTCCGCCGGCGCGATCGACAAGGTCACGGCGGCTTACGCGAACCGCTGCGTCGGCGTCGGTGAGATCAATGTGCTGCTGCGCGACCTGACGCATCTCTATCTCGACAAAGGTTTTGTGAGCTCCCGCGTCTATGTGCCGGCGCAGGATATCGCCAGGACCAAAGTGCTGCGCCTCGTTGCCGTCGAAGGCACGCTTGCTGACATCTACATCAACGGCAAGCCAGTTTCGGGTTTCGGTGCGGCGGGCTCCGGCGTGCTTGCCACGGCTTTTCCCGGCATGAAGGGCGAGATCACCAATCTGCGCGATATCGAGCAGGGTCTCGACCAGATCAATCGTCTCACCTCCAACAATGCCAAGACGGCGATGCTGCCGGGCAAGACGGACGGCACCTCGATCCTCAATATCGAGAACAAGCCCAGCCACCCCTGGCACCTCTCGTTCGGCAACAGCAATCTCGGTCAGGAACAGACGGGGTATTCCAAGTCCTCGGCCACGGTCGGCCATGACAATCTTTTCGGCATCAACGACCAGTGGAATTTCAGCTACGAACATACCGGCCCCGATTATCCCTGGCACAAGGATGGCCATGGCAAGAGCAACAGTTATTCCGGCAATGTCAGCGTGCCCTACGGCTATTGGACCTTCTCGGCGAACGGCTCCTGGTACGAATATGATAGCTCGGTTCCCGGCAATTTCGGCACGCTGCAGACCTCGGGTGATAGCAAGCAGGTCGGCATTGGCGCCAATCGCGTGATCTTCCGCGACAAGGATTCGATCACCACCTTCAACAGTGGGCTGACCTACAAGGAAACCAACAACTTCCTGCTCGGCAACAGGATCGAGGTCGGCAGCCGCAACTATACGGTCGGCGATCTCGGCATCTCGCATTCGCGCCGTATGCTCGGTGGCCTCTGGGTCTTCGATTTCTCCTATAGCCAGGGGCTCAACTTTTTCGATGCGGTCGCTCCCGGCGATGCCGGGGCGGGGGATGCCGATCCTCGCTTCTCGAAGTTCACGGGTACGATCACGGTCACGAAGCCGTTCCAAATCGCAGAGCAGCACTTCGAGATCAACTCGCTCGTGACGGGCCAATATTCCCCCGACAATCTGTTCGGAGCGGAGCAGATCTCGGCCGGCGGTTATTCCTCGGTGCGCGGCACGCGCGAGACCATGCTTTACGGCAATAACGGCTTCTTCATCCGCAACGACCTCGTCTGGCGGACACAGCCTTTTGCTGACAATGCCGGACTGGCGAAGATGCTTGGAGAGTTCAGGCCCTATGTCGGTCTCGACTACGGGCGGATCGCACGCCAGGCCCGCTACCAGATCGCAGGCGGCGACATGCTTGGTTGGACGGTCGGCGCCAAGCTCGCCGGCGGCAATCTCAATTTCGATATGGGTTATTCGGATGTTTTTGGCGGCACGGTCAGTCGGCGCGACTCCGGGCTTCTTTTCGTAAGTACTTCAGTACGTTGGTAAAGGTGTAACGGGGTAAAACCATGAGTTTCGCAATGATGAAAGACCGAAAAGCTCTCGCGCTATCCACCGCAGTGCTTTTGAGCTGTTCAATCATACTGTCGGGTTGTGGTGGCCGCGAGGCGCATCCGATCGCATCGACCACCGCGGGTGATACCGGACTGCAGTGCAGCGGCATCAATCGCGAATTTGCGGCGAACGAACGTCAGATACTCTCGACCGTCAAGGAGCGTTCGCAGGCCCAGGGCAAGAACGTCATCCTCGGCGCCACGGGTGTTCTTCTGTTCTGGCCGGCCCTGTTTTTCATGGATCCTAAATCGCCGGAGAAGATCGAGATCGACGCCTTGCGCAATCGCAATCAGGTACTGACGGATATTGCCCGTTCGCGAGGGTGCGCGACGCCAAAATCCCAATTGGGCGAACTCTACAAGAAGCTCGACGGCGGCGTGAAGACCGCGCCGGCCGCAAGAGGGGGCTGAGGAGATGACAATGGAACTGCGCTTGCTATCTGCAACCGGTGCCTTGGGGGCTCAGCTGATGCGATATCTCTCCGGCGGTATCGCCCTTGTTCTCATGATCTTGCTCGCATCCTGCGTCACAACGGATCCACGGCTTGTGGCCGCTCTTCAAAAGACCTCCGTGCGCGAAATCCGCATCGAGACAGCACCTGATGTCAAAATGACAGGCCTTTTCACGGAAGGTAAGCCCGATCCACAATTGGCCACGGTCGTACGCGTGTTGAAAGGGACCATGGAGAAGGAGCTGATCGGGTTACCCGGTGGTCCAACGCGAGCGCGGTTGGTCGTCAGCCTCCATGTGGTCGATCTGGCCACGAAGGCTGGACGTGTTCTTATTCACAGCGACAGCCGGATTGCGGGGATGGTTCGGCTGGAAGACGCCAAGACAGGGCATCTCATTGCCGAGCAGCCCATTGCGGCGGGTAACAGTGGCATGCGCGGGGAGGGGCTCGGCATATTTGTGGCCATGGCCGTCAATGCAGCTTCGGCCGCAGGGCCCGACGATATTCTGGCGCAACGGCTGTCGAACGCCTTCACTCAGCAGGTCAAACAGTGGTTGCAGACGAAGAAATAGCGGGATGCCGGCCATCAAGTCGGCTTTCCGAG
>Ga0209233_1000630_pt1 | contig 17567 bp, 11 predicted proteins | sample AraplaCL_Cvi_mCL_FD_184269 | JGI IMG/M metagenome (GOLD analysis project Ga0209233, IMG submission 184269) | Arabidopsis root microbial communities from the University of North Carolina, USA - plate scrape CL_Cvi_mCL (SPAdes) (version 2) | ecosystem: Host-associated > Plants > Roots > Endosphere...
CGTCGAACATCAATACCGCCCGAGCGTCGGCTCCAGCCCTGACACGATCCTGCGCTCGGGTCTGCGTCGCAGCGCAGCGCTGGGTCCCGAGGTCGAGCGATACAAGCGAGACTATTGCATTACGGATGCGTTCCTTGCCGAATTGGACAAGCGCACAGATAGCGGCCAGGCGAACACCGCAATGCTGCAGGAGCGGCGTATTTCCTACGTGCTCAAGACGGGTGCGAACTGGGCGGGTCCAATCCGGTCCTTCAGGTTGACGATCGATCCCGGAAGCGACGACCATTTGGTCAGTTTTTGTCTCGGCCGTCTCAAGCCGTCTGCCGCCAATAACTCGCACCAATTCACGGCAAGCAACTTCACGCCGGATGCCGACCTGAAGATCTTGATGATCGGCAAGTTCTGAAGAGCAGCTTAATCCGTGAGCATCACATAGCGCGCGGCCGCAGTGATGGTCACGTTGCCACGCTGGGCTTCGCTCGTCGCCTGCAGGAAGAATGTGTCGGCAGCCATCGGTCGCGGCTGGCGCAACGAATCCAGAACCCGCGGGGCCGCGACGACCAGCAGCAGTTGCGGGCCGGTCGTCCGCTCCATCGGCAGGGCAAAGGAAAGCGAGTCGATGCCCGGCTTCAGGAGATAGGACAGGCTCCGCACCTCGCCGCGATCCGAAACCATGAGCAGTTCCACCACCCGGTTGGCAAAATTCTCCACAGTCCCATTGAGGGTCTCGCCGGCCTTCAGCTCCGTCGCGGACAGGTTGATGCGCGGGGCACGCGCTTGGTCGCTTCCGACCTGGCTCAGGAATTTGACGGCCGGACATTGGGCCTGATTCACCTGCCTGACGCCGACCGAGGCCTCAAATCCCTGTTCCTTTCGAAACGCCTTGTCGAAGGTATCGAACGGCGCGGTCGAAGCGCCGAAGCCTTCGATGACGGCTGCGCTAGAACTCACGGCAACAGGCAGGATGAAGAAGCAGTCGCCGCCGGCATACTGGGCAACATATTTGCGGATGCGCTCGGCTCGACCCGGCCCATCGGGCGACGAAGACGGCGTCACCGTCGGCTGAGACGGCAGCTTCACCGGCTCCTGACGAGCTGGCTGTGGCAGAGCAGGTTCAATCCTCGGCGGCGCGGGCGTCGCGGCGAGTCTCGGAGGTGGCGGCAAGGCCGCTACGCCCGATGTCGACCAGACAAATTTATAGAAGCTGTACCCACCGCCCCCCAGCAGAAGCAGCAGTGCCGCGACGCCGGCGCCGAGCCAGACGCCGCGAGAGATCCGCGGGGTCGATGGCGCCCGCTCCTGCTGCGGAGACGTCCCGGCTTCCGGCTTCCCCAATGGATCGAAGCCGTAGAGTGGCGCGGCGGACGGCTGAACCGAACCCGCCGGCGCCCAGTTGGCGACCTCCGCCATGGTAGGGCGCAAGGCCGGGTCTGGCTGCAGCATCCTCTCGAGCAGGGGCCTGATACGCAGATCCACTGCGCCGAGATCGGGCGCACGCCGACGTTTCTCGACCAGTTGAAACTGGCTTCCACCCATATCGAGCTTCTGTCCGGTCAAGGCATGGAACAGCACGAGACCAAAGCTGTAGACATCGGACTTCGCGGTGACATCATTGCCGTACAAGCCGACCTGTTCCGGCGAAGCGTAATTATCCTTGCCGGCGAAGCCGGAGCCAATAATGGTCTTGTCACCCATCTGGGTGGACCGAGCGATACCAAAGTCAATGATCTTCGCTCGCCTGACATCGTCGAGCGGCACGATGATGTTGTCGGGTGAGACGTCGCGATGGACAATGCCGTGTTCGTGAGCGGCCTGCAGGCCCGATGCGACACGCTGCATCAACTTGATCAGCGCTTCGAAGGTCAGCGGCCCATCGTCGAGCATGTTCGACAGCGACCGCCCATTCACGAATTCCATCGCGAGATACGGGCGCTGCAGCACGGGTTCGACCGTGAACAGGAAGTAGCGAACGATCGCTTCATGCGGAAGGTTGTGAAGTGCTGCCGCCTCCCGGCGGAACAGCGCAAGTGCCGCCTCGTTGTCGACCATGTCGGGCAACAACATCTTGACGGCAACTGGCGATCCGGTCTGGATCTCGCGGCATCGGTAGACTTCCCCCATGCCGCCTGCCCCGATCATCGCTTCGATCTCGTAAATGCCGTTGAGCCGGGTGCCGGCCGGCACACCGCGGTAGGACGATCGAAACGGATCGTTCGCGGTCATGATCGCGGCTCCCGATCGAACGGCGTCCTCGTGGGCTCTGAGGATCGTGGCGCGAGCAGCCGCACGATCACGATCGTCACGTTGTCGAGCCCGCCGCGATCGAGCGCAAGCGCAAGCATGTCGTCGCAGGCTGTCTGCGCAAGGCCAGTGGCCGCGTGCCGCTGAATCTCGTCATCCTGCACGTGTCGGGTCAAGCCGTCGCTGCAAATCACGAAGACGTCTTCCGGTTCGGCCGGACCGGTCACCACCTCGAACTCAGGGTCGGCGACAACGCCGACAGCCCGGGTGATGGCATTGTTCGGCCAATCCTGGACCTCTTCGCGCGATAGAGCACCGCCGGCGATCAGTTCCTCCAACTCGCTATGATCATGCGACACCTGTGTAATGCCGCGATGGTTGATCAGGTACACCCGGCTGTCTCCCGCCCAAATGCAGGCATAATGGCCGTCGCGTACCAGCAAGACCGCCGTTGTGGTCCCGACAGTGGCACCCTGCCTTGCCTGGCTGAGTGCCAAAATCTGCTGGTTGGCGCTAAACAGACGCGCCTCGCACTGCGCCAACAGGTCCGCCGCGGAGGCAGGCGCGGCGATCGCATCAAGCGACTGTACCACGATGAGGCTGGCAAGATCGCCCGCCTCATGACCGCCCATGCCGTCAGCGACGGCCCATAGGCCGATGTCGGTTCTTACCAGGCAAGAATCCTCGTTCCGCGCCCGCACCCGTCCGGCATGAGTGACGCTACCGACATCGAACAGGGATGGGACGTGTACCATCGCTCGTCATCCCGTCCCGGCTACCACGCGACCAACGTTGCCGGTCAGCAGCGTGGAATAGTGAAACGGATCCGGCAATCCGCGGCAACACAGTGCGATCGGCGAGAACCCTTCGCCGCCGGCGGTCCACCAAAAACTGGCCGCGGCATAGACTTGCGGGTTGGCGCCGCAGAGCGTGCCGAATGACTCGCCAAACCCATCGACCGTCGAAACCATTCCCAGCATCGCGTCATTCATCGTCACGATTGGCGATCCATCGGTCCCCAGCGTCCGCAGACTTGGGAACGCGAGACGATCCAGCGCATCTGAGATCTGCTCAAACGTTGCGGCCCGGTCCAGGGTCGATAGCAGGAACGTCTCCACCTGCCCGAACCACTCGTCCTGCGGATCGATGTGCGGCGGCTGCAGTGCGTCGGCGCCATCCGATACCGCATGCAGCGTCAACGGGTAGTATCGCCCCACCCCGTCAAGCGACGGCATAATCGCTCCCGCGACGGTGGTCCCGCAGATTGCGGCGCCAAGCCAGAAGCGCCAAACCGGCGCCGTCAGGAATGCTCCCTGCCAGGCGGCACCGAGCTGATGGCGGCTCGCGGAAATAGCAGCCTGCACCCACGGCTCCCAGACCTCCAGGAAGCTGCGCGGCGTCGCGATCGCGATGAAATCACGCTTGGCGCCGATCTTGCCGAATAAGCCGCATCGCATGGTCATATTCCGGTCGGGCAACGAAACTCGCGGAGCACTGACAGGTTTAGCGGATTGCGCAACGATCCGGTCGAAATCTGATAGTTGAGCTCACGTCCGGCAACAATGAACGTGGCGCTGGCGGTTTCCGCCTTGGCGACCAGCGAGCCAGCCTCCAGCATGCGGAACAATGACCAGGGCCCGATGCGCTCAAGCACCGATGGCGAGCCGGTCTCGTTGCTGACCGAAATTGCCGTCCGCGGCGATGGGCCCGGCCAGAGCACGGTCGTCGGTGAATTGCTCTGCGGCGGCGACGGCGCAGCGGGTTGCGGCGCGGCAAACATAGAGGGAGCTGCGGCTGGTCCTGGCGTAATGGGGCTGGTGATCGTCGTGCCGCCAATCTCAGTCTTGACCGTGATGCCCGGTCCGGCCGCGGGCGGCGGCCGGATCGCAAAGGACACCGCCGGCACACCGCCGCCAGTCTGGAAAAAGGCATCGCGGATATAGGCGGCATTCTGAAACTGCTTCAATGTGTCGGGCGAGAACGATCGGCCGACAGGACTCTCCTTTCGCCAAACCCAGTCCGAACGCGACGTATCTGCATAGGGCGCCAGAAATTGAGTGAAGAACTTGTCCATGATGCCGTTCGGGCTGAACAGCTTGGCGAAATCCGCGAGCGGCACTTCCTGACCGCTGCTCCGTACAAACGGATAGCGGTTGGTCACCGTCTGCTGGCAGACCGGCGTGACTTGATCGCGCAACGACTGCAGGATCTGACCGGCCGTGGAGGCGGCGATACTGCCTTCGAACTCCGCGGCCGCTGCCCGCAGCATATCGGAAAATGGTGGCGGCATGCGCGAGGCGTTGTTGCGCAGCGCTGCAACCTGGGTCTGAAGCCCCGCAGTTGCCTGCGCCGTCAGTTGCGGATTCTCGACCATCAACGTCAGATTCTGCGCGATGTCGTTGAGATTTGCGATCGTCGAGTCGATTGGCCGGCGGGTGCTCTCCCCTTCGAGCACCGCATGGTAGGGCTTGAACTGCGACTCGATCGCCGCACCCGGCGTGCCATCCTGGGCATTGTTGAACAGCGCAGGCGTGGTCACCGCAGGCGGCACCGCCGGCGTACCGGCACTTGCCGGCTTCGGGCGTTCCTTGGTCAGCATCGTCTCATCACGCACCGATTCCAGGATTTGCCGCATCGGCGAGGTCGGCGCCGAAAGCGCCCTCAGCACCTCGTATTTCGGCTTGTCCGCGAGCAATTTCTTCAGACGCAGACTGCCAAGCGCAGCACGCCAGGCCGTTACAAAATCATTGGAGTAGATGCTGAGCAGATCGCCAGCCAGGTTGTCATACTGCTGGTCAATGGCCGACTGCTGGCCAGCGTCACCCAACACCCATCGCTCCCGCTTCATGCGCTCCGACAAACCGGGCAGTCGAGCGATGAACTTCTGCTGGAATCCGTTGTAAGTGAAGAACTCGGGCACCCGCACATTGTCCAAGGGCTGCCCGGTCGTGGTTTCGAACACAACTGCTACGTCCGGACCGCCTCGGCGGCCGACGACCCAGTCGCCCGCGGTCGATCCGCGAGCCTCCGACTTCAAGAACTCGTAGGCACGTTGCGACACGCTGAGGCGCGCCAGCGAATTCTGGGCCTGCTTGATCAGCCGGCCGTCAAGCCCAACCAACGGCGGCTGCTCGGTTTCGAGGTCGAACATTGCAACAAGATTTTCATCGAGCAGACGCCGTCCTTCCGCATTGGTCGCGCCGGGATAAAGGTTGTCCGCCCAGTCGCGCTGCATCCACGAGCGGATCAACTCCCGGTCCGGGGATTGCAGGCCGCCAAGCATCAAGTAGACCTTCAGCGCCTCATAGACGAAGGCAGGCTCATTGATGCGCGCATTAAGCTGCTCTTCCAAACGGTACAGCAAGCGAGGCCTGAACATGCGCTCGAGCGCAGTGTGATAGGCTGCCTTCGCGGGCGATAGCAGGCGCGCGTGCTGACTGAGACCGTAGCGCGCCGAGAGCGCAACCGGCTCATTCCGTGATGCGTAGCCGGCGGGCGCGTTCCGCAGTCGATAGAGCAGCGGCAGCACCTTGTCGAGATCGTGATCGGCGATCAGCGTTTGCTTGATGAGCGGCGCCCCGGCGGCCCCATACTCCCTGTCCGCCTGCAAGCTCTGCTCGATCAGGTCGGAGTTGCGCTTGTAGCTTGTCAGCCAAGCACCGATCAATCCGATCGCCACCAAACCTATCACCGACAGTGCCGCGGTCTTGAGGATCAGGGCACGGCGCACCGCAGCTTGGTCGGTCGAAACCCAGTCGGCCTCGCCGATGATGACCTTCGAAATCAAATCGGCAAGGAAATAGCTCTTGCCGGTTCCGGAGTATGATCCGGCACCGACTTCCTCCGCGCCGAACGTACGCGCCAGCGATCCGATCAATTGATCGATCGGCGTACCCTGCTGAGTGCCGGAGGTGAAATAGAACCCACGCAGGTTGGCGTTCACGTGATACCGCGTCGGCTCAAAAATCTGATTGAGGAAATCGTGGATTTGCGGCTTGAGCCGCGCCATCTGCGCCGGGAAGCCGAACAACTGCACCCGGTGCTGCGGCGTCGGCTCGTCCTGGAGACGGTCGAGCGTTTCCTCGCTCAGGCGCTCCAGCAGGCGATCGAATTCGCCCGGGACCTGCCCCACCAGATTCTGGGTCTTGTCGGCGGTCTGGAAGGTGGCGCCCCAGACCTGGCGCCGGCCGGCCTCGCCGAGATAGGCGAAATATTCGGTGAAACCGGCAACGAGATCGGCCTTGGTGAACAGAGCGTAGACCGGGAAGCTCACCTTCAGCCGTTGATGCAGTTCGAGCAGACGCATCCTGATGGCATCTGCATGAAGCGCGAGTTCCTGCTTCGGCAGCGTCAGAACGTCTTCCAGACTGATTGCGACGAGAACACCGTTGATCGGCTGGCGCGACCGATTCTTTTTCAGGATGTCCAGAAAAGACAGCCAGCTTTCCTTGTCGGCCTTGCTGTTTGAATCCTGGGTCGTGTAGCGACCGGCGGTATCGATCAGCACCGCTTCCTCGGTGAACCACCAGTCACAGTAGCGAGTGCCGCCGACCCCGGCGATCGCCGCCGGCGTAGCCCCTCGCGCGAGCGGAAACTTGAGCCCCGAATTCACCAACGCCGTGGTTTTTCCCGCACCGGGCGGACCGATGATGACGTACCAGGGCAGATCGTAGAGATAACCGGACTTGTTGCCGCTCGCGGTCTTGAGCGTTGCGAGCGCGTCCTTCATGCGCTCCTTGAGCACCGGCTCGTCGCTGACGGCCTGATCCGCACCGCTGACGCCGTCAGCTATTTCCTTCGCGTTCTTGCGTCGCCTGAAGAAATGAAGACCGGTGACACCTGCCGCTGCGGCGCCGAGCAGCAGGATCGCGATCTGGCGAATGATGTGATTTTCCAATGGATGCCAGTCGCCGAAAGCAATGAAGGGACCGGCAAGGTAGATCACTGCCCCAAGCGAGCTGAGCCCGACTCCATAGAGAACGATGCGTAGAATGTCCTTGGCGAGCATATTTACCGGTACCTGTCGCTTACGCGTGAACTTGTGGCGTCCGCCTATTCGCTACGTTCGATGAAGATTTCGACCCGACGGTTCTTGGCGCGCCCCTCGGGTGTCGAATTGCTGGCAATCGGTGAATCCGATCCCTTGCCGTCGACGTCGATGCGCGAACCATCCGCGAGGCCGGGTTTCAGCGCGGCGGCAACCGCCTTGGCGCGCTCGACCGACAATTCGAAATTCGAGGGAAAACGCACGGTGCGGATCGGCGAGCTGTCGGTGTGGCCAACCACTCGGATGCGGCCGGGCTCCTTGTCGAGCGTCGCCGCAACGCGGGCGGCGATCGGCTTGAAGCCATCCAGGATGATTGCCTGGCCCGAGGCAAACAATGCGAGATCGCAGACCCTGATCACGATGAAGCTCGCCGTCTGATCCGCCGTCATGGCGCAGGCCGTCTTCTCCTGCGCAAGCGCGTTGCGAATGCGCTGCAGCTGGGTAATACGATCTGGGGGTGGCGGCGGAGGTGGAGGTGGCGGCGGCGCAACGACGCGGCGCTTGAGCTCGATTGGATCTCCGGGATGCAATGCCAGCGCTGCTTCCGCGGCATTCTCTGCGCGGCCAGCCAGCAATGTCCGCAGCACAAAATAGGATCCCGTCAGCAGCGCGGCGACCACGGCCGCCACCAGCCAAACGGGAATATGCAAGTGCTTCCGCCGACCGGCCAAGGCCTGTCCGCGCCAGTGCGGCGACAAATCGTTGGTCGGCTTGGGCCGAACCCGGCGCAGCGTTTCATAGAGGTTACGCTGGATCACCTGGAGGTTCGCAAGCCCGCCCGGCGACGTCCGGTGAATGCCCTGGAACCCGAGCGCAAGACAGGCGTGCTGCAGTTCGAGCACTGGATAGTTGACCAGCGGATCAGTCTTCAAATGGTCGAGAATCTCGAAAAAGCGTACGCCGCCCACACGTTCGCCGAAGAACCGGCTGAGCATCGAGTACTGCGCCCAGACGTGTCGATCGTCGGTCGGAATGTGCTGCACAATATCATCGGCGGTAGCGCACAGGATGTACTTCGCGGTATTGGCCTGGTGCTCGGAAATGCCGGCCGAGCGGATATCCTTCTCGAAGAACTTGATGGCGTCGGCGACCTGCTCCATCAGGCTCGCGAATGACGCCCTCATCAGCGCTACTCGCAGCCGGCCAAGCAGCTGCAGTAAGGGGCCGCCGGCGCGCATCACCGGATTGGCGTTTGGCGCGACCAGATCGTCGACGCGCAATGGCGGTCCCGGCGGCAAGATCGGTTGCTGCGCCGGAGCCTGCGGCGGTGTCGAAATCCATTCCTCCGACGGCTGGCTGGTCGGCGGGGCGGCGTAGCTTGCGCCCTGCGGTACGGGAGAAAATGACGGCGACGAAGGAGCACCAGGCCCAGCCACGGGCGATGGCGAGTACGCTGGACGGCTTGCAGGTCCCTCGCCCGCTGGAGATTGAGGAGCCGGAGCCGGCGGCATCTTCCCGCCGGGGTTCGGACGGATGATTGTCCGCTCACCCCGACCGAAAGGATTAACCGGCTTGTCCCTGTCGGTCATGGCCGCTCTTCCAGGATGGCCCAAAGGTACAACTCAAGCTCCGGCCAGTCGCCGGAGAAGTGCATCCCGATTGAGGCCGCAGTACTGAACTCGGGCCACAGCGGCGACTTGCGATCGAGGTAGAAATAAACGTGGTCTGTAATGGCCCGGATGTGCGGTGGCGGCGTCGGCAAATGCACCAAGGTCAAACCCGGCAGGTTTGCGTGCACGATCTCAGTCATCTTCGTGTTGGGTCCGACCTTGAACAGGTGCGGGAATTCATTCTGGATCTCGACGAGGGGCCGCCGCGCGGCAACCTCCAGCACCAAGGTAGCATTTCGGAACAACGCGCGATCGCGGATCGGCGATACAAATGCATTCTGGGCTCGTTCGATGATCTCCAGACGGATCGCCCGCCTGCCCAGCCGGGCGCTCAGGAAGTCCTGGATGTCGCGCACCAGGGGCGTGAAGACGTATTCGAGATTGTCGTGATCGTACGCCGGGTAGTCCCGTGCGCGTCGTTCGGTGGTCGCGAAAGTCGCAAGCTCACCGGCAAACCTCAGCAGTTCTTCGTACAGCCGCTCGGGATGCACGCTACCGGACCGCTTGAAATGAGTCAGCACGGGAATGGTCCGGTTCAGCACCTGCAGCACCAGGTAGTCGACACTCTGCAAGCCGCCGCCGGACGATGGATCGACCGCGTAGCGTGCAAGCTCATCGAGTTTGGTCTCAACCCAGCCAATAATTCGATTGAGCCAACCATCGACGACCGCATGTGCGGCGCAAACCAGCATCGGCGGCACAAACTTGTCGTCGAACAGGATGTTCTTGTCGCGTACTTCGAGGATGCGGGCGATGCCGAGGCCCATGTATCCCGGCTTGCTGGTCTTGCGTAGCTCGAACGACAGCCGCGGATAGACGATATCGATCTCTTCTTCGATGCGCAGCGCCGAGGTTGAATCGATAAACGTTTCGGAAGTCCGAACGTAACGACTTGCGCTGTCGGTGCGATCCTCATCCACCTCCCGCGTATTGGGCGCCGCGACCGGCATCATCAGCCAGACGATCTGGCCTGCGGCCGAATCTGGCACTTCGATGGCTTCCGGGATCGGACTGTCAGCAGGGATATCGAACGGCGTTCCATCGGGCATGACACCGGTCGCACTGCGCACGGCGAATTTGCTCTGTTGAGTAAGATCATTATCGATCTCGAGCTGGGCAAAGCCCCATGGGTACGGTGTTGTGTAACGAACGCGCTTTTCCAGCAGATGCTCGAGATAGCGATCGTTCTGCTGCAGATGATGCGGCCGCAGAAACAGACCTTCCGACCAGAATACTTTGCTGTACCAGGACATTCCTGCATCCACTTGGCAATGATCGGCGACGGCATCGTCACCAACAGTTCACTTTGACCCCGACTTGTCTGCGCGGTCGTAATATTCAGAGAAATGCAGCATGAAGGTATCGATCGGCGCGCTTTCGTCGCGACCGAGATGCGCCTTCCAGCGCGTCAAGAATTCATCCCACAACTTACTCTTATTCGAGCCGAAAAAGGATCTTGCGCCGCGCTGAAGCTCGAGCTCACGCGCCATCAGCGTCGGATCGATACTGGCGATCAGCCCCCTGACGGCATGCTGCATTGCCGCATAGGTCTTCAATTGATGGGATTTGAGATCCTTGAAGCCCTGCGCGAAGGCATGCGGCGCATCGAGATAACTGCGCGTCGGCGGCCCGAACAGGATACGCATCGCGTCTTCCGCGGTCGGCGAGAATTTAAGCGGATTGTTCTCGATGGCCTGGATGGTGGTTTGACTGGTGCTGCGCGTCAGCTGCTTGGCCTGGGTCCGTGCCTGCAGCAGAGCCATTAAGTTGTCCACGGTCATGCGCAGTATGACGCCCAGCTGCTCCGCGAGTTCGGCCTCGGTCTTGTCGGCGAAGAAATTCTCCGGCAGTCCGGCAGCACGTGCAACCAAGCGCGCAAATTCGGGATTGCCGATCGGCGCGGCCGTAGCCGGTGCCGGCTCGGCCACCCGCGGCGGCGGCGCTTCCGCATGCCCTGCCGGTGGCGGCGCCGGCGGTGGCGGGACGGCCGCTTCATCGTCGGCCCAGACCGATGGTCGGCGCGGCGTCGGCATCGCGTGCAGCATGTCGACCGGCGGGTTTGGCGTGGCGACTGGACCGGCTGCCCAGCTCATGTCGTCGTGCAGAGGCGTCTCCCGTTGAGGCATCTGCGGCCGGACGGGGTCGACGCCCGCCGGCGGAACGCTCGCCGCCCAATCAAGGAATTCCGCATTGACGGGCCGCGCTGCTTCGCGCGGCCTTCTCAACTGCTGGGGGTCGATTGGCGGCGGCACGTCGCGATCGGGAACCCAAAGTTCCTGATAATCGGCGTGCTGCTGCGCGAGAGGAGCTTGCTGCTGCGCGCCATGGCTCGGGGTGCCCTCGGCACGCTCGTCCAGGTCCAGCGAAACGCCAATGACATAATGGCCGATGACGAGCCGATCGCCATTGCGTAGCCGATGCGCTCCCCGCATGCGCTGGTCGGCACCGTTGAGAAAGGTGCCGTTGGTCGAGACGTCGTGCAACCAGTAGCCACCGTCGCGATAATGGACCTCGCAATGCTTCCCCGAAATCATCCGAGACGGATCGGGCAATGTCCAATCGAGATGACGATCGCGGCCTATATCGACCGAGCGCCGGCCGGTGACCGTAAATGACACAGGTCCGCCATCGGGGAGGTTGGGCTCGTTCTCGATGTTGAAGCGAAGCACCATCACATCGTCTCGTCAGCGCAGAGGGCGCGGTTCGCCGCGTGCCAATTGAATACCATCCTCCAGGCAGGCCGTCATTATCCGGTCCCTGGACTCACGGGTAAGCCGGCAAAGTCCGATCAAAAGAGCCGCGCGAACCGCCCGCGCCGTCTGATCTGGCTTGGCTTCGACCGGGGCAAATTCCGCAGGGACGACGCTCCCGCCAGACCAGCCCGCCGCCAGCGCCAGCCAAGTCGCCGGCTGCTCGGGATCGTTGGCATTGCCGACCGCCAACGCCTTGTTACGCGATTGCTCGTCTGGCTGCCGGACCCAGGTCTCGGCAAAGTTGAGTGACCTGCCTTCGTTGCCGTCGAAATTATCGAACATCTGCCGCAACGAGCGACATCCCCAGGCGACGGCCACGCGCCTAGGGAGCAGGTACGCGCAAAAGGATACAGCCTGGTGCCAGTTGCCTGCATCAGCGGCCTCCTGCAGGAAATCCAACGACAACTTGTCCGGGGCGGCATTGCCGACGTCGTAGCGCGCCAGCGGATAGGCTTCAAACAGATCGCGGACTGTGCTGAACCGAACTTGACCCATGGCGTCAGCCGACAATGGTTGGTGTGCCGTGGGCAACCAACGGGCCGCCGGCCGCGAGCGCCATGGCGGCCTGCGCGGTCATGGTGATGGTCGGTGCGTTGATGACTATTCCGGCGGGGGACAGGATGATCTGGCTGGGACCAACTTGGAGGGTGATGTTGACATTGGCCGTGAGGGTGATGCTCAGCCCCGCATTGACGGACTGATCCATCGCCAGCTTGATGTGCTGACCGCCCAATTCGATATCAAGCTTGTCATTGCCGTTCTTGAGCGTGGTCTTGCGGGTATCGCCGCCGAACGCTGCTTCACCGATGGTCCTGGTCTCGGTGTCGCGGACCGTCACGTCGTAGTCCTTTTCGGCGTGCAGGGTGATCTTCTCGGACCCTTTCTTGTCCTCAAAGTTCCATTCGTTGTAACCGCCCCCTCCCTTGGTCGAGTCGGACTTCAATCCCGCGATCGTCTTCTTGGACGGCAAATCGTAGGGCAGCTTGTATTCATCGTTATACACCGTGCCGATCACCAAGGGCCGGTCGGGGTCTCCTTCCAGGAATTCCACGACGACTTCCTGCCCGACGCGCGGGATGATCTGACCGCCCCAGCGCTTGCCGGACCAGACTTGGGCCACGCGCAACCGGCACGATCGCTTCTTCTTTCGATCCCAGAAGAAGCGAACATAGATTTCGCCCAACGACTCGACGTCGATCTCCTCGCTCGAATTGTCGTCCTTGGTGACGACCTTGGCCGTCTGGATACCATTGATCCTCGGCTTCGGCGTCATCATGGGAGATCGAAACGGCCGATCGCTTGGCAGAAATTCATAGCTGCCGAAGTAGACGTGCTGTCCGCGGTCGCCGGGCCCCCCAGTGCGGTAGGACTCGATGGAAAACGAGTGAGCTGCTCGTACGACGAGATATTCAACGTTCTGCGAGTCTTTCGAGTGCTTCTCGAGCTTGGTTAGTCCGCCGGGGAACAGGTTGACTGCGTCGCCGTTGCCGCGACGGCGCCGATCCATCGCCTGCTCGGCCTGGAGCTGGATCTTGGCGTATCGCTCGCCGTCGGATTTCTCCTTGAACTTGCCGGGATAGTCGTAGAACTCCATCTCGGATCGCGTGTAGTGCTCGGAGCCCTTGGCGTCGCTGATCATCTGCGCGTTGGGTTTCTGGTAGTTGTAGTCGTTGAGCTCGAACTTGCCGGTGCGAAACCGACGCTCGGAAACCCATTCATAAATATGCTGCTCCTCGCGGCGGTCGGATCCGGTCAGCGGGACATAGGGGATCTTTGCGAGACCGTTGATTGGGCTGTGCGAGGACTTGGAGTCAGCCAGCACCAGCGTATGCTTGGCACCCTCATGCTTGAAGAAGTAGTAGATGCCGTGCTGCTCCATCAGCCGGCATACGAAATCCAGATCGGTCTCGCGATACTGAACGCAGTACTCGAGCTTTGGACAGGAGCCCTCTTCGGTAAGCTTGGACTCATAATCCGTGAAGCCGCGCTCGTTGAAGACCTCCTTGATGATGTCGGGCGCCTTCTTGTCCTGAAAAATCCTGCAATCGGTGGTGCGCGACAGCAGCCATAACCAGGGTCTCAGCACGATCCGGTAGCTGAAATAGTCGTTCTTGACCCCGAGCCACTGCGCTTCCGTGAGAATGCCGCTGAACTCGCGCTCCTTCCCGTGCAATTTGATGGTGAGCGTGCACTGCTGGCCGATCGCGCGATCGAAGTCGAGATCGGCGTCCTCGCTGAGGCCCTCGATACGATATTCGAACAGTTCACTCAGAGCTTCAGAGGCCTCGAACCTGACAAAAACCAGAACGTCCTTGCCAAGGGGGGTCTTGAGCTCGCAAAGGCGGGTATCCTGGGTAAGCTGGCCCATGTGGGCGTTAAACTCCTTCGCTGGCCGAACGGTTCGCGCAACCGGCGCATTAGGTCGTCAAGCACGAAACAACTGAAATCCGAGCCAGCCATCGGTAGGATGACCGACAAATCCGCCCGGTGTCCTCTCTTGGCGCGCCAAAGCACGCGCCCGATGGAACTATCCTGGCACTCATGTAGTCGGCTCCAAGAGCTTGTTGGTTCACGCGAAACGGTCGTGGCCGCCGGGAATGAACCAAGGCCATCGTTAAGCTGACCTAACAGACAATCGGATCATGATCCCCGCCTGATCCGTCACTTGTGACGGACTTGGCAATAGGGGCCAGGGCCCCGCCGACGGACCATCTTTGCATGCTCGATGTCACATCCCTGACCCAACCCATAGCCCCGGACGATCCCTGCGGGCCAGATCTGGATGCGGCCGGGGATGTCCAGTACCTGAACTTCTTCGCAGCTGCGGAATCGCTGCTTCCGATGTCGTATTTCGAGGTCGTCAACGCCAACGGAGAGCGCGGACGCTTCGACCCAAAGGCCATCGACATTGCCGGCCAGTTCGCTGCTGCGCAGCCGCTGTTGGCACGCACTCGCGATCTGCGCCTGACCATGCTGCTCGCCAAGTTCTCCATCCTGAACCGCGATCTTGACGGCTTTCTCAGCTGCCTGAAGGCGACCACCCTGCTGCTTCGTGAACAATGGGAAGCGGTTCACCCGAGGGGCGAGGACGGCGACTATGCTTTTCGCGCCGTCACCGTCGAGGCGATCGACGTGTTTCCGACGGTGATCAACCCGCTCCAATTCCTTCCCCTGATCGAAAATCGCAGGCACGGCAGCCTCAACTACCGTGCCTATCAGATTGCCAAGGGCGAAATTCCCGCCGCTGACGCCGACGTCGACATGCCCGATCTCGGAACCATCGAGCGCATTGTCGGCGAGACCGATCTCGACACCCTCAAAGCGGTGAGCGCCCGCTGTTCCGCGGTCGCGGCCGAGATTGCCGACATCAAATCGGTTTGGCGCGAAAAGTTGAACTCGGGGCAACCCATCAGCCTCGACAGGCTTGCGGTTGTCGCGAACGGCATGGCCAACTGGCTCGCGGCTCTCGTCACCGCACGCGATCCAGCCGCACTTGCCCCATCCCGGGACGAAACTGCTCAAAACGACCAGCAGCTTCCCATTGAAACGGCCGGCGCCGTGACCTCACCGGGACAGGCATCCGCTGCGCTGGCGGCGGCTGCCGACTATTTCGCGCGAAAGGAACCGTCGAGCCCGGCGCTCTTGCTGGTGCGGCAGGCGCAGGGCATGGTCGGCAAATCGTTTATCGAGGTGATGCGGATGCTGATGCCCGCTCACGTCGAAAGTGCCGCCGTCAATATTGGTCGCGACAAAGTTTTCGACCTGCCGATCGAGCGCATGGCGGAATTCGCCACATCGCTCCCATCCACGGCCGAAAGTAGCGCTCAAGATACTGTTATTTCAGCAGAAAACAGAGCGCAGGCGTTGGATTTACTGACCAAAGTTGCGGCTTTCTTCCGCGCCGCGGAGCCATCCAGCCCGATCCCGTTCCTAGTCGATCGCGCGCGCGAACTCGCACAACGAGATTTCCTCAGCCTGCTGAGTGACGTCCTGCCTGAGGGCGCTCTGAAGGCGATCGACAAATCGAATTGAACCCGCCTTCGATTCGACGGGACTAAGAGAGAAGGAAGCTCCGCTGACGAAGGACCGAGGCACTTCCCCAGCCTGCGTCGCGCAAGTCGGCTTCCGCACAGATTTTGTGAAGAGGGCAACCCAATGGCAACCGACAGCGGTCAAAAATTCATTCGCCGAAACCGCGCACCGCGCGTGCACATCACTTACGAAGATCCGTACGACGCCGAGCGGCTGATCGAACTGCCGTTTGTCATGGGCGTCCTGTCCGATCTTTCGGGCAACAACCCCGGCGTCGAGAAGGCGAAGGTCGAGGAGCGCAAGTTCCTCGAGTTCGACATGGACAATTTCGACAACCGCATGGCGGCGATCCAGCCCGGCGTGACGACACGTGTCGCCAATCGTCTCAACGATGGGTCTGACGAAAAGATATCCGTCAACCTGCGCTTCAATAAAATGTCGGACTTCACGCCGGTGGCGGTCGCCCGTCAAGTGCCGGCAACAGCCAAGCTGCTCGAAGCGCGCGAACAGCTCGCCAACCTGCTGCGCTACATGGATGGCAAGGTGGGCGCCGAGGACCAGCTGAAGAAACTCCTTGCTGATCCTCAACTGATGGCCGCGCTGCGCGAGCGCGCGACCAGCCAGTCCACCGAAGCCGATACCAACAGCTAAGCGAAGGAATGGGGACCATGGCAAAAGAAGCTACCCATAAAGAGACGACCACCCAAGTCGGGACCGTTGAGGCTGACGAGTTTGCTGCCCTACTGAAGCAAAGCTTCAAACCGCGCACCGAACGTGCGGCGACCGAAGTCGAGAACGCGGTGTCGACGCTGGTTCAAGAGGCGCTCAAGGACACCAGCGTCATCAAGTCGGACGTGCTCGACACCATCGAGGAGATGATCGCGCGGATCGATCAGAAGCTGACCGCGCAGATGAACGAGATCCTGCACACACCCGAATTCCAGGCGATCGAGAGCGCCTGGCGCGGCCTGCACTACCTCGTCTTCAATTCCGAGACCGACGCGAACCTCAAGATCCGAGTGATGAACGTCTCCAAGACCGAGCTGTACCGGAACCTGCGGCTTTATCCCGATGCCCGCTGGGATCAGAGCCCGCTGTTTAAGCAGATCTACGAGTACGAATTTGGCCAGCTGGGCGGCGAGCCATTCGGCTGCCTGATCGGCGACTATTACTTCAGCCACCTGCCCACCGACGTACAGTTGCTCCGTGATCTCAGCAAGATCGCGGGCGCCGCCCATGCCCCCTTCTTCAGCGGGGCCGAGCCTACGCTGATGGGAATGGACTCGTGGACCGAACTGTCCAACCCTCGTGACATTGGCAAGGTGTTCGACACGCCGGAATATGCCGCATGGAAGGGACTGCGCGACCAGGACGACTCGCGCTATCTCGGCCTTTGCATGCCGCGTGCGCTGGGCCGCCTCCCCTACGGCGCCAAATCGGAGCCCGTGGAAGAATTCGCCTTCGAAGAGGAGACGGACGGACACACCGGTGACAAATACGGCTGGATTAACGCCGCCTATGCGATGGCAGTCAACATCAACCGCGCCTTCAAGGAGTTCGGCTGGTGCACGCGCATCCGCGGTGTGCAGTCGGGCGGCGAGGTCATCAACCTGCCGACGCACACATTCCCGACCGACGACGGTGGCGTCGACCTGAAATGCCCCACCGAGATCGCCATCAGCGATCGCCGCGAGCACGAGCTTGCAAAGGCGGGCCTTATCCCGCTGATCCATCGCAAGAACACCGACAAGGCTGCCTTCATCGGTGCCCAGTCGCTCTACAAGCCGAAGAAATACTTCGGCGAGAAGGGTGTGGACGCAACCGCATCCGACAACCTGTCGTCACGTCTGCCTTACATGTTCGCAGTGTCCCGCTTTGCGCACT
>Ga0209233_1000631_pt1 | contig 17562 bp, 15 predicted proteins | sample AraplaCL_Cvi_mCL_FD_184269 | JGI IMG/M metagenome (GOLD analysis project Ga0209233, IMG submission 184269) | Arabidopsis root microbial communities from the University of North Carolina, USA - plate scrape CL_Cvi_mCL (SPAdes) (version 2) | ecosystem: Host-associated > Plants > Roots > Endosphere...
CCTTGGCGCCAACGCCCGTCGGCCACTCGACGGTGGTGTCGGCGCCGATGTTGTCAGCCCAATCCTTGGAACCCTGGCCGAGATAGGTCGTGAAGTTGAACGTCGTGCCCGAACCGTCGGCGCGGTGGACGACGACGATCGGCTTGGTCGGCAGCTTCACCTTGGGGTTCAGCGCCTTGATGGCAGCGTCGTCCCACGACTTGATCTTGCCCTGGTAGATGCCGGCGAGGGTCGGGGCGTCGAGCACGAGTTCGCCCGGCTTCACGCCTTCGAGGTTGACGATCGGGACGATGCCGCCCTGGATCATCGGGAACTGGATCAGGCCATTCTTGGCCAGGTCGTCGTCGGAGAGCGGCTTGTCGCTAGCGCCGAACGTGACGGTCTTGGCTTCAACCTGCTTGATGCCAGCGCCCGAGCCGATCGACTGGTAGTTGAGGCCGTTACCGGTCTTTGCCTTGTAGGCATCGGCCCACTTGGAGAAGACGGGATAGATGAAGGTCGAACCGGCGCCGGTGATGTCGGCAGCCAGCGCGGAGCCCACCATGGCGAGGCTGACAACAGCCGCGGCAGCGCCAGCGAGCAGAGCGGTTTTCATGAATTGGTCCTTTCGGAGAGCAGGGGTTGGAACCCGTATGGACAGCAACGGGTAAACCCCGGCCGCCGTAGACAAGCGCACCCTATGGCCGGGCAGTCACGCTTCTATGTCAGTTTTATCACTGTATCATGACAGGTTAACGCCATGATCGAGCAGTATTATTCACCCTCGAAGCGGGTCGAAAGGAAGGATTCGCCGCGGCATCTCAGCGTGGCAGCAGGACTTCCACGCGCGTGCCTTCGCCCGGCTTGCTCTTGATCGACATGGTGCCGCGATGCCGGTTCACGATGTGCTTGACGATGGCGAGGCCGAGGCCGGTGCCCTTCTTCTTGCGGCTGGATTCGGCATCGACGCGGTAGAAACGCTCGGTGAGGCGGGGCACGTGCTCCGCCCCGATGCCGGCACCGAAATCGGTGACGGTGACGGAGTAGTCGTAGCCCGGGCGATTGCCGGCCGGCGCCAGCGCCACCTCGATGCGCTTGCCGTCGCCGCCATATTTGATGGCGTTGTCGATGAGGTTCTCGAACACCTCGTAGAGCTCGTCCCGGTCGCCTGCGACCATGGCCGTGCCATCGGGAGTATTGAGATCGACCGATATGTCGGCTTCCTGCGCCTGGCCGCTGAGCCCCTCGCGCACCTCGCGTAGCAGCAAGGCAAGATCGACCGCCGACGTCGGCCGGACGTGCTGGCGCATTTCGATGCGCGACAGCGACAGCAGGTCGTCGATGAGCTTGCTCATCCGTCCCGCCTGGGCCCGCATGATATTGAGGAAGCGCTCGCGTGCTTCGGCGTCGCGCGCCGCGGGGCCGAGCAGGGTGTCGATGAAGCCGATCAGCGAGGCCAGCGGGGTGCGGAGCTCGTGGCTCGCGTTGGCGATGAAATCGGTCCGCAGCGCATCGATGCGCTTGGCCTCGGTGAGGCTCTGCATGGTCACCACGAGCAGCGGCGCCAGCTCGTTTTCGCCCAGCGGCCCGCGCGCCAAAGGCGCCACGACCACCTTGTGCCAGGTCTCGTTGGGCACCGTCTGGTGCAGCTCGATGCTCTGCGAAATGCCGGTGCGGCGGGCGGCTTCGATCGCGGCCAGGAGGGCCGGATTGCGCAGCGAGAAGGCGATGGGGCTGCCCACCGCCGTGCTCGCGAACTGGTTCGCCGCCGCGGCATTGCGGTGCACGATGACCGAGCGCCGGTCGAGGATCAGCGACGGATCGGTGAGGGCATCGGCAAAGATCGACAGCGAGCGATCGTCGAGGCTGCCGGCGAGAAACTCGTGCGGGCGTTCCGGCTCGGCCTGTTCGGCGTCGACCGGAGCGAACAGCGCGACGAGCGCGATGGCGACCACGCTGGCCAGCGCCTCGAGCGGGGCCAACCGTCCGAACGCCACCAGCAGCAGGAAGACCAGGAGGACGGCCAGCAGGATCGCCCGACGGCCGGACAGGCGCTGCCAGACCTGCTGGTACAGCAGGGCAATGCCCGTTGCCGGAGCCCGACTTGCTAGTTCATCTGCCATGGCGCGCCAAGTCGAACGTTTGGCGTCGTGTACGACAAGCGCGGGCGAGTTGTCACCCTTGGCTTGCAGCGAGGGGCGCTTCACGGCAGGCTCCATCCGTCGCTGCGGCGGCGTGTGTGGCGAGTGATGGAGAGCAGCAAGTGGGCAATCCTTTGGACGACTTCGACATCGAGGATACCCATCTGGCCGACTCGATCCGCAAAGCGGCGCTCACCTCCGGGGGGTATCCCTACGACAAGAAGCTCGCAGAACACGAATATAGGAAGACAGTGCGCAATCTGCAGAAGCAACTCGTGCTGCTGCAGGACCACATGCTCAAGTCCGGGGAGCGAATGATCCTCGTCTTCGAGGGTCGCGACGCCGCCGGCAAGGGCGGCACGATCAAGACCTACCTCGAGCATCTCAACCCGCGCTTCAACATTCACGTGGCGCTGCCCAAGCCGAACGACCGCGAGCAATCGCAGTGGTACTTCCAGCGCTACGTCGACGCGTTTCCGGCGGCCAGCGAGACGGTGCTGTTCGACCGCTCCTGGTACAACCGGGCGGGGGTCGAACCCGTGATGGGGTTCTGTTCGCCCGAGCAGACCACGCACTTTCTCGAGGAAACGCCGCATTTCGAGCGGATGATCGTCAACGAGGGCATCCACCTGTTCAAGTTCTGGCTCTCGGTGGGACGCCAGATGCAGCTCAAGCGGTTCTGGCAGCGGCACCACGATCCGCTGAAGGTATGGAAATTCTCCCCCATCGACATGCAGGCACTGTCGCGTTGGGAGGACTATACGCGCGCCTGCAACCGCATGCTGAAACAGACCGACACGCCCTTCGCGCCCTGGACCGCGATCCGCGCCAACGACAAGCGGCGAACCCGCATCAACCTGATGCGCACGGTGCTGCTCAATCTCGACTTTCCCGGCAGGGACAAGGCCGCGATCGGCGAGATCGACCGCAAAATCGTGCTGAGCGCCGACGAGTTTCTCAAGGACCACATCGTCGGGTGACCGCCGCCGCGACAGTTTGACCAAACGGTCAACAAAGCGGGGGAGACTATGCCGGCTTTATAAGGGCGCGTTTGACAGCCGGGCAAAAACCCCGTCAATCTGTTGTTAACTCTGCCATACCGGATGGGCGGCGGCAGCGTTGGGGCGGTGGGGCGTTGCCCGCCCCGGGGGTAAAATGAGTGAGGACGGAGTAGCTTCGCCGATAGCGACAAGGCTGCTCCCGCCGGCGATGACAATCAACGCCGATGGGGCCTCCCCATTCGTCCTCGTTTGCGATCACGCTTCCAACCGGATTCCGTCCCCCTATGGCGACCTGGGGCTGTGCGCGGTGGACCGGCTGCGGCACATCGCCTGGGATCCGGGAGCGTTGCCCGTCTCGCTGCAACTGGTCGACCTGCTGGATGCGCCGCTCATCCACTCGACGGTGTCGCGCCTCGTCATCGACTGCAACCGGACCTACGACGCACCGGACCTGATCCCGACGGTTTCCGAAGCGACCGAAATCCCCGGCAACGAAGTGGTCGGGGAGGCGGACCGCGCCAGCCGGATTGCCAAGTTCCATACCCCGTTCCACGAGGCGATCGCCGCCGTGCTCGACCGGCGGGCGCTGGCGGGCAAGGAATCGATCCTCGTTGCCATGCACTCGTTCACCCCGGTCTACAAAGGCGTCGAGCGACCTTGGCCGATCGGGCTGATCCACGGCGTCGACACTGCCTATACGCGACGCGTGTTCGAAGGACTGCAGGCCTCCGACCCCGAACTACACGTGGGCTGGAACGAGCCCTATGCGGCGCTCAACGGCGTCACCTACACGCTCGAGCATCACGGCGATGGCCGCGGCCTCGCCTCGACCATGATCGAAATCCGCCACGACGAAATTCTCGAACCGGAGGGGATCGCCCACTGGGCCTCCCTTTTGGCCCGGTGTCTGGAGGCTGCCCGTGCGGGAGCGCCTCCGATGCAGGTCGCACGCATCAATGGGGCAAACGGCAATTGAAAGGATAGGGATATGGCAGCACCTGACCATGCCCACCACTCGGAAGACGTAAAGGTCCTCCACTCCATGGGCTATGCCCAGGAACTTTCCCGCCGCATGAGCGGGTTCTCCAATTTCGCTATTTCATTCTCCATTATCTGCATTCTCTCGGGCGGCATCAATTCATTCGCCCAGGCCACCGGCTCGATCGGCGGCGCGGGCGCTGGCGTCGGCTGGATCGTGGGCTGCATCGTGTCGGGGTTCTTCGCCCTGTGCATGGCGCAGATTTCCTCGGCTTATCCGACCGCGGGCGGGCTCTATCACTGGGGTTCGATCCTGGGAAACCGGTTCACCGGCTGGGTCACCGCCTGGCTCAACCTGCTCGGCCTCATCACCGTGATGGGCGCCATCAACATCGGCACGGCGTTCTTCTTCCAGGGCACCTTCGGCAGCCTCATCGGCATGACGGCGGACCCGATGCCGATCGTCGTCTTCGTGGTGGTGATCACCGCGCTGCAGGCGATCATCAACCACCTCGGCATCAAGCTCACCGCCATGCTGACCGACTGGTCGGGCTACCTGATCCTCGTCACCACCGTGGTGCTGGTCGTCGCCCTGCTCATCGCTGCGCCGACGCATGACTGGAGCCGGCTCTGGACCTTCCACAACTATTCGGGCGATGCCGGCGGCGGCGTGTTCCCGCAAAGCGACAACATGCTCTATCTGTTCTCGCTCTGCCTGTTGCTGCCGATCTACACCATCACCGGCTACGATGCTTCGGCGCACACCTCCGAAGAGACCAAGAACGCCGCCAATTCGGTGCCGCGCGGCATCGTCAATTCGGTAATCCTGTCCTCGCTCGCCGGCTGGATCATGGTGTGCGCGATCATGATCGCCATTCCCGATCTGGCTGCGGGCGCCAAGCAGGGGTTCGGCGTCTTCTTCGCCACCATGAGCGCCATCCTGCCGCCCTGGCTGGTGAACCTGCTCTACCTCGCCATCCTGATCGCCCAGTTCCTGTGCGGTCTCGCGACCGTTACCTCGACGTCGCGCATGCTGTTCGCCTTCACCCGCGACGGCGGCGTGCCGTTCTTCAGCAAGTCGATCTCGAGCGTATCGCTCCGCTTCCGCACGCCGGTGGTGGCGATCTGGACCGGCGCCATCCTCGAAATGCTGTTCGTCTGGCTGGCCCAGACGGTGTCGGTGGGCGGCTCCAACATCTACACCATCACCGTCAATGCGACCCTGATCTTCCTCTTCCTCAGCTTCACGGTGCCGATCGTGGCGGGTTTCTTCGCCATCGGCACCGCCAAATGGCCGAAGATGGGGCCGTGGAACATGGGCATCGGGCTCTACAAGCTGATCTCGGTGCTCGTGGTGCTGTCGATGGTCCTGATCATCTTTATCGCCGTACAGCCGCCCAACGGCCAGGTACTGTGGATTACGCTCGCCTTCCTCGTCGTCGCTGCCATCATCTGGTTCGCCTTCGAGAACAAGCGCTTCCAGGGTCCGCCGATCGGCGACATGATTGCCAAGCGCCAGGCGGAAATCGCCGCTGCCGAAGCGCGCTTCGGGACCGCCGCGGAATAACGCACTCGTCATGACGAGGGTCGCGGCCAGGCGCCGCGGCCCTTCCTGCTTTTCAACGCCACAAAACAATAACGGGGAACCCTCATGGCCGCCTATTCGCTCGATCAGCTCAAGGCCGACGTCAAAGCCGGTGTCATCGACACCATCCTCTGCTGCTTTCCGGACATGCAGGGCCGGCTGATCGGCAAGCGCTTCCAGGCCGAGTTCTTCCTCGAAAGCGCCATCGACGAAACCCATGGCTGCGACTACCTGCTCGCCAACGACATCGACATGGAGCCGGTGCCCGGCTACGAGGCGGCCAACTGGGCCAAGGGCTATGGCGACTTCGTCTTCAAGCCGGACCTGACGACGCTGATGAAGGCGACCTGGCTGCCCGGCACCGCCATCATCCTCTCCGACCTCGTTGACCACCATCATCACGAGCCGATCCCGCACAGCCCGCGCGCCATGCTCAAGGCGCAGCTCGCCCGGCTGGACAAGCTGGGCCTCACCGCCAACTTCGCCTCCGAACTCGAATTCTATCTGTTCGACGACGATTTCCGGACGGCCTGGGACAAGGGCTACAAGAACCTGCGGACCTCGGGCTACTACATCGAGGATTACCACATCTTCCAGACCACCAAGGAAGAAGGGGTGATGCGCGCCGTCCGCAAGGAGCTGACCGCTTCCGGCATTCCGGTAGAGAATTCCAAGGGCGAGTGGGGCCCGGGCCAGGAAGAGATCAACGTCAAGTATACCGACGCGCTGACCATGGCCGACCGCCACGTCATCATGAAGAACGCCATCAAGGAAATCGCCTTTGCGCAGGGCAAGTCGGTGACCTTCATGGCCAAGTGGGATTATGGCCTCGCCGGCTCATCGAGCCACATTCACATGTCGCTGGCGTCGAAGGGCAAGAACGCCTTCCACGACCCCAAGGCCGAGCACGGCATGAGCGAGCTCATGACGCAGTACGTCGCCGGCCAGCTGGCGCACGCGCAGGAGATCACCTATTTCCTCGCGCCCTATATCAACTCTTACAAGCGCTTCCAGGTCGGCACCTTCGCGCCGACCAAGGCGATCTGGAGCTACGACAACCGCACGGCGGGGTATCGCCTCTGCGGCGAGAACACCAAGGGCGTGCGCATCGAATGCCGGATCGGCGGCGCCGACCTCAACCCCTACCTCGCCTTTGCCGCGCTGATCGCCGCCGGGCTCTCCGGCATCGAGCAGAAGCTGGCGCTCGAGGCGCCCTATTCGGGCGATGCCTATTTCGGCAAGCGCCTGCGGGAAGTGCCCAAGACGCTGCGCGATGCGACCGACAACCTGCGCAAGTCCAAAATGCTGCGCGCCGCCTTCGGCGAGGGCGTTATCGGCCACTACGTGCATACCGCCGAATGGGAGCAGTTCGAGTACGATCGCCGCATCACCGACTGGGAGTTGAAGCGCGGCTTCGAAAGGAGCTGAGCCGGCATGGTTGCACACAACCTTTAAAAGTACTATACATTAGCAGTTCTTCGGCTAGAGGGAGTTGCGACATGTCCAAGTACGAGCCGCTGACCGCTTTCCTGCGAAATTCTCAGGGCAGGGAACTGCGCCTGAGTTTCGCCGATATAGAGCGCGTTCTTGGGTTCTCGCTGCCTGCCTCAAAGCAATATCCGGCATGGTGGAGCAACAGCGCGACAAACAATGTGATGACCAAGGCATGGCTTACTGCTGGCTATAAAACTGGCAACGTGGACGTCGCGGAGGAAAAGGTGACTTTCCGACCGGAAGGGCCAACATCGTCGCAGCCGGAGCACACCATTCAGGCCCTGCCGCGCAGCCCGCTTTTTGGCAGCATGAAAGGGACGACCTTTCTAGCGCCTGGAGTTGATCTGACAGCGCCGATGGATGTCGATTGGAAATACGACGTCTACGATGCTGGCGACCCGCTCACCGCGTACGAAGTCGAGAAAATACGAACCGCAACCGACCTCAACACGTCGGAGAAGATCCGGGCACTTGCGAAAGTCGGTATGCCTCGCGCGGAAATTGCCCGGCAGTTGGGCAAGAAATACCAACACGTACGGAACGTGCTCGTCGCGGAAAAGAGCACCGTGCGTTGACCGAGACGAGCGCGCTGATTCTCGATACCTGCGCGGCCATCTGGATTTCGGAGGATGAGCCCATTTCTCCCAGCGCCGCCCAACGCATAGATCGCGACACACACGAAAGGCGGCCGATCTATCTTGGGATGTGGACGGCGTGGGAAAGGGCGATGCTGTCCGCCAAAGGCAAACTATCATCGCCGCTGACCCCTAAAGCCTGGTTCGACCGACTTGCGGATCGCCCGGAGATAGAGGTTGTGGCGTTGACATCCGACATCCTTATAAACTCCTGCTTCCTGCCGGGCTCAGTTCATAAGGATCCCGCCGACCGTATCCTCATCGCCACTGCTCGCGCGCTTGACTTGACAATTGTCACACGCGACGAAGCGATATTGGCCTACGCCAAGCTGGGCCACGTCCGCGCCCTAGCTTGCTGAACCGAAGGAAATCCCCATGGCCGAAACGGTCAAGATCATGTCTCCCATCGACGGCAGCCTTTATGCCGAGCGGCCGGTGGCCGATGGTGCCGAGATCGAAACGGCGGTGATCAAGGCGCGCCACGCCAAGAAGGCGTGGGGCGAGTTGACGGTGGCCGAGCGCGCCAAGTTCCTCAGCCATTTCGTCGATGCGCTGGTGGGCAAGAACGACGAGATCGTGCCCGAGCTCGCCTGGCAGATCGGCCGGCCCGTGCGCTTCGGCGGCGAGAAGCGCGGCATTGAGGAGCGGTCGCGCCACATGATCGCCATCGCCGAGGAAAGCCTGAAGCCGGTCGAAAAGACGGACAAGGCCGGCTTCCGGCGCAAGATCACGCGCGAGGCGCTGGGCACGGTGCTGGTCATTGCCCCCTGGAACTATCCGTTCCTGACCGCTATCAATTCGATCGTTCCCGGCCTGATGGCCGGCAACGCGGTGATCCTCAAGCACGCCAGCCAGACCTTGCTGGTCGGCGAGCGCTTCGCCGAGGCGATGCGGGCGGCGGGTCTCCCCGATGGCCTGTTTCAGAACCTCGTGATGTCGCACGGCGATACCGAGCGGCTGATCTCGTCGGGCGACATCGACCACGTCAACTTCACCGGTTCGGTCGATGGCGGCCGCCGCATCGAGCGGGCTGCTGCCGGCACCTTCGCCACCCTTGGGCTCGAACTGGGCGGCAAGGACCCGGCCTATGTGCGCCCGGACGCCAATGTCGCCTACGCGGCGGAGAACCTCGTCGACGGCGCCTTCTACAATTCGGGGCAGAGCTGCTGCGGCGTCGAGCGCATCTATGTCCACGACGATGTCTACGATTCGTTCGTCAGCCAGTTCGTCGAACAGGCCCGCGGCTGGAAACTGGGCAATCCGCTCGAGCAGGAGACGATCGTCGGACCCATGGCGCGCGCGCAATTCGCCGACCTGGTACGGGCGCAGACCGAAGAGGCGCTGCGCAAGGGCGCCAAGGCGCAGCTCAGGTGGAACGATCCGCGCGACAAGGAGAATTCCACCTACCTCGCCCCCGAGGTGCTGACCGAAGTCACGCACCAGATGTCGGTGATGCGCGAGGAAAGTTTTGGGCCGGTCGTCGGTATCATGCGGGTGTGCGACGACGATGAAGCGGTCACGCTGATGAACGACAGCCCCTATGGCCTGACCGCCTCGCTGTGGACCGAGGACCTCGATATGGCGGCCAAGCTTGGCGCCCGCATCGAGACCGGCACGGTCTATGCCAATCGCTGCGACTATCTCGATCCGGGCCTCGTCTGGACCGGCGTCAAGGAAACCGGCAAGGGCGGCGCGCTGAGCGAAATCGGCTACCAGAATTTGACCCAACCGAAGAGCTATCACCTCCGGCAATTATGAATTCTGCCTCGATCCTGTCCTGGCGTCGTTGCCGCGAAAGCGGGAACCTCTGTTCGGGCAGGCACGGAGCGTGAGACTGGACGGAGATTCCCGCTTTCGCGGGAATGACCCGGTGAACAGAGCGCGCAAGAGCCGCGCGTCGGAGCAAAAACAATGGCCATCAAGTCCAACTGGAACTACCCCACCTCGATCCGTTTTGGCGCCGGCCGCATCGCCGAGCTGCCCGATGCCCTGAAGGCCGCGGGCATCAAGAAGCCGCTGCTGGTGACCGATGCGGGGCTCGCCCCGCTGCCGGTGACGCAGAACACGCTAAAACTGCTGCGCGACGCCGGCATCGACGTCGGGCTCTTCGCCGAAGTGAAGCCCAACCCGATCTCGGCCAACGTCAACGCCGGCATCGAGGTGCTGCGGCAGGGCGGCTATGACGGCGTCATCGCCTTCGGCGGCGGCTCGGGGCTCGATGTGGGGAAAGTGATCGCCTTCATGGCCGGCCAGACCCGCCCGATGTGGGATTTCGAGGATATCGGCGATTGGTGGACCCGCGCCGACCCCAAGGGGATCTTCCCGATCGTCGCCGTGCCGACCACCGCCGGCACCGGGTCGGAAGTCGGCCGCGCCGGGGTGATTACCGACGAGACGACGCACACCAAGAAGGTGATCTTTCACCCCCTGATGATGCCCAAGGTGGTCATCATGGACCCCGAACTCACGGTCGGCATGCCCCGCTTCATCACCGTCGGCACCGGCTTCGACGCGCTGGCCCACTGCCTCGAGGCCTATTGCGGGCCGGGCTACCACCCGCTCGCCGACGGCATTGCGGTGGAAGGCGTTCGCCTCGCGTTCGAGAACCTGCCGAAAGTGGTCGCCAACCCCAACGACATCGAGGCGCGCGGCCACCTGATGAGCGCCGCGGCGATGGGGGCCACCGCGTTTCAGAAGGCGCTCGGCGCCATCCACGCGCTGTCGCATCCGGTGGGGGCGCTCTACGACACGCATCACGGCATGACCAATGCGGTGTTCATGCCCTATGTGCTGCTGCTCAACCGGCCGGCCATCGAAACCAAGATCGCCCGCCTCGCCGCCTATTGCGGGCTCGGCTCCAGCTTCGACAGCTTCCTCGAGGCGGTCCTCAAGCTTCGCCGCGACCTCGGCGTGCCCCACACGCTGCCGGAGTTCAAGGTCGACGCGACCAAGCGCGAGCTGATCGGCGACATGGCGATCGTCGACCCCACGGCGGGCGGCAACCCGATCGAATTGACACGAGAGCGGGCGCTGGAAGTGTTCGACCGCGCCATGGAAGGCCGGCTCTAGGGTCGCTGAACGAGCGAGCAGGTGCTGCCGGCCGGACCGGCCTGAGCGTGGAGAGAACCCCCTCCCCAGCCCTCCCCGCAAGGGGGAGGGTGCTGCGCTGCGGCTGTGGCGAAGCTGTGCCAAATACTCCGCCTCCACCCTCCCCCTTGTGGGGAGGGCTGGGGAGGGGGCAGGCCCAGCGAAGCCGCAGGCTCGGCGCCCCACCAGGTCGTCGGGCCGGGCTAAGCGTCAGCCTAGCCTGACGTCCAGCTGCCTCACGGCATCGAGCAGCACGGCGGCGCCGAGGGCGATGTCATCGGTCTCGGCCCATTCGTCGGGCGAGTGACTGCGGCCGCCGAGGCAGGGGATAAAGATCATGGCCGCCTTGGCGATGCGGGCCATCCAGGCGGTGTCGTGCCCGGCCCCGGACGCCATGCGGCGATGACGCGCGCCGACCGCCTCGCAGGCGGCGTCGAGGATGTCGAGCACATCCGGGTCACCCGGCGTCGGCAGGTTGTCCGAAATAGTGACCGGCGCATCGATCGGCACACCGGTATCGAGCGCGACCTGGCGAACCATCTCGGCCAGCGCCCCCTGGAACTCAAGCATGTCCTCTCGCCGCTCGGCCCGCGCATCGACCAACAGCCGGGCGCTCGACGGCACGACGTTGGCGGCGTTGGGTTCGATGGCGAATTCGCCGACCGTGGCGGCGAAATGCTTCGGGCCCTCGGCCTTCTTCTTCGCCCACTGGTTGATGGCGATGACGAGCCAGGCGGCAGCGACCAGCGCATCCTGCCGGCTGCCCATGCGCGTCGTTCCTGCATGGTCGGCGCGGCCGCGGACGATGATTTCGATGCGCGTGATCCCGGCGATGGCCGTCACCACGCCAATATCCTCATGCGCCTCCTCGAGCACGGTGCCCTGCTCGATGTGCAGCTCGAGGAAGGCCCGGACGTCGGTGCGGACCGGCGCCGAAAGTTGCTCGGGCGCGCCGCCGACCTCGGCGATGCCGGCCGCGAGCGAGCGCTCGTCGGCCAGCCGCGCCAGCATTTCGGGCTTGAGCTGGCCAGTCATGCCGCGACTGCCGACGCAGGAGATGCCGAAGGCCGAAACCTCCTCGGCGAGGAAGTCGATAATCTCGAGGTCATGCTCCAGCCGCACGCCCTGGTCGCGCAGCGCCCGCGCCACCTCGAGCGCGACCGAAACCCCGGCAATGCCGTCGAAGCGCCCTCCTTCCGGCACGGTGTCGGAGTGCGAGCCGACCATGATCGTGCCGAGGCCGGGCCGCGTCCCGGGCCGCCGGCCGATCAGATTGCCCGCCGCATCGATCCGCGTTTCGAGCCCCGCCGCCTCGAAGCGGCGCACCAGATACTCCCGGCCGCGCAGGAACATCGGCGTGAAGGACCGCCGCGTCCAGGGACGATCCGGCTCGGTGATCGCCGCGAGGTCGTCGATGTCCTCGGCTATGCGGGACGGATTGACGGCAAGATTACGGGTCACGGCGATGCCTCGGCTCTTCCTTCTCCCCTCACTTGGGGCGCGGCCTTGCCTTTGCGTCTCCCTCCCCCTTGCGGGGAGGGGTCAGGGGTGGGGGTGTCTCCGGTGGCCCGAGCCGCGGTCAGGGTGGAGACGACGGATTGGTACACGCCTTCCGCGTTGTTCATCACGTCATGGTTGCTGAACCGCAGGACCAAGAGCCCGCGGGCACTGAGATAGTCGTCTCGAGTCCGGTCCGAGTCCTCTGTCAACGCGTGACTGTCTCCATCTATTTCGATCACAAGGCCGGCGTTCACGCACACGAAGTCGACATAGTATGGGCCAAGTTGCATCTGCCGGCGGAAGTGCCAGCCTTCCTGCCTGAGAGGCCAGAGCATGCGCCACATCGCCAGCTCGGGCGGCGACGCGTTCCGCCGCAGTCGGCGCGCCAGGTCAGTGCTCATGCAACACCCCCACCCCATCCCTCCCCGCAAGGGGGAGGGAGAGTTTGCGGCTCGGCCTCTCCAGCGTCTCCCGCCGGCTGGGGGCAAGAATCTCTCATCGGGTCACCTGCGGGCGGAGCCACCGGCCGGTGCCCGGCGCCGCCACCTCGCCGCCGGCGAACACCGGCTTGCCCCTGAGCCAGGTGCCCTCGACCTCGAAGGGCAGTTCGATGCCGTTATAGGGCGACCAGCCGACCACGTTGTGGCCGGAGGCGGCAGCGTCATAGACGGTCGGGCGGTCGACCAAGACCGCGATGTCGGCGTCCCTGCCGACCGAGAGCGCGCCCTTGGCGTGATCCAGCCGGAAGTGCCGCGCCGGGTTTTCGGCCATCAGCCGGGCCGCCCAGGTCAGCGGCAGGTCGCGCTGCAGCAGTCCCTTGACGAACAGCGGCACCATGACCTCGAGGCCCGGGACGCCGGAGGAATTGGCGAGCATGTCGGGGTTGGTCTTGCGATTCTCCGACCAGCTGACGTGGTCGGTCGAGATCAGCGTGACGTTGCCCTTGGCCACCTGCCCCCAGAGCGCCTCGACTTCGGCGCGCGGGCGGATCGGCGGGTTGATCTTGGCCTTGCCGCCGAGGCGGCGGACATCGTTTTCCTCATCGAGCACCAGATAGTGGATGCAGCACTCGATGGTCGCCGCAAACCCGTCACGCCGGTAGTTGGCGGCGATGTCGTAGCCGCGGCTCAGCGAACAGTGGACGATATGCGCCGGGCACCCGGTCACGGCACCTGTCTCGTAGACCTGCAGCGTCGCCAGCAATTCGGTCAGCGGCGGCCGGCTCAGCGCGTGGGCGCGATAGTCGGTGATGCCGGCCGCTTTCACCCTGGCCATGGCGGCCTGCACGAACTCGTCGTCCTCGTTGTGGACGCCCGCCGTCAGGCCGGTGGGCGCGATGGCGCCGAAGCAGTCGGCGAGCAGCATCGGCGGGATGCGCGGAAAGCGCTGCGGGTGGGTGCCGAAGGTCGAGAACTTGAACGCGGCGACGCCCGCTTCAACCTGCTCCGCGATGCGGCTCGCGCCCTCCGCCGGATCGATGGTGCCGTAGAGGGCAAAGTCGACCCGCGCCTGCGGGCTCGCATGCGCCACTTTCTTCCGCACCGCTTCGGCCGAATTGACGACATTGCCCTCGTCATAGGGCATGTCGACGATAGTCGTTACCCCGCCCGCCGCCGCAGAGCGCGTCGACCAGATGAAATCCTCCTGCCCCTTCTGGCTCAACGAATGGGTCTGCGCATCGATGGCGCCGGGCAGGATCAGGCCGTTGCCGAAATCATGCGTCTCCCGGGCGCCCGGCGCAGGCCCCTCCCCCACAGCGCCGATCTTGTCCCCGGCGATCGCCACATAACCACGCTCGATGATGCGGTCGGGCAGCACGACGGTGCCGGTGAGGACGGTATCGAAATCGGACATGGACGAGGCCTGCGGTGGTTACCCGACGAGTATGCCACGAGGACGAGATGGGACTAGCAGGAAAGTGGGCTGCACCGTGGGGCGTCTTCCTCCCCGCCGTGCCCACAGGGGACGCGGGCGACCGATCAACTAACTACCCGCGCCCCCGCATGCGGGCCATGAGCATGCCCTCGACGCCGGCGAGTGCGTCATAGATCAGCACGGCCATCACGGCGACGACGAGGCCGCCCTGCAGCACCCAGGCGGTGTTGTCGTTGAGAAGGCCGGCGATGATGACCTCGCCGAGGGTATGGGCGGCGACGGTCGAGCCGATGGTCGCGGTGGCGACGGAGACCACGACCGAGAGCCGGATGCCGGCGAGGATCACCGGCAGGGCCAGCGGCAGTTCGACCTGCAGCAGGCGCTGCGAGCCGGTCATGCCGACGCCGAGCGCGGCGTCCGTAACTTCGGGGGGGAGCGTGGTGAGGCCGGTGAGGGCGTTCTCGAAGATCGGCAGCAGGCCGTAGAGAAACAGTGCGACCAGGGTCGGCGCGGTGCCGAAGCCGAGCAGCGGCACCGCGATGGCGAGCACGGCGACCGGCGGAAAGGTCTGGCCGATATTGGCGAGACTGCGAGACAGCGGCAGAAAATCGCGCCCCGACGGCCGGGTGACGAGGATCGCGAGACCCACTGCCGCCACGGTCGAGGCGAGCGTTGCCGCCAGCACGATGAGAATGTGGCTGATCGTCAGGTCCAGGAGGCCAGACTGGGTGTAGATCGGCGGCTGGCCGTTCTTGGTCAGCGGCTGGAAGACGCCGGCAAAGCGCTCGGGCATGGCGAGGAAAGCGACGAGCAGCGCCAGCACCACGAGCCGGACCAGGGTCGGCAGCCAGTGCTTCACTGCGGCCTCCCGGCCCGCCGCTCGAGATCGGTCAGCGTCACCATGCCGATCACCTTCCCCGTGGCGTCAGCAACCGGCAGGGACGAACGGCGCGACCAGAGACATTCGGCGTAGGCATCGCGCAGCGTCATCTCCGCCGACACCGGATCGCCCTCGGAGGGCCCGTCATGACAGATTTCCCCGACCGTCGACAGCGAGAGCAGCCGGAACGGGCGTTCGCCCGCGCCGATCAATTCGCCGACGAAGGGCGTGGCCGGCCGGGCGATGATTTCTTCCGGAGGCGCATATTGCAGCAGGGCGCCCTGGTCCATGACGGCGATGTGATCGCCCAGCCGGATCGCCTCCTCCATGTCGTGCGTCACCAGGATGATGGTGGTCTTGAACTGCTTCTGGATGGCGAGCAGGTCGTCCTGCGCCTTGGCCCGGATGATGGGATCGAGCGCCCCGAACGGCTCGTCCATGAGCAACACCTTGGGCTCGGCGGCGAGCGCACGCGCCACGCCCACCCGCTGCTGCTGGCCGCCCGAGAGCTCGGCCGGCATGCGCTGGCGGTAAAGTGCCGGATCGAGCTGGAACAGGTCGAGCAGTTCGTCGACGCGGTCGTCGATCCGGCCGCGCGGCCAGCCGAGAAGCTGCGGCACCGTGCCGATGTTCTGCGCCACCGTGCGATGCGGGAACAGGCCGTGTCCCTGGATGGCATAGCCCATGCGGCGGCGGAGTTCGTAGGGCGGGGTCGAGCGTGTATCGACGCCATCGATGGTGACGCTGCCGGCGGTCGGTTCGACCAGCCGGTTGATCATCCGCATCAGCGTCGTCTTGCCCGAGCCCGACGTGCCGACGATCACCGCGATCTCGCCCTCGGCGACATGGAGCGACACGTCATCGACGACGGCCACCCCGTCATAAGTCTTGGTGAGCTGGTCGATTTCGATCATGCCGGCACTCCTGCGGTACGACCCCTTGGCCACAAATTCAGGCTCATCCCCGCCTCACCCGCGTCTCCGTCATTTCTACCGCCGCATCGAGCATGATGGCGGCCGCGAAGGCCAGCAGCACCGTGGGGAGGGCGCCGAGCAGCACCAGGTCGAGGGCGGTCTGGCCGATGCCCTGGAACACGAAAACCCCGAAGCCACCGCCGCCGATCAACGCCGCGACCGTGGCGAGGCCGATATTCTGCACGAGAACAATGCGGATACCGGTGAGAATTACCGGAAAGGCCAGCGGCATTTCCACCTGGAACAGCCGCTGCCGGTCGGTCATGCCCATGCCCCGCGCCGCGTCGTTGGCGTCGGGCGGGACCCCGAGCAGGCCGACCACCGTGTTGGCGACCACCGGCAGCAGCGAATAGATGAACAGCGCCACCAGCGCCGGGGTGAAGCCGATGCCGGAAATGCCGATAGCCGCGGCGCCTGGCACGGTGGCAGCGAGCCAGCCGAGCGGGGCGATCAGCAGGCCGAACAGGGCGATCGAGGGAATGGTCTGTATCGCGTTGAGGACGCCCAGGATCGCGGCCCGGACGCGGGGCGCGCGGTAGGACAGGACGCCGAGCGGCACGCCAACAACCGTGGCAGCGACGAGCGAGCCGAACGCCAGGACGATGTGGGTGAGCGCCTCACGCCAGAACGCATCGGCGCGGGTGAAATATTCCTTGAGCAGCGACAGACCGTTCCAGTCGCCGCTCAGCAGCAGCCCGGCGAGCGCCGCAGCGGCAAGTGCGAGAACCCCGATGCGGGCGGTCGGCGCCAGTTTCAGGCGGGTTAGCCCGTCGGCCGCGAGCAACAGAAAGGCGAACAGCAGTACCCAGAAGCCCGCACCGGGCGAAACGCGGGCGAGAGTGTTGCCGGCCGGCGTAAGATAGGCGGCCGTCTGGCCGACCAGCACCAGCAGCACCAGGAGGCCGACGGCACTCATGGCGAGGCGCCATGCCAGCGGCGTCCGATAGAAGCTGACGGGCAGCGCCACGGCGATCACCACCGACAGCAACACGGCCTCCCAGCCCGACAGGGCATCGAAGACGATGACGCCCTTGCCCTGGATGATGCGGTTCGCCTTGAAGGTGGCAAAAGGCAGCAGCACCCAGCCGGCCGCCATGACCAGCGCCACCAGGACGCCGAGCTTGTCGATGCGCAGGCTGCGGCGGGCGGCTGTGGCCGACGCGGCGAGGTCGGTCATGGCTTTCGTCGGCGCTGCGGCTCACCCCTCATCCGGTCCTCCGGACCACCTTCTCCCACAAGGGGAGAAGGCAGGCGGGGCACGGCTGGGCCGTGACAGCCCTCTCCCCTTGTGGGAGAGGGTCCGGCAGGGGTGAGGGGTGGGCCACAGGCGCCAAACTGGAGCCTACTTCACGATCCCTTGCGTCTTCAGCCAATCGGCGGCCACCGCGGCGGCGGCTTCGCCACCGACCTGGACGCGGCCGTTGAGCGTCTGC
>Ga0209233_1000632_pt1 | contig 17550 bp, 17 predicted proteins | sample AraplaCL_Cvi_mCL_FD_184269 | JGI IMG/M metagenome (GOLD analysis project Ga0209233, IMG submission 184269) | Arabidopsis root microbial communities from the University of North Carolina, USA - plate scrape CL_Cvi_mCL (SPAdes) (version 2) | ecosystem: Host-associated > Plants > Roots > Endosphere...
TGGTCATCGTCATCCATTGCGGCAATTATGGCAAGCCGATCGACCAGCAGATTGCGGTCAACAGGGCGGTCATCACCGACGTGGTGATGCCGAGCTTCGTCTGATCGGTGGCTTTCCACGCGTGCAGGATCGTGCGATTGACCTGCGCCAGGCGCGCCGCGTTCAAGAATAATTGACGCGGAGCGTTGCATCTGCAATCCGCGCTCGCGGTCACCACGTTCGTCGATGCGATAGAGTGACGGTCATCAGGCATAGCAGACCGGGATGATGCTCCATGTCCCATTCAAGGCCGCTCTCGCGGCCGATATTCGCGCTGAGTTGAGGCATCGACATGGATGGTGAGCCCAAGACGGCGATGCGCCGGCGCGATCTCCTGGCGCTGATCGGCACGTTCGCCGGCAGCGCGGCGATGGTTCAGGCGATGACGAGCCTCGGCTTCGCGGCGGAGTCCACCTACAAGGGGCCGATCAGGCTTGATGGTGATCCCAAGGGCGCCTCGGTTCTGGTGCTCGGCGCGGGGCTTGCCGGCATGACGGCCGCGCTGGAGCTGCGCAATGCCGGCTACAACGTCAAGGTGCTCGAGTTCAACAACCGGCCGGGCGGCCGCAACTGGACCTTGCGCGGCGGCGATACGTTCACCGAGCTCGGCGGCAACAGCCAGACCTGCGAATTCGAGCCAGGTCTCTATATTAATCCCGGGCCGTGGCGGATTCCGTATCATCACCGTGGCCTGCTCGACTATTGCAGGCGCCTCAACGTCGCGCTCGAGCCGTTCATTCAGCTCAACCACAATGCGTTGCTGCATGCATCCAAGGGCTTCGGCGGCAGGCCGCAGCGCATCCGCGAGATCAAGGCGGATTTCCAGGGCCATGTGTCCGAATTGCTCGCCAAGGTCACGCAGCAGGGCGCCCTCGATGCCACGGTCTCGAAGCAGGACAAGGAAATCCTGCTCGAAGCCATGAAGAACTGGGGCGCGCTTGATTCGAACTATGCCTACAAGGACAGCCTGGTCAGCGCGGCGGTTCGCGGTTATGCCAAGGAGCCGGGCGGAGGCCAGAGTGCGGCACCGCTTCCAGGCAATCCAATCGAGCTGTCGGAGATCCTGCAATCGCGGATGTGGCGTTACTTGCGCAACTTCGCGGTATTCGATTTCCAGACGACGCTATTCCAGCCGGTCGGCGGCATGGATGCGATCGGCAAGGCCTTCGCCCGCGAGCTCGGCGATCTCATTCATTACAATGCCAAAGTGACGCGGATCCAGCAAAGCGGTGCTGATGTCACGGTGACCTACGCCGACGCCGATGCAGCGGTCCATCAGGAGAAGGCGGATTGGTGCATCTGCACCATTCCGCTTTCCATCCTCAGCCAGATCGAGATCGATGTCGGCGCGCCCATGAAGGCCGCGATAGACGCCGTCCCCTATATCGCCTCCGTCAAGGTCGGGCTGCAGTTCAAGCGGCGCTTCTGGGAAGAGGATGAAGCGATCTATGGCGGCATCAGCTACACCAATCTGCCAATCGATCAGATCTCTTATCCGAGCACCGGCTTCAACCATAATGGTCGCGGCGTTCTGCTCGGCGCTTATCTGTTCGGCCTGCCCAGTGCTTATGAGTTCACCGCGCTGACGCCATCGGAGCGCGTGGCCCGCGCGGTGGAATTCGGCGCGCAGATCCATCCGCAATATCGCTCGGAGTTCGAGAACGGCGTTGCGGTTGCCTGGAATCGGATGCCGTTCACGCTGGGCTGTGCCGGCTACTGGACCGAGGCGGCCCGCGCTCAGCATTACGAAAATCTGTGCCAGATCGACGGCCGGATCGCGCTGGCCGGCGAGCATGCGTCCTATATTCCGGCCTGGCAGGAAGGCGCCGTGCTCTCGGCGCTCGATGCCGTCACGCGGCTGCATCAACGTGTCATCAAGAGCTAGCGCATGATCGGGCCATCGAAGAGCCTTTGGCGAGGCACGAGGATGAAACGCGCGAGGCTTCGTGCCGCGGCCATGCTGGCCGTATGCGTCACGCCGTTGCTGGCAGCGACGGCTGACGCGCAGTCCAGTTCGGGCGCGCCGGCAGCCGCCGTGTTCAGCCCGGGCTTCCGGTTCGTCGAGTCGGACGGCGAGAGCCTGTATCGCAATGTCTGCAGCGCCTGCCACATGATCGACGGCAAGGGCGCGAGCGGCGCCGGCGCGTTTCCGTCATTGGCCGCTGATAAACGGCTGGAGGCGGCGGGCTATCCGCTCTACGTCGTCACCAACGGCCTGCACGGCATGCCGCCGCTCGGCATGTTCATGAGCGACGACCAGGTCGCGGCCGTCGTCAATTATGTGCGTACGCATTTCGGCAACGACTATCATGACGCCGTCACCGCCGCGGATGCCAAGGCGGCGCGACATTGAGGGTGTACGTCATTGCGAGGAGCGCAAGCGACGAAGCAATCCAGAAAGTGGCGTGCGCTAGAGTTCTGGATTGCTTCGCTTCGCTCGCAATGACGGAGCGAAGTCACGGCAGTTCGCGTCGCTCACCGTCCGGCCGCCCGCCGCAATAGGCGCTTCGGCTCATCACCGTCAGAGACACTATCACCTACCCAGTCAATAAATTGGTCCGGACGCACCAGGATCAGCCGTGCTCCGTACCTCACGCGGCCGTCGGCGGCGGTGTCGGTGACGATCTCGAGCGGAATGCGCAGCTCGGCAGCCGCCTGCGCGAAGCGCTCCGCCGCAGCGTCGGCATCGAGCGCGACCAGCGTGAAGCCTTTGCCCAGCACCTCGAACACGTTCCGGCCTGACGACAGCATCTGCGGCGTCAGATGGTGGCCGGCGCGCGCCGCATAAGCGTGATTGCCGATTGCGCTGCTCACAGCATTAGGCGGTCCCCACACGATGGGCGAGCCCTCGTAATTAGGCTCGAAGGCGTTGACCTCGGCGCGCGCGCCAGACTGCCGCTCGCGCCAGGCGGCTTCGAAATCGGCGCGGTCGCGCGCCGGATCATGGCGGAGCAGGAAGTCGCGATCTACAAAGATCGACTGCTCGATGAAATCGCGCGCGGTCGAGGCGAACACCGGCTGCCGCTCGGCGCTGTAGCTGTCGAGCAGCTTGGGGCCGCCCCATCCCTGCAGATGCGCGGCGAGCTTCCACGACAGATTGACGGCGTCCTCCAGCCCGCTGTTGATGCCGTAACCGCCGTAAGGCGGATGGCTGTGCGCGGCATCGCCGGCGATGAAGACGCGGCCCTTGCGGTAGTCGTCGGCGACGGCAAAGCGCAGGTCCCAGAAGCCGATATGTTCGAGCTCGACGTCGAACTCCGCACCGGCCGCCTCATGCAGCAGCCGCTTGAAATCGAAATTGTCGCGGCTGGCGTCGGGTGGCACCGGCGCATGGAAGAACCAGGTCGAGCCGAGATCGACGCGGCCGAAGAACTTCCAATAGCCATCAAGCTCCGGATGCAGCACGTTGTAGAAGCATTTGCCCGGATAGCGCGTGAGCAGCTCATGAAGCCCGGTCGAGCGGAACACCAGGAGCACCATCAGGCGGTCGTGATCGGACTTCGTCTGGGTGATGCCGGCCTGCTCGCGCACCAGCGAGCGGCTGCCATCGCAGCCGATGACGAACTCGGCGCGCAGCGTGCGACTGTTCGCGGCGTGGCCGACGATGTCGATCTCGGCATGATCAGCATCCTGACGAAGTGCCGTGCAGCTCCAGCCGAACAGCAGCTCGACGTTCTCGATTTCGGCGGCGCGCCGACGCAGCACCGCTTCAGTGGCGTATTGCGGCAGCCGTTCGTTTTCGGTGAAATAGAACGGGCGCACCAGTTCGCGCTGCAGCCAGTCGTGATGATGGTCGCCGAGCAGCGTGCCATAGGCGGTCATGCCGCCCATGCCGTAGTCGCGCGGAATGGTGCGCGCGGCGCGGAGCGCATCCTCCGCACCCCAGAAATGGAAATGCTCCATGGTACGCTGGGTCAGGTTCTGGCCCTTCGGGATCGGCTGCGGCGCGAGGTGGCGCTCGACGACGATGACGCGGACGCCGCGCAGGCCGAGATCGATCGCAAGGCCGATGCCGACCGGGCCGCCGCCGACGATCACCACGGGTGCTGTTGTGTCCGCCATCATCCGCTGCGCCTCCAGCGCGATCGCCGCGGTTATTTCCGTCCTGCCGCGTGCTCGGAGTTTTCCTTGGCGCTGGCGGCGGATGCCGTCAATGAAAATCTCACATTGTGAGATTGTCATTGGGAAATTTCGAAAGCCTCCTCGGCGATCAGGCGGGAGGCCTCACGCACCTCGGCGCCGATGCGATCGATCAGCTCGCCGCGCGCTCGCTGGCCACCGATGGTGACGCACAGGCTCGCCATCGGATAGCCGGAATCGAGAATCGGCGCGGCGATGCCGACAGCGCCGGGCGTGACCTCGCCGAACGCGACGGCGACGCCGGCGCGGCGGATGCGCTTGAAGGCCGCGAGCACCTCCTCTTGTGTGGCGCCGACGCCGACCTGGCGGAGGTCGTCTGCATAGTGCTCAAGCAGCGGCATCAGTTGCGGCTTTGGCAGGAACGCCATGATCGAGCGCGCGATCGCACCGCGCCCCATCGCCATCGGCCGTCCCCGCGGATAGCTGCTGACCGGATTGGGCGCGGAGGACTCCGACGCGACGCACAGCATCTTGTCGCCATACCAGCGCACGATCAGCGCGGTGCAGGGATGTGCGGCGGTGAGGCGCGCAAGATGTGGCGCGGCGGCGGCGATCAGCGGATCGGCGCGCCTGCTCAGGTAATCCATCTCGACCACGCGCGGACCGAGTGCCAAACGGCCGTCGCGCGTCGACATCAACAGCCCGATGTCCTTCAAGCTCTTCAGGTAGCGGTACAGCGTCGGGCGCGTATAGCCGAGCTCGCGCATCAGCTCGTCCGGCGTCCAGAGCGGGCGGCTCTCGCTGAACAGGTCGAGCAATGCGAGCACGCGATCCTGACTATTGGTCTTCTTCAACAATGGCCCCACCACACGTGCCGCAACGACGTCCTGACACCGCGCGGCGCCGCACGCGAAAACGCCCTGCAAGCACCGGCTTGAACTCAGTAAAATCTCATAATAAGAGATTTGAAACAATATTGGAGCGGACGCTCGTTCGCCCCTGGGGAAAGGATACGCGGATGGGCCTCGATGGCAGCGCGAGGGCGGCGACGGTCGTCATCGACATTTCCGAGACCATCGATCGTCTGCCGGTCGGCAGCTTCCAGATTCGCGTGCTCCTGATTTGCGCGGCGGTGCTGTTCGTCGACGGTTTCGACACCCAGGCGATCGGCTATGTCGCCCCTGCGGTGGCGCAGGAATGGAAGCTCGCACGCGGCGCGCTGGGGCCGGTGTTCAGCGTCGGCCTGTTCGGCCTGATGATCGGTGCGATCCTGTTCGGCACCATCGCCGATCGGATCGGGCGCAAGCGCATCATCGTTCTCAGCACGGTTGCGTTCGGCATCGGCAGTCTGTTGACGATGCTGGCGCAGGACGCGACCTGGCTGATGGTGCTGCGCTTCCTCACCGGGCTCGGCCTCGGCGGCGCGATGCCGAATACGGTCGCGCTGACCTCCGAGCTTAGCCCCCACCAGCGCCGCGCCACCCTGGTGATGATGATGTTCGCCGGCTTCTCGATCGGGGCCGCGCTCGGCGGGCTGCTCGCGGCCGCGCTGATCCCGGCGTTCGGCTGGCGCTCGGTGTTTCTGGTCGGCGGGCTGGTGCCGCTGCTGCTTGCGCCGCTGCTTGGAATGGTGCTGCCGGAATCGATCCGCTATCTCGCGCTGGTCGGCGGCCGCGACCGCGACGTCGCCGGCCTGCTGCGGCAGGTCGCGCCGGACGAGGACATTCCACCTAACGCCCATTTCGCGGTGCGCGAACTGAGGCTGCCGGGCCTGCCGGTCGCGCATCTGTTCGCGGAGCAGCGCAGCCGCGTCACGCTGTTACTCTGGAGCGTGTTCTTCATGAGCCTGCTCGATCTCTATCTGCTGGCGAACTGGCTCCCGACCGTGCTCAACGATCTCGGCACCTCGGTCTCCGCGGCGGCCGTGATCGGTGCGATGCTGCAGGTCGGCGGCGTTGCCGGTACCTTCGCGCTCGGCCATTTCATCGACCGCTTCTCGTTCCGCGCGCTAGCACTCATTTATCTCTGTGCTGCCGTGGCGATCGCCGCGATCGGCTTGACCAGCCATTCGATCGCGCTGGTCACATCGGCGATCTTCGCGGCCGGCTTCTGCATCATCGGCGGCCAGATCGCCGCCAACGCGCTGACCGCGACCTATTATCCGACTGCGATCCGCTCGACCGGCATGGGCTGGGCGCTCGGCATTGGCCGCGTCGGCTCGATCGTGGGGCCGCTGGTCGGTGGCGCCATGCTCGCCGCCAGGGCCGGCGTCGACACGCTGTTCATGGTCGCCGCAATCCCGGCGCTGGTTGCGGCGGCAGCCGCCTTTGCGCTGGTGTGGGTGGCGCGACCCGCCGGTAAATCAGTCGGAAGCTGAGCAGCTTGAGGCCGTGCGCTCATCCGCCCTTCACGGCGCCGGCAGTCAGCCCGGCCACGATTTGCCGCTGCGCAAACATCGTCAGCACCAACACCGGTAATGTGACGATCAAAGCCGCGGCGGCGAGCGGACCCCAGCTCAGCTGGTCGAACGAGATCATGTTGTAGACCGCCACCGGAAGTGTACGGGTCTCGCGTCCCGCCAGCACGATGCCGAACACGAAGTTGTTCCAGGAGAAGATCACGGCCAGGATGAAGGCGACCGCGAGCCCCGGTTTGGCCACCGGCAGTGCGACATGGCGAAACACTTGCCAGCGCGTCGCGCCGTCAATGGTCGCTGCTTCCTCCAGCTCAATCGGCGTAGTCTCGAAATAACCGATCATGATCCAGATCACGATGGGCACCGTGACCACGAGATGGATGATGATCTGCGGCCACAAGGTGCCGAGCAGGCCGAGCCATTGGAATAGCAGAAACAGCGGGATCAGATAGGACAGGCCTGGCGTGATGCGCGCGATCAGGATCACGATCGCCGATTTGTGCGCCGCCATGCGTGCGATGCCGTAACCGGCGGGCACGCCGACCAGCATCGCCAGTAGCGTCGCGCCGCCGGTCACAACCACGCTGTTCTTGAAGTAGGTGAAGAAGCGGTTGGAGGCGAGCACGTCGGCGTAGTTCTTCCAGGCAAAGTTTTCCGGAATGAACACAGGCGGATAGGCGGCGTTGTCGATCTCGTGCTTGACCGACAGCGAGATCATCCAGAGGAAGAACAGGATCGCCGGCGAGACGATCAGGAAAACGCCGAATGCGAGGCCGATCCGGCCGATCATATCACGGATGCTCATGCGTCGATGCCCGTCCATTGTGCGCGCTTGCGCAGGATCAGGAGCACGGCGGTGAGCGCCACGATCAGCGCGAAGAAAACCAGCGCGATCGCCGAGGCATAGCCGAGGTCGTAGTAAACGAAGGCGACGCTGTAGAGATAGAGGTTGATGGTCTCCGACGCCGTGCCGGGCCCGCCTTGGGTGATCGCGAAGATGATGTCGAAGCTCTTCACCGCATCGATGGCGCGGATCATCGCCGCGATGAACAGGAACGGCATGATCAGGGGCAGGGTGATATAGCGGAACATCTGCCAGGCGGTAGCGCCGTCGATCTGCGCGCTCTCATAGGGCTCGGTCGGCAGCGCGGCGATACCGCCAAGCACGATCAGCATCACAAGCGGCGTCCATTGCCACGTCTCGACCAGCACCAGCGACGGGATCACGGTACCTGGATGGAAGACCCAGAGCTGCGGCGGCAGGCCCACCAGCGAGAGTAGATAGTTCAGCACGCCGAGCTGTGGATGGAACATCATGGTCCAGACCAGCGCGATGGCCACCGGCGTCGCCATCATCGGCATGATGAACAGGGCGCGCAGGATTCCGCGCCCGGGAAACTTGATGTGGAAGATCACGGCCGCGAAGGTGCCGAGCACCAGCGGCAGCACCACTGACAGCGCGGTGTAGGACAGCGTATGCCCGACCGCCTCGACGAAACGCGGATCGGCGGGCAATCGCAAATAGTTGGCAAAGCCGACGAAGGTGGTGGGCGAGCCAACCTTCCATTCCTGGAAGCTCATCCAGATGGTGAACAGCCAGGGGAAGATGATCACGCTGAGCACGACGATCAGCGCCGGCAGCACGAACGGCCAATAGGACGGCGGTCGCCATGGCTGCGCCGGCACGGTTATGTCTTGCGCCGCGCCGGCAGCTTGATCGGTAATCGTGCTCACGCTTTCTCGCTGCGCTCCAGGATCGGGCGGAACTGCTCATGCGCCCGTTTCAGCTCGGTCGCCGGATCGCCGCCGGAGAGCGTCGCGGTCAGCGCCGAGCCGATGATGTCGCGATATTCGGCAACCGGCACCACCACGGGCAGGCCGAGCTTGCTGATCTTGGCGGAGTCGATGGCTGATTGCAGCCACTCCTTCGGCAGCTTGACACCTTTCTGGATCCCGGGATCGCCGAGGACGGAGTTGCGGAACGGGACGCCGCCGCCCGCCTGCAGCAGGCGTGCGCCTTGCGCCTTCGAGACCACCCACTGGCACAGCAGGTAGGCGGCTTCCTTGTTCGGGCTTGCGGCGGCAATGCCGATGCCGTCGCCATAGGTCGAGGAGAACTGTCCTTTGGGCCCGGCGGGCACCACGGTATAGCCGACCTTGCCGACGATCCGGGAAGCGCTGGGGTCTTCGAGCGGCGGCGCCCAGCCGACGCCGTCGATCCACATCGCCGACCTCCCTTGCGTGAACGAGGCCATCGACTCCATCCAATTGAAGCCGGCGACGCCGGGCGGTGCGCATTTGGTCAGCAGTCGCTGGTACAGCTTGGTGGCCTCGATCGCCTCCGCTCCGTCACTCAGGATGTTGCCCTTGCCGTCGAGGAATTCGCCGCCATAGTTGAGATAGAAGTTGGTCCACAGCGCCACGTTGGCGTTGCGCAGGCCGCGCCCGACAAAGCCGTAGGTGCCGGCCTTGGGATCGGTCAGCTTCTCCGCGGTATCAGCCATCTCCTCCAGCGTCTTGGGGACCGCGACGCCCTTCTTCTCGAACATCTCCTTGTTGTAGTAGAGGATGAAGTAGTCGACCGACCACGGCAGCGACAGCATCCGCCCCTTGTCATTCTTGGCATAAGTGAGCCCGGCGGCGGAGAAATCGGCTTCAGTGAGGTCAGGCGCAGTGAGATTGGGGTCCTTCATGTAATCGGTGATGTCGGCGAGCCAGCCGGCTTTCTCGAACTGACGCTTCTGCACGTGATAGCTGAGGTGGACGACGTCAAAGCTCGGCTTGCCGGAGGACAGTTCGATCACGACCTTCTGGCGCTGCTGCTGCTCGGGAATCTGCTCGGACTCGACCTCGATGCCGGTGAGCGCAGTAAATTCCTTGATGTACTTCTGCAGATTGTCGCCGCGCGGCCCCTTGGCGAGGATCACCTCGAGCTTGGTACCAGCATACTTTTTCCACTGCGGCTCGGCCCGCGCCGGGCTCCCTGCGAGCGCATAGGCGCCGGCAGCCGCGGAGCCTGCGAGCATGGCGCGGCGGGTGATCGCTGTCATGGTGTCCTCCCGGAATGTTTCTTGTTGGGGAGGAAGTCTAGCCTGATCCGCAGCGACCGCAACAGGACGATCGGCGGAGGGATGTGGGCAATGCGTCGTGTGTCACTCGGCGTTGCGGCGCCAAGCGCATGTCGGAGAGAACGTCTGATCGGGGAGCGCCGGCCTCAGTCGAACAGGCTCGACACCGACTCCTCGGCGGCGGTGCGGCCGATCGCTTCCGCGATCAGGGGCGCGATCGGCAGCGAACGGATGTTCGGCGCGTTGCGCACGGCTTCCGTCGCCAGGATCGAGTCGGTGATGACGAGCTCCTTGAGCCGCGACGAGGTGATGCGGGTCGCCGCACCGCCGGAGAGCACGCCATGGGTGATGTAGGCGTAGACCTCCTTGGCGCCGTGGGCGAGCAGCGCGTCGGCCGCATTCACCAGGGTGCCGCCGGAGTCGACGATGTCGTCGATCAGGATGCAGGTGAAGCCGGAGACATCGCCGATCACGTTCATGACCTCGGACTCGCCCGGACGCTCGCGGCGCTTGTCGATGATCGACAGCGGGGTGTTGATGCGCTTGGCGAGGGCGCGGGCACGCGCCACGCCGCCGACGTCAGGCGACACCACCATCATCTTGCTGAGGTCGAACCGATCCTTGATGTCGCGGACCATCAGCGGTGCGGCATAGAGATTGTCGGTCGGGATGTCGAAGAAGCCCTGGATCTGGCCGGCATGCAGGTCGAGCGTCATGACGCGGTCGACGCCGGCATGGGTGATCAGGTTGGCAACGAGCTTGGCCGAGATCGGGGTGCGCGAACCGGATTTGCGGTCCTGCCTTGCATAGCCGAAATAGGGGACCACCGCCGTAATGCGGCGCGCAGAGGCGCGGCGCAGCGCATCGGTGATGATCAACAGTTCCATCAGGTGGTCGTTGGCCGGATATGACGTCGATTGCAGGATGAAGACGTCAGAGCCGCGCACGTTTTCCTGGATCTCGACGAAGATCTCCATATCGGCGAAACGCCGAACCACCGTCTTCGTCAACGCCAATCCGAGTTCTTCGGCGATCGCGCTCGCCAGCGCTGGATTGGAGTTGCCGGCGACGAGTTTGATGGAGCCGTTCTTGGCCGACATCGAGATTTCTCCCCGCGCCTTGCTGGAGACTATATTCAGCATATCGGGTACCCGTGGGACCGGCAATGTTGCACGGGCGTGCAGATATCAGGGAGAATGTGTGGCTGGCAACCCGGTAGCGGTGTTTTCCCTGCCAAAAATGGGCGCGAATTGCAGCGGCGTGGCTAACGGTCGGTGTAGCCGAGCGCGACGACGCTATTGTTCCCGAAGCTGGTCAGTGCGGGCGTGGCGGCCGCGACCGCGGGCCCGGACGCTGATGGTGCAGGGGCCGATTGCGGCGCGCCATCGGCAGGTGCAGTTCCGTTGAGCATGGCCGACAGGCCGCTGAAGCCGGACTGCGCGATCTTGCGGAGCACGAGATCATCGGCGGCGGACCAGGGGTCGCGGGAAGCCTTGCCGGCAATCTGCTCGGTGCCGGACAGCCTGAGTGCGCGCTCCTGGTTACGATCATACACGTCCCACACCCAGGCGATCACTGGCTTGCCGGAGACAACCTGTGCCGAGAGGTAGCTGCGCACACGATAAGCCGCCGGTCCCTCACGCGAGACGATGGCAAGACTGCGCAGCTTCGACTCGCTGTCGAGCACGTTCACCATGCGGTCGAACACCTGCGGCGGCGGACCATCGATCTGGTCGAAGGCGATGGTCGCGCCATCGGATGCAGGCGCCATTGCCATGGCATTGCTTGGGCCTGCGCTATTAGCAGCGCAGCCGCCGAGCGTTGCGGCGGACAGCATCAGCGCCACGGCAACGCAAGCGTGCAGCGGTGTTCGGCCGATTCGTTCTAGTAGTACCGACGCGCCATTCATCGTCGGCAGCGATATCGTTAAAATCGATTAACGTCTAGATCGCCGCTGACACAGAACGAGACAGAATGCACTTGGTTGTAGAGAAAACGTTAAGCAATCAAGTTCGCGCCGCAGTTCGGTCCAGCTTCAGCCTTCCAGTACGATCGCGTGCACATGACGGCCATAATCCGGCTCCTTGCGATGCACGGAGCGGCGGTAACTGAAGAAGCGCTCGTCGGCATAGGTATCAGTACCGAGGTCGTCGATCATGAGCACGCCGGCTTTCTCCAGTCGCATGCGGATGAAGCCGGCGAGATCGAACATCGCGTGGCCTTCGCGCGGCGAGGGCAGGAAGAACATCGCGTGCGCCGCATCGGCATCGAGAAAGCGCTGGACGAATTCGGCGCCGACTTCGTAGCTCGGCTGCCGGATCATCGGGCCGATCGCGGCGACGACTTCCGACCGGTCGGCGCCGAGTTCTTCCATTGCTTGGAGCGTCGATTCCAGTACGCCTGTCAGTGCGCCCTTCCAGCCGGCATGCGCCGCACCAATCACGCGCCGCGCGGGATCGACGAACAACACCGGTCCGCAATCGGCCGTGGTGACGCCGATCGCAAGCTGTGCGGTGTGTGTCACAATCGCATCGGCCTTCGGGCGCGCTGGGCCGTCCCAGGGGCCGGTCGCGACCAACACGTCGGGCGAATGGATCTGGTGCAGGCTGAGGAAGTGGTCCGGTGCGACACCCATGTGCTCGGCCATGCGGCGGCGATTTTCCAGGACGTTCGCAGGCACGTCGCTGGAGCCGAGCCCGCCATTGAGGCCGGCATAGATGCCTTCGGAGACGCCGCCCTCGCGGGTGAAGAAGGCGTGGCGCAGGCCCGGAATGCCGGACAGCAGATCCGATGACAGCAGCATCGTGGTGTTTCCCTAACCCGTCTTGTCGTCGGAGAGCCCGGCCAGCATGGGAATGCCGGGATCAGCGATGCCGAGCACTTTGAATAGCGAGCCCATGCCGTCGCGGCCGCCGCCGATCAGCCGCTTCAGCCCGTTAGCGATGTCCTCAGACACCTCGTGCGAGGCTTTCTGCATCAAGGTCAACGCACGCGTCTCGATGCCGAGCCGCTGCAGGAATTCGCCCTGCGTCACCGGGCCATGGGCGCGGGCGCCGACGGCTTCCGCGGCGCGCGACAGCGCGTCGAAGTCGACATGGGCGGTGATATCGGCGAGCCCCGGTGTTTTCAGCGGATCGGCGAAGCTGTGGCGGGCGATGGCCTGGAAGGTATCGCCTACGTCGCTGCGCACGTGGCCGTAATCGACGATCAGGGCGGCGCCGCGCTGGTCGCGCACACGCCTAGCCAGCGCCATGATCTCGGTGTCGGGCCGCCATTCGAAGATGGCGCCGACCGGCGCGGCCTTGACCAGCGGCGGCAGCAGGGCCTCGAAGCCGGGTGTCGGATCATCAGCGGCGCCGTAGACGAAGTCCTCCTCGTCATCGAGCGAGATCACGCGCTCGTGCCAGCCGGTCTCGCGTCGCACCATCTGGTGGATCGGCAGCACGTCGAAATATTCATTGGCAAGGATCACGCAGGGGCCGTCGGGCACCTCATCGAGGCGCTCATGCCAGGTGATGTTGCGCAAGCCCGTCAGGGTCGCCTTCTGCTTCTCGCGCAGCACCGGATTGATCTCGACCATGTGCACGGACAGCGTCTGGTAGAGCGGCGGCAGCACCCGCAGGGCGCGCAGCGCGTCCGACATCATGGTGCCGCGGCCGGGGCCGAGCTCGATCAGGTGGAACGATTGCGGAGACCCGATCGCCTTCCACACCGCGGCGGCCCAGAGTCCAAGCAGCTCGCCGAACATCTGGCTGACTTCGGGGGCGGTGGTGAAGTCGCCCTCGCGCCCCAGAGGGTCGCGCGAGATGTAGTAGCCATGCTGCGGATGCCACAGGCACAGCTCCATGTAGCGCCGGACCGGCATCGGGCCCGAGGCCCTGATCAGCCGCTTGATCTCAGTGTGCAGCGGCGATAGGTCGATCACGATTGCGCCTGAGCAGTTGGAACGGCCTCGTGGACGTGAGGTTTGCGCCAGGCCCGCACGATCAGGATGGCGCCTACGATCAGCATCGGCACCGACAGCAGCATGCCCATGGTGAGACCGCCCCACAGGAAGCCCAGTTGCGGGTCGGGCTCGCGGAAATGCTCGCTGACGATGCGAGCCAGCCCATAGAGCAGGATGAAGCAGCCAAGGATCAGGCCTGGTCGTTTCAGCGCGCCGAACCGGACCATCACGGCAAGCACGGTGAACAGCAGGATGCCTTCGAGGCCGGCTTCATAGAGTTGGCTCGGATGGCGTGGCAGATGCAAAGGATCTCGCGGGAAAATCATCGCCCAGGGCAGGCTCGGGTCCGCGGCACGACCCCACAGTTCACCATTGATGAAGTTGGCAATGCGCCCCAAAAACAGCCCGAACGGGCCGACCGCCGTGGTGATGTCGCCGAGCGACAGGATCGGCAGGTTATTGACGCGGGCGAACCAGATCACCGCAACAACACAGCCGACGAAGCCGCCATGGAACGACATGCCGCCGTTCCACAATTCGAAGATCTCGATCGGATGGGCGATGAAGAATGGCAGGTTGTAGAACAGCACATAGCCGGTGCGCCCGCCCAGGATGATGCCGATCGTGACCCAGAGGATGAAGTCGTCGAGCTGAGGCAGCGAGATCGGCGCAGGGCCGCCCCACAGCCGCTCGTTCTTCAATAGCGCGCGCCCATAGAGCCAGCCGAGCACGATGCCGGTGATATAGGCGAGCGCGTACCAGCGAATCGCGAACGGCCCGAGCCAGATGGCGACCGGGTCGAAGATGGGAAAGTCGATCAGGAGAAAGGGCATGCAGCTGCGGTTCAAGCGAGATTGCGGCGATAGAGCGCGAGCAGGCGCTCCCAATGCCGCTCAGCGGCGTCGCGGTCATACACCGGACGCTTGGGGAAGGCGAAGCCATGATGTGTGCCGGGATAGATCTCGACTTCCGCATTGGCGTCGCGCATGGCCTGCGCGACCTTGTCGATGATCTCCTGTGGCGCGTAGATGTCGGTCTCGGCGCAGGCGAAATAGAGTTCGGCTTTAGTTTTCGAGGCTGCCAGATGCGGGCTGTCGGGCTGGTCGGTCGCCAGCTGCACGCCGTAGATCGAGGCGGCGGCTTTGACCCTATCGGGAAAATGCGTTGCGGCGTTGATTGCATACCGGCCGCTCATGCAATAGCCGACAGTGCCGACGAGCCTGGTGTTGGCCGCAGCCTGGTTTTCGGCATAGGCGAGCAGGGCGCGTGTATCCTGCATCACCATCGGAATGTTGATCGAAGCCATCAGCTCGAACATCCGCTTGCGCTCCGGTGATTCCGGATCGGCTGGCAAGGGACCGAGCTCCATCACGCCGGAGCGGTAATAGAGGTTCGGCAGCATTACGTAATAGCCTGAAGTCGCGAGCCGGCGCGCCATGTCGCGCAGCTCCTCGCGGATGGCCGGCGCATCCATGTAGAACAGGATGACCGGGAACGGGCCACCGCGCTCAGGGTGGGTGATGAAGGTCGCGGTCGCGCCGTCCTCGGTCGGAATGTCGATCTGCTGGTCGATCATGCTGGTCTCAGCGCTTTGCCGATGGTCACGGAATCCGTCGCGGGGGGAATACGATGACAAGGAAACTGCAGCGTGACAAGGCAAGGCCGGACTTGAACGCGCACCGTTGGATCGCCATTCTGTGATCGACAGCATCGCCACGCGGAGTATTTGCATGACCCAGACCACCAATCGCTTTTTCGACGAAATTGGTCGCCTGATGAACGATGCCGCGGGTGCGGCGCAAGGGATGAAGCGCGAGGTCGATGCGGTGATCCGCGCGCAGGCCGAGAAGATTCTGAACGATCTCGACATCGTCAAGCGCGAGGAGTTCGAAGCGGTCAAGGAGATGGCCCGGCTGGCGCGTGAGGAGAACGAGGCGCTGAAGGCCCGCATTGCGGTGCTCGAGGGTAAGCTCGGCAGCGCCTCCGCCGGACCGGAGGGGGCGCCCGCAGCCTGACGCTTGCCAGGTGAAATGCCTGGCAGGTGAAAGGGGTCTCTCGGAAAACGCCGGGAGACAAAATTCCCTTCATTTCCTTGTCATTTTGGTGCTTTGCGGCTAGAACGCCGCCACGTCCGCGGCCCCCGCACCCCTGGAGGCTTGTCGTGGACGTGAACCCGGGGCCGCGCTGCGGCCTTTAGCTTTTTAGAAACAAGGACTTATGACTATGGCGACCGTCAAGGAATTGAAGGCGACCGCCCGTCCGTCAGTCGGCAAGGGGGCCGCACGGGCAGAGCGTCGCGCCGGGAGAGTGCCCGGAGTGATCTATGGTGACAACCAGGCCCCCCTGCCGATCTCGGTCGACGACCGTGAACTGCGCCAGCGCATTCTTGCCGGCCGGTTCCTGACCACGATTGTCGACATCAGCCTCGACGGCAAGAAGCACCGGGTGATTCCGCGCGACTTCCACCTCGATCCGGTGCGTGACTTCCCGATCCATGTCGATTTCATGCGGCTCGGCGAAGGCGCGACCATCCGCGTCAGCGTGCCGCTGCACGTGATTAACGGCGAAACCTCGCCGGGCGTGAAGCGTGGGGGCACGGTCAACATCGTCACCCACACCCTTGAGCTTGAGTGCCTTGCGGAAAACATCCCGCAGTACATCGAGGTCGATGTCGGTGCGCTCGAGATCAACTATTCGCTGCACATTTCTGACGTCAAGCTGCCGGCCGGCGTGAAGACGCTGTCGCGTGACGATGCCACGCTCGTCACCATCGTGCCGCCGTCGGGCTATGCCGAAGAGCAGAAGGCTGCTGCCGCTGCGCCTGCCGCCGGCGCTGCAGCGCCGGCTGCTGCCGCTCCGGCCGCTGCTGCTGCTGCCAAGGCGCCGGCTGCGGGCGGCGACAAGAAGAAGTAAGCCGGTATCCGGCCGTCCTCAGCGGGCAGGCCTATGGGCCTGTCCCGCTGATGCGGCGCACCGAACGAGCGTGGATGCCGCGTCATGCTGCTTTTTGTCGGCCTCGGCAATCCCGGCGCGAAATACGCGCGCAACCGGCACAATATCGGCTTCATGGCCGTCGATGAAATTGCGCGGCGTCATGGCTTTTCGCCCTGGCGCCGCCGGTTTCAGGGCGAGACCTCGGAGGGCGCGCTCGATTCCGAGCGCGTGATCCTGCTCAAGCCCATGACCTACATGAACGAGTCCGGTCGTGCGGTGCAGGAAGCGGCAAACTTCTTCAAGATCGGCGCCAGCGACGTCACGGTGTTCCAGGACGAGCTGGAGCTGCCGCCAGCCAAGCTGCGGGTCAAAGTCGGCGGCGGGATCGCCGGTCATAACGGCCTGCGCTCCATCTCGGCGCATATCGGCAACGACTATCGCCGCGTGCGGCTCGGGATCGGTCATCCCGGCGTCAAGGAACTGGTGCACGGCCATGTGCTGTCGGATTTCGCCAAGGCCGACATGCCCTGGGTCGGGGCGCTGTGCGAGGCCGTGGCCGACAATGCGGGCCTGCTGACCGGCAAGCGCGATTCCACCTTTGCCAATAAGGTGCACCTGGTGTTGCAGGCCAAGGGATTTCTGGACAAGGGCGATGCTGCCGCTTCGAGTAGCTAGGCGGCGCAAACCAATAGTCAGGACGGATCATGGGATTCAAATGCGGGATCGTCGGGTTGCCAAATGTCGGCAAGTCGACGCTGTTCAATGCGCTGACCGAGACTGCCGCGGCGCAGGCGGCAAACTATCCATTCTGCACCATCGAGCCCAATGTCGGCGAGGTCGCCGTTCCTGATCCCCGGCTCGACAAGCTCACAGTCATAGCCAAGTCGGCGCAGATCATTCCGACGCGGCTGACCTTCGTCGACATCGCGGGCCTCGTGCGTGGCGCCTCGAAGGGCGAAGGCCTCGGCAACCAGTTTCTCGCCAATATCCGCGAGGTCGATGCGATCGCGCATGTGGTGCGCTGCTTCGAGGATTCCGACATCACCCATGTCGAGGGCAAAATTGCT
>Ga0209233_1000635_pt1 | contig 17525 bp, 13 predicted proteins | sample AraplaCL_Cvi_mCL_FD_184269 | JGI IMG/M metagenome (GOLD analysis project Ga0209233, IMG submission 184269) | Arabidopsis root microbial communities from the University of North Carolina, USA - plate scrape CL_Cvi_mCL (SPAdes) (version 2) | ecosystem: Host-associated > Plants > Roots > Endosphere...
TTCGGCCTCAACCAGGCACGCGAGATCGCCTTGGCCAAACAGCGCTTCGAACAGAACGGCGTGGAAATCAAGGGTGCCATCTTCAACGCCGTCGAACGCCGCAGTGCCGGCTACTACTCCTACGGCTACTACGAATACAAAACCGCCAAGTAACTACCTGCTTTGCTTCCTCCCCTGCAAAGCAGGGGAGGTTGAGCGACCGAAGGTAGTCCTTCAGATGAGTGGTGCTCTTGGTCAAAGGCAGAAGCCCCACCACAAACACCGCCTTTGGAGCACGAACCCCATAATCAGCGGTCAAAACCTGCTTCAACGGTTTCTTGGAACCACTTGGTGCATGCCAGAAAACCCGATCCAAATCGCCCTACGGAAACACCATGCAGTCACTGGACAGCGCGAAAATCGCCATCATCGGCTTGGGTTATGTCGGGCTGCCGCTGGCCGTGGAATTTGGCAGTTGCTATGACACAGTCGGCTTTGACATCAACATTGCACGTATCGACGAGCTGTGCGCCGGCCACGACAGTACGTTGGAAGTTGATGCGGACGAACTTGCCGCCGCAACACATCTGCGCTTCAGCACCGCGCTCGACGACATCCGTGACTGCAATGTCTACATCGTCACCGTACCCACCCCGATCGACTCGGCCAAACGGCCGGATCTGACCCCGCTGATCAAGGCCAGCGAAAGTCTGGGCAAGGTGCTCAAGGCAGGCGACACCGTGGTGTATGAGTCCACCGTGTATCCCGGTTGCACCGAAGAAGTCTGCGTGCCGATTCTCGAGAAAATTTCCGGTCTCACCTACAACCGCGACTTCTTCGCCGGCTATAGCCCCGAGCGCATCAACCCCGGCGACAAGCAGCACCGTGTCACCACCATTCTCAAAGTGACCTCTGGCTCCACACCTGAAGTGGCCGACTTCGTCGATCGTCTGTACGGCTCGATCATCGTCGCCGGTACGCACAAGGCCAGCTCGCTCAAGGTGGCCGAGGCCGCCAAGGTCATCGAGAACACCCAGCGCGACCTCAATATCGCCCTGGTCAATGATCTGGCCATCCTGTTCAACAAGCTCGGCATAGACACCTTGGAGGTATTGGAAGCTGCCGGCACCAAGTGGAACTTCCTGCCGTTCCGTCCCGGCCTGGTTGGTGGGCACTGCATCAGCGTCGATCCGTATTACCTCACCCACAAGGCGCAGGAAGTGGGTCATCACCCGGACGTGATCCTGGCCGGCCGCCGCACCAACGACAGCATGGGCCCTTACGTCGCCCACGAAGTGATCCGACTGATGGTGCGCAAGGGCATCAACCCGGTCGGCGCACGTATCCTGGTACTGGGTCTGGCGTTCAAGGAAAACTGTCCGGACCTTCGCAATACTCGCGTGGTGGACATAGTGAACGCGCTGCAGAGCTACAACGCCGCAGTCGAAGTTTATGACCCATGGGTCAACACCGCCGATGCCAAGCATGAATACGCCATCACGCCGATTGCGAAGCCGCAGGCAGGCAGCTATGACGCGATGATTGTCGCCGTCGGCCATCATCAATTCGTCGCGATGGGCGCAGAAGGCATTCGTGCTTTTGGCAAGCAGACGTCGGTGGTTTATGACGTGAAGTACGTTTTGCCGCGTGCGGCCGTCGACGGCCGTCTCTGAATCTGGATCGCATCAAAATGAGAGTATTAGTCACCGGCTCCGCCGGCTTCATCGGCTCCCACGTTGCCTTGAAATTGCTGGAACGCGGCGATCAGGTTATCGGCCTCGACAACCTTAGCGACTACTACGACGTGAGTTTGAAGCAGGCTCGCCTCGCACGTTTCATGGATCATCCCAACTACATCCATGTCCAGGCCGATTTGGCCGATCGTGCAGCGATCGAAGCGGCGTTCGCCACCCACAAGCCGCAACGGGTGATCAACCTGGCCGCGCAGGCTGGTGTGCGCTATGCGGCGACAAATCCGCATGTATACGTCAGCAGCAACGTCACCGGTTTCCTGCATATCCTGGAAGGCTGCCGTCAGCATGGCGTCGAGCATCTGGTATTCGCCTCGACCAGCTCCGTCTACGGCGCCAATACGGAGATGCCCTTTTCTGAGCACCAGTCCACCGAGCACCCCTTGACGCTCTACGCAGCAACCAAGAAGGCCAACGAGCAGATGGCGCACAGCTATGCGCATCTGTACGGCATTCCCAGCACCGGCCTGCGGTTCTTCACGGTATACGGCCCGTGGGGCCGGCCGGACATGGCGCTGTTCCTGTTTACCAAGGCGATTCTGGCCGGTGAGCCGATCAAGGTATTCAACCATGGGTGCCACAAGCGCAGCTTCACTTATATCGACGATATAGTGAAAGGAGTCATTGGCGCGCTGGATCAAGTGCCCACGATCAACCCTGACTGGACTGGCTGCGCTCCCGACCCGGCCAGTAGCGGCGTGGCGCCATACCGTATCTACAACATTGGCAATCAACGCGCGGTCGAGTTACTGCGGTACGTGGAAATCCTGGAAAGCAACCTGAATAAAAAGGCGGTAATAGATTACCTGCCGCTGCAGGATGGTGATGTACCCAATACAGAGGCTGACATCACCGAACTGAAGGCGAGAGTGGGTTATGAGCCGGAAACCAGTGTCGAAGTCGGCGTTGCCAGATTTGTTGAATGGTACAGGCACTATTATAAGCCGCAGCCTTAGAAACTTGACGGCATGTGGAGCATCGTGTTGCACCGCTCTATCTGGCTACATATGACTGCGCGGATGGTAGATATCGGCCATCGAATATTTTCCCGAGTTAGCCGGCATAACAGAATCATTTCAGCGATGACCGCAATGCGAATCGCACGGTAAAGGTAATGATGCAGAGAGTCGCCGAGAAAATAGATCAGCCTACTCCTGACGAGGTAGGTCGGCTCGCACGATATTCAGCCAAGTGGGTCTTTGGCCTGCTTGTGGCGCGTCAGATGATTACGCTCGCCACGACGATGGTCGTATCCCGCCTGGTGACTCCGGTCGATGTGGGCATGGTTGGCATGGTGTCGACATTCGTGGCATTCATGGTGCTGTTCGACACGGGGCTGACCTGGGCAACGGTGCAGCCTAAAGACCTGTCCCGGGACCAGGTAGACAGCATGTTCTGGCTGGGCCTGCTGTTGGGTGGGCTCCTTTGGCTGATCTGCATAGCAGCTGGGCCGCTACTGGCAAGCTTCTATCACGTTCAGGAGCTGTCGCTCATCACGTGCGTAATGGGTGCATCCGTATTCTTCAATAGCATGACGACTCAGCTATCGGCCTTGCTGAAGCGGGCCATGCGCCAAAAAGCGAACAATACGATAGACACGATGGCGATCATTGTCAGTTGCGTCATCGGGATATCCATGGCGCTGGCAAATTTCGGATATTGGGCGATTGTTGCCCAGGCCGTCAGTGTCCAGCCAATGCGATTCCTCTTGCTGCTTCAGTTTTCCGGGTACAGACCCGGCGGGCCACGCTTCTCGCGCAGTGCATTGCACCTGTTGAAACCGGGCGGTCTTTATGCCGCGTCAAACTATATCTGCTACATCCAGCTCTACATAGCGACGATCCTGATCGGCCACGTATTTGGCAGTGAATCACTGGGTTATTACCTGAAGGCTACGGCGCTAAAGGCTTTGCCGACCATGTACGCCGCAATGGTCGTGACTGACGTAATGGTGTCTTCTCTGGCGGTATTTCAAAGTGACCCGGACCGCATGGGTGCGGCGTATAGAAAGGCGCTTCGTGCTATCGCGTTTGTGGGCTGTCCTGCAGGGGCGTTATTACTTCCATTGGCGCCTGATGTGGTTCACCTGCTTTATGGCGAGCAGTGGAAAGAAGCAGTTCCGATCCTTAGATGGCTAGCACTCTCCGCAGTGGCGCTGCCAGTAACGACAACAACAATTTGGCTGTTCCTTGCGGCAGGTAAAGCAAAGGATCAATTGATAATGAATATTGGGTTATCAGTGATCGCTGCAGTTGCTTACGCTATGGCGCTTATGAAACTTGATTCGTTAATACATTATGTCATTCTTGAAGTCGTACTCTTTACGTTAATTTATCCGGGTATTAGTTTAATAGTTTCTCATAAAAGTGTCGGGTTAAGCCTTCGTGATACATTAAAGGCTATCTTCCCAATCATATTGCTGAGCCTGTTAACTGCCATATTTGTCGCCATATTGAATTTAATTATTAAGAGCGAAACGGCATGGCTGGCTGTATTTATGATCAAGTCTGCGGCAGGGTGCGCATTTTACATCGGTGCTGCAGCTGTAATAGTTCGTCCATTTCCTATTGGCATTGTGGAGAGCGGGCTGTCTAAATTCAGGGATAGGGTGCCTTAGGCTATGGAGATTGGATTATACAAATGAATATTAATAGAATTAATTTGTTTCTAACATTTGTCTTATTCTTATTCATAGTTATTACTGGGAATATTGCGCTTCGTGGGGCAGTGGCTTTTATTGTTTTCATTTCTTGTTTGGTGATTTTCATACGAAAAAAAATGCGTTTCGTGTGGGCCGATATCTTTGTGATCATGCTTTTCGCGTGGTGCGCGATATCACTGTTATGGACCTCACCAGAGGTTGTGCGTCACAGCGTCCTAGTTAATCTTATGGGACTGGCAGCGTGTTATTTTGTGGCCAAAGAGGCCACATACAGTATAAAAAGCTTTCTTCTATCAGCCCTAGGAATTATTTGTGGGGAGCTGGTTTGCGCGGGTTTAACCATTACGAATTGGTTGTTGGGTGATGATTACTCTTCGGTCAATAGATTTACAGCTGGTGATCTAAACGCAAATTATGCTGCGTACGCCATGGCAACAGGCATTGCGGTCATATCAATACTATGGGTTTTGATGCGTTCGATGATGTCTCGTAAGCTAAAAATATTCTTAGTCGTGTCGTATGCCGTTTCGATGTTCTCGATTTTTCTGACGGGGAGTAGAGGGGCGACTGTTGCAGCTTTGCTTACGAGCATTTATTTTATTATGGCTACGTCAAGAAAGCGGCTTCATTATATAGTTGCTGGCGGACTAGTGCTTTTTTTGGGAATGTATTTAGCCATCGATTACTTGCCTGAATCAATCAAAAGTCGTTTGCTGTTTCAAAGTAATACAGCGGGTTATGACATTACGTCAGGACGCCTTGATTTCTGGATAACGGGTATCGCTACCTGGCTTCGCGCCCCTTATTTTGGGCATGGCTTTGGATCTTTTCCCTTTGCGAATGGGACAGGATACGAGGCCCACAATTTTGTCGTGAGCGCACTGGCTGAAACAGGATTAGTAGGTCTAATATTAATTGTGTTATCTGTAGTCACTATATTTATCTACGCAAAGCCCGCAGAGCCTTATCTATTGGCTTCAAGACACCACATCTGGCGAATTATGCTGCTTACGTGGATGCCAATTTGTCTGACAGGGGTTTGGGCATTCAGTGCACCAGCTTGGGTGGCTTTTGGATGGCTTATATCAGTCAGATATATCAAGTAACTTTAGTTGTTTTAAGTGTTGCGTACATTTCAAAATTTGGAATTGAATATTTGCTATATATTGCGGCGCCATGAAATATAAATTATGAAAAGATTTCCTCGAATTCTCTTGATTAACGGGGAGCCGATAAGCGGCTTGTCGGCAACGGGCATCACGCTTTCCAATCTCTTTCGTGGCTGGCCTCTTGATCACATGGCGCAGATATACACTGCGAATCTGGCGCCTGATTGCAGCTTGTGTGTGAACAATTGGAAACTTTCCACGCATGACATGTGGGCACTCGGTTTCTACCATCAACGTAAGCAGACGTCGAATAATGGGTCTCCGGTAGTTCGAGAAGAGGGGCGTGGCTTCTCGACTGATGCATCCCTGATCGCGCGAATGCGCAGCTTATTGACGCCATGGATGGACCTGTTTCCCTATCGCCTCTCTGATGAACTCGTTACGCGCCTGAAAGAATTTAAGCCAGAAGTCATTTACTCAACGCTCGGTAACATCAGATTATTGCGAGTGGTAAATGAGCTATCGGAAAGATTTTCGATTCCCGTAGTGCCTCATTTTATGGATGACTGGCTATCAACTTATTCATCGCAGGGGAAATCCGTCGTCTCGCTGTTGCAGCGTAGAGTTATCGGTCGATTGACGAGTGATGTAATGGCCCGGTCCCCGCGGGGCATGGCAATTGGTGACTTGATGGCGGAAGAATATGGCCGTCGATACGAGCGGCCATTTACTGCATTCATGAATCCCGTGCACATTAATGAGGCTAAATCTCAGTACAGAGCAATTCATCAGGCAGCTGGCAATGTGAAGGTGCGGTTCGTATATATCGGTGGCCTTCACCTAGGCCGGATTGCGAATATTGTTGATATAGGAAAGGCCATCGCTCGATTGCGGTCGGGCGGTCTGGATACCGAATTTTCGGTCTATACACCCGGTGCGGATCTTGAAATGTTTCGTGGCGAAATTATGTCCACAGGCGGAGTTGCCTCGTGCGCCTCTATTCCTCCGGAGCAAGTGCAGGAAATTTTGAGACAGAGTGATGTGGCAATCCATGTTGAATCATTTGTTGATTCCATGTCGCAGTACACGCGGCTTTCAGTTTCGACAAAAATACCGCAGTATTTCGCGGCGGCGCTGCCGGTCTTGGCTTACGGTCCATCCAGGATTGCATCGTGCCGCTATGTCGTTGATAACAAATGTGGACTTGGTGTTGACGAAAGGCGTGAGGGTGCGCTGGATGCGACAATAATGGATCTTGCGATAAACCAAGAATTGCGCGAAAGGCTTGGAAGAAATGCCTTCGGTGTCGCGTTAGAAAAACACGATGCTATTGTTGAGCGAGAAAGATTTCGCTCTTGCATTGAATTGGTGGCGGCATGCGGTCGAATCGAACATCACCACGCTCCTTGAATTTGTAGCCTTCTAACGCTTTGAGGCGCGAGTCGATCCACCAGAAATGGTGAAGCGTTCGCTGATATTTACTCGCATGGTATGGAACATATATGTTGATTCGAGCCATCAAATACTTGGCACGCGAGATTCAGATGAGGCGCAACCCGCTCAGGTATGCGCGGCAGCTCGGTGTGGAGGTCGGTGATGGCTGCGTCTTCTATGCCATGAGCCGGGATATGTTCGGCTCGGATCCGTATCTGATAAAGATCGGCAAGAGAGTGCACGTGACCAATGGCGTGAAGTTTGTAACTCATGATGGTGGAACGCTCATATTCCGCAATGAATATCCGGATCTCGACGTCAGTGCTCCAATCAGTGTAGGCAACGACGTTTATATAGGAACCTTTAGCCTGATCATGCCTGGTGTGAAAATTGGGAATATGTGCGTGATAGGTGCTGGATCGATCGTCACTCGCGATATTCCTGACGGGAGCTTGGCGGTTGGCGTCCCGGCGAGAGTAATTAAGACAATTGATGAATATTTGGTTACTCTGAAGGAAAAGTCGCTCGGGTGCGGTGCTCTGAGCGCTAAAAAGAAGGAGATCTTCCTAAGAAATTATTTTCGGACGAATCGTTAAAAAGTGGATGGCGCCACCTGATGCAGAGAATAATCATCACCGGAGCATTCAGATTTCCCGACAAGGACGCTGCAGCTGCACGTGTACTTGGGCTCGGAAAGGCTCTGAGCGCAGCAAATTACGTTGTCGAATTCGCCGGTTGGGAGAATGCGGGGCGAGCCGAGGATCTGCAGCAGGATGGAAGCTACCGCTACGACGGTTTTTCCTACTATCCACAAGCGGATCTGCGCAGCGGCGATCTATCACCCGCACGTAGACTTCTGCGGTATCTACGAGCAGGGAGCAACACGCTGGACTGGCTGCAGGCAACTGATCTATCGCATGTCAAGGCGATCGTTGCCTACCACGGAAATTCCTTGTTCCTGCTTAAACTTGCGCGCTTTTGCCGTCGGCGCGGCATACAGCTGCTGTTTGATTGCACCGAGTGGTACGACCCACGTGCTCTGGTGGGCGGACGCTTCGGCATTGTCCGCATTGACAATGAATTGAGAATGCGATTTTTGAACGCGCGTCTGAAGCACGGCATCGTCATCAGCAGTTTCCTGGAAAGATTCTATTCGGGGCGTGGTTGCGCCGTTATCCGAATTCCCCCCCTGGTTGACCTGGGGGAGTCCAAGTGGGCGGTCACAGCTCGGGCGGAGGCAGGGTCTAGTGTCGGTCTCAAGTTGGTCTATGCGGGTACGCCGGGGACGAAGGATTTGCTGGGCAATGCGCTTCGTGGTTTGAAACTGGTTCGGTCCGAAGGTCATGCCGTTACGCTGGACATTGTCGGGCCGTCCCGCCAGGCGGTCATGGCATGCATTGATGGTGATGCGGATCTACTGGACACACTGGGCGATGCGGTGGTGATTCATGGCCGGGTACCGCAAGCCAAGGTGCCGTCATTGATTGCCTCAGCGGATTTTTCGCTCCTGATTCGGCCGAACCAGACTTATGCAAACGCTGGCTTTCCCACGAAGCTGGTCGAAAGCCTTGCGGCCGGTGTGCCCATACTTGCAAATCGGACCAGCGACATTTCTGACTATGTGCGCGACGGTCTGGAGGGAATTGTTTTGGAGGATCATTCGCCGGAAGCGTTCGCTGCTGGCGTCAGGAAAGCGCTGACGCTGTCGGATGGACAGCTACGCGATATGCGGGTGGCGGCCCGAACATGCGCGGCCGCTGCATTCGATTTCACGAACTACGTAGGTCAACTGGAAGCGTTCTTCACTGCTGCGATTGAGGGGCGTGCGGCTACTGATGGCGCTGGGAAATTACATTGAAAATTCTGTTTCAGTACTTCGCAGGAAGTGGCGGTGGTGGAGCTCTGAGCAACATCATTTTGTTGCTGCAGGCTCTGGCAAAAGAGTACCCGGACGACCAGATTGACATCGTGTGCTCCAAGGGATCTGACCTCGGCAGTCTCGCGCAGCTGCCCAACGTTCAGGTCATTCCGTATGGAGGTCGATTCCACAAGGAGGTAGATCGCGCCGCCCTTGGTGCGTTTGCCTTGAATCGGATAGCTCGCAAACGGGGAGCCGACATCATCTGGTCTCTCAATCTTGGTGCCTATTTTCGCTGCGAGATCCCACATGTCCTCAGCGTCAACAATTCGCACCAGGTATATCCCTGGCATTTCAGGATTCATCACCCGGATAGTCCGATAACGGTGGCTGCGCTCCGCTGGTTTTTCCGCAGATCTCTGCGCGTATCGGATGGTGTCGTCGTGCAGACTGCCTTGATGGCGAAGTACATCAAGGCAATTGGTGGCGAAGAGAAGCCCGTGCAGGTCGTGCCGAAGTCCGTGGAGAACTCGGCCGATGTGGCAACACAGCCTTTGGCGGCCCATCTGGACGCCATTTTCCAGCCGGGGCCGAATGGTCGGTTGTTTACGTTTCTGTATGTGTCCACCCTGATGCCCCACAAGAATCATCGGCTGCTGTTTGAGATTCTTGATGTCGTTGCTGCGCAAGGCATTCCTCTACGGGTGGCGTTGACACTCAGCCGCGAAGAACTCGAAAAATTTGGTGGCGCTGTGGCCACAAGGCTGATCGAAAGCGGCCATATCCTTCCGTTGGGTTGGGTAAAGAAAGAGCAACTCAAGGCCGTTTATGATGCAAGTGATGCCTGCTTGATGCCCAGTCTCCTCGAGTCCCTGAGTTCGGCTCATCTGGAGGCCATGCAGTGGGGGAAGCCGCAAATTTCATCCGATGCTCCCTTCGCCAGTGATCTATGTGGTGACGCAGCTGTCTATGTGTCACCCGAAAAGCCTGGCGAATGGGTAATGGCAATGCTTGCTTTGATGCAGGACGACACTCTTCGAAGTTCCCTGATTTCCAAAGGCTATAAGAGAATGGAATCATTTCCGAAGACCTGGGCCATGGCGAGCCGACAGATACATTCGTTTCTTGATCACATTGTCGTGATGCGAAGGAATTGCGATGGTTACTCAATGAATAGAGGGATTTGATGCATGTTTGATGACAAGACGCTGCTTATAACCGGTGGCACGGGGTCCTTTGGCAATGCTGTATTGCGCCGATTTTTGCAAACTGGCGTGCGCGAGATCCGCATTTTCAGCCGTGATGAAAAGAAGCAGGACGATCAGCGCAAGCTGTATGCCAGCGACAAGCTGAAGTTCTATATCGGCGATGTGCGTGATCCACAGAGCGTGATGAACGTCATGCGTGGGGTGGATTACGTGTTTCATGCGGCTGCACTGAAGCAGGTGCCGTCGTGTGAGTTCTATCCGCTGGAAGCGGTCAAGACCAATGTGCTCGGCACCGAGAACGTGGTCGAGGCCGCGATCCAATGTGGTGTGCAGAAGGTGATCTGCCTGAGCACCGACAAAGCGGTCTACCCGATCAACGCCATGGGTATCTCCAAAGCGATGATGGAGAAGATCTTTGTTGCCAAGTCGCGTGTCGTCGATCCCGAGCGCACTACCATCTGTGGTACGCGCTACGGCAATGTGATGGCCTCGCGTGGTTCGGTGATTCCGTTGTTCGTGGAACAGATGCTGGCGGGTCGGTCAGTGACAATCACCGATCCGGCGATGACCCGCTTCATGATGACGCTGGATGATGCGGTCGACTTGGTGCTGTATGCATTCGAACACGGTCAAAACGGCGACATCTTCGTGCAAAAGGCACCTGCCGCAACACTGGACGTACTAGCGCAAGCGCTGTTTGATCTGCTGGGGCGGCCGGACCATGGCATCGATATCATTGGCACCCGGCACGGCGAAAAGCTGCACGAGACTTTGCTGAGCCGTGAAGAGCACGCACGTACCGACGATTTGGAGGGTTACTTCCGTATACCGGCGGATCTGCGTGACCTCAATTACGGCAAGTTCGTGGAGCAAGGCGAGGCAAAAATCAGTCGTAGTGAGGACTACACCTCGCACAATACCGAACAACTGGATGTGGAAGGGATGAAGAAACTGCTGTTGAAGTTGCACTTCATTCGCGACCTGATGGCTGGCCGTACGGCCAAGCCGGTGGACTGAGCATGAAGGTACTGATTACCGGGGCTGACGGTTTCATCGGCAAAAATCTGCGCATGGCGTTGTCCGAACGTGGCGGTTTTGAAGTACTGCCAGTAACTCGCGCTACGGATCAGGCAACGTTGGCGCAGGGGATTGCCCAGGTCGATGCAGTAGTGCATCTTGCCGGCGTAAATCGACCCCAGGATCCAGCCGAATTTGCCGTAGGCAATGCGGACTTCACCGCACACTTGTGCGAGCTGTTGCGCGCTACGGGTCGCGCGGTGCCAGTGGCATTTGCATCCTCGATCCAGGCTGAGCGCGATAATCTCTATGGGTTGAGCAAGCGTGCTGCCGAGCAGCATCTGACCGACTACGCTACGTATAGTGGGGCGGGTGTCGGGTTGTATAGGCTTGCCAACGTATTCGGCAAGTGGTGCCGCCCGAACTACAACTCGGCCGTAGCTACGTTCTGCCACAACATTGCGCACGGCTTGCCAATTCGCATCGATGATCCTTCCATGCCGGTGCGGTTGGTGTATGTGGACGATGTGGTAGCCGAGCTTTTGCGTTTTCTGTCAGTCCCGCCACAGGGTGCTGCCCGACTCGAAGCCGGTCCGGTTTACACGGCAACCGTGGGTGAGTTGGCGCGACAGATCGAGGCGTTTGGCGAAGTGCGCCACAACCTGATCACCGAACGCGTTGGCGAAGGCCTGGTGCGCGCGTTGTATGCCACTTATGTGAGTTACCTCCCCACGGAAGCTTTCAGTTACGAGGTGCCGAAATACGGTGATCCGCGTGGTGTGTTCGTCGAGATGCTGAAGACGAAGGACTCAGGACAGTTTTCGTTCTTCACCGCGCATCCAGGCATTACCCGTGGCGGGCATTACCATCACAGCAAGACCGAGAAATTTCTGGTCATCAAGGGGCAGGCACGTTTCCGCTTCCGTCACATCCTCACGAATGAACTATACAAACTGGATACGTCGGGAGAAAAGCCGGTGGTCGTCGAAACCATCCCTGGTTGGGCGCACGACATCACCAACACAGGCGACGACGAGATGGTGGTGATGCTGTGGGCCAACGAAATCTTCGACCGCGAGCGACCAGACACCATCGCCAGCAAGGTAGACGCATGAAGAAGCTGAAAGTAGCCACCGTGGTGGGGACTCGCCCGGAGATCATCCGGCTGTCACGCGTACTGGCCAAGCTGGACGAGCATTGCGAGCACGTACTGATCCACACCGGACAAAACTACGACTACGAGCTCAACGGGATCTTCTTTGACGACCTTGGTATCCGCAAACCGGATCATTTCCTGGAGGCGGCGGGTGCCAGCGGTGCAGAAACCATCGGTAAGGTAATCATCGCCGTGGATCAGGCACTGGCCACAATCCGACCCGACGCGGTCCTGGTGCTGGGTGATACCAACAGCTGCCTCGCGGTGATTCCGGCCAAGCGCCGCAAGATTCCCACCTTTCACATGGAAGCAGGTAATCGTTGCTTCGACATGCGTGTGCCGGAGGAAATCAATCGGCGCATCGTCGATCACACGGCGGACATCAACCTGACCTACAGCGACATTGCGCGAGAATACCTGCTGCGCGAGGGATTGCCGCCGGATATGGTGATCAAGACAGGCAGTCCGATGTGCGAGGTGCTGGGTTACTACGCGAATCGGATCGAGGCGTCCGACGTGCTTGCGCGACTTGGTTTGCAGGAAGGGCGCTATTTCGTGGTCAGTGCCCACCGCGAGGAAAATGTCGAATCGGATGAAAATTGTGCTCACCTGGTCGAAGTTCTCAACGCGGTGGCACAACGCTATGACATGCCGATCATCGTCTCGACACACCCTCGCACGCGCAAGCGTTTCGACAGTATGGGTTACATGCTGGACACTCGCATTCAATTGCTGAAACCGCTGGGTTTTTCCGATTATGTGAAACTGCAGTCATCGTCCAAGGCCGTGTTGTCCGACAGTGGCACCATCAATGAAGAGGCGTCGATACTCAACTTCCGTGCACTCAACTTGCGCGAGGCGCACGAACGGCCCGAGGGTATGGAGGAAACTGCGGTGATGATGGTTGGGATGAACGTTGAGCGCGTGATGCAGGCGCTGGCGATTCTGGAGTCGCAGCCGACGGGAGCGCAGCGCCTTCTTCGGCAGGTTACTGACTACAGCATGCCGAATGTATCCGAGAAGGTCGTACGCATCATCCACAGCTATGTGGACTACGTAAATCGGATTGTCTGGAAGAAGCCGTGATCGGAACTTGTCTATCCCTCTGCGTGATGCACGGTTGCTCATGCACATACTGATCATCGTCGATACCTATGTCCCTGCACGTATCTCCGGTGCTCTGCAGATGCACGACTTGGCGATCGAATTCGTCAAGCAAGGACATCGGCCGATGGTGCTGGTGCCGGCTCCGGAGCTCGATTGCGCGTGGACCATCGACAACCTAGACGGGGTCGAGGTACTGCGTGTCAGGGCGTTTCGCACCAAGGACGTGGGTCACCTGCGACGGGTCATGGCTGAATTGATGTTGCCCTTTTCGCTGTATCGGGGCCTGTCCCGAAGCCCGTTTGCCAAGGAACAATGGGGCGGAGTGATCTGGTACTCGCCGACGATCTTCTTGGGGCCGATGGTGTCCTGGTTGAGGCGGCGTCTTGGCATCAGAAGTTATCTGATCCTGCGTGACCTATTTCCAGACTGGGCGGTAGACGCCGGCATCATGCAGCGTGGGCTGGTGTACCGGTTCTTTAAGCGGGTTGAGCGCTACCAGTACCGGCTTGCCGATGTAATTGGTGTGCAGACGCCGGGCAATGTCCCGCTTGTCAAGGCGACTGCCACTCGCGGCAATCCTCATATTGAGGTTCTGGACAACTGGTTGTCCGAGTCAGTCGATGACGAGTGCCACGTCTCACTGCAGACGACACCACTGGCAGGCAAAAAGGTGTTCGTCTACGCAGGCAATATGGGCGCTGCGCAGGGGATGGATTGCTTGTTGGAACTAGCAGAAGACCTGCGTGATCGCCATGACGCGGGATTTCTTTTCGTGGGTCGCGGCAGCGAAGTGGAACGCTTGCGCGAATATGCGAATGGCCACGATCTTAGCCATGTGATGTTCATGGATGAGATCGATTCGAAGGCAATTCCAGGCCTGCTTGCACAATGCCACGTGGGCATGATTGCGCTCGATCCACGGCATACCACCCACAATATTCCGGGCAAATTTTTAACCTATTTGCGGGCCGGTCTACCGGTGCTCGCACGTATCAATATGGGGAACGACCTTGAGCAGATCATTAATGGCGAGAACGTTGGTTGCGTTTGTGTGGGTGACGCCAAGCATCAGCTGCGCGGGTTGGCAGTGAGGCTATTGGACACGCCTGGCCTGTTGACAGAGATGGCCAGACGTGGACGACTGCTCGCAAGTAGAAGGTATTCCTCCACAGTCGCTGCAAGGCAAATCATTGCCGGAATCCATAAGGGCAGCATTAAGTCCATCCACGCATGAAGAAAGTATTGATGGGTCTGTAAATATATGGTCCACACGACCCGCCGAGTAATGGGGTTTGTGTTCTAAGTCAGTAATGATGCACTTGTACGACGCAAAGGGGCGCAGTAGATGAAATTAAATGGCACCTTCGGATTGCTGACAAAATCAACAGTATAGTCGCTGAAGTTGCAATACTTGACCGTCGGTCTGTTTGTACAATTTCGCATTATGCAGGAAAGTGCACTCGGGTTTCTACCGCTGCCGCTTATTATCTGTAAACGCTCAAAATCAAGCGATGTGATGGTGGCGGCATGTTCAACGCCATCATCGGGTCGTATAAAGATTTCTCCAATTCCATGCGTAGCCAATGTTTGATTGCTTCGGTTAACGACGCCGGATATTTTAATATTCCTCAAATGAATAGAGGATTCCCAATTAAATGGATAGGACGGCTGATATAGTTTTGCGACAGAATTTATGATAAACGCACCCAAAGTCGTCGCCGTGTTGTCAGAGCTGACGATAAGTATGTCGAAATCTAAGTTTTCAAATACGGTGCCTGGATCTACCCGGCTTAAGGATATTCCCGCAGCCCAGGAGTTCTTGGTGAAAGTCGTACTACCTTGATCGCAAGCCTGAACTTTCAAATTCGAGCAGCCGCGGCTAGTGCCGTCCCCGGTTTTGGCATCGGTCAGGACCACTTGAATTGGTGCAATATATTGATTCTTGAATTGGGCACTGACTGTGCCGCCGTTTACGCCAGCGAGATAGACTGAGCGATGGGGATCCTCGGCATAAACGTCGACATGGACCTCATCTGCGAGGTAGTGAGCTACCGGATATCCACAACGATATGTCCGCAATGTAGATTTGATCTTGCGATTGTTTCCCAGAGCTGGATCGGCATAGTCACCCGAGCGAACGCCATATCTACAATGCTTCAGCGTGGCGTTGATTTCTATGTTTGAACATTTGTTCTTCAAGTTGATGAATGTTGCACCCAAATAACCGATTCCATGCTTTGGATCTGATGGATTTTCGAGAGGTTCTCCCTCGTAATTTACGCCAGAGACAGTGCAGTTTGTGCAGGCATCAAATGTGAAAACCGCCGTAATCGCATCTGCAGTGTAGTGGCCACGATCGCGTAGAATCGCATCCTTCCCTCGGATGTGAATTCCGTCCTCTTCTTTAAAGATTTGTAGAGAAGTTTTTTCAGGGATTTTAACTAAATATATCCCTGATTTTAAATCAAAAAGTTTGTGGCCTGATTCAAACATTTTTGCCAAAGCGATTGTATCGTCTGCTACACCATCTCCTGCAGCACCGTAGTCGTACGGGGTGTGCCATGATGATTCGCCGGATTGAGGCGCATTTTTAGCGTTTTTAATTGAAGTACTGACCGAATCAGTGATGCCTGCACTCCGCGCTCGAGTGTGTTCCGAATAAGCCTGAAATAATGATATAGCTGTTAAATATTTTATGAAGCTTCGGCGGCTTGACATGGGCATTTTCTCGGGTGTTTATTTGTGTAGATTTCAATGGCTAATTGAACCTAATTAAATCTAGACGTATCACACAAGATGTTGACTGTGAAATATACCTACGTCACGTTAAATGGAGGCGTATTAGTTGTTTCGAATATGCAACTCGGTAGCGTCACTGAGACTGTCATGAGAAATTTCTCGCTTACAACCAGGCATCGCACGGCATATTCGCGCCCTTCGGCAATCTAAACGAATGTGTGTATCTAGCACGTGACACCGTATGCGGTGTCGTTAGAGCGTCCGATATGGTCATTCTGGACATGGTGGCTTGGCTTGATAGGTCCATGGCGATATCTTTTGCACACTCTGTGCACTCAATCAGCACAACATGACAAGCTACGAACCGACTTGCAACCGATCGCCACGACCATCTACTCAAGATGGTCTGCCGAAGTGTTATCGGCATGGGCGTGGCTGCTGAGCAAGGCGAGGAACGATCCTCTTGCAATTGGAGGTAAGTCGCAGCAGGTGATTAAACTGTTCGGCGAAGTCTCTGCGGATGTGAGCAAAAGCGGCAGGCCGAAACTATGACCTCGTTCTATATCCCCGTAGCGAGGAGCCAAAAGCCGGAGGCAATGCCTGTCCTGCACAACGTTGAGTTAGCTGCAGGAGCGTGACAGCTGTGTCGCGGTTATGACATTTCGCTCTTGCTCTTTCTGCAAGTAATCAACCGCGCAGATCGCGCCATCTTATTTCGACGGTGCTTCCTGTGTGACCTGTTGCTCCTGTCCATTACCGCCGCCAGCCTTTCGAAACGGTGGGCGGATAACATGGGCGACATGGGCATCGTTTGCGGCGGGGTGGCGGATGAAATGGACCCTTCGTGCCTTCTGGCGTGCCCAAGCCCGTTCGACAACCGCGATGTAGGCCACCATGAAGAGGCAGAAGGCGGCGAGGTTGGAACCGGAGCCAAGGTGCAGCGAACGCACCACGCTGCCGAGGAAGGCGATCGAGGCGGCCAGTGCGACGAGTGCGATCAACGTAGCCCGCGAGCCGAGACCCGTGCCCATCAGGATGTGGTGGATATGCCCGCGGTCCGGCTTGAATGGCGACTTTCCCTGACGCAAGCGGCGGTACATCACAGCCAGCGTGTCGAGTACGGGCAGGGCCACGCACCACAGCACGTCCACTGGCGATAGGTGGGTGCCGGGTTCCTGGCTGAGGCGGATCAATGTCCACGCCAGTAAATAGCCAATGACCATACTGCCAGCGTCGCCCATAAAGATCTTGCGGCCCATGAAGCCGAGGTTGGCGGCGAGATAGGGCAGTGCGGCGGCGGCAAGCAGGCTGACCAGTACCAGTGATCCGCGCAAGGGCGTGGTGCCGGCAAACAGCACGATGGCGGCGATGCTTACCAAGGCGAGGCCGCCGGCCAGGCCATCGATGCCGTCCATCATGTTGAACGCGTTCAGCAGGCCGATCACGGCGATCACAGTGATCGGTATGCCGGCCCAACCCAGCTCCACTCGATAGCCGAAGATGTG
>Ga0209233_1000636_pt1 | contig 17514 bp, 16 predicted proteins | sample AraplaCL_Cvi_mCL_FD_184269 | JGI IMG/M metagenome (GOLD analysis project Ga0209233, IMG submission 184269) | Arabidopsis root microbial communities from the University of North Carolina, USA - plate scrape CL_Cvi_mCL (SPAdes) (version 2) | ecosystem: Host-associated > Plants > Roots > Endosphere...
AAGCGCTGCGCCGCCTCGATTCGGCTGTGCCCGAGAGGCCGTTCGTGGTCTTCACCTTCGACGATGCGTATCGCGACAACCTGACGCACGCCTTGCCCATCCTGCGGCACCTCGAATGTCCCTTCGTTCTCTATGTGCCGACGGCCTTCGTCGATGCGATCGGGGAGATCTGGTGGCAGGCGCTCGAGGATATCGTCGCCCAGCAACGCGCCATCGCCGTCAGGTCCGACCGCAGCACCGAGTTCTTCGACTGCCGCTCGCTCGAGCAGAAACGCCGGACCTATGAAACGCTCTACTGGCGCATGCGGCAAATGCCGGAACCACGGCGCGTCGACCTCATCCGCGAACTGGCCCGGCAATATGGCTACGACCTCGCCGGACAATGCACCGAGCTCATCATGGACTGGAACGAGCTCAATACCTTCGCCCGCGAGCGCCTCTGTACGATCGGTGCGCACACCGTGCGGCACTACGAACTCGCCAAGCTGCCGCGCGACCAGATGCGCAGCGAGATCGACGAATCGCTGCGCATCCTGACGGCCCAGTTCGGAGAGCGACCGCGTCACCTGAGCTATCCCATCGGCGGCCCGGTATCCGCCGGCCCGCGCGAGGCCGCGACGGCGGAGGAGCTGGGACTGGTATCGGCGGTCACTACCCGTCCGGGTGGTCTTTACGCCAAGGATAAGGGAAATCACTACCTGTTGCCGCGTATTTCCCTCAATGGATTGTTCCAGTCGCACCGTTACGTCGATGTATTCGCGACTGGAGCGATCTTCGAGAAGCTTGGAAGCACTTGAACTCTGCCGTTGTTGTCTCGTTAAGCATCCCCGAAAATTGAAAACGGCTGCTTTACGACCGATCAGCCACTTAACGCGTTAGCTACCAAGCTGTGGTTTTGTGCATTTCAGCATAGAGTGATTGGACTGGCCGGTCGCTCGGTAGGGATCGCAATGCTTGCCGTTGTTCGCAGGCGCCTCGCTCGTACTCTTCCATTGCTGGTGGCCTCGCTAGTGGTGGGGATCGGCACCTATTTCGTTGGCCTTTCCGCTATCCGGGGACTGGAAAGCTCGCAGGCCGAATACGGCGCGGAGACCTTTGCCAAATATCTCGTTCGGGAAGTCCCGGACCTGCATGGGGTGATCAACGGCCGAGTGACGAGCGGCGAGTCCGTCGATCTCCTTGCCTCGATCCGGCCGATCGGTTCGGTCTTCAAGTACAGCATCTATAACGAGGAAGGGCTGCTGCGCGTCGATTCCTCGGCTTATGCGCAGAGCCATTTGGTGGGCCTGCGCGACTCTTTCCAGGACGCCATCGCCCGCGACGTCTTCCAGTCCGGACAGCTCAATTTCGAGCTGCGGACCGGCGACGGACATTATCTGCCCGCCGCCTATTCCGAGGTGATGGTGCCGCTGATCGCCGACAATCGGGCCGTCGGCGTGCTTTCGGTGCTTTCCGACGAAACCGACAGCCTGCCGCGCTTCATGGCGCAGTTCCGGACGCTGGCCGGCGAACTGGTCGCCCTGGTCCTCGTGGCGTTCGGCGTGCCGGTCGTGCTCTATGTGCGAAAGATCCGCCAGCTCGACCGTACCCGGCGCCGGCTCCGCTATACCTCGAACCACGACAACCTGACGGGCCTGCTCAACCGGTCCGGCTTCCATCGCGCGCTCGCCGAGCAACTGCGCCTGGCGCGGCAGGATCACAGCGCCGTCGCCGTGCACGTCATCGACCTCGACCGCTTCAAGGACGTCAACGAATCCGGCGGCCAGACGGTGGGCGATGCGGTGCTGAAGACCGTCGGCGACCGGATCGCGCAACTGCTGGGCGACCGCGGCCGGCTGGCTCGCCTCGGTTCGGACGAGTTCGCCGTGCTGCAGCCGCACGATCCAAGGGCGTCCGAAGTGGTCGGGGCGCTGGCGGAAGAGATCGCCGCCGCCCTCGCCAAGCCGTTCCAGCTAGAGGCCCGCTTGCTGCCGACCGGCGGGTCGATCGGTTACGCATACTGGCCTGCCGATGCCGAGGACGGCGAAGCGCTGGTGCGCGCCGCAGACGTCGCCATGCATCATGCCAAGCGGTGGGCGAGGGGCCGGGCCGTCGCCTTCAACGGCGCGATGGAGCAAGAGCGCCAGCAACGGCACCGCGTCGAACTCAGGCTGCGAACGGCACTGGCCGAAGACGAACTGCAACTGCACTACCAGCCGGTGTTCGAGACCTCGACGCGCCGGCTCAAGGGCTTCGAGGCCCTGGTGCGCATGGACGATGGCGCCGGGACGCCGATATCCCCCGCCGAGTTCATTCCGGTGGCCGAGGAGGTCGGTCTGATCGGCGAACTCGGCCTCTGGGTGCTGCGGCAGGCCTGTGGCACGGCGCGGCTTTGGCCGCAGGAGCTGTTTGTCGCCGTCAATCTGTCACCGGCCCAGTTCGGCTCCAACGACCTCGTGCGGCAGGTCGCCGAAGTGCTGCAGTGGTCGGGCCTCGAACCGCGCCGGCTCGAACTCGAGGTCACGGAAAGCCTGCTGATCGGCGACAGTGACAACATCCTGCGCGAGCTGAACGAGATCAAGGCTCTGGGGCCGAACCTGGCGCTCGACGATTTCGGCACCGGCTTTTCCTCGCTGAGCTATCTGTGGCGCTTCCCCTTCGACAAGCTGAAGGTCGACCGGTCGTTCATGGCCGACCTCGCGCTGCCCGGCAGCCCGTCACGGGAAATCCTGTCGACGATCATCGCGCTGGGCCGGGTGCTTCACCTCGAAGTGACGGCCGAAGGGGTGGAGACCGAAGCCCAGGCGGCGGTACTGCGCGAACTGCATTGCGACCTGGTGCAGGGCTACCTTTACGGGCGGCCGCAGCCATCAGCCGAGGTGGCCGCCACCATCCTTAAATCCGCCGCCAGCGACATCGCCTCCGCCAGCGAAGAAGCGGGCCGTCGCCGTGTCGCCGCCGGCTTCAGCGAACCCCGTCAGGTCGCACCATCCAACGGATGACCCAGCCGGCCGGAAAGGCCCAGCCAAGGCCCGCAATGGCGAAGTAGAGCAACTGCACTGCCGTCGGCAGGTCGGGCGGCAGGAGCAGGTAGAGGGCGACCGCGAGCAGGGCGTAGACCACCAGCACCACGATGATCAGTGCCGTCCCGATCAGCTTTCGCGTGCTCTGCGTCATTTGTCTCTCGACCTCATCGCGCTAGTTGGGGGTCGCGGCGTGCCGGCCGCCGCCGTCTCGCTTACCCGTTGCCAGTCGCGGTGGCTGCGAGTAACACGCGCCGCAGACGGCAGGAACTTAATATCATGACCTCGATCGGCATCGGACAAAGCATCACCACGACCGTCGAGGCCGATCGACTGCGGCCGGTCCGGATCTGGCTCTACGTCATTGCGCTCATGGTGCTGGTGATGGTCGCCGTCGGCGGGATCACCCGCCTCTCTGGGTCGGGCCTGTCGATCACCAGCTGGGAGCCGATCTCGGGCGTCATTCCGCCACTCACCGACCAAGCCTGGCAGGCCGAGTTCGATGGCTACAAGCAGATTCCGCAATACGCCGTGAACAACCCCGACATGACGCTCGAGGGGTTCAAGGCGATCTTCTGGCCGGAATGGACGCACCGCCTGCTCGGCCGCATCATCGGGCTGGTGTTTGCCGTGCCGTTCCTGGTCTTCCTGATCCAGCGCCGCTTCAGCTGGAAACTCGCCGGACCGCTGGCGATGTTGTTCGTCGCCGGCGGGCTGCAGGGGGTGCTGGGCTGGTGGATGGTAACCTCCGGGCTCGAGAACCTGACCTCGGTCTCGCAATACCGCCTCGCCGCGCATCTGAGCGCCGCACTGGTGCTGTTCCTGGCACTGATCTGGGTAGCGCGAAGCCTCGAGCCCAAGCGGCACGAAGCGGCCGCGACGCTCACGGCCCGCTGGCCGTTGGTGATCCTGATGCTGATGATCGCCGTGCAGATCGCCGCCGGCGGGTTCGTTGCCGGGCTCAAGGCCGGCATGGGTTACAACACCTGGCCGCTGATGGACGGCGCGCTGATTCCGTCGGGCCTGGGCGTCATGGTCCCCCTCTGGCGCAATATCTTCGAGAACGCCGAGACGGTGCAGTTCATCCACCGCTCGATCGCCTACCTCATCGTGCTCTACGTGGCCTTCCTCCTCTATCGGCAGAGCCGGGCAGGGGGCTTTGCCGGCGTCAATGCCTGGATGCCGCGCCTCAGCCTCATCGTGCTGCTGCAGGTCGTGCTCGGCATCACGACCCTCCTCACCTTCGTGCCTCTGCCGCTGGCGCTTACCCATCAGGCGGTGGCGTTCGTCCTCGCCGGTTGCACGATTGCCTATCTGAGCGATCTGACACGCTTGCGGTAATATGATACCGTCGCTGCGGTATGCAAATACCGCAACTCCAAGTCCTTGATTTTGCGTGACTTTATCTTTCGCTTGACGGCGAGATGACGCTTCTATATGCGGAGCCCACTTCGTTGCGGGGTTTCCGCGACGCCCAGCCAATCCCGGGAATGCAAACAATGACAACCTACTCGGCCAAACCGAGCGAGATCCAGAAGAAGTGGATCTTGATCGACGCTGAAAATCTGGTGGTCGGCCGCCTCGCCTCGATCGTCGCCATGCGGCTGCGCGGCAAGCACCTGCCCACCTTCACGCCCCATATGGATGTCGGCGACAACGTCATCGTCATCAACGCCGGCAAGGTGAAGCTCACGGGCCGCAAGCTCGATCAGCGCCGCTTCTTCTGGCACACCGGTTATCCGGGCGGCATCAAGGATCGCACCCAGCGCCAGCTGCTCGATGGTCCCCACCCCGAGCGCGTCGTCGAAAACGCCGTCCGCCGCATGCTGCCGCGCGGCCCGCTGGCCCGCGTCCAGCTCGGCAACCTGCGCGTCTATGCCGGTGCCGAGCACCCGCATGAAGCCCAGCAGCCGGTCAAGGTCGACGTCGGGTCGATGAACAGCAAGAACGTCAGGTTGGATTGATCATGGCCGACACCATCAACTCGCTCGACCAGCTCGCAACGGTTGCGCCCGTCGTGGCGGCCAATCCCGCTCCGGTGCACGTCCAGAAGCTCGACGCCGAAGGCCGCGCCTATGCGACCGGCAAGCGCAAGAACGCCATTGCCCGCGTCTGGGTGAAGCCCGGCTCGGGCAAGATCACCGTCAACGGCAAGGACTTCAACCTGTTCTTCGCCCGCCCGGTGCTGCAGATGATCCTGCAGCAGCCCATCGTCGCCGCGGCCCGCAAGGATCAGTACGACGTCGTCGCCACTGTCGCCGGCGGCGGCCTCTCCGGCCAGGCCGGCGCGGTGCGCCACGGCATTTCCAAGGCGCTGACCTACTACGAGCCCGAGCTGCGCGCCGTGCTCAAGAAGGGTGGCTTCCTCACCCGCGACAGCCGCGTGGTCGAACGCAAGAAGTACGGCAAGGCCAAGGCCCGTCGTTCGTTCCAGTTCTCCAAGCGCTGAACGCGTCTATTCAGATTTGCGTCGAGGGGCCGGGCAACCGGCCCCTTTTGTTTTGGGGCAAGCTGCGCCTCAGTCGGGCCACTTGGCGAGATAGCGCTGGCTCATCGCCTCCCACGCCGCGGAGGTGAAGACGCCGATGCTCCGGTGGGTCAGCGAAATCGGCCAGGTGCCGAGCGTCAGCCCGGCCAGCCGGGCGCTGCGGCAGAGATCGAGGTCGTAGAAATGGAAGTCGAACTGCGGGTCGAAGCGGACCCCTGCTCGGCGGAGCGTTGAGCGACGGGTCGCGAGGAAGAGGCCGTCCATCAGTTCGCAGGCGGCCGGGGCAGGGCCATAGGCCGTGACTTTGCCGAACGGCCGCACGTGGCTGACGGCGCCGCTCAGCTGCCCCTCGTCCCGCTTGCCCGTCGCGGGATCGAGCAGCCATTTGGTCTGCTGCGGCTGCCGGCGCCGCGTGCCGGCGACGCCAATCACGTCGTAAGTCCGTAACCCGTCGAGCACGCGATCCGCCACGAAGACGTCGTCGAACCAGATGTCGTCGTGGACGAATACGAGGATGTCGCTCGCATCGCCGACGTCGTCGATAACCCGATTGTAGAGGGTCGGTAGTCCGGTCGCATTCTGGGGAAAGATGCGCGGCCTGAGGCGGGCATCGAATTTCAGCCGGTCGAGCGATGCCGCGAGCGGCGCCTTGGCGAGGAATTCTTCAGCGGTCAGCCGCGTGGCGGAGACGATTTCGATCGTGTCGTCGGGCATCGTCTGCTCTCACCTCGGCGTCGGCCACCTCGTTCGGGCGTGAACTGAGCGTTCGGCGTGCATTCAGGCCGAGCATGCACTACACGGAACGCCGACCAAGAGGCAAACCTCGTATGGACCGACTTGCCATGACCGTTCCCGCCAGTTCCGAAGCGTCCAAGCGCAAGGCGCTCGTCTCCCGTTTCCACGCCTTCCCGTTCGGCCTGCTGGTTGCCATCACCGCGACGGCGCTGGTCAAGATCAAGTCGCAACAGGGCCTGCCGGTGCACTGGGCGTTCGATGGCAAGCCCGACCAATACTGGCCGCGCGATTTCGTCTTGGCAGCGGCGCCGATCGTGGCGCTGGGCCTGGTCGTCGTCTTCGCCCTGATCGGCCGGTTTGCGCCCGTCGAACAGGTCGAGCCGGGGCGCCGCGTGTGGGAGGGGCTGCTCACGGCTCTGTTGGCCGTGCTGTGCGCCGTCCAGTTCTCGTTCGTGCTGATCGGGGTCGGCTCGGATATCGATCTGCTCCGGATCACAGCCTATCTGACGGCGCTTGCCCTGGTTGCCTGGGGGGGGCTGCTCGCGCCCTCGACCAAGGGGACTTACGGCGCCATGCGACTGCCATGGAGTTTGCCGACGGCCTCTGCCTGGGTGTTTGCCCACCGGGCAAGCGGGGCTCTCGTCGTGCTGTCGGGTATAGGTCTCGGCGTCGTCGCGACGCTTTGGCCGAGCCCGACCGATCTGCTGGCCGGCATGGCAGGCGCCATCGCCGCAGCGATCCTGGGCAGCGCGCTGCTCAGCCTGCTTCGCGCCCGCGGCTGAACAGCGCGGGCCCGCCTGCGCCTTGCCATCGGGTGCGCGCTGGGCAAAGCTGGCGGGCGTATTTCTCCCAGTCCTGATTGCCCCCCATGTCTGTTTCCACTACCGCCCCCGTCGCCGACGCGCTCGACGGCCTCCCCAATCCGCGCCGGCTGCTCGCCTTTCTGACGGTCTGCCTCGGCATCGTCATGGCGGTGCTCGACGGTACGATCGTCAACGTGGCGCTGCCGGTCATCGCGCTCGATCAGCACGCTACCGACGCCGAATCCATCTGGCTGGTGACGGGCTACCAGCTCGCGGTCGCCGTCACGCTCCTGCCAATGGCCGCGCTCGGCGATTCCATCGGCTACAAGCGTGTGTTCTCGGCCGGGCTCGTCGCCTTTGCGGCGGCGTCGCTGCTCTGTGCCTACGCCAACTCGCTGCCCCTGCTGGTCGCGGCGCGCATCGTGCAGGGCATCGGCGGGGCAGCCCTGATGGGGATCGCCGGCGCACTCGTCCGCTTCATCATGCCGACCCGCTTCCTCGGCCGCGGCATTTCCGGCATCGCCGTGACGGTCGCCGTTTCATCCGCCGCCGGCCCCACCATTGCGGCAGCCATCCTCAAGATTGCGACGTGGCACTGGCTGTTCCTGGTCAACGTGCCGCTCGGCATCCTCTGCGTCATCGTGGGCCGCTTCACCCTGCCGCCGACGCCGATGAGCGGCAAGCGGCTCGACCTCGGCAGCGCCGGCCTCAATGCGCTGGCCATCGGCGCGTTGATTTCGGGCCTCTCGAGCATCGGCGTGCGGGGCGCACCATGGTGGCTGTGGGTGGGCCAATTGGTCGTTGCCGCGATCGCCGCCTACTTCCTCGTGCAGCGCGAGCGCGGTCAGTCCCATCCGATGCTGCCGCTGGACCTGTTCGGCATCAGGCCGTTCGCCCTGTCGGTCGTCGCCTCGGTGACGTCGTTTGCGGCGCAGATGCTGGCCACCGTTTCGCTGCCGTTCTTCCTCAGCAGCCTGCTCGGCTACGGCGCCGCGGAAACCGGCCTGCTTATGACGCCCTGGCCAGTGGCGACGGCGATCATTGCGCCCATTTCAGCCCGGCTGACGGAGCGCTTTTCGAGCGCCCGGATCAGTGGCATCGGCTCGCTGGTGTTTGCCATTGGCCTTTGCTGGCTGGCCTTCCTGCCGACGCACCCCACCATCCTCGAGATCGTGCTGCCGCTGGCGCTCGCCGGCCTGGGGTTCGGACTGTTTCAGTCGCCCAACAACAAGGTGATGATTTCGAGCGCCCCGCGGGCGCGGAGCGGCGGGGCCAGCGGCGTCCAGTCGACCGCCCGCCTGCTGGGACAATCGGCGGGGGCGGCTGCGGCGGCGATCATCTTCGGCCTCACGGCCGGCTACAATGTCATGCTGACGATGGGCATCGCGACCGTCTTCGCGCTCGCCGCTGCCGTCCTCAGCATCTGGCGCTAGGGCAAGCCGCCGCTGGCGGTGAGTTATTCCGCCGGACTGCGCGAGGCGCGGAAGGGACGGCGCACCGTGCCCGCGCGGCTCCGGCCGCGGCTCGCCGCCACATTGGGGAGTACGCGCTCGACCACCTTGCTCGCCCTGACGCCTAGCGGGCGCTGCCGGCGTTTCGCGCCGGGGACGAAATGCTCCATTACCCGCTCGATGACCTTGATGGCCTTGTCGAGCCCGTCTTCCTTGGCGATCCGGCTTGCCAGCGCTTCCGCTGCCAGCCGGTAGGACGGGTTCGAGGTCAGGTCGGCCAGCGACTCGGCCAGCACTTCCGCCGTCAGCCGGCGCAGCCGCACCGGCTTGGGGCCACAGCCGAGTTCGTAGACGCGGCGGCCCCAGAACGGCTGGTCGACGGTCTGCGGCACGATGAAGGTCGGCTTGCCGTGCGCGAGCCCGGCAGCCGTGGTGCCCGCGCCGCCATGGTGGACCACGGCCTGCACGTAGTTGAAGAGCTTGTCGTGCGGCGCCTTCTCGATGGCGAAGATTTCGGGCGGCAGATCATCGGGATTGATGCCGCCCCAGCCGCGCGCCACCACCACCCGGCCGCCCCAGATGCCGACCGCGTCCTTGAGGATTTGCGTGTTGCGGTCGGCGCCGAACGGCATCGAGCCGAAGCCGATGTAGACCGGGGCAGGGCCCTTGGCGAGGAACTCGCGGAAGGCTGGCGAGGGCTGCCAGTCCGTGTTGTCCTCAAGCGTCCAGAAGCCGGTGACGAAGGCGCTTTTCGGCCAGTCGCGCGGGCGCGGCGACAATTGCGGCGAGTACGCATAGAGCGTCGGCAGCGCCGCGCCTGCCGTGTCCTTGAAGAACCCGCCGCGCTTCCGCGAATCGAGCCCCATCAGTTCGCGCCGCAGCCGGTTGCGCGGCAGGTTGTAGTAGATCTGCTGCACCGTCATCGTGGTGTAGCTCAGCCGATTGAGCGTCGGGCCGAATGTGGGCCCGTAATACATGCAGAGCGGGAACTCGCTCGTAGTGTTGAGCGGCTGCAACGCCGACATGATCACCGGAATCTTCAGCGCCTCGGCGATGTCGATGGCGAAGCTGGTGTTCATGTTGGCGATGATGGCGTCGGCGCCCTGCGCCATCTGCCAGGCGAGGCGCGCCGCGGTATCGACGATCTGCTGCCCCTGCACCAGCAGGGCCGGCCCGTTGATCAGCAGCGACTGCGACATCGCGCTCTCGAACCGGGCCTGCGTCAGGAATTGCTGGATGCTGCTGCCGAGGCTGGCGAACTCGATGCCGTAGCGGCTGATGAGTTCTTCGAAATCGCTGGGGGCCCCCAGCACCACGGAATAGCCGCGCGCCTTCAGTGCTACCGCCAGCGACAGGTAGGGCTGGACGTCGCCCTGCGTGCCGATGGTGGCGATCGCGATGCGCTTTGCCATCAACCCCTCATTCGTGCCCCGGCCGGTCGAACGCCGTACCGCAACAATCTGCCGCCGCATTTACTTTAACTGGCGACACGTCTAGAACCGTCACCCAAGCGCCTAGTTTCCTTACAAAACCGGCCCTACGAGAGCAATAGAGATGCGGCAGCTGGACACAGTTGCATTTGCCGGGAACGTCCCTTCGCCAGCCTCGATGTCGGGGCTGCCAGCGGCATTTTCAAGCCGGTACGCCGCCGCCGCTATTTAGCTCTTCCCGTTAGCCGCCGCGCGGCTGGGAAGAGCGGTAAACATCTGGCGCCCAAGGCGCCGCTTAACCACCTTCATACCATATTCCCGCGATACTGAAGGCCTTGAGGTCCTTGATTCCGGCCGGCCGGACGATCCGCGGGACCGATTGTTCGAGGAATGCCATGAACGAAGATTTCCACCGCATCCGCCGGCTGCCGCCTTACGTGTTCGCGCATATCGATCCGATCAAGGCCAAGGCCCGGGCAAACGGCGTCGACGTGATCGATCTCGGCATGGGCAATCCCGACATGCCCACCCCCAGCCACATCGTCGAAAAGCTGCAGGAAACCGTCAAGGATCCGCGCACCCACCGTTACTCGACCTCCAAGGGCATTCCCGGTCTGCGCAAGGCCCAGGCCTCCTATTACGGCCGCCGCTTCGGCGTGAAGCTCAACCCCGACACCCAGGTCGTGGCAACGCTCGGCTCGAAGGAAGGCTTCGCCAACATGGCCTCGGCGATCACCGCGCCCGGCGACGTGGTGCTGGTCCCCAACCCGACCTATCCGATCCATTCCTTCGGCTTCATCATGTCGGGCGGGGTGGTCCGGTCGATGCCGGCCGAACCGAACGAGGACTTCATGCGCTCGCTCGATCGGGGCGTGCGGCATTCCATTCCCAAGCCGATCGCATTGGTGCTCAACTACCCGTCCAACCCGACTGCCTATACCGCGACGCTCGATTTCTACAAAGAGGTCGTCGCCTACTGCAAGGCGCACAACATCTTCATCCTTTCCGACCTCGCCTATTCGGAAATCTACTTCGACGGCGAAGTGCCGCCCTCGGTGCTCGAGGTGCCGGGCGCCATCGACATCACGGTCGAGTTCACCTCGATGTCCAAGACCTATTCGATGCCCGGCTGGCGGGTTGGCTTCGCCGTCGGCAACGAGCGCCTCATCGCCGCCCTGGCGCGGGTCAAATCCTATCTCGACTACGGCGCCTTCACCCCGATCCAGGTGGCGGCGGCGGCGGCCCTCAACGGCGACGATTCCGTCATCGCCGAGGTGCGCGAAATCTACCAGAACCGCCGCGACGTGATGGTCGAGAGCTTCGCCCGGTCCGGCTGGCAGTTGCCGTCGCCCAAGGCGACGATGTTCGTCTGGTCGCCCATCCCCGACCAGTACGCCCATCTGGGCTCGCTCGAATTCGCCAAGCTGCTGATCCAGGAGACGGGTGTCGCGGTCGCGCCGGGCGTCGGCTTCGGCGAGTATGGCGACCAGTACGTCCGGCTGGCGCTGGTCGAGAACGAGCAGCGCATCCGGCAAGCCGCTCGCAACATCAAGAAGTTCCTTGCCGCCGCACCCAGCCACGGCAATGTCGTGCCGCTGACGCTGGCGCAGTAAGACGATTTGGCGCACGGGTGACCTCTCACCCTTGCGCCAGTCTCCGCTATGATCGGCCCATAATAATCGGGAGGTTGCCATGGCGGATTACCGGATGCTGGTCGCGCAGGGAAAGCAGCTCGTCTTTAGCGACGAGCGCAAATTCAGTGATCTCTGGCACGAAATTCTTGCCAACGAGGCGTTGGAATTCGATGCCGAACTCATCGATGGAGACGACCGCTACATGGGCCATGTCGCCGTGCAGCGCGCCCATGTGATCGGGCTCTTCGAGGAGATGGGCCGGCGACTCGCCGGGCGCTGATCGGGATCAGTCGATTGCCTATTGACGGATAGGATCAATCCTATCCATACCGCGCTCACAGGAGAAATTCCCATGAGCGACATCGATTCCTTCCGTCAGGCCGTCGAGGCATTCATCGCCCAGCATGGCTGGACGGCGACCCGCTTCGGCCGGGCTATCGCTGGCGATCCGCTGTTCGTCTTCGATCTGCGCGAGGGGCGGGAGCCACGCAGCGACACCCGGACGCGCATCCTCAAGGCGATGCAGGAGGCGAGCGAAGTGGCCGCGCCGCCGCCGCTGCGGATCGGCGTCGCGGGCCTGGGCAATGTGGGCGCAACGCTGGTCCGCATCCTGCAGAAGGATGGCGAGGAACTGACGCGCAAGCTGGGCCGCCGCGTCGCGGTAACGGCGGTCGCGGCCCGGTCGAGGTCGCGCGACCGCGGCATCGATCTGTCCAACCTGGCCTGGTTCGACGATCCGGTGGCGCTGGCCAAGTCGCCCGACATCGACCTGTTCGTGGAGTTGATCGGCGGCGAGGATGGGCCGGCCTACGCGGCGGTACGGGCCGCACTCGACATCGGCCGCCCGGTCGTTACCGCCAACAAGGCGCTGCTGGCCCGCCATGGGGTGGCATTGGCTAAGCTGGCGGAGGAGAGCGGCGCCCAGCTCGGCTTCGAGGCGGCGGTCGCCGGCGGCATCCCGGTGATCAAGACCTTGCGCGAGGGGCTGGGCTCGGCCCGCATCGCCCGCGTCTATGGCATCATGAACGGCACCTGCAACTACATCCTGACCCGCATGGGCAAGGAGGGCATCGGCTTTGCCGAGTGCCTCAAGGATGCGCAGGCGCTCGGCTATGCGGAGGCCGATCCCGCCTTCGACGTCGAGGGGTACGATACGGCGCACAAGCTCGCCATCCTCGCCAGCCTGAGCTTCGGCTGCGAGATTGCGCCCGACGAGATCTTCGTCGAAGGCATCACCTCGATCACCCAGGCCGATATCAAGGTGGCCGACGACCTCGGCTATGCCATCAAGCTGCTCGGCATCGCCCAGCGCTCGGCGGACGGCATCGAGCAGCGCGTGCACCCGACCCTGGTGCCCAAGGGGTCGGCGATCGCCGGCGTCGACGGCGTGCTGAACGCCGTGGTGCTAGAGACCGATCACGTGCACGAACTGATGCTGGCCGGCCCCGGCGCCGGCGGCGCGCCCACCGCGTCCTCGGTGCTGTCCGACATTCTCGACATCGCCCGCGGCACCCGGGTGCCGCCCCTTGGGGTGCCGAGCGGCGAACTCATCCCCTATCGCCAGGCGCCGATGCGGGCCCATGCCGGCGGCTACTACATCCGCCTCAATCTGCGAGATGTGGCGGGCGCGCTGGCGGCGATTGCAACCCGCATGGGAGAACACGGCATTTCGCTCGAAAGCGTAATTCAGCGGCCCGATTTGCGTGTTAGGGATGCGGTGGATGATGCGGCGCCGACTCGAACCGTCGTGCTGATGACGCATGAGACGATGGAGGAATCGGTGCGCGACGCGCTGGGGCTCATCGCTCGTGACGGTTTCATCGTAGGGACCCCGCAACTGATCCGGATCGAAGCTCTGTCGTGAGGTCAAATTGCCGTCTCTCCTGAAAGTCGCCAAGCGCGAAAGCGGCCGGGATCACGCGCGCCTGGCGCGAGCCATGACGCTGGAACTGGTCCGCGTCACCGAGCGGGCGGCGATCGCCGCTGCCGGCTGGCGAGGCAGGGGCGACGAGAAGGCGGCCGACGCCGCGGCAGTGGAGGCGACCCGCACCGAACTGCTCAACCTCGCCATAGACGGCCGCATCGTGATCGGCGAGGGCGAACGCGACGAGGCGCCGATGCTCTACATCGGCGAAAAGGTCGGGTCGGGCCATGGCCCAGAAGTCGATATCGCCGTCGACCCCCTCGAGGGCACGACGCTCTGCGCCAAGAACCAGCCGGATTCGCTCTGCGTGCTGGCGATGGCCGAGCGCGGCGGGCTGCTCAATGCGCCCGACGTCTACATGACCAAGATCGCCATCGGCCCAGGCTATCCCGCGGGGCTTGTCGATCTCGATCGCTCGCCGATGGACAATGTGCGCGCGCTCGCGGACGTCAAGGGTGTGCCGGTCAGCGAGATCGTCGCCTGCGTCCTCGACCGGCCGCGCCACGCCGGGCTGATCGAGGACCTGCGGCTGGCCGGTGTGCCGCTGAAACTGATCAGCGACGGCGATATCGCCGGCATCATCCATGCCACCAACACCGAGGATTCCGGCATCGATATCTACCTCGGTTCGGGCGGCGCGCCCGAGGGAGTGCTGGCTGCGGCGGCGCTGCGCTGCATCGGCGGCCAGATGCAGGGCCGGCTGATCCTCGATACGCCCGAAAAGCGCGATCGGGCGGCGCGCATGGGCATCACCGACCCCAACCGCAAATATGCTGCCGACGAACTCGCCTCGGGCGACGTGCTGTTCGCGGCGACCGGCGTCACAGACGGCTCGCTCCTCAACGGCGTCAAAATCTCGCGCACCCATGTGACAACCTCGACGATCGTCATGCGTTCCTGGTCGCAGACGGTGCGCTGGGTCACCGCGCGCCACGCGCGCTAACCCGGGCAAGCTCTGTTCTCTCTCGCGCACGGTCCAACAACTCTGGCCGCCACTCATGACCTTCGGGCGCGGTCCGTCATCATTGAAGGAGAGCTGAGATGACCGAACAGCGCGAAGGTGGCGATGCTCGCTGGTGGAAGGAAGCGGTGGTCTACCAGATCTACCCGCGCTCGTTCCTGGACACCAACGGCGACGGCATCGGCGATATTCCCGGCATCATCGCCAAGCTCGACTATCTCGCGGAACTCGGCATCGACGTCATCTGGTTGTCGCCGCACTTCGATTCGCCCAATGCCGACAACGGCTACGACATCCGCGACTACCGGAAGGTCATGGCCGAGTTCGGCACCATGGCCGATTTCGACCGCATGCTGGCCGGCATCCGGCAGCGCGGCATGCGGCTGATCATCGACCTCGTCGTCAACCACACCAGCGACGAACACGAGTGGTTCGTCGAGAGCCGGACGTCGCGTAGCGCCGGCAAGCGCGACTATTACATCTGGCGCGACGGGGCCAAGGGCGTGCCTAACAACTACCCGTCGTTCTTCGGCGGCAGCGCCTGGCAGAAGGATGCGGCGACGGGCGACTACTATCTGCACTACTTTGCGAAGAAGCAGCCCGACCTCAACTGGGACAACCCGGACGTTCGCGCCGACGTCTACGACATCATGCGTTTCTGGCTCGACAAGGGCGTCGCCGGCTTTCGCATGGACGTGATCCCGTTCATTTCCAAGCGGCCGGATTTTCCGGACCTCACGCCCGAAGAGCTGAAGTCGCCGCAGGACGTCTATGCCTCGGGCCCGCATGTGCACGACTACCTGCAGGAAATGCGGCGCGAAGTGCTCTCGCAGTACGACGTGATGACCGTTGGCGAAGCTTTCGGCGTCACCGAGCAGCAGGCGCCGCTATTCGTCGACCGGCGCCGAGGCGAACTCGACATGATCTTCCACTTCGACGTGGTGCGCATCGACCGCCAGGGCTGGCGCCAGACCGGCTGGACGCTGCCGCAGCTCAAGGCGATCTATACCCGCCTCTACCAGGTGGTCGGCGAGCACGGCTGGAATACCGTGTTCCTCGGCAACCACGACAACCCGCGAGCTGTGAGCCATTTCGGCGACGACGGCGAAGCCTACCGCGTCAAATCGGCCAAGGCGCTCGCCACCATGATGCTCACCCAGCGCGGCACGCCCTTCATTTACCAGGGTGAAGAGTTGGGGATGACCAACTATCCCTTCACCAGCATCGACCAGTACGACGACGTCGAGGTCAAGGGCACCTGGGCGATGGAAGTCGCGACCGGCAAGGTCGGCGCCGAGGAATACCTCGCGCACCTCCGCTCGACGAGCCGCGACCACGCCCGCACGCCGATGCAATGGAGCGCCGCCGCGTTCGGCGGCTTCACCAGCGGCGACAAACCCTGGCTCGCCGTCAATCCGAACTACCCCACGATCAATGCCGAAGCCGCGCTCGCCGACCCCAACTCGGTGTTCCGGCACTACCAGCGGCTCCTGCAACTGCGGCGGCGGACGCCGGTGCTGGTCTACGGCGACTATCTCGACCTCGCTCCCGACCACGAGCAGTTGTTCGTCTATGCCCGCACGCTGGGCGACGAAAAACTGGTTGTCGCCATCAACTTCGGCACCGGCGAGGAACAACTCGACCTGCCGTCCGGCATCGAGCCCAAGGCCCTCCTCCTCGGCAATGATCCAGCCCGCGCCACGTTCGCGCCCGGCGCCCCCCTCGTTCTGCGCCCCTGGGAAGCCCTCATTCTGCGCGCCTGACCAGTCCTACTGGAAGGCCGTGCTCGACAGGGGACGGGCGGGAACCGTGGCAGGGCGGGGCGCCGCTGGCGGCGCGTCGACGGGTCCCTCGCCCCAGGCCGACAGTTCCGCCACGTCGGCCAGCCGTACGAAGGTGAAACCGCGCTGCTTCAGTTGCACGATGCCGGCAGCGATGCCGGCGCCGGACGAGCGCTTGGGCTGGTTGATGTGGCCGATGATGACGTCGCCGTCCTTGGCGGTCAGCAGGCGTTCCACCACCTTTTCGGCCGGCAGCGAGGCGCCGAAATCCGCATTGAGCGAAAAGCCGGCGATGCGGTAGCCGAGCTTGCGGATCAGGGCCAGCGCATCCGCCGAATAGAGTGCCGTCGCGTCGCGGAACCAGCCGGGCTTGTTAAGGCCGGCAGCCGCCATGCCCTTCGCGCCGCCGGCAACCTCGGCGGCGACGGCCTCGAGCGTGCCGGCCGGCGCGATGCCGTAGAGCGCCTTGCTCGTGCCCATGGTTCCGGTGACGCAGGGTACGTGCATGGCACCGTGATTTTCGAGCTGGAACAGGTCCGGGTGCTGTTTCAGCACGGCGACCGCCGCGTCGTTCTTGGCGAGCCAGCGGGCGGTGACGAACAGCGTGGCTGGAATAGCGTTCGCGACCAGCGCGTCGAGGATCCTGAGGTCGACCTCGCCCATGCAAGCATCGAGCGTCAGCGCCACCCTCGGTGAGGCACCGTCGCCGGGGGCGATGCGCAGTTCCGGCTCGATCAGCCCGTCGCTGCGGGTTCGCGCCAGCGCCGGGAGCGGCAGCGGCAACGCGGCGATCAGGGCGAGCAGGGTGCGACGGCGCATGGCGAAACTCCGCGATGCCGTAGTGGCGGCTGGGGAGCACCCATACGCCGTTGAGGTGGCCGTGGCGCGGGTTCCGTTGTCGCAGCCTTGCCGTCGGCGCTCGGATCGCACCGGCTGCCAAGCAGACGAGAGCGCTGTTTCAAAGCACCGGCAGTGCAACTACACTGGCTGTGGCCTCGACGGTCTACAGCGCGTTGCTGTACTTCGGTCTGTCGAGCATCCAGAGGGCGGCGGGGGAGGCCGACGCGGCGACCCGGAGCGCCAAGAATTTCCTCGATATCGTGGCTCAGAACGGCGGCGGCGACAAATATTACCTGCAGTCGCACGTCGACCTGATGAAGAAGCTTGCCGGTTAGGCTGCGGCAAGGGCGCGAGGCTCCAATTGCATTCGCCGGGGCCTCTGACTATGGTGCCGCCGCATTTTGATGAACAAGGCCGTCCATGTCCGAAGAAACCATCTTCCACGAAGTCGATGAGGAACTGCGC
>Ga0209233_1000637_pt1 | contig 17495 bp, 12 predicted proteins | sample AraplaCL_Cvi_mCL_FD_184269 | JGI IMG/M metagenome (GOLD analysis project Ga0209233, IMG submission 184269) | Arabidopsis root microbial communities from the University of North Carolina, USA - plate scrape CL_Cvi_mCL (SPAdes) (version 2) | ecosystem: Host-associated > Plants > Roots > Endosphere...
GACCAGGCCGATCGCGCCGACCACGTTGACCTTGGCCTTGCGTGCCGCCAGCGCATGCATCAACCCGACCACGCAGGCCGCGCCGCCCATGTCGCCCTTCATGTCTTCCATGGAGCCGGACGGCTTGATCGAGATGCCGCCGGTGTCGAAGCAGACGCCCTTGCCGATAAAGGCGATCGGCTGCGCGCCGGCCTTGCCGCCATTGTAGCGCATCACCACGGTGCGACTTGGCCGCGCCGAACCCTGGCCGACGCCGAGCAGCGCGCCCATGCCGAGTTTCTTCATCGCGGCAACGTCGAGGATCTCGACCACGACGCCGAGCTTGCGCAAGGCGCTTGCGCGCTTGGCGAATTCCTCCGGGTACAGCACGTTCGGCGGCTCATTGACAAGATCGCGCGCAATGACGACACCATCAGCCAAATGCGACCGCGGCGCGAACGCCTTTTTGGCGGCGGCCGGATCGGCCACGGCCACCGCGATGTCGGTCCGGAGATCGCCGTCTTCATCCTTCTTCTTGGTCTTGTAGCGATCGAAGCGATAGGCCCGGAGCTTCACGCCGGCCGCCAGCGCGCTGACCTGATCCGGCGTCATCGCCAGTTCAGGCAGCTCGGCCAGCACCGTCACCGCTTCGCTCGCCGAATTCAAACGTCCCGCTAACGTCCCGCCATATTTGAGAAAATCGCGGTCCTTGAGATCGGAGCCCTTGCCGGTGCCAACCACGATCAAGCGCTGAATCTTGATTCCCTCGGGAGCCAGGAGGTCGAGCACCGCGCCATCCTTGCCCTTAAACTGGGCGGCAGCGGCGGCACGCTTGATGAGATCAGCCGCCCCATCGAGCGCCTTGCGGGTGGCGTCGCCGATTCGCAGGCTATCGTCGCAAAATGCCACGACGATGCCGCGCGGCGTTGCAGACAACGGGACGAAACCGACCTTGACGGCGTCGGGCATCAAACGATCCTCCAAAAATGCAACACGCGGCCGCCGCGGACGGGCCTGGAGCTCTGTCCATGAGGTGCGGCGGCAACGTTATGGAACGCATGTTGTGCCACTATGGCCCGCCTGCCCCCGCGATGCCAAGCGCCGCGTGGCCAGGGCGCCACATCAGTTAAATTTTAAGCATATTTTTAGCGCGCCATGTCACAGCCATTTTGTTGACGGATCAAAGGGATGGTAGTGAGAGGATCAGCCGTCGGAAGGTCGTGGCGCGCGCAACTTTGAGGCCCCTTCCGGGGGCAGTTGCAGCGCTGATCCGAGGGGGTGCTGGCCGGGGAATCGTGCGGTAACGATGGGGTCGATCGACAGGTATATCTTCCGAACGACGCTGACGTCGTTTGCGATGGTCCTGGTCAGCCTCACCGGCGTGATCTGGATTACGCAGGCGTTGCGCGGCATCGACCTGATGACGAGCCAGGGTCAGACCATTCTCACCTTCCTCGGCATCACCGGTCTCGTGATCCCCTCGCTGGTCGGCGTGATCGCGCCGATTGCGGTGATGATTGCGGTCTCGCACACGCTGAACAAGCTCGCGACCGACTCCGAGATCATCGTCATGAACGCCGCCGGCATGTCGCCATTCCGGCTGTTCCGCCCGTTCGTGTACGCGACCTGCGTGGTGGCGCTGCTGGTGACGGTCATCTCGGCCTATGTCGCGCCCGACGGCTTGCGCCGGATCAAGCAATGGGACGCCGAGATCACGGCCGACGTGCTCGCCAACATCCTGCAGCCCGGCAGCTTCAAGCAGCTCGACCAGGACCTGACGATCCGGATCCGCGAGCGCGCGCCGGGCGGCGAGCTCAAGGGGATCATGATCGATGATCGGCGCGATCCGAAAGAGCGCAACACCATCATCGCCGACCGCGGCACCGTGGTGAAGAATGGCGACGGCTCGTTCTTGGTGCTCGAGGACGGCAATCTCGAGCGTTTCGAGGTCGGCAAGCGCGAGCCGGCGATGGTGGCGTTCGGCCGTTATGCCTTCGACATGTCGAAATTCTCGAGCCAGGGCCATGACGTCACGCTTGGGATTCGCGAACGCTATCTGTGGGAGCTGATCTCTCCGGACGAGAAGGACCCGATCTACAAGCAGATCCCGGGACAATTCCGGCAAGAGCTGCACGACCGCTTCCTGGCGCCGATCTATCCCTTCGCCTTCGCCGCCCTGACCTTCGCCTTCCTCGGCGCGCCCCGCACCACGCGCCAGAGCCGCAATTTCTCGATCGGCAGCGCGATCCTGGCCGTGTTCGGCGTACGCATGGCCGGGTTTGCCTGCTCGGTGATGACGGTAAAGACCCCGGTCGCAGCGCTGGTGCAGTATGTCATGCTGTTCGGCGTCATCGGCCTGTCCGTCTGGATCATCGTGGGCGGCGTGGTGGTCGAGCCGCCGACGGCCCTGGTGGAGGCGATCAACCGCTCCAATGCGCGCCTGGCGCGGCTGTTCAGGAGGCCGGCCACCGCATGAGCATGGTCACCAATACCCTCGGGCGCTATTTCGCCGGCCGCTTCCTGATCTCGGCCATTGGCGTGTTCGCGAGCATCTTCGTGCTGCTCGTACTGGTCGATTACATCGAGATGGTGCGCAAGACCTCGGGGCTGGTCTCGGCCTCGGCGCTGATGGTGGCGGAGACGTCGCTGTTCCGGGTGCCGCAGCTGCTCGAGAAGATGATGCCGTTCTGCGTCCTGATCGGCGCCATGACCTGCTATCTGGCGCTGTCGCGGCGGCTCGAGCTGGTGGTCGCGCGCGCCGCTGGCGTGTCGGCCTGGCAGTTCATCGCGCCGGCGCTCGCCAGCGCGATCATGCTCGGCTTCCTGGCGACGGTGGCCTACAATCCGATGTCTGCGAATTTGCGTGAGCTGTCGAAGCGGATGGAAGCCGAGCTGTTCGGCTCCGCGCCGGGCGGCGGCGTCCAGGATGCATCCGGCTTCTGGCTCAACCAGATCACCCCCGACGGCCAGGTCATCATCAACGCGGCGCGCAGCGAGCAGCAGGGCGTGCGGCTCACTGGCCTGACACTGTTCAGGTTCGATACGGAGCGATCCAAGGATGGGGATCAATCCAAGGACCGAATCGATTTCAAGGAGCGCATCGAGGCCCGTGAGGCAACGCTTGAGGAAGGCCGCTGGATGTTTCGGGGCGTGCGTCGATTCTCCCTCGACGCCCCCCCGGTCGACCAGGACACCTATGTGGTGCCGACCAGCCTGACCCCGGCTCAGGTCAGAAACAGCTTTTCGACCCCCGAAACTGTGTCGTTTTGGCAACTTCCGAGCTACATCCGTTCGTCGGAAAGCTCGGGGTTCGCGACCGCGGGATACCGTTTGCAGTATCATAAGCTGATCGCGCAGCCATTTTTGCTGGCTGCGATGGTCATGCTGGCGGCGTCCGTCAGCTTGCGGTTCTTCCGGATGGGCGGCGTGCAAAAGATGGTTTTGAGTGGCGTGTGCGCCGGGTTTCTGCTCTACGTTCTGTCGAAAGTAACTGAAGATTTGAGCAAGGCTGAGTTGATGAATCCGATCGCTGCGGCGTGGTTGCCGGTGTTCGTCGGCGGCCTCACCGGTTTTTTGGCTTTGCTCTACCAGGAGGACGGTTAGTGTCTGTCGTCGCCGTCCCTCAGCGGAATCACGCCGTGGCCCGGCAGCATGCCGTTGCGCGCCGCATGCCTTTGCGCGCGTATTCGTTGCGCGCATGCCCATTGCGCGCGTCCGTTGTTATCGTTCGCCTGTTCGCCTGTGCGCTCGCGCTTGTCGGCGCGGCCCTGCTCGACCTTGCGATGACAGCGCCTGCGAACGCCCAAGGTTTCACCTACAACCAGCGTCCGCCGAAGCCGAAGCCGCCGCGCGTGGCCAACGACAACCAGATGCTGGTGCAGGCGGTCGAGGTCGATTACGACTACAACAACTCGCGTGTGTCGGCGGTCGGCAACGTGCAACTGTTCTACAACGGCACCTCGGTCGAAGCCGACAAGGTGATCTACGACCAGAAGACCAAGCGGCTGCATGCCGAAGGCAACATCCGCATGACGGATGCCGACGGCAAGATCACCTATGCCAACAGCCTGGACCTGTCGGACGACTACCGCGACGGCTTCGTCGATTCGCTGCGCGTCGACACCGAGGACCAGACCCGGATGGCGGCCACCCGCGCCGACCGTTCCAGCGGCAACTACACGGTGTTCGAGAACGGCGTCTACACCGCCTGCGCGCCGTGCAAGGACGATCCGAAGAAGCCGCCGCTCTGGCAGGTCAAGGGTGCCCGCGTCATCCACGACCAGAACGAGAAGATGCTGTATTTCGAGAACGCCCAGCTCGAATTCCTGGGCGTCCCGATGGCCTACATTCCCTATTTCTCGACGCCCGATCCGACGGTGAAACGCAAGAGCGGCTTCCTGATGCCGGGCTTCACGTCCTCGACGGCGTTCGGCTTCGGTGTCGAAATCCCCTATTATTGGGCGATCGCGCCTGACTATGACGCGACCTTCACGCCGCGCATCACCTCCAAGCAGGGTGTGTTGCTGCAGACTGAGTTCCGCCAACGTCTGGAGAACGGCGCCTATCAGGTCCGTCTCTACGGCATCGACCAGCTCGATCCGGGCGCGCTGGCCGGTCAGCCCGGCAATCGGCAGTTCCGCGGCGGCGTCGAGACCAAGGGGCAGTTCGCGCTCAACGACAAGTGGGTGTGGGGCTGGGACGGCGTCGCGCTGACCGACTACTATTTCATGTCGGATTATCGGCTGTCGCAGTTCAAGGACCCCTATGCATCCTTGATGAGCCTGCCGACCGAAGCGATCTCGCAGCTCTATCTGACGGGCGTCGGAAACCGCAGCTTCTTCGACATCCGCGCGATGTATTATCTGAGCTTCTCGGGTAACCAGCAGCAGGTGCCGGTGGTCTATCCGGTGCTCGACTATTCGAATGTGCTCAACTCTCCGATCTTCGGCGGCGAGTTCAGCTACAAGACCAACTTCGTCAACCTGACCCGCAACGACGCGGTGTTCGATCCGATCACCACGCAGGCCAACACCGCCGGCCTCTGCACCATGGCCTCGGCCGACCCGCTGGCGCGGCTGCCCTCGCAGTGCCTGCTGCGCGGTGTGCCTGGAACCTATACGCGGCTCACGGCGGAAGCGCAGTGGCGTCGGTCTTACACCGACCCGATCGGCCAGATCTGGACGCCGTTCGCGATTCTACGCGCGGATGCGATCAACGCGGAGATTTCGAACCAGCCGGGTGTGTCCAACTTCCTGCCGACCGGCGACACCCAGGCGCTGCGGCTGATGCCGACGGTGGGCCTGGAATATCGCTATCCGTTCATCAACGTTCAGCCGTGGGGAACCACGACCATCGAGCCGATCGCACAGGTCATCATCCGGCCGAACGAGAGCTATGCCGGCAAGCTGCCGAACGAGGACGCGCAGAGCATGGTGTTCGACACCTCGAACCTGTTCAGCGTCGACAAGTTCTCGGGCTACGATCGCGTCGAGGGCGGTGGCCGCGCCAATGTCGGCGTCCAGGCCACCACGCAGTTCGACCACGGCGGCACCGTCAAGGCGCTGTTCGGGCAGTCCTACCAGCTGTTCGGCCTGAACTCCTTCGCGGTTCACGACGTCACCAACACGGCGGTCGATTCGGGCCTGCAACGCGCGGCGTCCGACTATGTCGCCAGCGTCGATTATTCGCCGAACCGAACCTACACGTTCAGCGTGCGCAGCCGCTTCGACGAACAGACGCTCAACATCCAGCGCTTCGAGGCCGAAGCCAAGGCCAATTTCGATCGCTGGTCCGTCAGCCTGACCTATGGCGACTATGCGGCGCAGCCCGATCTGGGTTACCTGACCCGTCGCGAAGGCGTGCTGGGTTCCGGATCGATCAAGGTTGCCAACAATTGGGTGGTGACCGGCGCCGCGCGCTGGGATCTCGAGGCGAACAAGATCAATCAATATGTGATTGGCGCCGGCTATGTGGACGATTGTTTCGTGCTGGCCGCCAACTACGTGAAGTCCTATAATTACACGGCAGGCACGACGGCACCGGTGCTGAACAACACCTTCATGCTTCAGATCGGTCTTCGGACGCTTGCCAATACCTCCGTAGGATTCTAACAGCGGGCCGCCGCCGGCGCTCCAGGTCGGGAGAGCCCGCGGCGCGGCCTTCGATTTGGATTCATTGCGAGCGGCGAAGCTTAGTCATGACCATCGGGTTCCCTCTCGGCCTTCGGGCACTGGCCCTTGGCTGTCTTGCAGCATTGGCTTTCACTGCCAACGTGTCGTCGGTGCACGCCCAGAGCATCGTCGTCATGGTCAATGGCGAGCCGATCACCGAGTACGACGTCGAGCAGCGCAGCAAGCTCGACTTCCTCTCTACGCATAAGCAGTCGAGCCGCCAGGAAGTCATCAACGAGTTGATCGACGAGAAGGTGAAGATCAAGGAGGGCAAGAAGTTCGGCGTCGAGCCGACATCCTCCGATGTCGATCAGTCCTTTGCCGGCATGGGCTCGCGCATGCATATCACGCCCGAGCAACTCGCCAAGTCGCTCGAGAGCCAGGGCATTCGTCCCGAAACGCTGAAGGCCCGCATCAAGGCCGAGATGGTGTGGACCAGCCTGGTGCGCGGCCGCTACAAGGAACGGCTCATCGTCTCGGACAAGGACGTGGACGTCGCTGTCAAAAACGCCGGCGGCGATGCCGATCAGCAGGGACAGGCTTACGAATACAAGATGCAGCCGATCGTCCTGATCGTCTCGAATCCATCCGACCAGGGCGCCATGGAGCTGAGGCACAAGGAGGCCGAGGCGCTGCGCGCCCGCATCCAGAGCTGCGCCGAGGCCAACAACACCTTCAAGACGACGGCGAACGCCGTGATCAAGGAGATCGTCGTCAAGACCTCTGCGGATATTCCACCGGTCCTGCGCAAGCTCCTCGACGACACGCCGATCGGACACCTGACGCCGCCGGAGGCGACCAAGCAGGGAATCCAAATGGTCGCGCTGTGCGCGCGCAACCCGACCACGATCGATACGCCCAAAAAGCGTGAGATCAAGGAACAGATGTACAGCAAGAAATACGAGGCGACCTCGAAGGCCTATCTGGACGAGGTCCGCAAGGCTGCGATGATCGAATACCCGACGCGGTGAGTGGTGAGTAGAGCGTTTTCAAGCGAACTGGGTACCGGTTCGCGTTAAGAAAACGCGTCAAAACAAAAGGCTAGAGCCTCCGTTCCGATTCAATCGGAACGAAGGCTCTGTGACGCTGCTTTGATTTCCGACGTTCGCAGGTTTAAAGGCCGCTGCAGATGATGCGAACGTCGGAACCGGAGCACCTTTCGATGCCTCAGGAGATCGCCGCGGACACCGCCAAGGAAACTGCCAAGGCCCTCCCCAAGCCCTTGGCGCTGACATTGGGCGAGCCGGCCGGTATTGGCCCTGATATCACGCTGCAGGCCTGGCAGCGCCGCGACGCTTTCGCGCTTCCGGCCTTCTATCTCCTGGGCGATCCCGCTCTGCTGGCGGCGCGCGCCGGGCTTCTCGGCCTCGACGTCCCGATTGCGGAGGTGCAGCCCGAACAGGCTGCGTCGCGCTTTGCCGATGCGCTGCCGGTGGCGCCGACCGGCGATCGTGCGACCGCCCTTCCCGGCCGGCCCGACGCCAGCAGCGCTAAATGCGTGATCGCCTCGATCCGGCAGGCCGTCGCCGACGTCAGCGCCGGGCGCGCGAGCGCCGTCGTCACCAACCCGCTCGCCAAGAGCGTGCTCTATCGCGCCGGCTTCAGGCATCCCGGTCACACGGAATTCCTCGCAGAACTTGCCACCAGGGAGGGCCAGGTGCCGCAGCCGGTGATGATGCTGTGGTCGCCGGTACTCGCGGTGGTGCCGGTGACGATCCATGTGCCGCTGCGCGAGGCGATCGAGCAGCTGTCGAGCCCGCTGATCACCTCGACGGCACGCATCGTCGCATCAAGCCTGCGCCGTCATTTCGGCCTGGCGCGGCCGCGCATTGCGGTCTCCGGTCTTAATCCGCATGCCGGCGAGTACGGCACGATCGGCACCGAGGACGACCACATCATTGCCCCCGCAATCGCAACGCTGCGCAACGAGGGACTCGACGTGCGCGGGCCGCTGCCGGCCGACACCATGTTCCACGCGGCAGCGCGCGCGAGCTACGACTGTGCGCTGTGCATGTATCACGACCAGGCGCTGATCCCGATCAAGACGCTGGCGTTCGACGAGGGCGTCAACGTCACCCTCGGGCTGCCATTCATCCGCACCTCGCCCGATCACGGCACGGCGTTCGATATCGCGGGCTCCGGCCGCGCCGATCCGGGCAGTTTGATCGCCGCCCTGAAGCTCGCCGCGCGGATGGCGGCATCCTCCTCAAACACATGAGCGCGATCGACGACCTGCCGCCGCTGCGCGAGGTCATCCGCGAGCACGCGCTGTCGGCACGCAAATCGCTTGGGCAGAACTTCCTGCTCGACCTCAATCTAACCGCGCGGATCGCGCGCGCCGCAGGCCCGCTCGACGACGCCACCGTGGTCGAGATCGGCCCCGGTCCGGGCGGACTGACGCGCGCACTGCTCGCACTCGGCGCCCGCCATGTCATCGCGGTCGAGCACGACGAGCGCGCGATCCCTGCGCTGCGGGCCATTTCCGACCGTTATCCCGGGCGGCTGGAGATCGTCTGCACGGACGCGCGGACGCTCGATCCCCGGCCCTATATCGGCGATACCAAGGCAAAAATCGTCGCCAACCTGCCCTACAACATCGCGACCGCGCTTCTCGTTGGCTGGCTCTCGATCGAACCCTGGCCGCCCTGGTACGAGATGATGGTGCTGATGTTCCAGCGCGAAGTCGCCGAGCGTATCGTCGCGCGCGAGAACGAGGAGGCCTACGGCCGGCTCGGCGTGCTCGCGAACTGGCGCTGCGAAACCAAGATCCTGTTCGACATCTCGCCCGCCGCCTTCGTGCCGCAGCCCAAGGTCACCTCCTCGGTGGTGCGGCTGGTGCCGCGCACTGAACCCGAAGCATGTGATCGCCGCGCGCTGGAGCAGGTCGCAGCCGCCGCTTTTGGCCAGCGCCGGAAGATGCTGCGGCAGAGCCTGAAGTCGCTGCCGGCCGATCCGGCGCGGCTCGCCGCAGCTGCACATGTCGATCCGACACGGCGCGCCGAAACCATTCCGATCTCCGGTTTTGTTGCCATGGCGCGCGAATTGACCAATAGTCGCGCCGAAGCCGTCCCGCCCAATCAACAAACATCATAAGGGAGCCGCCGCATGGCATTGATGCGCCGCCAGTCGCTGGTCAAGTTCGACGCGCCGCTATGCGAGACCATCGTCGAGACACCCAAGCCGCAAGCGCGCGAAGTGCTGGTGCGCATCGAGCGCTGCGGCCTCTGCCATTCCGACCTGCACATCCAGGATGGCTATGCGGATCTCGGCGGCGGCAAGAAGCTCGACACCACGCGCGGCATGACGCTGCCATTCACGCTCGGCCATGAGATCGCCGGCGTCGTCGATGAGGTCGGCCCCGAGGTGCCGCGGGAGCTGATTGGTGCGAAGCGCGCCGTATTCCCGTGGATCGGCTGCGGCCAGTGCCGCGACTGCGCCAATGGCGACGAGAATCTCTGCGCCAAGCAGCGCTTTCTCGGCGTCTCCATCGACGGCGGCTTCGCGACCCACGTGCTGGTGCCCGACGCCAAATATCTGCTGGATTACGATCCGCTGCCGGTCAATCAGGCGGCGACATTGATGTGCTCCGGTGTTACCGCCTACGGCGCGCTGAAGCGCCTGGTCGATCGGCCGCGGCAACGCAACCTGCTGCTGATCGGGCTCGGCGGCGTCGGCATGATGGGGCTGTCGTTCGCGCAGGCCATGTTCAAGCAACCGATCGCGGTCGCCGACCTCAGCGCAGCCGCGCGCGAGACCGCGCTGAAGAATGGCGCGGCGATCGCTTACGACCCCAGCGAGCCCGATGTCTTCAAGCGCATCCTGAAAGAAAGCGATGGTGGCTTCGACGAGGTCGTCGACTTTGCCGGCAACGAGAAATCGATGGCGTTCGCGGTCTCGGTGCTGGCGCGCGGCGGCAAGATCGTGGTGTCCGGGCTGATGGGCGGGCAGTTCACCCTGCCGATGGTGCAATGGGTCTACAAGCGCATGACCATCGAGGGCTTCATGGTCGGCACGCTCGCCGAGGCGCATGAATTGATGGCGCTGGCGCGCGCGGGCAAGATCAAGCCGCCGCCGATGCAGGAAGAGCCGATGGCCGACGTCCAGAAATGGATCGACGCATTGCGTGCCGGTCAGGTGGTCGGCCGCATCGTGCTGACGAACTGATCCTCTCCTAGAGGACGCAATGAAGAACTTTTGCTACCGTTGATATCGGTCGGGGGCAGACGAGATCACGGATCGGCGATCCCTGTGGTCGATCTCGGGTCACATCACACCGCTGTTGTGTGCATGCTGTGGAGAAATTGCCGCAGTTCCACAGGAATTGTGTGGGCCAGAATAAATCCGGATTTGTGGCTCATTGCGACCTAACTTCTCTCCGAGAACACGGCGTTCGATAGCGTACCGGAGTCAAGAATTGGCCAGACGGACTGCAAAATTCGCGTGCGCCATTCTTGCCGGTCTCGTCGGAAGTGCCTTGCTGACTTTGCTGCCGCGGATCCCGGCTGCTGTGGCGGACGACTGCCTGACCGCGCCAACCGGCGACAAAGCCGACGGCCAGCACTGGCGCTATCGCCTCGAACGTGGCCGTCGCTGCTGGTACCTGAAGGATTCGACCGCAGCCACCCAGAATAACGCTGAGGACACCACACCGCGGCAGGCCAACCAGGCGCCCTCGGCCTGGGATTTCGCTCAGCCCACGCCGCCAAAGCTCACGACACGACGCGGCAATGGCCCGGCGTCGCGCGTCAGCACGGATGCGCTCGCGGACGATGACGCCAGAGGCTCGGCAAAGCCGCAGCCGGGCGCCACGCCGAGCCTCGTGCGCACCCAGCCGGCAACCTCATTCGACGAGAGCCTGCAGCGCAATGCGGCTACGCCGTCATGGCAGCCGCTCGATTCTGCCGACATGGATTCGACGGCCTCGGCGGCTCCGACAGCCGCGGCATCGCCAGTGCCGGACGAGCCTGCCCCGGCGCCCGAAACTGCCGCATCGACGCCGTCGCCCGACAGCGCCGCTGTCGCGCAGGCCAAACCGGCGAAGCCGGTCGCGCCGATCCGTAAGCTGCTGATGGTCGTGGTTGGCGCATTGTCACTGTCGGGCCTGCTGGCAAGCGCGCTGTATCGGCTCAGCAAGGTCGGACGTCGGCATCGCCGCAACCGCAACTGGCAGCGTGCCGTCGCGCGCGTTCGGCGCAACCGAGACAAGCCGCGCGCCAAGTCGAAGGTGGTGCATGCCGGCGGCCGCAGCGGTCGCCCCGCCAAGCAGCGGCCGAACATGGCGCCCGCTCCTGCCGCAAAGCGCGCGACCCCGGCACCCGTGGTCGCGATCGAGCCAAAACCGGCTGCCGCCGTTCGCGCGACGCCGCCGGCGCCACCGCCGGTGGTGGCACCCGAGCCGAAACCGGTTGTCACCATGACGCCCGCCGCGGCCGATCCCGCTGCCGAGCTGGTCGATCTCCTGGCATCTCATGCCGCCAAAGCCCCGCCGCAAGCCGCGACGACGCCGTCGCGTCCGGCAGAACCCATGCCCGAGGTCACGACCCCAGTGCCGACTGAGGTCATTGATGCCGCCGCCGAGCTGGTCGACCTGCTCGGGTCGCACGCCGCAAAGCGCGCGGCGCAGCCGCCGGCTGTCGAAACCGCCACGCCGCCGGCGCTGCCTCCATTCGAAACCGCGCCGCCACGGCTGCCGCTCGTAGCCGACCCCGCAGCGGAGCTCGCCAATCTGCTGGAGTCCCGTTTCGCGCCCCCGCCAGCGCCGCCTGTCAGGCCGGCTGCGGCTCGCGCCAAACCGCGGCCGCCCGTCGCGCCGGTCAACAACGTGGCGCCAAAGTCGGTCGATCCCATCAGCGAGCTGGCGAACCTGCTCGAAGCCAAGGAGAACGAGCGCGCGGCGCGGTTCGGTGGTGCCGACGGCCGGCATCGCAGCAGCCCGCCGCCGGTCGCGCCACCCGCGCCGCCGCCAGCAAAGCCGGTCCATCCGGCCGCAGAGCTGTTCGACGCGTTGGAGGCTCGCGCCGCCAGAACGCCACCGCAGCAGGTCAAGCCGTCACAGCCGAGCAAGGCCATGACGCCGCGCCGGAAGAAAGTCGCGCCGCCAGTGCGGGTCGATATGACGCCGGCGCGCAGGGTCCCGGCAGCTGCGGAGCCGATCGGGCATGCCGTCGCACCGCCCCAAGCGGCCGCGGCCAAGCCCAATGGTCCCAGGGCCGATCGTCCGAAGGCTGGCGGCTCGAAAGCGGGTGCGCCCAACATCGATACGCCAAAGCCCGGCAAGACCTCGCGACATCAGCCTGACGGCGCCGCCCCGCGCCGAACGGACGCCGCGCTGCCGCCACTGCCTCCGGGGCTGATGCTGGAGCCCGAGAACGACGGGCCAGAGCCGCCGCTCGACTTCATCCCGCGTCCGCAGGCGTTACGGCCGCGGATGCGCGACATCCGCCAGGATGAGTCGCTCGACGGCGTCCAGGACATCCTGGCACGGCTCGCCAAGCACGGCTGAGTTCGTTAAGAGTAGTCGAAATTCCGCGCGGCCGACGCCGTCATTGCGAGGAGCGCAAGCGGCGGCGCAATCCAGTATTTCACGCGCAGCTCTGGATTGCTTCCGCCGTCGCCCTGCGGGCTATGGCGGACACGTCGCTTCGCTCGCAATGACGTATCACTGGTTCTCGACCGATCACGGCTCGAGCTGGCGCTGCAGCTCGCGGACGAAGGTGGTGAGCCCGGTGCGACGCTCGCGCTTCAGCCGCTCCGCTTTCAGGATCGACTGCACCTCGGCGAAGGCCTCGTCGACATTGCGGTTGATGACGATGTAGTCGTATTCGGCCCAGTGGCTCATCTCGTGGCTCGCGCGGCTCATGCGCGCCCGGATCACCTCATCGGAATCCTGCGCGCGCGTGTGCAGCCGTCGCTCCAGGTCGGCCGCGGACGGCGGCAGGATGAAGACGCTGACGACGTCGGCCCTCGCCTTCTCACGCAATTGCTGCGTGCCCTGCCAGTCGATATCGAACAGCACGTCCTGTCCTGCCGACAGCGCCGCCTCGACCGGCGCGCGCGGCGTGCCATAGCGGTTGCCGAACACGGTGGCCCACTCCAGCAGTTCTTCGCGCTTGACCATCTCTTCAAAGCGCGCGCGATCGACGAACAGATAGTCGCGCCCGTCCTGCTCGCCTGGCCGCATCGCACGGGTCGTTGCCGAGACCGACATGCGCAGGCCCGGCATCCGTTCGATCAGCAGACGCGACAGGGTGGTCTTGCCGGCGCCTGAGGGCGAGGACAGGACGAACATCAGTCCGCGCCGCTCGACGCCATCGAAGCTGCCCTCATGAGCGGTCATGGATCACTCCAGATTCTGAACCTGCTCGCGGAATTGCTCGACCACGGTCTTCAGTTCGAGACCGATATTGGTCAGCTCGATATCGTTCGATTTCGAGCAGGTGGTGTTGACCTCGCGATGAAACTCCTGCGCCAGGAAATCGAGCCGGCGTCCGACCGGGCCGCCCTTCCTGAGCATCTCGCGCGCCTGCGCGATGTGAGAGGCGATGCGGTCAAGTTCTTCGCGCACGTCGGCCTTGGCTGCGATTAGGAGCGCCTCCTGCGCCAGCCGATCGGCATCGAAGCGGTCGGAGGTCTCCAGCAGGGCAGCGACCTGCTCGGCGAGACGGGCCTTGATCGCCTCCGGCTTGCGGCCGGGCGAGGCCTCGGCGCGCTTGGCCAGCGCCTCGATCTCGTCGATGCGTTGGCTGAGAACCTGGCCCAGCGTCTCGCCTTCGCGCCGGCGCATTTCGACCAGGCTCCTCAGCGCCGTGTCGAATGCGGCGATGACCGCGTCCTTGGCGACCTTGTCCTCGGCCTCGTCGCTTTCAGGCTCGACGACCTCGATGACGCCCTTGATCGCGAGCAGCCCGTCGATGCTCGGCGCCACCGCGTCGATCTTCCCGGCGAGCGATGTCGCAACCTTGACGATGGAGGCGAGCACCTCTTCATTGACGCGCACGGTCGAGCCGGCGTCGGCGCGCTTGACGGTCAGGTTGGCGTAGACCGTGCCGCGCGACAACAGCTCGGCGCCGCGCTTCTTGCCAAAAGCTTCGACCTCGTCCCAGCCCTGCGGCAGCCGCAGGCGCAGATCCAGTCCCTTCGCATTGACCGATTTCAGCTCCCACTCGAACGCGTAGGGTCCGCTCGTCCCGTGGCTTCGGGCAAAGCCGGTCATGCTCGACAGCGCCATCGCTTCATTTTCTCCGGCAATCAAGGGCGCAGATTCGCCCCGCTTCATAAAGCGCGCGAACCTTAAGGCCTTTTCGGCAAATGTTAAGTCCGGTTCTGCGCTACCGGGCGGGCGTTCAGATTATTGCTGAACAGCTGGTGCAGACGGCGCCGTGCCGCCCCTGCCACCATTGGCCGGCGCCCGTGCAGCCGGCTTCTTTGCAGCGGCCGCGGGCGGCTTGGGCGTCGATGCGACCGCAGCCGGATCGGCGGCGGCATTCGCTGCCGCCGGCGCATCGTCCGGCTCGACCGTATCGTTCTGGGTCTGCTTTTCCATCGCCCGCAGCCTGGCAACGTTCTTCTGATGCTCGCCATAGGTTTCGGTGAAGGCGTGGCCGCCGCTGCCGTCGGCGACAAAATAGAGATCGCGGGTGCGGGCCGGATTGGCGGTCGCTTCCAGCGAGGCGCGGCCGGGGTTGGAAATCGGCCCGGGCGGCAGGCCTTCGATCACATAGGTGTTGTAGGGCGAGGGCTGGGCGATCTCGCTACGCTTGATCGGCCGTCCCAGCGTGCCCTTGCCGCCGACGAGGCCATAAATGATGGTCGGATCCGACTGCAGCTTGATCTTCTGCCGCAGCCGATTGACGAACACCGCGGCGACGCGGCTGCGCTCATCGGGCTTGCCGGTTTCCTTCTCGACGATGGAGGCAAGCGTCACCAGCTGCTCCGGCGTCTTCACCGGAAGGTCCGGACTACGCCGCTCCCAGATCTCGCCCAGCACGCGCCGCTGCGCCTGCTGCATGCGCTGGATCACCTGGTCACGGCTGGTGCCGCGCGGGAACTTGTAGGTCTCGGGCAGCAGTGTGCCCTCGCGCGGAATCTCGCGCACCGAGCCTGCGAAGATGTCATTTTCGGAGAGACGCGCGACGATCTGCTCGGAAGTCAAACCTTCCGGAATCGTGACGGAATGCTGCACCACCTTGCCTTCGACGATGACGCCGATGACGTCACGCAAGGAGGCGCTCTTTCTGAACTCGTATTCGCCGGGCTTGAGATCGGCCGCGGCCTTCAGCGCATAGACACTGCCGATGAATATCCACGGGTTGACGTCGGTGACGCCTTCCCGGTTCAGCACGTCGGCGATGTCGCGCTTGCCGGCGCGCGCGGGAATGTTGACGATCTTGTCTTCCTGCAGCGGTCCAGGGGCTTCCAGCACCTGCCGGCCGTAATAATACAGCGCGCCGGCGCCGATCATCGCAAACAGCAGAAGCGTGATGATGGCGTTGCCGACGACGACGAAGGGATTGCGCGCGCGGTCGGAGCGCCGCGGCGGCGGCGGCACCTGCTCCGGCTCCAGCGCAGCGCGCGGGCTGCGTGGCGAAATGGGCGGCCTTTCACTCATCGTTGCAACCTTCGGTCCCGTCGCCCTGTCGCGGCCGTGCGATCCCTCACGCAAGCGACCTGAAGTCTACGCCCGTCTTAACGATGTAGCATCGAATACGGCGAAACGGTGGTTCGGCCGCTGAGATCATGATCCGATTAGATCGGATCATGATCTCATCTTTTTGTTGCGCATGATCTCCGCGCAAACGCCTTTGGCGTTCGTCGCGAGGGAAAACCGGTTTCCACTTTTCCGGATCATGCTCGTGTCAGTTCACCACGCGCCGCAGGATCACGGACGCATTGGTGCCGCCGAAACCGAACGAGTTGGACAGCGCGGTGTTGATCTCGCGCTTGCGCGCGGTTTGCGGAACGAGATCGATCGCGGTCTCAACCGACGGGTTCTCGAGATTGATGGTCGGCGGTGCGACGTTATCGCGAATCGCGAGGATACTGAAGATTGCTTCGACGGCGCCGGCCGCGCCGAGCAGATGACCGATCGACGACTTGGTCGACGACATCGAGATCTTCGAGCCCGCATTGCCGAGCAGCCGCTCCACAGCGCCAAGCTCGATCTCGTCGCCGACCTGCGTCGAGGTGCCGTGCGCGTTGATGTAATCGATGTCGGATGCGCTGATGCCGGCGCGCTTCATCGCCGCGCTCATGCTACGGAAACCGCCATCGCCGTCCGGCGAGGGCGAGGTGATGTGATAGGCATCGCCGGAGAGGCCGTAGCCGGTGACCTCGGCATAGATGCGCGCGCCGCGCGCCTTGGCGTGCTCATATTCCTCGAGCACCAGGACGCCGGCGCCCTCGCCCATCACGAAACCGTCGCGGTCCTTGTCGTACGGACGCGAAGCGCGCTCCGGCGTCTCGTTGAAGCCGGTCGACAGCGCGCGTGCCGCGCAGAAGCCGGCCATACCGATGCGACACACCGGCGATTCCGTGCCGCCAGCCACCATCACGTCGGCATCGCCGAGCGCAATCAGCCGGCTGGCGTCGCCGATCGCATGCGCACCGGTCGAGCACGCCGTCACCACCGCGTGGTTCGGACCCTTCAGCCCGTGCTCGATCGAGACGTAGCCCGAGGCGAGATTGATGAGACGTCCCGGGATGAAGAACGGCGAGACCTTGCGCGGGCCGCGCTCCTTGAGCAGGATCGCGGTGTCGGCGATGCCGGACAGGCCGCCAATGCCGGAGCCGATCATGGTGCCGGTGGCGCAGCGGTCCTCTTCGGAGCTCGGATGCCAGTTGGCATCATCGAGCGCCTGCTTCGCGGCAGCCATCGCGAAGATGATGAAGTCGTCGACCTTGCGCTGGTCCTTCGGCTCCATCCACTGGTCGGGGTTGAACGTGCCGTTGCTGCCGTCACCACGCGGCACCAGGCAGGCCACCCTGCTCGGCAGGTCGGAGACATCGAACGTGTCGATCACGCGCGCGCCGCTCCTGCCCTCGAGGATGCGCTGCCACGTCGTCTCGACACCACAGCCGAGTGGCGACACCATGCCGAGGCCCGTGACGACAACCCGCCTCATATTCGTTTCTCCAAACCCTAAACTAAAGCGCAACGGCCGATGGTGACGCGCCCTCGCGCCTCAGATGCTTGTTTGAGCACGATTCCACCAGAGCGTAATTCTCCGGACCGCGGATGACGGCTCTCAGACAATGGATCCGATCCGGCAGAATCGAATCACGATCTCATCTCACATGTGAGCATGATCCATTTGGAAAACCGCTGTCCACTTGCGCGTGGCGGCTTTC
>Ga0209233_1000638_pt1 | contig 17466 bp, 11 predicted proteins | sample AraplaCL_Cvi_mCL_FD_184269 | JGI IMG/M metagenome (GOLD analysis project Ga0209233, IMG submission 184269) | Arabidopsis root microbial communities from the University of North Carolina, USA - plate scrape CL_Cvi_mCL (SPAdes) (version 2) | ecosystem: Host-associated > Plants > Roots > Endosphere...
ACAGCGAGGTGGCGGTAAATGAGTACAGGGGCAGGTAGCGGCGCCGAGCGCGCGAGCGGGCTGAATGGCTTGCTGGTGGCTTTGCTTGTCGTCAGCTTGATCGTGGCGGTGGTCGATTTCATCTGGCTTTCGATCAACGCGAATCAGGACGCGCAGGCGAGTGCGCTGGTCACTCGTATGCAGGTGTTGTCGCAGCAGCTCTCACGCCAGAGCAACGACGCAGCCGGCGGCAACCTCGATGCATTCGCGAGCCTCAAGCACACGCGGGATACGATCGCCGACTTGTTCTCGCGCCTGAAGAAGGGCGATGCACGCACCGGCATGCGCGGCTACGCCGAGCAGCCGACATTGAAGGCCGACTTCGCCGACCTCGACCAGGCGTGGAACCAGCTCTCGGCCGACGCGACCAAAGTGCTCGACAGCCAGGAACAAGTGCTCAGCACCGCCGCGAGCACCGACGACTTCAACCGCAAGACCGCCGTGCTCAACTCGCGCATGGACGAAGTCGTGAAGATTCTCACCGAGCGCGGCGCACCGGGCACCCAGGTGGTGACCGCCTCGCGCCAGATGCTCTACGCCGACCGCATGCAGCGCCGTGCACAGGCGATCGTCGGCGGCGGCGAAGACTCGCCGTCAGCCGCCGCGGGCCTGCAGCGCGATTCACAGTTCTACGGCGTCGTCCTCGCCGGCCTGATCAGCGGCAACGCCGACCTCAACATCAAGGCGATCGACAACGCCAACGCGAAAGAAATTCTCAACGACATCAACAAGCAGTGGATCGATCTCGCCCCGCAGGTGACGAAGTTGTTCGAAGCAGCGCCGATCCTGCAAGCGGTCAAGCAGGCCGCGGACAAGGCGTCGATCGACAGTCAGACCTTGCTGTTCAAGGCCGATCCTCTGTCCGAGCACATCTCCGCGCTCGGCACGAAGCGTCCGTTTCCGAATCTCTGGCTCGGTCTCGCCTTCGCCGTGTTGGCGATCTTCCTCGTCATCTTCCTCGCCCTCAAACTGTTCCGCGACCAGCGCACACGTCTGGCGGCCAGCGCCGAGCTGAACAAGCGCAACGAAGCGGCGATTCAGCGTCTGCTCGACGAAATGGGTTCGCTCGCCGACGGCGACCTCACCGTGAAGGCGACCGTGACCGAGGACTTCACCGGTACGATCGCGGACGCCGTCAACTACGCGATCGACGCGCTGCGTTCGCTCGTCACCACGATCAACGAAACCTCGGTGCAGGTCGCCGCTGCGGCCAACGAAACGCAGGCCACCGCGCTGCATCTGTCCGACGCCGCCGAACATCAGGCGCGCCAGATCACCAGCGCGTCGAGCGCGGTCAATGAAATCGCGGCTTCGGCGCGCGACGTGTCGAAGAATTCGGCCGACATCGCCGACGTCGCGCAGAACTCGGTGCGCATCGCCGGCAAGGGCGCGTCGATCGTGCGCCAGACGATCTCCGGCATGGATTCCATCCGCGAGCAGATCCAAGACACCTCCAAGCGCATCAAGCGCCTGGGCGAGTCTTCGCAGGAGATCGGCACGATCGTCGAGCTCATCAACGACCTCTCCGAACAAACCAACATCCTCGCGCTCAACGCGGCGATCCAGGCGGCATCCGCCGGCGAGGCCGGCCGCGGTTTCGCGGTCGTCGCCGACGAAGTGCAGCGCCTCGCCGAACGCGCGTCCGGCGCGACGCGACGCATCGAAACGCTGGTCAGCGCGATTCAGGTCGATACCAACGAAGCGGTCGCCTCGATGGAACAGACCACGAGCGAAGTGGTCAGCGGCGCCAAGCTGGCCGAGCAGGCGGGTACGCAGCTCGGCGAAATCGAAAACGTGTCGGCCAACCTCGCCACGTTGATCAAAAACATTGCTATTACCGCACAACGCCAGTCGGCCGAGGTCGCAAGCGTGTCGTCGACGATGAACGTCATTTCGGACATCACCACGCAGACCGCTTCGGGCGCCAGCCATACCGCCGAGTCGATCGGCAATCTAGCCCAGCTTTCGTCGGACCTGCAACGTTCGGTTGCCGACTTTAAGCTGCCGGAGTAATGGTCTCGTACCGATGAACCTCACCCAGGAAACCGACTTCACGACGCTTGGCTGGATCAAGGCCGAGCTCGACGCGACTTTGAAACAGGCGCGTCAGTCGCTTGAAAGTTTTGCCGCCAATCCCGCCGATGTGCAGGCGATGCGCGACTGCGCCAACGGCCTGCACACCACGTACGGCACGCTGCACATGATCGAGCTGTACGGCGCTGCGCTCGCCATCGAGGAGATGGAGCGCGTCGCGCGCGGTCTCGTCGACGGCAGCATTGCGCCGCGCGAGGACGTGTACTCCGTGCTGATGCGCGGCTTCCTGCAGTTGCCCGACTATCTCGAGCGGTTGCAGAGCGGTCACAAGGACATCCCGATCGTCCTGCTGCCACTGCTCAACGACCTGCGTGCCGCGCGCGGTGAAAAGCTGCTCAGCGAATCGGTACTGTTCACTCCGAACATCGACACCGCGTTGCCGACGCGGCCGCAGCAGCCGCTTTTGGACGACGCGTTGCGCAGCACGGCGAAAGCCCTGCGCAACGAATACCAGCACGCGCTGCTGCGCTGGATCCGAGAACCGACGGCCCCTGCGCCGCTCCAACGCATCGCGGAAATTTTCGACGCGCTTTACGCAGGCTGTTCCGATGACCCGGCACGCCGTCTGTGGTGGATCGCGGGCGCGGTGGTCGAAGGACTGCAGGCCGGTGCGATTGATGCGAGCGTCGCGGTCAAGCTGCTGTTCGGCAAGCTCGATCGCGAGATCAAGCGCCTGATCGACGAGGGCGAAACCGCACTGAGCGCGACGCAGACGAAGGAACTCGTCAAAAACCTGCTCTACTACCTCGCGCATGCGAAGAAGAATGGTCCGCGCGCGCAGGCGGTGGTCGATTTCTATCAGCTCGCGAATCTGCTGCCGACCCAGGACGAGCTGGAGCACGCGCACGGCTCGATCTCCGGGCACAACCGCGCCCTGCTTGACACGGTCGCGGGCGGCATCCGCGAAGACCTGCTGCGGATTAAAGAGACGCTCAACGTCTACCTGCACTCGCCGCAGCGCGACGTTGCCAGCCTGGCCGCGCAGGCCGAGACGCTCGGCAGCCTCGGCGACACGTTCGGCATGCTCGGCATGGGCGTGCCGCGCCAGCACGTGCTCGAACAGCGCAACGCGCTGAACCGCATCGTCAACGGCGAAGCCGAAGCCGACGAGGGCAATCTGCTCGACATCGCCGGCGGCCTGCTCGTCGTCGAAGCCTCGCTCGACGACCACATCTCGCGCCTGGGCGCGAAGGATGACGACGCCGACAACCTGTCCGGGACCGAAGTGCCGCGCGCCGAAGTGGTGCGTCTGCTCAACGTGTTGATGCAGGAAGCGCTCGTCAACGTCTCCAAGGTCAAGCAGAACATCGTTGCCTTCATTGACGCGCCGTGGGATCCATCGCAACTCGAGCCCACGCCGGACCTGCTCGTCGAAGTCGCCGGCGCGCTCGACATGCTCGCGCTGCGCGATGCGGTGAAACCGATCAACGCGATGGTGCAGTACATCCGCAACGAGCTGCTGCAGCATCGGCGCGTGCTCGAACGCGGGCAGGTCAACGCGCTCGCCGACTCGGTCGCTGCGATCGAGTACTACATGGAGGCGGTGCGCGAACAGCGCGGCGATCGCGATCGCGTACTCGACCTGATGCGCGACAGCCTCGCCACTCTCGGCTATTGGCCGGAGATCAAGCCGTCGACCGCGACGGCTCCGACGACCGAGGAGCACGCTGGCGAGGTCGACTCTGCAGAGGCGCAATTCGCCGCCGCGACATCCGCCGCCGCTGAAGCCGCGGCGTTGGCCGCACCTCCGGCCGCGGTTCCCACGCCTGCGCCGGTGATCGACGAAGAACTGCGCCAGGTGTTCCTCGACGAAATGGACGACGAGATCACCAATCTGCGGAAGCATTTCCCGCTCTGGCGTGCCGAGCCGGAAGAAACCGAAAACCTCGTGATCGTGCGCCGTTCTTTCCACACACTGAAAGGCTCCGGCCGTCTCGTCGGCGCGCTCGCGCTCGGCGACTTCGCGTGGAAAATCGAAAACATGCTCAACCGCGTGCTCGACCGCAGCATTGCGGCGAGCCCGCCGCTGCTGCAGGTCGTCGGCTTCGCGATCGGCGTGCTGCCGCGCTTCCGCGACGAGCTGAGCCGGCACGAACGTTCTACTTTTGTGATGGACGGTTTTTCCGCGGCCATCGACCGGCTCAGTGCCGGCGACACCTCGCCGATCGACGAAAGCGAACTTTCCGGTGCGGCGGTACGCACACCGGTCGCGCCGGTCGAGACGCCGGTGAGCGAAGCAACCTCGGATATCGAAGCGCCCGCCGTCGAAACGCCCGTCGTCGAAACGCCTGCCTTCGAAACACAGGTGACCGAAACCGAGGCGACAATCGACCCGCCGCCGACATTCAATATCGAGCCGACGTTCGGCGAACTCTCTCTCGTCGAGATCGACGCGCCTCACCCGGCGGAAACCGAGCCGCACGTCGAAGAAGAACCACTGCACGCTGCCGAAGCGACCCACTTCGCCGAAACGCCGGTTGAAGCTTCGGCGGAATCGACGTTCGATTTCACCGAGTTCAATCTCGATGACACGTCCGACGACTCTGGTACGCACGCCAACGCGGCGCTTTCGCCCGCACCGGAAGTCGACCAACTGCTGCTCGACGTGTTGCGCACCGAAGCCGATGCGCATCTGGTGGTGTTGGACGCCGCGGTCGCGCACGGGCGCGAGCGGCCGCTCACGATCCGCGAAGATCTCGTGCGCGCGGTGCACACGCTCAACGGCGCGTTCGCGATGGTCGAAGCGCCACAGATCGCGCAACTGCTCGCACCGCTGGAAGGCTGGCTCGCGCGCTCGCGCAATGCCCAGCGTCCGTTCGATGCGAACGGTGTCGCCATCCTCGACGCCGTGTCGGCCCGAGTGAAAGAAACCCTGAGCGCCATCGAGAATCGCGGGACGATGCCGGACACCACCGAGCTCGCCGCGCGCATCGTCGCGTTGCGCGACGACGTGCATGCCAGCGAATCCATTGTCAGCCATGTCGAGCCGCCGACGCCTACGCTCGAAATTCGTGGCGTCGAGCTCGAGCCGGAGACACCCGCTTCGGCAGAGTCGGCCGAGCATTTCGAAACGACGCATGAACTCGCGCCGACGGAGGCCGAACTCGATGCGGCCGCCGACGAGTTCAACGAAATGTTCGGACTGGAGCCGACGTCGGAAGCAGCGCCGGAGCATGTTTCCGAGCCGGCTCATTCCACAGAATCCGCCTTGTCGTCGCCGACGGAAACGCCGCCGGTCTCAATCGAAACCGACTCGGCGATGTCGCCGGAAGACTTCGAATCCGCGTTGGTGGCCTACGAAGCGCTGCTGACGCGCCCACCGGCACCGCCGGTCGAATCGATCGCGGCGGCGGAGGAAATTTCTGCAACCGCGGAAGAGACACCCGTGGCGGAGATTCCGAGCGAATTTGCCTCGTTGGTGGACGAAGCCCCGGCTCCGTCTGCGACCGAGTCCGTTTCGGAACTCGTTGCCGAGCCGCGGCCCGCGGCAGACGAACCCGCGGAAGCGCCGGCGCCCGCTGCGTTCACCGCGCCGCCTGCCGCACCGACACCGCCCGCGCCCGCCCCGACGGTACATCCGGTGCCGGACATCGACGAGGATCTGCTCGACATCTTCGTCCTCGAAGCACAGGAAATTCTCGACCGTTCCGATGCCCTGGTGCTGCGCCTGCGCGGCAACACGGGCGACACCGGCCTGCTCGACGAGCTGCGCCGCGATCTGCACACGATCAAGGGCGGCGCGAACATGTCCGCCATCCCCTCGATCGGTGAACTTGGCCACGCGATGGAATCGCTGCTCGAAGGTGTGGTGGAGCACGGCCGCGAACTCGACGGCGCCATGCTGCACGCGATCGAGCAAGGCTTCGACACTCTGCATTCGCTGGTTCAGGCCACGGCCACGCGCCAGCCGACGACGATGCCTACGGCGCTGATCGCGCGCATCGAAACGTTGTCGCGCAGCGAGGCTGAGACCGATACCGAGTCGACCATCGAGGAGCCGCTGTCGACCGCGGTGGAAGAACCGCCCGTCTTCGACGTGCCGGCCGAATTCGCCGCCGGCGACGGCGCGGGCGAACCGGCCAACGAACCCGCGGTGGAAATCGCCGCCGCGGACCAAGCCGCACAACCCGCCGAAGCACAGCCGCAGGAAACCGAGCCGGTGTTCGCCGGTTCCGAGTACATCCGCGTGCGCGCGGCGCAGCTCGACACGATGGTCAACGGCGCCAGCGAAGTGGCGATCTATCGTTCGCGTCTGGAACAACAGATTGCGAGCTATCGCGTCAACGTCGTCGAAATGGAAGCGACGGTGTCGCGTCTGCGCGAGCAGATGCGCCGCCTGGAGCTCGAGGCCGAAGCGCAGATGGCTTCGCGTTTCCAGCGCGAGGGCGACGCCTCGACGTTCGATCCGCTCGAACTCGACCGCTTCAGCCAGCTGCAGCAGCTCTCGCGCAGCTTGGCCGAGTCGATGTCGGACTTGGTCGCCATTCAAGTCGGTTTCGACCAGCTCACGCGTCAGTCCGAATCGCTGCTGATGCAGCAGTCGCGCGTCAGCGCCGACTTGCAGGAAAGCCTCATGCGCACGCGCATGGTGCCGTTCGATTCGCTCGTACCCGCGCTGCGGCGCACGCTGCGCCAGACGGCCGCCTCGCTCGGCAAGGAAGCGCTGCTGCGCGTCGAAGGTGCGCAGGGCGAGATGGATCGTACACTGCTCGAACGCATGAAAGCGCCGCTCGAACATATGCTGCGCAACTCGCTTGCCCACGGCATCGAAAACGTGCCCGAGCGCCTCGCTGCCGGCAAGCCGGTCGAGGGCAACGTGCGCATCGCGCTCTCGCGCGAGGCGACCGAGACCGTGCTGCGCATCAGCGACGACGGCCGCGGCCTGGACCGTGCCGCGATCCGCCGGCGTGCGATCGAGCGCGGCCTGCTCGCGCCCGACGCGAAGATCGCCGACCGCGAACTGGATGCTTTCATCCTCGCGAGCGGCTTCTCTACGGCGGAGAGTCTGACCCACGTCGCCGGCCGCGGCGTCGGCATGGACGTGGTCTCGAACCAGATCAAGCAGCTCGGCGGTTCGCTCGCGATCGAGTCGAATCCCGGCCGCGGCGCCGCGTTCACGGTGCGCTTGCCGTTCACGCTCGGCGTGACCCAGGCGATCATCGTGCGCCTCGGCGAGGCCAATTACGCGATCCCGATGAACGCGGTGCAGGGCGCGGTGCACATCGCGCGTAGCGAGTTCGATACGCGCATGGCCGCCGAGGAGCCCGAGTACACCTACACCGGCGAATCGTTCCCGATCCTCGATCTTGCTCCGCTGCTCGAGGAAACCTCGCCGATGGTGGCCGACGACGCCCACGTGCCGCTGCTGATCGTGCGCAGCGGTGACCAGCATGCGGCAGTACGCGTGGATGCGGTACATGGCTCGCGCGAAATCGTCGTCAAATCGGTCGGTCCGCAGATCACCTCGGTGCCCGGCATCCTCGGTGCGACGATCATGGGCGACGGCTCGGTCATCATGATTCTCGACCTCGCCCCGCTGCTGCGCCGCGTAACCAGCCTGCGTGCGCAGGGCGTCGCGATCGTGGCTCCGCCCGCGGCGGTCCGCGCGCATCGTCGCCGCCTCATCATGGTCGTCGACGACTCGATCACCATGCGCAAAGCGACCTCGCGTGTGCTCGAACGCGAAGAGATGGACGTCGTCACCGCGAAGGACGGCATCGACGCGATCGAGAAACTCGCCGACCGCATCCCCGACCTTGTCGTGCTCGACATCGAGATGCCGCGTATGGACGGCTATCAGTTCGCCGAGCACATGAAGGGCGATGCGCGCACGCGGCACGTCCCGATCGTCATGGTCACCTCGCGTACCGGCGACAAGCATCGCGCGCGCGCGCAGGAGATCGGCGTCGAAGGCTATCTCGGCAAGCCCTACCAGGACGCCGAGCTGATCAAGAACATCCGCGACCTGCTCGGCGCGGCGCAGTAAGACCTGGGAATTAGCATGAGCGAAACTCTTACGCGCGAAATCCACACCGTCCTCATCTCGATCGGCGGTGCGCGCCTGTTGCTGCCGAATGCGATCGTCGCGGAAATCGCGCCGCTCGCCGGGCTGGAGAAAGTCGACGGCGCGCCGTCCTGGCTGCTCGGGCGCATGCCCTGGCGCGAGCGCTTCATCCCGCTCGTCTCGTTTCCGATGATGACCGGCACCGCGATGCAGGAAGAGATGCGGCAGCCGCGCGTGGCCGTGCTCAAGACACTCGATGGCAAGGAAAACCTGCCCTACATCGGCCTGCTCGCGCAGGGCCTGCCGCGTCTGACTTCGATTACGCCCGATCTGCTCGTGCGCACCGACGGTGGCGAGCAGCAGTCACCCGGAACGAGCGCGCACGTGCTCGTGCGCAGCGATCACGCCATCATCCCCGATCTGCACTGGATCGAAGCGAAAGTCGCGCAGACTCTCGCCGCATAGAAAACCAGCGGCGGCACGGCCCGCCGCGCATGCCCGGCCGGCACATCTGGCCCGCCGGGTGCGAAAGAACACCGTCTTCACCCGTGTTGAGGAGTGTGTCATGTCGCTATTGCCGTTCTGGTTGCCGATTCTGCTGTCGGCCGTATTCGTGTTCATCGCGAGCAGCGTGATCAATATGGCGCTGAAATTCTGGCATGCGCCGGATTATCGTCGCTTCTCGAACGAGGATGAGATCGCCGCGGCGATGCGCAAGGGCAGTGCGGTGCCGGGCCAGTACATGATTCCGTTCTGCGAGCCGTCGGCGATGAAGGATCCGGCGATGCAGGAAAAATTCCGACAGGGACCGATTGCGAAGATCAATGTGAGTCCGAGCGGGATGCCCAATCTCGGCAAATTCCTCGGTATGTGGTTCGTGTTCTGCCTGATCGTGTCGCTGGCTTGTGCCGGCCTCGCCGCACACGCGCTGCCGCCGCAGCCGGGAACGCACGTGATCTGGCACACGGTGGGTCTCGCCGCGCTGCTCGGCTACTCGATCGGCGAAGGCACCAACTCGATCTGGCGCGGGCAACCGTGGATCGTCTCGATCAAATACGCCATCGACGGGCTGGTATACGCGATCATCACCGCAGCCACGTTCGCCTGGCTGTGGCCGTCGGCATAAGGGTTTACGCGCGCCGGATTCCTCCTCCTTGCTATCATTCGCGTCCTGCACCGGATCGAGGCGCAGGACGCGGGTGGCGCATGCAGCTTCTCCGGTCGCGTCGATCGATCCGGCGAGTCACCCACGGAGAAGCAATGTCGACAGCCCCGACCGATCGCGACGCGCTGTACGCGCGCGCGCTGGAGAAACAATGGTTCTATCCGCTCACGCTGCCGGACGGGCGCAAGCTCGCGAGCACGCATGACGGCCGCGTCGACGCGATTCACCACACGCGCGCGCGCATGCTCGAGGCGTTCCTGGTGGACAAGCTCAGCGGCGATCGCAGTGCGCTGAGCGCGATCGACCTGGCCTGCCATCAGGGCTGGTTCTCGCTGCAGCTTGCGCGCGCCGGCTTCGGCCGCGTCGAAGCGGTCGACGCGCGCACCGAGCACGTCGAGGACGCCGCGTTGCTTGCGAGTATCTACGAGTTGAACGCGATCAAGACGCGCCGCAGCGATGTGTTCGCGCTGAATCCGCAAGCCGATGGCGTGCATGATCTCGTGCTCATGTTCGGCTTGCTCTATCACCTCGAAAACCCGATCGGCGCACTGCGCGTCGCCCGCTCGCTCGCGCGCCGCGCCTGTGTGATCGAAACGCAGGTCGTGCCGCATATGTCGGGCATGGTCGACTGGGGATCCTACGAATACGTGCGGCCGCTCAAGGGCTGTTTCGGCATCATCGACGAGGTTGATGAGACGCACGCACCCGAAGCCAGCGTCACCGGCGTCTGCCTTGCGCCGAGCACGGAGGGGTTGTTGTGGCTGCTGCGCGCGATCGGGTTCCGCGATGCTTATGTGTTGCCGGTGCCGGAGGATGGGTATGAGCAGTTGCGGCATGGCAAGCGCGTGATGGTGGCGGCGCTCGTTTAGCTCTGCGCTCGTCATTCCCGCGCACTCTTGGCGGGGATCCGGCGCATTTGCGTTTGCTCGTCATTCCGGCGGAAGCCGGAATCCAGTGTCTTTAAGCTCTTCCGCTCGTCATTCCAGCGGAAGCTGGAATCCAGCTTTCGCTTATTTGGGTTTTAGGAGCCAAGGCTTCCACTCGCCTGCGGCGAGCGGCCTACTTTCTTTGCTCGTGCAAAGAAAGTAGGCAAAGAAACACGCCCCAGCGCATTGCGCCCTTTGGGCATCGTGCCCAAAGGGTCCGCGTCAGCGGCCGGGTTCCGCTGACTGCACATCCCTGTGCAGCAGCGGAATGCGCGCGATCCCTCGCGCGCACCCTGCGGGCCTTATCGACCGCAGCCGCCGCAATGCCATGGGGCCCCGGAAAGAGCCAAAGCGCGCGCGTCCTGCGCGCAGAAGCAAAGCGGCCTTTGCCTTTGCTCTTGATTTCGGGCCCCGTTAGCCGCGGCGAGGGCAGGACGGATCAGCCCGTCAGGGTCGCGCGCAGGATGCGCACGAGTTCGCGAATGGGCAGGATGCCCATCGAGCGAACCCCGGCCTGACCTTGCGAACTGCCGTAGGCAGCGCGGCTCCCGGGGTGCATTTCTTTTGGTTACTTTTCTTTGTGCAAGCAAAGAAAAGTGACCCGCTCGCACGGATGCGAGCGGAAAAAAGAAGGGACGCGCGCCCAAGTGAATCAAAAGCAAAGGCACTGGATTCCAGCTTCCGCTGAAATGACGAGCCAAAGCAAGAGCTGGATTTCCGCCTTCGCGGGAATGGCGAGAAAGAAGTCGAGACTGAACCGCGGCCTACATCAGACCCAAACCCAGCGCCTGCCGATGCAAATCCGGCGTACCCGCAAGCACACTCGTCGCAGCCAGCGTCAGCTCGCCCCCAGCCAGGTCGGTAAACGTCCCCCCGGCCTCACGGACAATAACAGCGAGCGCAGCGATATCGAGAATGTTGACGTCCGACTCGATCACCAGATCGAGACTGCCGCGCGCAAGCAGGTGATAGTGGTAAAAATCGCCGTAGCCGCGTGTGCGGCCGCAATGTTGGATCAGGCCCGCCAGCGCATTCCAGCCCGGCCCGCGCGAAAGGGTTTTCACATTGCCGAACGAAATCGCAGTTTGCGCGTCGAACGCATTCGTCGCCGCAACGCGGATCGGCGCGCCGTTGAGAAAGGCGCCGCCGCCCTTGCGTGCCCAGGCGAGTTCGCCGAATTCCGAGGCGCTCGATACGCCGAGTACCAGCTCGCCGCGGTACATCAGCGCGATCTGCGTCGAAAACATCGGATAGCCGCGCACGAAACTGCGCGTGCCGTCGATCGGGTCGATCAGCCAGAGAAAATCGCTGTCGCCCTCGCGGCCTTCTTCCTCACCGTAGTAGGCGTGATCGGGAAAGGCCTCGCGCAAGACGCGCTTGATCGCCGCTTCCGACTCGCGGTCCGCGATCGTCACCGGCGTCTGATCGGCCTTGATCTCGACCGCGGTGCCGGCGCGATAGTGCCGCGCGATCACCTCGGCTGCGGCGTGGGCCGCGCGCTTGGCGACGTCGAGAGCGGAGTCGAGGAAAGCGGGCGTCGGCATGGACGGCAAGTCTTGTGCGCGAAGGGGAGGGCGCCGATCATAGCAAAATGACTTCCTCACCCTCGTCTGCTTCTTCCGCGTCGTCCCTCAAGGCCAGTTGGACCGAGCGCGATCTCGCCGTGCTCTGGCACCCATGCACGCAGATGCGCGACCACGCCGATCTGGACGGTGCGCGCGTGCCGCTGACCCCGATCGCGCGCGGCGAAGGCGCCTGGCTGATCGATCACGACGGCAAGCGCTATCTCGACGCCGTCTCGTCGTGGTGGACGAACCTGTTCGGTCATGCCAATCCGCGCATCGCCGCGGCGCTGAAGGATCAGCTCGACAAACTCGAGCACGTAATTTTCGCCGGCTTCAGCCACGAACCGGGAATCCAGCTCGCCGAGGAATTGCTGCGCGTCGCGCCGAAGGGTTTTGCACGTGTCTTCTACGGCGACAACGGTTCGAGCGCGATCGAGATCGCGCTGAAGATGAGTTTCCACTATTGGCGCAATGAAGGCCGCCAGAGCAAGACGCGCTTTATCGCACTGACCGGCGGCTACCACGGCGAAACGCTCGGCGCGCTGACCGTCACCGACGTGCCGTTGTATCGCGCGACCTACGCGCCATTGCTCGGCGAGCCGATCTTCGTTGCTTCGCCCGACTGCTACGAGCGCGAGGCCGGCGAGGATTGGCAGACCCATTCGCTGCGCAAGCTCGCCGACATGCGTGCCGCGCTCGAACGCCATGCGCACGAGGTCAGCGCGGTGATCGTCGAGCCGCTCGTGCAATGCGCGGGCGGCATGCGCATGTATCACCCGGCATATCTGAGCGGGTTGCGCAAACTCTGCGACGAATTCGAAGTGCATTTGATTGCGGACGAGATCGCCGTCGGCTTCGGCCGCACCGGCACGTTGTTCGCTTGCGAGCAGGCGGACATCACACCCGATTTCCTTTGTCTGTCGAAGGGCATCACCGGCGGCTTCCTGCCGTTCTCGGCGGTGCTGACGAACGCGCGCGTCTACGATGCGTTCTATGCGGAATACGCGGCCGGCAAGGCGTTCCTGCATTCGCACAGCTACACGGGCAATGCGCTCGCCTGCCGCGCCGCGCTGGAAACGCTGGCGATCTTCCGCGACGAACCGGTGATCGAGCGCAACCGCGTGCTCGCGCAGCATCTGAGCGAGCGGTTGGCGCCGTTGGCGGCGCATCCGCATGTCGCCGAAGTGCGCCAGACCGGCATGATCGCCGCGGTCGAACTCGTGCGCGACAAGGCGACGCGCGCGCCGTTCCCGAGCGCCGATCGACGCGGCTTGAGCGCGTATCTGCATGCGCTGCCGCAGGGTGTGCTGCTGCGCCCGCTCGGTGACGTGATCTATTTCATGCCGCCGTACGTGATCACGCCGGAGGAGATCGATTTCATGGTCGACGTGGCGGTGCGGAGCATCGACGTCGCAACGAACGCGTAGGGCGTGTCGACGCGCCCCCAACTGGGCATAACGACCATTTTCAGACCTTCGGTGGGGTGATGGAACCCCGTGGCGTCCCGCTCTTTATTACAATCAGCGCATGCGTATTCCCCGAATCTACACCGACCAGCCGTTACGCTCTGACATCGAAGTCTTGCTGCCGGAACAGGCCGGCGAACATGTGGCGCGCGTGCTGCGCATGGAGCGCGGGCATCCGCTGATCCTGTTCAACGGCGATGGTCGCGAGTACGACGCGACACTCGCCTCGCTGGCCAAGCGCGCGGTCACGGCCGAGGTCGGGCAGGTGCGCGAGGTCGACCGCGAATCGAAACTCGACATCACGCTCGCGCAAGGTGTCGCCCGCGGCGAGAAGATGGACTGGATCCTGCAGAAGGCGACCGAGCTCGGCGTCGCGCGCATCGTACCGCTGGTGACCGAGCGCACCGAGGTCAAGCTCGACGAGGAACGCGCCGAGCGCCGCGTTGCTCACTGGCGCAGCGTCGTCGCCGGTGCCTGCGAGCAGAGCGGGCGCACGCACCTTCCTGAGATCGAAGCGCCGCTGCGGCTCGATCGCTGGCTCGGCGATCTCGGCTCCGATCCGGCGCTGCGCCTGGCGCTGCTGCCCGAGGGCGATGCCGGTCTGCGCCAATTTCCGCAGGCGGACAACGGCGTTCTGCTCTGCGTCGGTCCCGAGGGCGGCTTTTCCGACAACGACGTTGCCCAACTGCGGCACGCGCAGTTCCACGGCTTGCGCCTCGGGCCGCGCATCCTGCGCACGGAGACGGCCGGCATCGCGGCAATCGCGGCGTTGCAGGCGATGCTGGGCGATTTCTGAGCGAACGCGTCATTTCGGCGAAAACCCGCGCACGCTACAATGCGGCATGCGCAATCCTCCGATCATCCATGCCCGCCGCGCAGTCGACGGCAGCCGCTTTCTTAAAGTCGAACAGCTCGACCTCGAATTCTCCAACGGGGTGCGTCGTACGTACGAAAAACTCAAGAGCTCTGGGCTGGGCGCGGTCATCGTCGTGCCGATGCAGAGCGACGACACGGTGCTGCTCGTGCGCGAATACGGCGCCGGCATCGAACGTTACGAACTCGGCCTGACCAAGGGCCGCCTCGATCAAGACGAAACGGTGGAGCAGGGTGCGAACCGCGAGTTGAAGGAAGAGATCGGCTACGGCGCGCGTGAGATGCATATCCTTGGCACGCTGTCGCTGTCGCCCTCGTACATGAGCGCGATGACCCACGTCGTGCTCGCGCGCGACCTGTATCCCGAGCGCCTGCCCGGCGACGAACCGGAGGAACTCGAAGTCGTGCCGTGGAAGCTCTCCGAACTGCATACGCTGCTCACCCATCCGGAAGTCAGCGAGGGCCGTTCGATCGCCGCGCTGTTCATGGCGCGCGAATATCTCGCCGGCCGTTATCAACCGCGGGTGTGACGATGAATCATGCTGAATTGGCGCGCGAGTGCGCCGCCATCGCGCGCACGGCAGGCCGCGCGATCATGCAAATTTACGCGGGCGAGTTCGCGGTGGAGCACAAGGACGACAAGTCGCCGCTCACCGCCGCCGATCTAGCTGCGCATCATGCGATCGTCGACGGCCTGAGTGCGCTGACGCCGCGGTTGCCGGTGCTGTCCGAAGAATCGGTCGAGCAGGTGGCGTGGAACGAACGCCGCGAATGGACGCGCTACTGGCTGGTCGACCCGCTCGACGGCACGCGCGAGTTCGTCAAGCGCAACGGCGAATTCACCGTCAACATCGCGCTGATCGAGAACGGCGAGCCGACGCTCGGCGTGGTCTTCGCGCCCGCGCTCGATGAAATGTATACCGCTTGGATTGGCGGAAATGCTTGGGCGGGCACGCCGCAGGGCGGAGAAGTCGCACTCTCCACGCGCGCGCGCGCGATGCCGCTCGTCGTTGCCGGCAGTCGCTCGCACGCCGATCCGCGCATGCTGTCGGCGCTCGAAATCGTCGGCGCACACGAGTTGATCGCGCTCGGCTCCTCGCTCAAATTTTGCCGCACCGCGCAGGGGCAAGCCGACCTGTACGTGCGCTACGGCCCAACCAGCGAATGGGACACGGCCGCCGGGCAATGCGTGCTTGAGCAGGCCGGTGGCGGCGTGACACGGCTCGATGGCTCGCGGCTTTCGTACAACACGAAAGAGTCGCTGCTCAATCCGGATTTCCTCGCTTTCGGCGACACGTCCGTGGATTGGGCAGGATTGTTGCGCGATGGAAATCGCCGATGAGCAAGATCGATGATCTGCTGCGCATCATGGCCGCGCTGCGCGATCCCGCGCGCGGCTGCCCGTGGGACGTGAAGCAGAACTTCGACACGATTGCGCCGTACACGATCGAAGAAGCCTACGAAGTCGCCGACGCGATCGATCGCAAGGACTATGCCGACCTGCGCGACGAGCTCGGCGATCTGTTGCTGCAAGTCGTATTTCACGCACGCATGGCGGAAGAGGCGGGACATTTCGCCTTCGCCGACGTGGTCGATGCAATCTGCGAAAAGATGGTGCGCCGCCACCCGCACGTGTTCCCCGATGCCGACGGCAAGCTGATGAGCGTCGACGACGCCGATGCGCAAACGGCCGCTTGGGAAGACCTGAAACGCCGCGAGCGCGCCGACAAGGGCGGCGACGACACCAGCCTGCTTGCCGGCATTTCACGCGGGTTGCCTGAGTGGCAGCGCGCATACAAATTACAGAAGCGCGCGTCGACGATTGGTTTCGATTGGGCCGATCCGGGCCCGGTGCTCGACAAGATGCAGGAAGAGATCGGCGAGGTGCGCAGCGAATTGGCCGCAGCGGCGACGATCGACGCGAACGATGTGGCCGCCAAGACAGCCAATCACGCACGCCTAGCCGACGAAATCGGTGATGTGCTGTTCGTCGCGGTCAATCTCGCGCGGTTGGCGAAGGTCGACTACTCGCAAGCGCTGCGCGCCGCGAATGCGAAATTCGAGCGGCGCTTTCGTCGCATGGAAACGTTGGCGCAAGCGGATGGCACGCGCTTGGATGGGAAGTCGCTTGCTGAGCAAGATGCGTACTGGGAGCGGGCCAAGGCCGACGATAAGGCCGGGTTGCTCTAATCCAGTTCTTGCTGTTTTGTTTTTAAGAGCCAGAGCTTCCACTCGCCTTGCGGCGAGCGGCCTACTTTCTTTGCTCGTGCAAAGAAAGTAGGCAAAGAAACACGCCCCAGCGCATTGCGCCCTTTGGGCATCCTGCCCAAAGGGTCCGCGTCAGCGGTCGGGTTCCGCTGATTGCACATCCTGTGCAACAGCGGAATCGGCGCGATCCCTCGCGCCGACCCTTCGGGCCTTATCGACCGCTGGCGCCGCAATGCCATGGGGCCCCGGGAAGAGCAAAGCGCGCGTCCTGCGCGCAGAAGCCAGAGCTCTTAGCCGTTGCTCTTGATGTCCGGGCCCCGTCAGCCGCGGCGAGGGCAGGCCGGAAACGCCCGCAGGGTCGCGCGCAGGGATGCGCGCGAGTTCGCGAATGGGCAGGATGCCCATCGAGCGAACCCCGGCCTGACCTCGCGCACTGCCGTAGGCAGCGCGGCTCCCGGGGGGTGTTTCTTTGGTTACTTTCTTTGCACAAGCAAAGAAAGTGACCCGCTCGTCCGTAGGACGAGTGGAAGCCCTTGTTTTTAAAAAACAAACAACAAGAACTGGATTCCCGCCTACGCGGGAATGACGACCCCCATTTAAACCTTTTCCCCCCTGACCGTATCAAACTCGAAGCAACCTTACCGGAGACCCCCATGCGCCTGATCCTCGTTCCGCTGCTGCTTGCTTCCCCACTCGCCTTGGCCAACGAATGCCAATTCAGTGCCGAGCGCAATCTGGATATCGATCTGGCGGGCCTGCAAGCCCTGCGTGTCGAGCTTGGGTCGAGCGATCTGAATGTGCAGGGCGATCCAGCCGCGACCAGAATCGAGGTGCGCGGCAAGGCCTGCGCGTCCGAACAGGCGTGGCTCGATGAATTGCAGGTCGAGCAGAGTCGCCAGGGCAACAAGGTTCTGGTGAAAACGGCGCCGCGGCCGTCGCATACCGGCATTTTCGGTAAGCATTACGCCTACATCGATTTCGCCGTGCGCGTGCCGGCGAGTCTGGCTATCGAGGTCGAATCGGGTTCGGGCGATACGCACGCATCGAATATCGCCTCTCTGGCTTATCACTCGGGGTCGGGCGATCTCAACCTCGACCAAGTAGCAGGTGCAGTGACGGTGACGGT
>Ga0209233_1000639_pt1 | contig 17464 bp, 18 predicted proteins | sample AraplaCL_Cvi_mCL_FD_184269 | JGI IMG/M metagenome (GOLD analysis project Ga0209233, IMG submission 184269) | Arabidopsis root microbial communities from the University of North Carolina, USA - plate scrape CL_Cvi_mCL (SPAdes) (version 2) | ecosystem: Host-associated > Plants > Roots > Endosphere...
ACATGCGCCTTCTCGTGATCGATAACTACGACAGCTTTACCTACAACCTCGTCCACTATGTGGGCGAGCTCGGCGCCGAGCCGATCGTCTTCCGTAACGACAAGATTACGCTTGATGAAATCGGAGCGCTCGCGCCCGATGGCATCCTCCTGTCGCCCGGACCGAAGACGCCGAGCGAAGCCGGCATTTGCCTGGCCGTGATCGACCGGTTCTCGGCGACGACACCGATCCTGGGCGTCTGCCTCGGTCACCAGGCGATCGGCCAGGCGATGGGCGGCGACGTGATCCGTGCGCCGCACTTGATGCACGGCAAGACCAGCCGGATCGAGCACAGCGGCAGGGGCATCTTCAGGGGGCTCAATTCCGGCTTCGAGGCGACGCGCTATCACTCCTTGATCATCAAGCGGGAGACCCTGCCGGCGGCTCTTGAAGTGACCGCCTGGACCGATGACGGGCTGATCATGGGCGTGCAGCACAGGGAGCGGCCGCTCCATGGCGTGCAGTTCCATCCCGAAAGCATCGCGTCAGAAAACGGCAAGGCGATCCTGCAAAACTTCCTCAACCTGTCGACCGACTTCAACCTGAGGAAGGCCGCGTGATGGACATCAAGACCGCCCTCCACAAGATCGGCAGCCGCACCGACCTGACCGGCGAGGAAATGCGGGCCGTGATGAACATCATCATGAGCGGCGAAGCGACACCAAGCCAGATCGGCGCCTTCCTGATGGGCATGCGCGTCAAGGGCGAAACGGTGGGCGAAATCGCTGCCGCCGTGTCGATCCTGCGCGAAAAGATGGTCAAGGTCGACATCCCCGACGGCGCCATCGACATCGTCGGCACCGGTGGCGACAGCGCCGGGACGCTGAACATTTCCACCGCGGCCTCGATTGTCGTCGCCTCGCTCGGCGTGCCTGTCGCCAAGCACGGCAACCGCGCGCTGTCGTCCAAGTCCGGCGCCGCCGAATGCCTGCAGGCGCTGGGGGTAAGGCTAGACCTCAGCCCGGAGCAGATTTCGCGCTGCGTGCGCGAGGCGGGGATCGGCTTCATGTTCGCGCCCGCCCACCATCCGGCGATGAAGCACGTGGGGCCGGCGCGGCAGGAGATCGGCACCCGCACCCTGTTCAACCTGCTCGGGCCGCAGTCCAACCCGGCAGGCGTGCGCAAATACATGCTCGGCGTCTACGACCGGAAATGGGCCGAGCCGGTGGCTGCGGCCCTGCTCGCCAATCGCGCGACGGACGCCTGGGTGGTCAATGGCAGCGACGGGCTCGACGAGGTCACGACCACCGGGCCGACCTTCGTCGCCTCGATCAAGGCCGGCAATCTCACGAGCTTCGAGGTGACGCCCGAGCAGGCAGGCCTGCCGCGCGCCCGGCCCGAGGACCTCAAGGGCGGCGATCCGCAGCACAACGCGGCGGCGCTCACCGCCCTGCTCGATGGGGCAAAGACGCCCTATCGGGACATCGTCCTGATGAACGCCGCGGCCGCGCTGATCGTCGCCGGCCGGGTGGAGACGCTGCCGGAGGGTGTGGCCCTCGCCGCCGGTGCGATCGACAGCGGCAAGGCGCGCGACACACTGCGCAAGCTGGTCGAAATCAGTAACGCCTAGCTTACCAGTCCTATGGAGCGCGAATGGAAGGCTGGACGGACTTCTTCGTGGCAGAGGTCGGCGCCGCTGCGGCGCTCGCCGGGCTGCTGGTGGTGGCGATCTCGATCAACATCACCCGCATCCTCGCCTACCCCACCCTGCCCGGCCGCGCCTACAACACGCTGGTGATCATCGCCGGCACGCTGGTGATTGCGAGCCTCGCCCTTCTTCCCGCCCAACCGCTGCTCTATTTCGCGCTCGAAGTGCTCGCCATCGACCTGCTCCTCGCCGCCTCCGGCATCGCCGCACTGCGTGCAGTCATCCGGCACCGCAAGTCCGACGATCCGCGGTCATGGATTGCAGTTGCCTCGGCGGGTCTCCTCGCATCCGTCATCCCGCATCTCGTCGGCGGCCTGCTTTTGGTTGCGGGCAACACCGCCGGGCTATATTGGATCGCCATCGGCATCATCCTCGGCTTTGTCGTGGTGCTGCAGAACGGCTGGGTCCTCCTCATCGAAATCCTCCGCTAGAGGCACAAGGCATGAGCGACATCCTCAAACGCATCGAGACCTACAAGCGCGAGGAGATCGCTGCCGCCAAGGCGCTGCACCCGTGGGACGAGGTAGCGGCGATGGCGCATGATGCGCCGCCCGTCCGCCGCTTCCTCAGCGCACTCAAGGCCAAGCGGGCACAGGGACAGTTCGCACTCATCGCCGAGGTGAAAAAGGCCAGCCCGTCGAAGGGCCTGATCCGCCCCGACTTCAACCCTGCCGAGATCGCCCGCGACTACGAAGTGGGCGGGGCCGCGTGCCTGTCGGTGCTGACTGACAATCCCTCGTTCCAGGGGTCGGGCAACTACCTGATCGAGGCGCGCGCCGCCACCGGACTTCCGGTGCTGCGCAAGGACTTCCTGTTCGAGACTTATCAGGTGGTCGAGGCCCGGGCGCTCGGTGCCGACTGCATCCTGATCATCCTCGCCGCCGTGGGCGACGACACCGCACGCTACCTGCTCGATGCCGCCGCGGAGTGGCGGATGGATGCGCTGGTGGAAGTCCACGACCAGGCCGAACTCGATCGGGCGCTGGGGCTCGAGGCCGAACTGATCGGCATCAACAACCGCAACCTGCGCACCTTCGAGACCACCCTCGACACTACGGTGACGCTGGCGGGCGGCGTGCCGTCCGGCGTCCATTTGGTCTCCGAGAGCGGCATCGGCAACCACCAGGACCTGCAGACGCTGTCGGCGGCCGGGGTCGGTACCTTCCTCGTCGGCGAAAGCCTGATGCGCCAGGATGACGTGATCGCCGCCACGCGTTCGCTGCTGCTGGGCCAGAAGGAAACGGCATGACGGCGACTTCCCCGCTCACCCACCTCAACGAGCGGGGGGAGGCGCATATCGTCGACATCGGCAACAAGCCGGTTACGCATCGCCGGGCGCTGGCCCGGGCCCGGCTCGAGGCGCAACCGGAAACGATCGCCGCGATCCTTGGCGGTACTCTCAAGAAGGGCGATGCGCTGGCCGTGGCACGCATCGCCGGCATCATGGCGGCGAAGAAGACGTCGGAGCTGATACCGCTCTGCCACGCCATCGCCCTGACCAAGGTCGAGGTCGAGATTACGCCGGCGGCCGACGGCCTCGCACTTTTGATCAGCGCGACCGCCGAAACCAATGATCGCACGGGCGTCGAAATGGAAGCGCTCACCGCCGCGTCAGTCGCTGGGCTCACCCTGTACGACATGGCCAAGGCGATGGATCGCGGCATGCGCCTGACGGGCATCGAGCTGGTCGAAAAGACCGGCGGCAAATCGGGCACCTACCGCCGCGACGAGACCGGGCCGGGTGTCGGGCCATGATGCCGCTCGATGAAGCGCTGCGGCGCATCTTCGCCAATATCGGGGCGCCGCGCGCCGAAATGGTGGCATTGGCAGATGCTGCCGGACGTGTGCTTGCGGCCCCGCTTGCGGCGGGGCACAGCCAGCCGCCGTTCGACGCCAGCGCAATGGATGGCTACGCCGTACGTGCCGCCGACGTGGCGCCCGGCCGCACCCTGCGGCTGATCGGCACCTCGCAGGCCGGGCAGCGCTTTTCCGGCATGATGAGTCCCGGGCAGTGCGTGCGCATCTTCACCGGGGCGCCGCTCCCGATCGGTTCCGATACCGTTATCATGCAGGAGGAGGCGACCGCGCGCGGCGCCGAGATCGCCTTCGAAGCCGTCCCGCCCGTCGGGCAGAACGTCCGACGGCGCGGCAGTGTCTTTGCCGATGGCGAAGCGCTGCTGCCCGCCGGCACCCTGCTGACGCCGGCGCGTCTGACGCTCGCCGCATCGGCCAATCGCGCCAGGGTGACGGTGGCCCGTCGGCCGCGCATCGCCTTGCTCGCGACCGGGGACGAGTTGGTTCAGCCCGGCGCGCCGCTGGGGCCGGACCAGATCGTGTCCTCGAACGGCTTCGGCCTCCGGGCGATTCTGGCGCCGCTCGCCGAGGAGGTGCTCGACCTCGGCATCGTGGGCGACGATCTCGAGCTGCTGGTGGCCAAGCTCAGGCACGTCCTCGGCACCGGCATCGACGTGCTGCTCACCACGGGCGGCGCCAGCGTCGGCGAGCGCGACTTCATGCAGGATGCGCTCAGGTCGCTCGGTGTGGAGCTCGACTTCTGGAAGATCGCCATGCGTCCCGGCAAGCCGCTGATGTTCGGCAAACACGGCAACACGCTAATCTTCGGTCTGCCAGGCAACCCTGTGTCGGCACTGGTGACGGGGATGGTGGTCGTGGCGCCCGCGCTGCGGCAATGGGCGGGCCAGCTCGAGCCGCTCGGGCCACGGTTGCGCCTGCCGCTCGCCGCGGCGCTGCCGGCCAACGGCAACCGCCGGCACTTCCTGCGTGCCCGGCTCGAGCCGGCGCCGGGCGGCAGCAGTGTGCTGCCGTTTCCCGACACCGACAGCGGCCAGGTTGCCGTGCTCGCCGCCGCCGACGGGCTGGTAATCCAGCTCGAGGACGACCCCGGCATGCCCGCCGGCGCCGCCATCGATTTCATCCCGCTCTGACGGCAGCGCCGATCGGGCGGTCCTAAAGGTCTGTTGCCGCCGACAGGATCGGGCCGCCGCTAGGCACCTGCACCAGAATGGCGGTGCGCAAGTTCGCCGCGGCAGCCGGCAGTTGGTAGGAAACCGCCGCGCCGGTCCAGCTGCCGAGCCGCTGCAGGGCATGCACCACATGGGTATGCGGCAGCGTCCGGCCGGTGTTTTCACCTCTGCCGACGGGCACCTCCACCACGCTGGGATCGAAGCGCACCAGCCAGACGTCGGCGGCTGCGGCCGGCGCTCCGGCGCCGATCGTTACCGCGCCGGGTCGAAGTGCGACCTCCGGCCCGTTGCCCGGCCGGCTGGCGGCGATCGCCGCGTCGATCTCGGACAGCTGGTTGCCGACGACGCTGGTTGCGCCGTTGATCACCATTTGCGGCGTAAACGGTCCCGGTTGTCCCAGCGGGGCCTCATAGGCGGCCTGCCGGTCCGTATACTCGGGCCGGTCGAAAATATCCTTCCACCCGAGATAGTCCCAATAGGTCACGGCGAAGCTCAGGGCCAGCACGCCCGGGCGGTCCTTGAGCTTGATCAGGTTGGCGTTTGCCGGAGGGCACGACGAGCAGCCCTGGCTGGTAAATAGCTCGACAACAGTCGGTGATTTATTCGCCGCCATGGCCGGAACCGCAAATAATACCGCGATAGCTGCCGCTGCCGGCAACCCGAATATCTTCGTCTTCATGATGCATGCCCCGATTTTCATGCGGGATCAATTGCGATCGCCGCGTCAGCAAGATGCACCTAGAGGCTCGATATTTGTAGGGTTCTCTCAGCGCCGTGATCGAGTATTGATAAAGGGATGGCGGCGAGGGCTGCAGGCGCCGCCTCAGGCCTTTCACGGGTCTGCTGCAGGGGATGAGCTAGCCGAATGCCGCCCATCCCGGGCGACGGCTGGCGGTTCAGTGGATCTGGGCCGGCGTCACGCACTGCAGCTGGTACTTGATGCAGGGCCCGAAGAGCTGCCCCGGCTGACCGGGAGCCCAGGCGACGCAGACGTTCTCGAGCACCGCCGGCGCAAAGCACAAATTGTGCCGGATCGTACCGCCCATATAGGTCAGCGAAGCGGTGTGGCCGCCGGCGACGGCGGGCGCGCCCGAGAACGAAGCGAGAGCAGCGATGAGAGTACCGATGAGGGTCAGGTGGCGCATTCTGGTTCTCCGCAATGGCGGCCTCGGCGAGGTCGCTGTTGATGTTGGAGACCACACTATTCCGCGCTGCCGGAACGACGGCTGAACCCCGTTGCCGACCGCCGTTCAGTTATCGGGTGCCCAGCGCTCGCCTTTCGGCCAGCCTTCTCCCCAGAGCTTGACGCCACCAGTGAGGCCCGCTTCGTTGGAGCCGCGGACCACTTTCGGCGGCAGGGACTTGACCTTTTCGGCATTGCCGCCACCCAGATGCAGCAGGTCGAAATTGGTCAGCACCGCGAGAATGCCGATGACCCGCTCGACGCGGCGGTTCCAGTGGTCTCGGCCCTTTTCCTCTAGTGCGGCGTTGCCGATGTACTGGTCGTAGGTCTTGTCGTCGCGCACCGGATGCTGCGCCAGTTCGAGGTGCGGCATCAATTCCCCGTCTCGAAACAGGGCCGTGCCGGCGCCGGTGCCGAGCGTCAGCACCAGTTCCAGCCCCTTGCCCTCGATGACGCCGAAACCCTGCACCTCAGCATCGTTCAGCACCCTGGCCGGGCGATCGAAGTTTTCGTAGAGCGCATTGGCGAGGTCGAAGCCGTGCCAGTCGTCGGTGCCGAGATTGGGCGCCGTCAAGATGCGCCCGTGCTTGACCACGCCGGGGAAACCGGCCGAGATCCGGTCGAAGGGCGGCAACTCCGCGACCATCGACCTAAGCCCGTCGAGTACCAGCGCGGTCGGCGCCGGATGCGGCGTCGGCACCTTCTTGCGAGCCACCACAGGCTGGCCATGCCGGTCGATCACGTCGGCCTTGAGACCGGTGCCGCCGATATCGATCGCCAGGGTGAACGGCCCTTCCACTTCGCTCATATAATTCTCCATCGCTGCTCCGCCGCGCTATCGGTAGCGCCTCGCCCGCTGAAGCGCGAGGCGGCAAGGCGCCTCGCCATCCGGGCCGTTGACACGATATTTACCCAAGTGTTGCAGAACAGAACTGGAACAACTATAGATCGTTCAGTCTTTGTTCCGATTCCGCATCGGGGGCCCTGCACCATGCTAACGCGCAAGCAGCACGAACTGCTCATGTTCATCCACGATCGCATGAAGGAGAGCGGTATCCCACCGTCCTTCGATGAAATGAAGGACGCACTGGACCTGAAATCCAAGTCCGGGATCCACCGGCTGATCACAGCGCTCGAAGAGCGCGGCTTCATACGTCGGCTGCCCAACCGGGCGCGGGCCCTGGAGGTGATCAAGCTGCCGGACTCCATGAACCCCTCGCTCGGTGGCCGCCGCGCCAAGTTCGAGCCCAGCGTCATCGAGGGCACTCTCGGGCGCGTCGCTGCGCCCCCGGCCCGCCCCGGCCCCGCTCCTGCGATGCCGGGCACCGAAGCCGGCCGGCCGGTCGCCATCCCGGTTATGGGCCGGATCGCCGCCGGCACGCCGATCGAGGCCATCCAGTCGCACTCCCACACCATCAACGTGCCGCCCGAGATGCTGGGCACCGGCGAACACTACGCGCTCGAAGTGCGTGGTGACTCGATGATCGAGGCCGGCATCTTCGACGGCGACACGGTGGTGATCCGGAAGCAGGACTCGGCCGCTACCGGCGAGATCATCGTCGCGCTGGTCGACGACGAGGAGGCGACCCTGAAGCGCCTGCGCAAGCGCGGCAACTCGGTTGCCCTCGAAGCCGCCAACCCGGCCTACGAAACGCGCATCTTCGGGCCCGACCGCGTGAAGGTGCAGGGTCGGCTGGTGGGGCTGCTGCGGAAATATTGAGCTTGGGGATCGCCAAGGCGTGCCCGGTCGTGACGCGGCATGCCCCCGGCGCGCCCGGCCCCGAGATCCTGGTGTTCCGTCATCCGCTGGCCGGCATACAACTCGTCAAAGGCACGATCGAGCCGGAAGAACTGCCAGAGGCGGCGGCAATCCGGGAGTTGCGAGAAGAGTCGGGACTGGCCGGAGAGATCGCCGCAAACCTCGGTGTCTCGAAAGCGATAGTGCACGGCCAAACCTGGCACTTCTTCCATTGCCAGGTTTCGCTGCCGCCCGAGCGCTGGGACTTCCACACCGAGGATGACGGGGGCCAGGTGTTCAGCTTCTTTTGGTGGCCGGTCGGGGAACGGCTGACGACGGAATGGCACCAGGTGTTCGTTCGCGCCTTCGACTTTGCCGTGGCGGCGTTCCAGCGGCGCAGCCAAGCGCCGGCTCAGGGCCGCGGGTCGATGGGTGGGTGAGCCCTGGGCAAGGCGGCGCGGCCGAGCGGCAGCCGAAAGGCGTTGTCGATTTGTTGCCCCATCGATCGTCGTCCTCAGTGGAGCCCTAACGCCCGGAGGAATGCCCGATGCAGTTTCATTGCCTGATCTACTTCGATCCCAAAGTTGTTTTCGCCGATACACCGGAGGCGCGTGCGCTGCTGGCGGAGGTTGGCCCAAATACGGAAAAGTTGCAGGCGAGCGGTCATCTCGTGATGCAGCAGCCGCTCAATCTGCCTAGCGAAGCGGTCACCGTCTCGGTACGGAACGGCCGAAAGTCGATCACGGATGGCCCGTTTGCCGAGACCAAGGAAATGCTGGGCGGCATTGTGCTGATCGAAGCGAAGGACCTCGCCGAGGCGACAGAAATCGCGGCCACCCTGCCGCACGCCACGCTTGGCTATGTCGAAGTCCGGCCCGCGATCGACTTCAGCAAGCCGCGACCCTCGCTTTGAGCCCGGCTCCTGCTTGGTGACCTAGGATGATCGAGTGAGTTGCGGCCGGGTCTGGACCCGACCGCAGCTTGTTTGCGTCGGCGCGTCAGTGGTTGTCGCGCGGCAGGCCGGCGGTCTGGGCGAGGCGCTGGTAGTTGACGGCGTTCTTGAGCACCGCGCCGTCGCCGAGTTGGTCGACGATGTTGCGCTGGATTTCCTGCCAGGGCGTCTGGTGGGCCGGATACTTGTAGCCGCCCTCGGCATGCAACTTGGCGCGGCGAGCCTCGATCTCCTCGTCGGAGATCAGGATGTCGGCCGAACCGAGATTGAGGTCGATGCGCACCCGGTCGCCGGTCTTGAGGATGGCAAGATTGCCGCCCGCCGCCGCTTCCGGCGAAGCGTTGAGGATCGAGGGCGAGCCGGAGGTCCCCGACTGGCGCCCGTCGCCGATGCAGGGCAGCGAGGTGATGCCGCGCTTCAGGAGGTAGTCGGGGGAGCGCATGTTCACCACCTCGGCCGCGCCCGGATAGCCGATCGGGCCGGCGCCACGCATGAAGAGGATGGTGTGCTCGTCGATGTCGAGCGAGGGATCGTCGATCCGGTGGTGGTAGTCCTCCGGCCCGTCGAACACCACGGCCTTGCCTTCAAAGGCATTGGGGCTCTTGGGGTCGGACAGGTAGCGATCGCGGAACTCCTTGGAGATCACGCTGGTCTTCATGACGGCGCTGTTGAACAGGTTGCCGCGCAGCACGAGGAAGCCGGCATCGACCTTGAGCGGATTGTCGAAATGCCGGATCACCTTGTCGTCCTGGATGGTGGTGTTGCGGCAGTTTTCGCCCATGGTCTTGCCGTTGACGGTGGGCGCATTCTCGCGGATCAGCCCCTTTGTCATCAGCTCGTTGACCACCGCCGGCACGCCGCCTGCGTGGTAATAATCCTCGCCGAGGTATTCGCCGGCCGGCTGCAGGTTCACCAGCAGCGGCACTTTGTGGCCGTACTTCTGGAAATCGTCGACAGTCAGTTCGACGCCGATATGGCGCGCGATTGCGACAATGTGGATCGGCGCATTGGTCGAGCCGCCGATCGCCGAGTTGACGACGATAGAGTTGATGAAATTGTCCTTGGTCAGGATGTCCGACGGCTTCAGGTCTTCCTTGACCATGTCGACGATCCTGAGCCCGGTCCGGTAGGAGATTTCCTGCCGGTCACGATAGGGCGCGGGGATGGCCGCCGAGCCCGGCAGCTGCATGCCAAGGGCCTCGGCGAGCGAGTTCATCGTCGTCGCGGTGCCCATCGTGTTGCAATAGCCAGTCGAGGGCGCCGACGACGCCACCAGGTCGATGAACTGCGGGTAGTCGATCTCGCCCTTGGCCATCATTTCGCGGGCCTTCCAGACGATGGTGCCGGAACCCGTGCGCTCACCCTTGTGCCAGCCATTGAGCATGGGGCCCACCGACAGCGCGATCGCCGGGATGTTGACCGTCGCAGCCCCCATCAGCATGGCGGGCGTCGTCTTGTCGCAGCCGATGGTGAGCACGACGCCGTCGATCGGGTAGCCGTAGAGCACTTCGACGAGGCTCAGATAGGCGAGGTTACGGTCGAGGCCGGCCGTCGGACGCTTGCCGGTTTCCTGGATCGGATGCACCGGGAATTCGAGCGGGATGCCGCCAGCATCGCGGATGCCCTCGCGGACTCGCTTGGCGAGTTCGATGTGGTGGCGGTTGCAGGGGGAAAGGTCCGAGCCGGTCTGGGCGATGCCGATGATCGGCTTGCCGGACTGCAGCTCCTCGCGCGAAATACCGAAATTGAGGTAGCGCTCCAGATACAGCGCCGTCATATCCGGATTGTCCGGATTGTCGAACCAGGCGCGCGAGCGAAGCTTCCGGCCGGCGCCGTTCGCGCCGCCCTGCGAGGTACCATTCTGTGACGTCATTTTTCTCTTCCCACTGCCGCCGGCGAACGGCGGCCAACAGACTTGTGCCCCCATATAAAGCACCGCCCGTCGCGATGGGAAATGCTTTTCCGCACACTGGCGCCACCTTGCCGCGTGCGACCGGCGGTGCGGCGCAGCTCTGCGGGCAACGGCGTCCGCAAGGCTCTGGCGGCACGCGCCGCACTCGGCTATGAGCGGCGAGAACGCCGCCAGCGCGCGGCGACAAAGCAGATTTCCGGGAGGAACCGTGTCTGCAACAACCGAGTGGATTGCCGTCGACTGGGGCACCTCCAACCTGCGGGCCTGGGGCATCGCCGCCGATGGCAGCATCAGCTTTTCGCGCAGCTCGCACCGGGGCATGGGCAAACTTGCCCCGCCCGAATTTCCTGGCGTGCTGACGAGCCTGCTGGCCGACGCGACCGACAGCTGGGGGGCCCGGCTGGATGTGTTGGTCTGCGGCATGGCCGGGGCCCGGCAGGGCTGGATGGAGGCGCCTTACCTCGACGCGCCCACCGACCTGAGCTGTCTCGGCAGCGCTGCCGTCCGTCCTGCGATGGCCGACTCGCGGCTCGCGCCGCGCATCCTGCCTGGTGTCTGCCAGCGGCTCGCCGGCGCCGAGGACGTGATGCGCGGCGAGGAAACCCAGGTGCTCGGCCTCAGCGCCCTGCTGCCCGGTTTTTCGGGCGTCGCGATCCTGCCGGGGACTCACTCGAAGTGGATCGAGGTGGCCGGGTCCCGAATCGAGCGCTTTTCCACGGTGATGACGGGCGAGCTGTTCGAGGTGCTGAGCACTCACTCGGTGCTGCGCCTGTCGCTCGGCGGCGACACAGCTGGCCCCGAGCGGGATGCCGGGTTCGATGCCGGCCTCGATGCCGGTCTCGCCCATCCAGAGAAGCTCGGGGGCATGCTGTTCAAGGTGCGGGCGGGCGCGCTGCTCTCGGGCCGGTCGCCGGCCTGGGGCTCGGGGTTCCTGTCGGGGCTGCTGATCGGGGCAGAAATCGGTGGCCAGCGCGACTGGCACACCGGCGGCGAGGTGCCGCTGATCGGCTCGGCGACGCTTTGCGGGCTCTACGCACGCGGCCTGGCGCTGCTAGGCGTCGCCTCCCGTGTCATCGATGCGACGGACGCCACGCTTGCCGGGCTCAAGGCGGCCCGCGCCGCCTAGCAATTCCCTACCGCAGGCGCCGCAGACAGGCTAAGTGGTGCGCCCGACTGGCAGGCAAGGAGAAATGTCCATGGCCGATCCGCGGCAGATCATCGCAATCCTGAGAGGCATCACGACGCGGGAGGCGATCTCCGTGGCCGAAGTGCTGGCCGATGCGGGCATCACTCTGATCGAGGTGCCCCTCAATTCGCCCGATGCGCTGACCTCGATCGCGCTCGCCGGCAACGCGCTTGCCGGCAAGGCGACGATCGGCGCCGGCACGGTGCTGAGCCGCAAGCAGGTGGATGCGGTGGCCGAGGCGGGCGGCAAGTTCATCGTGTCGCCCGACACCAACAAGCAGGTGATCGAGCGAACGGTCGAGCACGGCATGGCCTCCTACCCCGGCGTCTTCACCCCTACCGAGGCGTTCCGCGCCATTCGCGCCGGCGCCACCGGGCTCAAATTCTTCCCGGCCGAAGTGCTCGGCTCGAAGGGAATCAAGGCCATCAAGGCCGTGCTGCCGCCCGACATGCCGCTCTATGCGGTGGGGGGCGCCAATCCCGACAATTTCGCCGAGTTCTTCGCGGCCGGCTGCATCGGCTTCGGTCTCGGCACCTACCTCTACAAGCCGGGCATGTCGCTGGAGGACACGGCAGCCCGCGCCAAAACGGCCGTCGAGGCCTATGACAGGGAGAAGACTTGATGACCGAAACGGCCGCGCTCTTCATCGACAGCAAATGCCGGCTCGGCGAGGGGCCGTTCTGGCATCAGCAGCGCCAGCAGCTGTTCTGGTTCGACATCCTCGAAAGGACCCTGTTCGCCGCAGACGCGGCCGGCACCATCGTCGGCAAATGGACGTTCGAGAAGTTTGCCTCGGCCGCCGGTGTGATCGACAAGGACACGCTCGTCGTGGCGCAGGCGGGGGCGTTCCTGAAGCTCGACCTCAACAGTGGCAGCAAGAGCCTGCTCGCGCCGCTCGAAGCGGACATTCCCAGCAATCGCAGCAATGACGGCCGCGTCAATCCGGCAGGCGGCTTCTGGGTCGGCACGCTCGAGATCGACGAAGTCGAGTATTCGGGGTCGCTCTACCAGTTCCGCGACGGCAAGGTGAAGAAGCTCCTCACCGACATTCGCATCCCGAATTCCACCTGCTTTTCGCCCGATGGCACGATCGCCTATTTCACCGACACGCCCAACAAGATCATCATGCAGTGCCGAATCGACCCCAGGACGGGCGAGCCGGTGGGCTACTGGAAGGTCTTTGCCGACACCTCCAGCCATCCGGGCGCACCGGACGGGTCAGTGGTCGATGCCGAAGGTTATCTCTGGAACGCCCGCTGGGGCGGCAACCGGGTCATCCGCTACACGCCCGACGGCCGCATCGACCGCGAAGTGATGCTGCCGGTGAGCCAAGTCACCTGCCCCGCTTTCGGTGGCCCAGATCTCAAGACGCTCTACATCACCTCGGCCAGCAAGACGCTTTCGGCCGAAGCGCTCGCCAAGGAGCCGCACGCGGGGAGCGTGTTTTCGATCGAACTCGACATCGCGGGTATGCCGGAGACGGCGGTGGCGGTGTAGCAGGCCGCTCCCAGCAGGAGCGTGTGGCCCCATGGTTCGACGAGCTCACCACAAGGGTGGGTTTGTGGAGCTGCTTCCTTCGTAGCCCTCATGGTGAGCTCGTCGAACCACGAGGGCCACCACCTTACTTCCACAAGGACCTCCCATGACCACCCCCACACTCGGCGTCTGCTACTACCCCGAGCAATGGCCCGAGGCGATGTGGGAGGAGGATGCCCGCCGCATGGCGGAGGTCGGGATCACCTATGTGCGGATTGGCGAATTCGCCTGGTCGCGGCTCGAATCCCGACCGGGCGACTTGCAGTTCGACTGGCTCATCCGCTCGATGGATATGCTTGGCCGCCACGGCCTCAAGGTCATCCTCGGCACCCCCACGGCAACCCCGCCTCGCTGGCTGGTCGACAAGATGCCCGACATGGTGGCGATCGATGACAACGGGCAACCGCGCCGTTTCGGCTCGCGCCGGCACTATTGTTTCTCCCATCTCGGCTACCGGGAAGAAAGCGCCCGTATCACCCGCCTGCTCGCCGAGCGGGTGGGGCAGCATCGGGCGCTGGCCGGGTGGCAGACCGACAACGAATACGGCTGCCACGCCACGACCTATTCCTACTCGGAAGCGGCGCGACAGGGCTTTCGCACCTGGCTGAAACAAAAGTACGGGACCATAGCGGCGCTGAACGAGGCCTGGGGTAATGTCTTCTGGTCGATGGAATACAACGATTTCGCCCAGATCGACCTGCCCAACCTCACCGTCACGGAACCCAATCCGCCGGCCTCGATGGATTTTCGGCGCTATTCGTCCGATCAGGTCGCGGCCTTCAACAAGGTGCAGTTCGACATCCTCAAGGCTGCCCGGCCCGACCTGCCCGTGGCGCACAATTTCATGGGCCGGTTCACCGAGTTCGATCACTACGACGTCGCCCGGGACCTCGACATCGCCGCCTGGGACTCCTACCCGCTCGGCCGGCTCGACCAGATCGAGGAGTCGTCCGACGTTAAGGCGCTCTACATGCGCCAGGGCGAACCCGACGAGCAGGGCCTGACGCACGATATCTATCGCGCCGTGGGGCGTGGCCGCTGGTGGGTGATGGAGCAGCAGCCGGGGCCGGTGAACTGGGCGCATTTCAATCCCGATCCGCTGCCGGGCATGGCGCGCCTCTGGGCCTGGGAAGCGTTTGCGCACGGCGCCGAGACGGTTTCCTACTTCCGCTGGCGCCAGGCGCCGTTCGCGCAAGAACAGATGCATGCAGGCCTGCTGCGGCCCGACAACGAGCCTGCCCCCGCCTATCACGAGGCAAAGCAGGTGGCCGAGGAGATCCGGACGGTCGGCATCGGCGGCGACGCGGCACGGGGGAAGGTCGGCATCGTCTACGACTACCAGAGCGAATGGGCCTGGCAGATCCAGCCGCAAGCCAAGGGCTTCACCCACCATGCCCACGTCAAGGCGGCCTATGCCGCGTTCCGCAAGCGCGGCATCGACGTAGACATCCTGCCGCCCACCACCGCCGACTTTTCGGGCTATGCCATCGTCGTCATTCCGGCCCTGTTCGCCTGGAACGAGGCGCTGCGCACGGCCATCGCCAACTATGAGGGCCAGCTGCTCATCGGGCCCCGCTCGGGCTCGAAGACGGAAAATTTCGCCATCCCGGCCAATCTCGGCCCCGACCTGCCCCGCAACCTGCTGGATGCCAAGGTGGCGCGTGCCGGCAGCACCAACCCAGCTTACGAAGTCTCGGTCAAAGGCGGCGGCGCCGTGCGGCACTGGCGCGAGCGCCTCGAGACGCGAGCCGAGGTGCTGATCGCCGACGAGGAAGAACTGCCGGTGCTGGTGGCACAGGGCAAGCTGCACTACCTCGCCGCCAGCGGCGATCGCGCCCTGATGCAGCGGATCATCGACCTGCTGGTCGAGGGGGCAGATTTGCCGACGCTGAATTTGCCGGCCGGGGTGCGTTGCCGGGTCAGGGGCGGCTTTCGCATCTATGTCAACTACGGCAATTCCGCCGCCCACCTGAGTGCCGCTGCCGACGAGACCGGTTATGTCCTTGGCGAGGCGTCGATGCCGGCTGCGGGGGTGACTATCGCCCGGCTCGCCACGGCCGGTTGAGATCGGCGATTGCCGGCCGCACCTCGAAGCGGCCGGTCGACGGGTCCCAGTGCAGCCATTCAACGCCGCCCTTGGCAAGGTCACGGTCATCGAGCACCGTAGTCTCGTTGCGGCAATAGGCCGGCGCCCGGAGGTGGGTCACGACAAGATCGGCGTTGGCGCAGTCGTCGACGAAGCCGGCCTGGTCCTTGGTCTGGGCCACCGAGAAGCCGAGGCTACTTCTGCTGAGGCAACCGAGGCTGTCGCAGGCCGCGGTAGCCGGATCGGCGGCGCCGATCGTCTCCCGATAGGTATCGCGCCAGACGTTGACGGCAAAGCTGTCGGGCTTGCCCGAAGCAAGCACCAGCCCCTTGGGGGTTCGCAGCGCCAGCGCCTGCGTGGTGTCGGCGACCAGCACGTCGGGCGGCCGGTCCAGCGCGAACAGCATCACCGCCGGCACGGCCAGCGCCGGCCCGAGCAGCCGCCAGCGATTGGTGAAGAACGAGAACCAGGCGAGCGCCGCGAGCCCGATGAACAGCGCTAGCGGGGTGAGGAGCGGGCTCGCCTCGAGCCCCTGGCTCCATTTGGCGACGAGGGTCGCGGCATCGAGCATGCGATCGATCGACCAGCCCATGGCCCAGAGAAACGGCCGCTCGAAGCCGAAGGGCATGGCCAGCACCGCGAGCATGGCAGCCGGCATCATGATGAACCCCACCAGCGGCAGGGTCATCAGGTTGCCGAGAATGCCGAGCGGCGAGGTCTGCTGGAAATGGTAGATCGAAAACAGCGTCGTCGCGCCGCCCGCGATGAGGCTGGTGGTCGCGATGCCGGTGAAATGCCCAACGACGTGCCCGATGACGCCGTGGTTCCTCGGGGTTCGGCGCTGCAGGATTTCGTAGACGCCGATGAGTCCGATCACCGCCGCGAACGACAGCTGGAAGCTCGGGCGGAAGACGTTTGCCGGATCGGTGATCACCGTCACCAGACCCGCAACCGCAACGTTACGCATCGTCAGCGCGCGCCGGCCGGTAAGGATCGCGCCGAACACCAGCACCAGCATCACGGTCGAGCGCAGCGCCGCGATGTCGCCGCCCGAGATGGCATAGTAGTAGAGCGCCGCGAGGATGCCGCCGACGGCCGCGAGTTTCTTGACCGAGACGCGCCGGGCGAGAGGCGTCACCAGCGCCAGCAGCAGCCGCAGCACCGCGAAGACACCCCCGGCCACCATCGACAGGTGAAGCCCGGAGATCGACAGCACATGCGCAAGCCCCGCCGTCGCCATGATCTGCCGCGCATCGTCGGTGACGCCGGTCTGGTCGCCGGTGATCAGGGCTCGCGCTATACCCTCGGCAGGTTCGGACAGAGCGTCCCTGATCCGGGCGCCGATCGTCTGGCGCACGTCGTCGATCAGCCGGTCGGGCGCCGAGGCGTTGCCGACGGTCACGAGCGTGACGGGCTTGTTCGCCTCGCCGTAGGCGCCGACACCGTCGAAATAGGCATGGAATTCGGCATCATAGGCATTTGGCACGGCCGGCCCCGGCACCGCGTAAAAGCGGATCGCGCCTTGAATGACGTCCCCCGGCGCCAGCGGCGGTCCCGACTTGACGAGGATGCGGGCTCTGCGAAACTGCACGGGCTTGGCCGGCGGCACGGCGGTGATGCCGGAAACGATGATCCGCCGCCCGTCGGCCGTCACGGCGACGACGCCGTCGACACGGGCCTGATAGGTGCCGTAGACCGAACCCCAGAGCATCGGCGTGCCGAACAGCGCGCCGTGAATAGCGAGCAGGCTGAAGCCGAGCCAGAACGCCGCTGCGAGCATCGTCAGTCGAAATACGACCAGCGCCCGGCGGACCAGCCAGAGCAGCAGCAGGAGCGCCACGCCCACCGTCGCGAGCGCCGCCGGGGCCGGTGCTTCGCTGGCGAGCAGCGAAGCCACCAGCCCGAGGATGATCGCATGGGGCAGGAGCACGAAGAGTTGGCGCTGCTCCAGCGCATGGCGGAAGCTCGCGACGATGCCCTTCGGGCTTGCCCGTCGGGGAGCGATCTTGGGCAGCGGGTTCTGGCGGGCGAATAGACCGTCGAGCGGCGTCGCCGTGCCGCGCGTCGCCGCACTGGCGGGGGCCTCCGGCGGCCGCCCCAGATCCCCCTCGGTTTGGCTCATCGCGGGCCTGCCTGCCCTTGCGCTACCCCTGCCCTATGCTACACACGGCGCCCAGTCGTTGAAAGCCTCTGCCATGCC
>Ga0209233_1000641_pt1 | contig 17346 bp, 12 predicted proteins | sample AraplaCL_Cvi_mCL_FD_184269 | JGI IMG/M metagenome (GOLD analysis project Ga0209233, IMG submission 184269) | Arabidopsis root microbial communities from the University of North Carolina, USA - plate scrape CL_Cvi_mCL (SPAdes) (version 2) | ecosystem: Host-associated > Plants > Roots > Endosphere...
GCCGCCCCCCACGGCAATCGGCCGGCCGCGTAGCGAGGGGTCGAGCAGTTGCTCGACCGAGGCATAGAACGCATCGAGGTCGGCATGCAGAATGGTGGCCGGCGTGCCCATGTTCGGTCCCTTTCCGCTATAGAACAAAAGAAGAACGAAGGAGTCAAGGCCGGGCCCCAGGCACTAGCGGGGCGCGGCACTTTCGGGCGGTGGTCCGGTGTAGGCGGCCCGCGGCCGGATGAGCGTGCCGGTGCTTGCCTGCTCGAGCGCGTGGGCCATCCAGCCGACCGACCGCGCGAGGGCGAAGAGCAGGAACGGTGTGTGGTTCGGGAGGGAGTAGGCGGCGCACAGTGCGGCGAGGGCGTAGTCGATGTTGGGCTCCTCGCCGGTGAGGTCGTGACCGATGGCAGCGAGTTCGGCGAAGGCGGAGGTGGGGCGAAAGAGGGAGAGCAAGGTGGCGGCGCGCGGGTCGCCGGCCGGATAGAGCCGGTGGCCGAACCCGGCGACTACCCCGCCATCGGCGGCCCACGCCCGGGCGACGGCGGCGGGGCCCTCGCTGCGGACCCGCGTCGCCAAGTCGGCCACCGTGGCCGCGGCGCCGCCATGCAGCGGGCCGCTCAGCGTCGCCAGCCCCGCCAGCGCCGCGGCGCCGAGCGAAGCGCCGGTCGAGATGGCGATCCGCACGGCGAAGGTCGAGGCATTGAGTTCATGGTCGGCGAGCAACACCAGCGCCTGCCGCAGCAGGCTCGCCGCCTCGGGGTGGCGCCAGGCCGAAGCAAGCCGGCGGTGAACGGGATCGGCGGTCGTCGAGGCCCCAAATGCAACGGCGAGCGTGCCGGGGACCCGGGCAGCAGCAGCGCGTAGTTCTGTTTCCGGCTGTCGCAGCGAGGCGATCTCGCTTGCGGCCAGCCGGGCCAACCCAGCAAAGCCTCGTGCGACCGGATCGGCTTCCCCCGGTGCCGTTGGCTCTGAAGCCGGAAAGGCCGGGACGGGGCAATCCCAGAGAAGCGCCGCCACCTCCTCCAGCGTGCACCTGTCGGCGAGCGCGGCGGCGTCGTAGCCGCGGTAGAACAACCGGCCGTCCTGCACGGTGGTGAGAGCCGACGGCAGCACGGGGTCGCCCCAGCGAATGGCTTCCGCTGCCACCAGGTCGCTGCGGCGCTGCCCGCGATGGCGCCCCGCCAGCCGGTCGATATCCTCGCGCGAGTAGAGGCGGCGACGCGGATCCTCCGGGTCGGGGCGGGTTCGCACCCGGCCGCGCGACACGCTGGCATAGAGCGATTGCGGCTTGGTCCCGAGGGCGGCAAGCGCCTCCTGCGACGTCATCCAGAGCTGCACGACACCTCACATTGATCATATTGATCAAGATTGACGCTGATCAATATGGGCCTAATTTGGCTGCAGAAGAAGGAGAAATTGCCATGCAGGCTGGACTAGAGGATGTCGTTGCGGCGGAAACGGTGCTTTCCGATGTTGATGGACTGCGCGGCAGGTTGATCGTGCGAGGCTACGCATTGCACGAGCTGACGTCGTGGCGGTTCGAAGCGGTCGCCGGCTTGCTGTTCGGCGGCTTCTTCGATGCCCTGCCCGACGAGGCGGGGTTCGCCGCAGCCCTGGGTGCCGCGCGGGTGCGGGTGTTCCGGCACGCCGCGGCGATCGATGCCGACATCCTCGCCCTGCCCGTGTTCGAGGCGATGCGCGCGCTGGTGGCCCGGCTTCCCGACGGGGAGGACCTGGAGACCGCGCTCGACCTGCTGGCGGCGCCGGCCGTCTTCACCGCTGCTGTCCTCCGCCGCAAGGCCGGACTGGCCGCCATCGCGCCGGAGGCCGCGCGCGGCCATGCCGCCGACATGGTGAGGATGCTGGGGCACACCCCGTCGGAGGCCGCAGCGTCGGCCCTCAACACCTATCTGGTGACCGTCGCAGACCACGGCCTCAACGCCTCGACCTTCGCCGCGCGAGTGATCGCCTCGACCCGGGCAGGGCTGACCTCTTCGGCGCTGGCAGCGCTCTCCGCGCTGAAGGGGCCGCTGCATGGTGGTGCCCCGGGGCCGGTGCTCGACATGCTCGACGCGATCGGCACGCCGCAGCATGCCGAAGCCTGGCTGACGGCGACCCTCGACCGGGGGGAACGCCTGATGGGCTTTGGCCATCGCATCTACCGGGTGCGCGACCCGCGGGCCGACGCGCTGAAGGCCGCCTTGCCGTTGCTGGCCGCGGGCGGTGCCATCGATCCCGGCCGGCTGCGCCTGGCTGAACGGGTCGAGGCGGAGGCGCTCAAGCTCCTGAAGGAGCGCAAGCCGGATCGTCCGCTCGATACCAATGTGGAGTTCTTCACCGCCGTGTTGCTCGAAGCGATCGGCGTGCCGCGCGAGGCCTTCACGGCGGCATTTGCCGCCGGGCGGATGGCAGGCTGGATCGCCCATTCCCGCGAGCAGGCGCAGAGCTGGCGGATCATGCGGCCGCAGTCGACTTACGTGGGGCCGCAGCCGCTCGTGGCAGCTTGATGGATTTTCTTCATCTTCCGGCAACCAACTCGGAGGTCACTGCGGCGTGATGCAGCAATGGGATTAGTTGCTAGCGTCTTTGTTTACGTTTTCATCCGCAAAACTGCATGATCTATACTTTCGATGCGACCAGTGTAGCCTCATCCAGTTCGGCAGACGAAGCACATGAACGACCGGTCCATGCCGAAAACAGCCGTGTCGCTGTTCGAGGCGCTCGATCAACTGGGCGATGCCGCCGTGGTTATCGACGCCGCGGAACGGATCGTGTCGTTCAACGCGGCGGCAGAGCACCTGTGGGGCCTCGACCGCCTCGAGGTAGTTGGGCGGGCCGTGCGAGAGTGCCTGCCGGAGCTCGGCGCCGCGGTGGTCAGGACGCGTGCGGCGCGGCGGGTCTGGCAACTTGACACGCCCAGCATCGAGGAAATTGCTGTTGTCCGCCCCGACGGCGAGAGGGGCATTGCCTCGGTCGGGGTATCGCAGGTCGTCAGCGGCGACGTTACGGTTTACCTCGCCATTGCGCGTGACGTCAGCGCGGAAGTCCGCTGGCGCGAGGAATTGCAGCTCGTCTCGGTGGCGGCAGACCAGGCCGAGCGCGCCGTCATCATCACCGATTCCCTGCACCGCATCGCCTATGCCAACCGGCCGTTCGCGCGGCTCTTCGGCTACGAGAGAGCCGAAGTGGTGGGGCGCTCGGTGCGGGAACTGCTGGCGAACCACCTCGACAGCGCCGAACTGATGGACGAAATATCGCCCCGGATCGAGACTGCGCAATTGCTGCAGCACGAACTCTACGTCCGCGACGCGGCAGGCCGTCCCGTCTGGGTGCACGCCGCCGCCAAAGCCGATTTCGATGCGTCCGGCCGGCTGCGCTACACCGCCATCACCCTCTCCGATATCACCGAGACAAAGCAGTTGCACATGCTGCAGCGCGACGTGCTCGAGGCGGTGGCCAAGGACTTGCCGCTGGCCGACGTGATGCACCTCATCTGCCGGAGGGTCGAGGCGCTGGCGCCGCGCATGGTCTGCTCGGTGCTGTCGGTGGACGGCGAGGGGCAGCTCCACTGCCTTGCGGCGCCAAGCCTGCCCTCTCCGATCGTCGAGGGCATCGAGGGCGTGGTCATCGGGCCGGCGGTAGGGTCGTGCGGCACCGCGGCGTTCCGTGGCGAGCCGGTGACGGTGACCGACATCGAGATCGATCCGCTCTGGGTGGATTTCCGGGCCCTCGTCTTGCCGCATGGCTTCAAGTCGTGCTGGTCGAGCCCGATCAAACTCAGCGATGGCCGGGTCGCGGGGACCTTCGCGTTCTACTCGCCCGACAAGCGGGGCCCCAGCGCCTGGGACGAACAACTCGTCGAAACCTGCCTCCATCTCTGCATGGTGGCGTTCGAGCGGCACTTTGCCAACGAGCGCATCGCCGAACTGGCGTATAGCGACACGCTCACCGGGCTTCCCAACCGCACCAGGCTGCGTGACCGGATCCGCGAGCGGATCGCCGGCACCAGCGGCAACGGCGCCTTCCTCTTTCTCGATATCGACCGGTTCAAAGACGTCAACGATACGCTCGGGCACGCGGTTGGCGACCGGTTGCTGGTGGAAATCGCCCGGCGCATCAAGTCCGAACTCGGCCCCGGGCAGGTGGTGAGCCGTTATGGCGGCGACGAATTCGTCGTACTGGCGGAACCCTGCGACGCCGACGGAGCAAGCGGCCTGGCGCGGCGCATCATCGAGCGGCTGCTGGCGCCGGTGGTCATCGAGAACATGCTGCTGCCGGTATCGGCCAGCATCGGCATCTCGATCTATCCGGATAATGGCCGCGACGAGGATACGCTGCTCAAGCATGCGGACGCGGCGATGTACGAGGCCAAGGCCGCCGGCGGCAGCACATTCCGCTTCTTCCGGCCCGAAATGAACGCCATGGCGCAGGAGCGGCTGGTGCTGGGCGCGGCGTTGCGCGAAGCGGTGTCGCGGCGCCAGCTGAAGCTCCACTACCAGCCGCAGCTCGATTGCCGGACGCTGGGGCTGCGTGGCGTCGAAGCGCTGGCACGCTGGACGCATCCGATGTTCGGCGAAGTGTCGCCGGCTCGCTTCATCGCGCTGGCGGAGGAGTGCGGGCTGATCGAAAGGATCGGCAGGTGGGCCCTCAACGAGGCCTGCGAGCAGCTGGCGCGGTGGCAGGCCGACAACATTGCGGTGCCTGGCGTCTCGGTCAACCTGTCGGCGGTGCACTTCCGTAACGCTGACCTCGCCCGGGAGGTCGCCGCAACGCTCGATCGGCACGGCCTCGCGCCTGACATGCTGACGATCGAGATCACCGAGGGCGTCATCATGGACGACAATCCGGTCGCCATCGAGACCGCCAAGGCGATCCATGCGCTGGGGGTGAAACTCTCGCTCGACGACTTCGGTACCGGCTATTCGAGCCTCTCCTACCTTGCCCGTCTGCCGATCGACGAGCTCAAGATCGACCGCAGCTTCGTCAAGGGGCTCGATGGCGACCGCAACACGCAGGCCGTGGTGACGGCGGTGGTCAAGATCGGCCAGAGCCTGGGGCTGGCGGTCGTCGCCGAGGGGGTCGAGCAGCGCTCGCAGCAGCGGTTCCTGCAGACCCTCGACTGCGATGCTGTGCAGGGCTACCTGATTTCGCCGGCCCTCAGCGCGAACGAGTTTGCCCACTGGTACGCGAACTACTCGGGCACCCAGGGCCCGTTCGAACTCTCCGGCGCGGCCTAGCGACCGGCTCCCGCCGATGCTGCATCGAAAATGCCCGTAGCGCCATTATATTGGCCTCATGAGCTTCATCGACCGACACCTCCGCATCCTGCCGATAGACGTTTACGTAGACCCCGTGGGGCCGCAGGATCGGGCCATCATCACGCACGGCCATGGCGACCACGCGCGCCGTGACCATGGGCACGTGCTCGCAACGCCCGATACCATCGCCATCATGCAAGCCCGCTACGGCGAGGATTCGGCCGGTTCGTTCCAGGCGCTCGACTATGGCGTGCCGCTGATGATCGACGAGGTGGAGGTGACGCTGTTTCCCGCCGGGCACATTCTGGGCAGCGCCCAGGTGCGGCTCCGCTATCGCGGCGAAACGGTGGTGGTGACGGGCGACTACAAGCGGCTCGCCGACCCGACGGCGCAGCCGTTCGAGCTGGTGCAGTGCAATACCCTGGTGACCGAAGCGACGTTCGGCCTGCCGGTTTTCCAGCACCCGCGGCCCGCCGATGAAATCGCCCGGCTGCTGAAGTCGGTCGCCGCCAGCCCGGGGCGATCGCACCTCATTGGGGCGTACGCGCTCGGCAAGGCGCAGCGGGTGATGTCGCTGTTGCGCGCCTCGGGTTACGACCGGCCGATCTACCTCCACGGTGCGATGGTCGAACTGACCCGGCTTTACGAGAACCGCGGCATCGCGCTCGGGCCGACCAAACTGGCGCTCGAGGCGAGCAAGGCGGAGCTGGAGGGCCAGATCGTCATCGCACCGCCCGGCGCGCTCAAGGACCGGTGGAGTCGGCGGCTCGCCGATCCGGTGCTGGCGGTGGCTTCCGGGTGGATGAGCGTCAAGCAGCGCGCCCGGCAGGGCGGGGTCGAACTGCCGCTGGTGATTTCGGACCATGCCGACTGGAACGAGTTGCGCGTCACCATCGCCGAAACCGGGGCGGCGGACGTGTGGGTGACGCACGGCCGGGAAGATGCCCTCGTCTACTGGTGCCACCAGCAGGGGCTGGCCGCCTCGCCGCTCAACATCGTCGGCTACGACGAAGCCGGGGAGGGCGGCGAATGAAAGCCTTTGCGCAATTGCTGGAACTGCTGGCCCTGACGCCGTCGCGCAATCGCAAGCTCGAGGCGCTGACCGAGTATTTTCGGGCGACGCCGGATCCCGACCGGGGCTTCGCGCTGGCGATCCTCACGGGTGCGATGACGTTCAAGAACGTCAAGCCGGCGGTATTGCGCGAGGTCGTGACGCGGGAGGTCGACCCCTACCTTTTCGGGCTCTCCTACGACTATGTCGGCGATCTCGGCGAGACCATCGCGCTGATCTGGCCGCATCACGGCCAGCAGCAGGACCTGCCGCAGCTCGGCGATCTCGTCGAACTGCTGGAGACGACGCCCAAATCCCGCCTGCCGGCGCTGATCGCGGACTTGCTGACCCGTGCTGCCATCAACGAGCGCTGGGCGCTGGTCAAACTGGCAACCGGGGCATTGCGAATTGGTTTGTCGGCGCGGCTCGCCAAGACCGCGCTGGCGGAGATGAGCGGCCGGCCGGTGCAGGAAATCGAAGAGATTTGGCATGGGTTAACAATCCCTTACACCGAGCTGTTCACCTGGCTGGAGGGACGGGGGGAGCGGCCGGATATTGCCCACGAGGTGCGCTTCCACCCCATGATGCTGTCTAATCCGATCGACGAGGCGGTCGATCTGGAGAAGCTCGATCCGCCCGACTTTTCCGCCGAGTGGAAGTGGGACGGCATCCGGGTGCAACTGGTGCTGGGGCAGGGACCCGCGTCCCTGTTCTCGCGCACCGGCGACGAGATCGGCGGTGCCTTCCCGGATCTCGTCGACAACGTCTTCGGCGAGGCGGTGCTGGATGGCGAATTGCTGGTGGGGGCAGGGTTCGACCCGGCCCCGTTCAACGATCTGCAGCAGCGGCTCAACCGCAAGGTCGCCTCGGCAAAGCACCTGACCGACTATCCGGCCTTCATGCGTGTCTACGACATGCTGTTCGACGGCCGGGAGGACATCCGGCCACTGCCCTGGACCGAGCGGCGGCGGCGGCTCGAGACCTGGCTCGCCACCCACCCGCAGACCCGCCTCGACCTCTCGCCGGTCTTGCCGTTCGCCGACTGGACGGAACTGGCGGAGTTGCGCCGACGCGGGGCCGCGGAGCACGGCCACGAGGGCGTCATGGTCAAGCTCAGGAGTTCCCCTTACGTCCCGGGCCGACCCAAGGGCCTGTGGTACAAGTGGAAGCGGGATCCCAATGTCGTCGACGCCGTGCTGATGTATGCCCAGCGCGGCCACGGCAAGCGGTCGTCATTCTATTCCGACTACACGTTCGGGGTGTGGAAGGGGAACGAGCTGGTGCCGATCGGCAAGGCTTATTTCGGCTTTACCGATGCCGAGCTGAAACAGCTCGATAATTGGGTGCGCAACAACACCGTGCAGAGCTTTGGCCCGGTGCGCGAAGTGGCCAAGGAACTCGTGTTCGAGGTAGCCTTCGACAGCGCCCAGGTTTCGGGCCGGCACAAATCCGGTGTCGCGCTGCGCTTCCCCCGCATCAACCGTATCCGCTGGGACAAGCCGGCGGCGGAGGCGGGGACGCTCGAGGAAATGCAGGTATTCGTGGAGGCGACCTAATGTCGATGAGTTCGATCGAGCGCCGCATCGCCGACCTGACGCGCGAGATGGCCGCGGCAGCCGCCGCCGAGGACTTCGAACTGGCCGGCCGGCTGCGGGACGAAATCGCGGTGCTGAAGGGTCAGTCCCTGGGCGCCGAGCCCGCCGTCGAGGTCCGCCAGCCGCCGCCGGGGCAAATGGGCCTCGGCACCCACATCCCGGTCGCCGCCCCGCCCAAGGGCTGGCGCCCGCCGGCAAAGCCGGATCCGATGACTCGCGGCAAGTCGGGAGGCACCCGGCGGCGATAGCGCGTCGCCGGCTGTGAGGCCTGCCGCGGGGGGCTCACTGCCCGGCGGTCACCCAGTGGGTCCCGTCCGGCACCAGGCGGGCCGGGGCGTCGTCGCCATCCTGCAGCGAGATGAAGGCAATCGATGGGGCGTGGAGGGGCAGTTTTCCTTCCGACCTGAGCTTGACCAGCAGGTCGAGCCCTGACCGGTTCAGCACCGTGATGGCATCGGTCTCCGTGTCGATGCGCAAGCCGGCCAGCGCCTTGCGCAGCTGCGGCATGGCTCCGACGCGGGCCTTGGCCAGCGCGGCAGTGGTCGTCTGGTCGGGCGTCAACTCCACCGCGAGGACGCCGTCGGCGTAGCGGGCGAAGCCATAGAGGATGCCCGCTTCCCCGGCGACGCTGGCCTGCATCAGGAACAGGCCGTCCGCGATCGGCACGAAGCGGATATCGATCGGTCCCTTTAGGTCGAAACCGCCGGGGGTGGAATAGTGATCGCCCTGCCGCGCGAAATGGACCGGCGCCTCCTTCGAGGGCGCGTAGCCGTTGTCGGCCGAGTCGTAAGGCACGAAGGTGAACGCGTCAGGGAGCGGGGTCGAGCCTTCGCCATCGGCGATCAGCGGCCGGTCGGACGTGATCGTGCAAGCCGCCAGCAGCAGCGTCAGCAAGGCGACCGCGACCGCTGCGACAAGGCGGTGTGCCGGGCCCTTCTGTCCCCGCGGCGCCAGTGTCACGCACGCGCCGTATGTGCGGAGGGGCCCAGTTCGTTCCGCGCGGCGCCAGCCGCATCATCCTGCGCCAGCCGTTCCCCCGCCAGTTTCCGGATTTCGCGCAGCTCGCCAATGGTCGTTTCGAGGTCGCTCAACTGCGACTGCAGCAGGTCGAGACGCTCGTCCACCTTGTCGACCAGGAGCGATACCTGGGCGGCGTGCGAATGGGCGTCGTAAAGGCTCAGGTAGTCGGAAATGTCGCGCAGCGAAAAGCCGAGCCGCTTGCCTCTCAGGATGAGGATGAGCTTGGCGCGGTCCCGCCGGCGAAAGATGCGCGCGCCGCCGACCCGCTCGGGCGTGAGCAGGCCCTTGGCTTCGTAGAACCGGATGGTGCGCGTCGATATGCCGAACTCGGTGGCGAGGTCGGCGATGGCGAACAGATCGCGCGGCTCGCTGGCGGGACGGTTCATTTTGCCGAGGCCTTCATGGCCGCATATTCGTCGCGCAGTTCCTTCTTGCTGAGCTTGCCGATCAGCGTCTTGGGCAACTGCTCCTTGAAGATGATCTCGCGCGGCATTTCGAGCCGGTTGATCTGCACGGCGAGGAACGTCTTGAGTTCGTGCTCGGTCACGCTCATGCCCGCCTTGAGCTTGACGAAGGCCACCGGTGCCTCGCCGCGGTATTCGTCGATGACGCCGATGACGTTAGCCTCGTCGACGGCCTCGTGCATGTAGAGCGCGTCTTCGATCACCCGCGGATAGACGTTGAACCCCGAGGAGATGATGAGGTCCTTGATGCGGTCGACGAGGAAGCAATAGCCATCGGAATCCATGTAGCCGACGTCGCCGGTGCGCAGGTAGCCGTCGAGGATGGCCTCCTGTGTCGCCTGCTCGTTCTCATAGTAGCCCAGCATCACTTGCGGTCCCTTGACCAGCAGTTCGCCGCGCTCGCCGAGCGGCACGACCTGGCGCGGATCGTCGAGGCTGACGAAGCGCACGTCGGTGGCGGGCAGCGGCAGGCCGATCGAGTGGGGCTTGCTTTCGATCCTGAGCGCCGCGCAGCAGACGACCGGCGAAGCCTCCGTCAGCCCGTAGCCCTCCGCCAGCCGGATGCCGTAGCGGCGGCCGAAGGCATCGTGCAGTTCGGGGGGGAGAGGCGCGCCGCCTGAAATGGCGATCTCGACGTGCTTGAGGTTTTCGCCGCCGGACTTGGCGCCGATGAGCGCGTGCAGCAGCGTCGGCACGGCGAGGAGGACCGTCGGCTTGGTGCGGCCGATGAGGTCGAGCAAGGCCTTAAGCTCGAAGCGCGGCAGCATGTCCACTTCCGCCCCGCTGGTGAGGGGCAGGTTCATGCAGGTGGTCATCGAGAAGATATGGAAGAACGGCAGCACCGCGACGACGCGGGCCGGCGGCTCGAACAGGCCCAGCGCCCATTCCTTGATCTGCGCCAGGTTGGCGGCAATGTTGGCGTGGGTCAGCATGGCGCCTTTCGGCTTGCCGGTCGTGCCGCCGGTATATTGCTGCACCGCCACGTCGGTGAGCGGGTCGATGCTGACGGGACTGGGGTGACGGTCGGTGCGGCCCGCCAGCGCCGAATAAAAAGTTACCTTCCGCTTCACCGGGGAATGCCGGACCTTGGCGATGTCCTTGCCGCGGGCGATGCGAAACAACAGGCCCTTGAGCGCCGGCAGGGCGGCGGCAAACTCGCAGACGACGAGCTTTTCGACATGGCCGGCCTGGACCAGCGCCTCCGCCTTGGCGAAGAGCTGCGCTAGGTCGAGCGTCACCAGCAGCGTTGCGCCGGAATTGGACAGCACATGCGTCAGTTCGGGGACGGTGTAGAGCGGGTTGCAGTTCACCACCGTGCCGCCGGCGCGCAGCACGGCGTAATAGGCCACGACGTAGAACGGGGTGTTGGGCAGCATCAGCGCCACGCGCGTGCCCTTGCCGACGCCGAAATCGGCCTGCAATGCCGCCGCGACGGCGTTGATCGCCTTGCCCAGGGCGCCATAGGTCGTCTTGGCGCCGAGGAAGTCGAGTGCGACGGCATGGGGCGTACGGGCCGCAATCGCCAGCACCTGCTCGTGCACGGGCGTGGTGTCGACCGCGATGTCCCACCGGATGCCGGGCGGATAGTGATCGAGCCAGGGACGCGGGTTCGCATCGCCGGTCAAAGCTGTCATTTCTTCCCCTCCCGCAGGACCAGGCGGCGGGCGCCGATCCTGCTCTGACCTCGCCCGGTTCGGCGGGCCGACGTCGGTCAACTTCTCGCGAAGCATATTCCACGGCTTGACGTTAACGTCAAACGGCTGCCGTCGTTCCTGAACTCGTGGCGCGGCGCCACGAGAGGAGTCAGCCCTGTTTCTTGTCGGTTGCCTTGTCCGCGGCGGCGCGGGCCGCGTCGGCGGCTTCGGCGAGGCGTTGAGCGTCTAGGTTGGCGGCGTCGGCGGCGGCGCGCGACTTGAGTGCCACGGCCCGGGCCGTCTCGACGGCGATCTCGGCGGCTTGGATGGTGGCATCCTCACCGCTCGACCGGATGGCGCTGTTCTGCGCGTCGACGGTCTGCTGCTGCTGGGCGGTTGCGAGGGTGCGCTGGGCATTGGCCACTGCATCCTGGGCGCTCTGCAATTCCATCTGCGAGGCCTGGTTGAGCGCGGTCGCTGCCGAGGGCGTGACGCCGGGAGGCGGCAGCAGCAGCGGCGCGGAATTGGCGCGGAGCTCGACCATCTGTTCGTTCTGCTGCGCCATGCGCAACTGTGCCTGCGCGGTCGCGAGGGCGGTAGAGGATTGCTGCGCCGCGATGGCGGGGAGCGGCGATGCGGCCGAACGCAGCCCGCGCAGCGAAGCGAGCGCGGCGAGAGCCTGCCGGAGATCGGCTTCGGCGGTGGCGGCCGCCGTCGCCTGCCGGTCGGCCAGAACGCGCGCCGCTGCCGCGCGCTGCTCGGCCGCCTTGGCGGCGGCCTCGAGGTCGGCCGCGGTCGGCGGGGCGGCGTGATGCGTGGTGGTTTTCGCCGCGGCGGGAGAGGCGTGCGTCACCCCCACGAGGGAGCCGGCCAGCAGGGCTGCGGCGAGCAGGGTACGGAGTGTTTTCGAGGCAGCGTTGCGCATGGAGGCGGTGTGGCGCGGGCCTGTGGCCGATCTAGGGCCGGGCGACACGTGTGACGCGGGGAAGGCAAGGATTCGTCTGCAGGACGCCGAATGCGTCACTAAGTTGACGTAAACGTAAAGCTGTCTACATTGCGGCGTTGGAGGAGGGCCGGCGACCTTCGGGCATGCCGGTTCCGTTGCTGCCGAGGAGGAGAGATCGGCCATGGTCCTGTTGTTCGTGGTCGTCGCAATCGCGACGATCGCCGTGCTGGCGATGCGTCGGGCGCCACTCTGGCAATGGGCGGTCGCAGCGCTCGTGATCGGTCTCCTGACCCGCATACCCTTCGCTGGCGGGAGCTTTGCCGGGGATCTGCCGGGACTGATCGAGGCCTTCCTGCCCGGCATCGTGCTGGCCCTGCTGTCGGTCAACGACATCCGGCGCGCCGTTGTCACCCGACCCGCCTATGGCCTCGTCAAATCCATGTTGCCACGGGTCAGCCGGACGGAGCAGGAAGCGCTCGACGCCGGCACCGTGGGCTGGGACGCCGAGCTGTTCGGCGGCAAGCCGCAGTGGGACAAGCTCTTTTCCATCCCCAAGGGCACGCTGTCGGAGGAGGAGCAAGCCTTCTTCGACGGCCCGACGAACGTCGTCTGCAGCATGATCGACGACTGGGATATCCGGCACAACCGGGCCGACATGCCCGAATCGGTCTGGAACTACCTCAAGAAGCACGGCTTCCTCGGCATGCTGATTGCCAAGGAGCATGGCGGCCTCGGATTCTCCGCCCAGGCGCAATCGCTCATCGTCAGCCGGATCGCCAGCCGATCGATCGCCGCCGGAATCACGGTGATGGTGCCCAACTCGCTCGGGCCGGGGGAACTGCTCGAAAAATACGGCACCGCCGAGCAGAAGCAGAAATATTTGCGGCGCCTCGCGACAGGGCAGGAAGTGCCGTGCTTTGCGCTGACCGGCCCGCATGCCGGGTCGGACGCGGCCGGGATGCGCGACGTGGGCGTCGCCTGCTACGGCACCTACCAGGGCAGGAAGACGCTCGGGGTGCGCCTCAACTGGGACAAGCGCTACATCACGCTGGCACCGGTCGCGACGCTGCTCGGCCTCGCCTTCCACCTGCACGACCCGGACAACCTCCTCGGCAAGGGCGAAAACGTCGGCATCACGCTGGCGCTGGTGCCGGCCAAGCACAAGGGTGTGGTGATCGGACGCCGGCACTTCCCCGCCCGCTCGGCCTTCATGAACGGCCCGACCAGCGGCAAGGACGTGTTCATCCCCCTCGATTTTCTGATCGGCGGCGTCGACTACGCCGGGCAGGGCTGGCGCATGCTGATGGAGTGCCTGTCGACCGGTCGCGCCATCTCGCTGCCGGCCATCGGCTCGGTGTCGATCAAGCAGAGCCTTCGCGTCACGAGCGCCTATGCCCGCATCCGTCGGCAATTCGGCCTTGCGGTGGGGATGATGGAGGGCGTTGCCGAGCCGCTGTCGCGGATGGTCAAGTCGGCTTATGCGTTCGAGGCGGCCCGCTCCCTGACGGCGGCGATGGTCGATGAGGGGCAGCGGCCCTCGGTGCTGTCGGCGATCCTCAAATATCAGGCGACGGCGACGATGCGCGACCGGGTCAACGACGCCATGGATATCCATGGCGGCCGCGCCATCCAGGACGGACCGAGCAACTACCTCCTGTCGGGCTACATGAATACGCCCGTCGCCATCACCGTCGAAGGCGCCAACATCCTGACCCGGACGCTGATCACCTTCGCGCAGGGCGCGCTGCGTGCCCATCCCTACCTCTACCGCGAGGTGGCGGCGGTGCAGAACAAGAACCGCACCGCCGGGCTGGCCGCCTTCGACGAGGCGTTTTCGGGACATGTCGGCTTCATGCTGCGCAACGTCGTTGGCAGCCTGCTGCACGGCTTGACACTCGGCATTTTCGCCAGCACGCCGGTCGAGCACGAAATGGCGTGGTGGTATCGGCAGCTGTCGCGCTACGCACAGTCGTTCGCACTCGCCAGCGACTGGACGGTGGCGTTCCTCGGCGGCGAGCTCAAGGCGCGCCAGCAGCTCTCCGGGCGGCTGGCCGACATCCTGTCGGAGCTCTACATCCTGTCGGCGACGCTCAAGCGCTACGAAGACGAGGGGCGGCTCGACGAGGACCGCGCCGTGGTCGAGGCGGTGGCGCGCGATACCCTGTTCCGCATCGAGCAGAATTTCGATGCGCTGTTCGCCAACTTCCCCAATCGGGGGCTCGCTTTCGCCATGCGATGGCTGGTGTTCCCGCTCGGCCGGCATGCCCGGCCGGCCGCCGACCGGCTGAACTTCGCGCTGGCGCGGGCGGTGCTGAAGCCCGGCGGCTTTCGCGATCGGATGACGGTCGGTACCTATGTGAGCGCCGACCCAAGCGACGTCACGGGGGTGCTCGAGGATGCGCTGGCCAAGGTCGTCGCGGCCGAAGAGATCGAAACGAGGTTCCAGCGCGCCGTCCGCAAAGGGGTGATCGAGCGTCGCCTCGATCGTGACGCCGTGGAGGATGCGGTGGCCGCCGGCATCATCACGGCCGACGAGGCGGTGACGTTGCGACTGGCGGATGCCGCAACCGATCGAGTCATCGCAGTGGACGACTTCTCATCGGAGGAGTTGCAGCGTATCCACAGCCAGCGCGAGCCGCAGCACGACGCGGCCGAATAGGAGTTCGGACTTGGCCCAGTTCAATCTGCCGCCGACCAAGCACTGGCGGTTCGAGATCGATCACGAAGGGCTCGGCTGGCTGACGATCGATGTGCCCAAGGCCTCGGTCAATACCCTGGCGCGCAGCACGCTCACCGAACTCGAAACGCTGGTGACGCGGTTCGAGGAACTGATCGCCACCGACGAACTCAAGGGCGTGATCCTGCTGTCGGGCAAGGACAGCGGCTTCATCGCCGGCGCCGACATTTCCGAGTTCGACGCTATGGCCGATTTCGCCGTGCTGCCGGACGCGCTACGGCGCACGCATGCACTGTTCCAGCGCATCGAGAACCTGAAGGCCCCGATGGTGGCCGGCATACACGGCTTCTGTGTCGGCGGGGGGTTCGAGCTCGTGCTCGCCTGCCACTACCGGATCGCGGTCAACGACGACAAGACGCGACTGGGCTTTCCCGAGGTGAACCTCGGCATCTTCCCCGGCTTCGGCGGCAGCGGGCGCTCGATCCGGCAGGCCGGTCCGGTCGACGCCATGCAGATGATGCTGACCGGCCGGCTGGTGCGCGCCAGCGCGGCGCGGCGGATGGGGCTGGTCGACAAGCTGGTGCGGCATCGCGACAACCTGCGCTGGGAAGCGCGGCGGGCGGTGCAGCAGCACCGGCATTCGACTATTTATGGCTGGAAGGGCGAACTGCTGACGCTCCGGCCGGTGCGGACCTACCTCGCCACCAAGATGCGCGGCGAGGTCGCCCGCAAGGCGCGGCCGGAACACTATCCGGCGCCCTACGCGCTGATCGACAACTTCGAGAAGCACGGCGACGACTGGAAGGCAATGGTCGCGGCGGAGACCGACGCCTTCGTGCCGCTGATGGGATCGGACACGGCGACCAATCTGCGGCGGGTATTCTTCCTGCAAGAATCGCTGAAGAAGCAGGGCGGCAAGGCGGCGAAGCCGACCTTCCAGCGGGTGCATGTCATCGGCGCCGGGGTGATGGGGGGCGACATCGCCGCCTGGTGCGCGCTGCGCGGCCTGAGCGTGACCCTGCAGGACCTCGATCTCGAGCGGATCAAACCGGCCCTGTCGCGTGCCAAGTCGCTGTTCCGCAAACGTCTCAAGAAGCCCCGCGAGGTCGCCGCGGCGGTGGCGCGGCTCGAAGCCGATCCGGCCGGCAGGGGCGTGTCGCGCGCCGACGTCATCATCGAGGCGGCGTTCGAAAGCCTCGAGGTGAAGCGGCAGATCTTTGCGGCGGTCGAGCCCAGGGCCAAGCCGCGCGCCATCCTCGCCACCAATACCTCATCGATCGAACTCGAGCGCATCGCCGAAGGGCTGAAGAACCCGAGCCGGCTGGTCGGCCTGCACTTCTTCAATCCGGTGGCGCAACTGCCGCTGGTGGAGGTGATCCGATCGACGGCGACCACCGATGCAGAGGTGGCGATGGGCGCCGCCTTCGCGCTGGCGATCGGCAAGTCGCCGGTGGTGGTCAAGAGCGCGCCGGGCTTCCTCGTCAACCGGGTGCTGATGCCCTACATGCTGGGCGCCATCGAGCGGGTGGAAAAGGGCGAGAGCAAGGAACTGATCGATGCCGCCGCCGTCGCTTTCGGCATGCCGATGGGACCGATCGAGCTGATGGATACCGTCGGCCTGGACGTCGGCCAGAGCGTGGCGCGGGAGCTGGGCCATGCCGTGCCGGCCGAGAGCAGGTTCGCCGCTCTCGTCGGCGAGAAGAAGCTCGGGCGCAAGACCGGGCAGGGGTTTTATGCCTGGGAGAAGGGCAAGGCGGTCAAGGGCCCGACGCCCGAATACACCGACCTCGCGGGCCTCGGCCGCGAGCTGGTGAAGCCGCTGGTCGATGCAACCGAAGCCGTCGTCGCTGGCAAGGTCGTGGCGAGTTCCGACCTCGCCGACATCGGGGTCATCCTTGGCACCGGCTTCGCCCCGTTCCTCGGTGGGCCGATGAAAGCGCGGCGGGACGGCAAGGCGTGAGGTGGTGAGGTCGTCGTTGTGGCACATGGTTCGACAAGCACACCATGAGGGTGCGTTTGTGGCACTGCCCGTCCTGGCCCTCATGGTGAGCTTGTCGAACCACGAGGGCACGCATTGCCGAACGAAGCTGGAGACGTCCCGTGCCTGAACTGAGAAAGATCGCCATCGTCGGTTCGGCGCGCATTCCGTTTTGCCGCGCCTATACGGGGTATGCCGGCGAGAGCAACCTCAGCATGCTGGGGACGGCCCTCGGCGGCATTGCCGACAAATACAATCTCAAGGGCGAAAAGATCGACGAGGTGATGGCGGGTGCCGTCCTCGCCCATAGCCGCGATTTCAACCTCGCCCGCGAGGCGGCGCTCGATGCGGGCTTTTCGCCACGCACGCCGGGCACCAACATCCAGATCGCCTGCGGCACGAGCCTGCAGGCGGCACTGACGCTCGGCGCCAAGATCGCCACGGGGGAGATCGACAGCGGCATCGCTGCTGGGTCGGATACGGTTTCGGATAGCCCCATCGTCTTTGGCGACCGGTTCCAGCATCGGCTCATCGAGCTCAACAAGGCCAAGTCGCTGCCCGACAAGGCCCGGGCGCTCTCAGGCTTCTCGTTCGGCGAACTGACGCCAGTGGCGCCGTCGACCCAGGAGCCCCGTACGGGTCTGTCGATGGGCCAGCATTGTGAACTGATGGCTCGGCAATGGGACATCGGCCGCGAGGAGCAGGACCGGCTGGCGCTGCGCAGCCACCAGA
>Ga0209233_1000642_pt1 | contig 17330 bp, 14 predicted proteins | sample AraplaCL_Cvi_mCL_FD_184269 | JGI IMG/M metagenome (GOLD analysis project Ga0209233, IMG submission 184269) | Arabidopsis root microbial communities from the University of North Carolina, USA - plate scrape CL_Cvi_mCL (SPAdes) (version 2) | ecosystem: Host-associated > Plants > Roots > Endosphere...
CGCTCGCGAATGGCGCTGCGGCTCGAAAGACGCGGCACGAAAAATGTGATGGTCGACGCGGCCCAGATCACGAAAACAAGGAAAAACAGCCGCCGCGCGACAAGTTTAAGGGTACCCAACTCGGCCTCTCATGCACTGAGGAAGAAAGGGGTGTGCAGCAAGCCGCACACCCCTGCTAGATTCGGTGCTACTTCGCGCCCGAGGGCTTCAGCGAAGTGATTTCGAGCATGCCGGTGTGAGCCCAGAACGCGCCGTTCTCGCCATCCGCCAGGTTCGACTCGCTCGGCCAGTTGGTCCAGTACGTGTTGTTGTACGGGATGCGGTGCAGCCACTGGATGATCGGGATATCGATCGTATCGCGCCAGTAGATGCCCAGGGCCTGGGCAGCGTCCTTGAGGAAGGTCGGATCGTCCGAACCAAGCGGCGCCATCTCGTTGAGCAGCTTGTCGTATTCCGGGTTGTTGTAGCGCGACCAGCGACCGGCGCCAGCGGCAGTGCCGTTGGGAACCGCGTACTTGCTGTCGAACAGTTCGAGCGCCGCATCCGGATCCAGCAGCGAAGCGCCGTGGCCGAAGAGGTAGAGGCCGGGCACGCCGTCGTTCATGTTCTGCTGGGCGTCGGTACCGAAGTTGATCGCCGCGTCGAAGCCGCCGTTACGCAGCATTTCGACGAGCACCGGCGCGATATCCGAGTGGATGCCTTCGAAGCCGTTGATCGTGGCATTGATGGTCTTGCCATCCTTCTCCCACAGGCCGTCGCCGTTCTTGGCGTAGCCGGCGGCAGTCATGAGCTTGGCGCTGGCGTCGAGGTCGAACGTGTTGGGCTTGTACTTGTCGAACTGCGCCTTGACGTCCGGCGAGTCGGCAAACTTCTGCAGGTTCGGGTAGAGCGGGAACGGATAGACCGTGGCCACGTCGGCGCCGTCGTAGAGCACCTGGTTGATCTGGTCGCGGTTGATCGTCAGGCTCATCGCCTTACGGATGTTGGGGTCGTTGTAGGGCGCGATGGAGGTGTTCATCCACAGCGAGTTCGGCCACCAGTCGCGGTAGCCATAGGGCGACTTGTTGCCGGTCCACGACGTGACCTTCGGGTTCTGGGCAAGGATGTTGCCGATCACCTGGGCACGCATGTCCAGCGAGGAGTCCATCTCGTTGTTGACGATGCGCTGGGCCACCGTGTCCATGTTCTGGCCGACCTGGCCACCCAGGTTCACGATGACGACGCGCTTCACCGCCGGGTCGGTCCTCAGACCGGCCTTGATGGCCCACCAGTCTTCGCGCAGGTTGAAGATCTTCTGGTTGGCGTTCCAGGCGACGAGGTCATAGGGACCCGAATGCGGGATATCGACGCCACCGGCGGCGGCATTAACGTCCTTCTGCTTCTCTTCCCAGGCCTTCTGCACGATCGGGATACCCGTATCGAACTTCAGGGTCAGCACTTCGAACTTGAAGCGCGGCGCCGGGATCTTGAACTTGACTTCGACGGTCAGCGGATCCTTGGCCGTGACGGTGTCGACGTACTGCGAGAAGTCCGTGTGGTACGGCAGCTTCTCGTTCTTCATCTGGCCTTCGAACGTGTAGACCACGTCGTCGGCCGTCACGGCGGTGCCGTCACTCCACTTGGCAGCGGGGTTCAGCTTGATCTCGAGCGAAGTGAAGTCCTTGCTCGTGTAGTCGCAGCTTTCGGCCAGCCACGGAATGTATTTGTTCGCAAAGATTGCGTAGTACTGCAGCGGCTCGAACATCAGGTTGTTACCTTCCTGATGGGTATAGCCGGGCACGGCCCACGGGTTGGTCACGCCGATCGGCGAGGCGATCGACCAACCAAGGATGAGCTGCTGGTTGCGCGGCAGATCGGGCAGCGGCGAGGCCGGCGCGATCTCCTTGGGCGCGGCGGTCGCGGTCGCGTCGTCAGCGAAGCTGAACGACGGCGCGGCAACCGCGGCCATGGCCAGCACTACAGCAGTGGCCGTTATAGCAAGTCTAGTCTTGATCATATGACAGAACCTCCCTTGACTGTCGATTGGTAGATAAGATCCAGTTCATGCAAGTCACTATGAGTATGGTCGACAATCCTCCCTCGAAACGCCTCCGACAGCGGGAAACATCCGCGCCCTGCGAACAAAAAGCGTGGCAGCCCGAGACCGGCCCGGACGGCCTTGTTTTGTGCCACAAGTCGCGCATGCGCCTGCAGTCCAGGGGGAGAGGGTGATCAGCGCTATCGTGGTTGTTGGTCGCCGGCGACGCGCTGAATGCCGCGTCGGTTACAGGCAGACAAAAGCCGCAGATCGACGCGGGTAATCCCCGGCGCACCGCGACCCAAAAACCAGATAACCTGCCAAGGGTTCTCCCCCCTCAAATCGCCTGCCGGTTTATTCCCTCGCGGGACGTTCCAGCTTTTTGCAACGATTTACTAAGGGTTAAATGGCTCCCACCGCAGTGTCAACGCGCCATTCGCCGTCGCGCCTGCGATTTTCATCGGGGTTAACGGCGCCACCGGCGCTGGCCCGCCGCCGCCTCGCCGCCGGGTGTCGGAAAGGGCCGTCCCTGCGGCCCAGGGGCTCACATCGGACACACCTGCCCGGCTAGCAGCGGGGGCCTATGGTTGCTCCCCGGCCCCGGATACCGGGGCTGCCGCCGCCTCGCCTCCGGACATGGCGGCGAGCACGGGGCGGATCTGGCGCGGCCGGCTGAACCACACGCGTCCGAGCGGATTGAGGCCGTCGGTGAGGCGGAGCGATCTGGCCTTCCCGAGCGCGCCGGTGACCGCTTCCCGGTCGTAGCCCGAGAGCGCCCGGCCCCAGAGTAACGCCACATCCATCGTCACCGGCTTGAGCAGACGCGTCACGTCGTACTCTCGGCTGCCCAGGGCCCGCATGTTCTGTACGAGCCGCGGGTCGGCGGCATAGGCGAAGCCACCGCCTTCGACCTCGCGCAGCCGGCCCTCGGCCAGCCGCTCCCGCCAGGTCGGCTTGACCCCGGCCATGGCGCCATAGTTCAGCAGTTCACGCACCGCGGACTCGCGTGTTTCGAAATGCTGGCCATTGAAGTAGCGGAGCAGTTGCAGCGACGGATCGGTGCTGGCCGACCAGTTGGGCGCCAGGTCCGACAGCACCAGCGACTTCGGGCGGAAGCTCGTCAGGTCGATCAGGAGCAGGCTGATCAGCGCACCCCAGCCCGAGCCCACGAGGGTTACCTCGCGATCGGGGTATTTGGTCAGCAGCGCCAGCAATTGCTGGATATAGGTCGGGATGGCGTAAGTTGCCGGATCGTTGGCATAGCCGCTCCGGCCGCGACCGAGCATGTCGGGGCAGATGACGCGATACCCCTCTGCCACCAGCACGGCGGCCAGCGGCTCGAAATCGAGGCCGGTGCCGGCGAAATCGTGCACGCAGACCACTGTGCCGAGGCGCTGCGCCGGCTCGTACACGGCGCTGGCGACCGGGGTGAAGACGCCGGCGATCCGAAGCATGCTGCTTTCGAAGAGGCGCCGGGGCTCTGGGCTTGTCATGCTCCCGCGCGCTTCTTGGCGACGAGCGCCTCAAGATCGGCGATGATGCCGGGCAGCCGAAGCGCCGGGTCGTGCCTCGCCCACTGCTCGAGCGCCGCCTGGTGATAGGTCTGGTACACCTCCGGCTCCGTCAGCAATTGCCTCAGCGCCTCGACCCACGGGATCGCTTCGGTGAGCGGCGGGACCAACCAGTGATGATCGATCAGTGGCTGCGGCGGATCAAGCAGGATCGCCGCATCGCCGGCGACCTCGGGGATGCCGCCGCGGCGTGAAGCGACGATCGGAATGCCCATTGCACAGGCCTCCACCACCACGCGGCCGGCGCTCTCGTGCCAGACCGACGGCATCAGCACCACCTTGGTCGCGCCAAACACCGGTCCCATATCACGCTGCAGGCCGATGGTGCGGACATTGCCCAGCCGGGAGACCGGAAGACCGCTGCGCGCTTCCGCATCCTCCAGTCTGGCGCGGCTCTCGACGACCAGAAATTTGGCCTCGGGCAACGTCTGCGCCGCCAGTTCAGCGATGCGCAGGAAGAGCGTAACGCCCTTTTCGGCCAGCGGATTGATGAAGGTTACATATTCGGGTCGCGAATTGGCAGGGACGACTGGAGGATCGATGAACTTGCCGATCACCCGGCCGTTGAGCCCGAGCCGCTCCCGGTAGAGCTCCGCGGTCGCCATCGAATCCGTAAAGATCATGTCGACGTGGGTGAAGGCCTCTATGCTCTTGTAGCCCGGGTTGACGAGGTTGAAGACCGTGGCGATACCTCGCTCCTGCGCCTTTTTGAGCAGCGACCGCTCGTACGGACGGGCGCCGTAGATCAGCAAAACGTCAGGCTGATACTGGTCCAGCGCGTTCAGCACGCGGTTGAAGAGCGTCTGCTCCTCGTCACGGGAGAGCGCCATCTGCGTGATGCCCTTGGTCTGGACCACGTAGTGCTGCACCTCCTCATCTTCTGCGAGCCACAGTGTCTGTGGGTAGCCCGGTTCCTGAACGGGCAGTGCGCCGGCCTGAAGCAGGGTCTCCTCAGCTGTGCCGAAGGCAGGGCGGTCGAACACCGAAGCGCTGAACGACCGGCACTCGACGCCATAGCGGCTCAGGAAGCGCAGCAGCGTGCGTATGCTGATCGCCGCGCCATTGCTGTGGTCGAGGGTACAGTTGATGGCGCTGAAGAGCAGTTTCAAGGTCGGCGTCCCTCGGGTTCATGCAGCGGCGAGGCGCAGACGCTGCCCGCCGCGGCGTCTCAGGCTCGCCAGCCACTCGAAGGCGAGCGGCTCGTTGCCGGCAGGCTGCATCTGCAACCGGCCGATCAGCAGGGTCAAGGCGGTTGCGACTTCGATGTTGGCGATGCGAGCACCGCCGCAGGCTCGCCTTCCGGTACTGAATGGCTGGAAATGAGCTAACGGGTCGCGCGGGGTGGCGCCGTGTGGAAACCGGTCGAGTGACACGCGCCGTGGCTGCGGAAAGGTGCGGGGATCATGGTGCAGGCCGATCACCGAGATCAGTACCTTCTGTCCAGCGGCGACCCGCAGCGTACCGATCGCGTCCGCCTCCACCGCGATGCGCGACAGGATCGGGATGGGGGGGAAAATCCGCATGGCTTCGTTCTGGAACGCAGCGACACCCTCCAGCCGGAATACCCCCTCCAGGGTGAGGCCGCTGGAGTTCAGTCCCGTCTTGATCTCCCTTCGCAGGCGTTCCTGAAGCGTGGCGGCGTTTGCCAGCAGATACATCGCCCAGCCGATCGAGGTGGACGAGGTATCCGAGCCGGCAAAAAGTAGTGTGCACACTTCTGCGAACCGATCGACCTGATCATCGGGTGTATCGATCAGAATGCGCAGCAGCGGGGAAACGTCGCTAGATGACTGACTGTCGACAAGCAAGTTATCTAGCCCCGAACGCAGTCGGTTGGCCGCCATCATCGCCGAGAGCCGTGCCGGCGGGCTATCAGCGACTTCGGCGCCAGCAACATTCCATGTGACGAGCGAGGAATAGCGCAGGATCGAGCGAAAATCATCGATCAGGGTCGGGCTGATGTCGTCTGCGCCGAAGCCGAACGTAACGTCGGCGATCACGGCTGCCGCGGCCTTGTCGAGGTAGGGGTCGACCAGTAGTGGGCCACTGCCGTAGTCCGCCAGCAAGCCGTCGATCGCGGCGCCGAAGTGTCGCTCGGCCGATCTCACAACGCTTGCCGGGTCCGTGGCCGCAATCGAGGGCTGCGACAACTTCAGCAGTCGTTCCCACTGCTCGCCATCCGACGTCAGGCGGCTTGCGCCGAAGAACTTAGCAAAGCCCCCGAAGTGCTTATGATAGTTTTCAGGCCGGGCGCGGGCGATGTGTCGCGCGGCCTCAGCGTCTTGTACCAGCAGGATACGCTCGTCCCCGATCCGTAGTTCCGCTGCTTCGCCTGGCGCCCGCGCTGCAAGTTCGTAAAGCACGGCGCATGGGTCGCCCCGCCAAACATCGGCCAGCGGCCCAGATTGCAGGTCGATCGCAAGCATCGACGGCCCTCAAAGACAAACGGCCGCCTCAGGGTCTGAAGCGGCCGTCGAACCTGCTGGACGACTGAGGTCAGAACCCGCCGCTGAGCTTCAGGAACGGACCGTGGACCAGCTTGTTAGATACAGGCTGTTCCGAACTCGGAGGTCCTGAAAAATTGAACTGCGGCCCGGTCGGAATATTTGTCAGGTTCTCAGCGTGATAACCAACCGTCAACGTGGTCAAATCATTGAGATAATAGTCGAGACCAAGGTTGCCCTCAACATCGACCACCGTCTTTGTCTCCGACGCCCCCGGAAGTTCAGAAGGGCCACCGATACTCTCGAGATAACTCGTAGTGGTGGTCTGCCTGCCGACAATCACGGCCCCCGCTAGTGAGCCGGACAACCCAAAGTTGCTGCCATCAAATCGCTTGGCGATGCTGACGCCCACGCGCGGACCCGCGCCGAAAAACTCGGCTGACGTGCTGGACTGAAAGAACCCGCTCGAAATACCTGAAGAGGTGCCAGACTTGTCCATATTCTCCGTGAAGTGAAGCGCTCGGACACCCGCAAATAATCGCACCTTCAAATCATTGCCCAGTTCCGGTCTGTAGCCCACCTCGAAATCTCCGGTTTCGAACGCAAAGTTTGTCGTCATACCAAGGCTAACCGAACCAGTCCCACCGGAAGCAAAAAGAGACGCGTCGTTGTCAATCAGCCGGTTGGCTGCAAAGGCGAAATTCACATCCCAGAGGTTATCGATCTGGTGGCCAATGGAAAAGCCGGCGTGATAGCCGACGTCAGACGGGAAGCCGCTTACGTCGACAATGCCGGGAAACCCCGAAAACTCATCGACCTTGTCGTCGAAGGCCGTGTTCTTGCTGAAAAGCGCGCCGCCCTCGACGCTGTAGAAGAATCCGTCGTAAGGGGCCGGAGCCGGTGGGGCCGCATGGGCCGCCGACACGCCAGCCGCCGCGGCGGCAACCGAAACTGAACTGAGCAACACCGCCTTTGTGCGCATCATTTTCCCTCTGCGTTCCTCAATTGAACACAGCTTGCCACGCCGACGCGACAGCGGCAATGTTCCGCAACATTGCCGCCGCTATTTGTCCGCGTTTGCGGTTAGGACGTTGCGCGAATGTGACAGTGATCAATCGGCGATTCCTGGTTGATCGTCGAAATTCAAAACTGACGACTTCTTGGCGGCACGCAACGTTTCGTCGTAGGTTCGCTTGAAAAACACTCGAATTCCAGGGTTTAGGTTGCGCGCGCCGCGCATCAGCCGCAGCGTTGCGCGTGTATCGGCCACGCTGACGACGGTCAGAGCGGCGGCGTCGTGGCTGCCGCTCTGGACGCTGCGCAGCGGGCCCATGTCGCGCATCCAGATCTCAGCGGCGGGTGCGGAAGTGTGGATCCAGCCTGCATATCCGACCATTTCTCGTCCCGAATTCAGGGCGGCAAGATGGTGGCTAAGCCGCAATTGATCGCGAATCAGTTCCGAAATATGAGCGAGTTCGAACTTACCGAAAGGCAATGACCGCGAGAGGAAATCGAGGGTCATGCCGAATGCCTCGTAGGAGGGGTTCATCTGGATGATTTCGAGGGGTTCGTCAGTCATCCGGCAATTGCTCCAGACCTTGCTTACGCAGAAACTCGGCTCCAGCAGAAAACGACGCGGTGCCGGAAGAGGAATATGAGAATGGGCGCCCGCCGTTATTGTTGTCGCGGGTCGGCGGGAAATGAAACCGAGACCGTGGTGCCCGGTTGTCGGTCGGCATAGTCGACCTGGGCCGATAGGCTCAGCGCCATCGCCTTGACGATGCGGGCGCCGAGGCCGGTGCCCTTGATCGGGCCCTTGCCGCTCCAACCGATGCCGTCGTCGGCCACCGCCAGTTGCACCATGCCGGCGCCGTCGGCGGTGAGGCTGACGCGGATTTCGCCCGTCGCCGCGCCCGGGTAGGCGTACTTGAAGGCGTTGGTGACCAGCTCCGTCACCACGACGCCGAGGTTGACGGCCACGTCCGTCGAGACCTGCACCGGCGCCAGTTCGGCGCGCAGGGTCGTGCCCGCCCGCTCGGTGGTCAGCGAGGCCTGCAGATGCTCGAGCAGGCCGCCGAGGTACTCTTCGAGGTTGACGACGCCCGCTTCGCCCGAGCTGTAGAGCCGGCGATGCACGAGCGAGATGGCGTAGATGCGCGCCTGTGTTTCGGCGAGGGCATCCTTGGCCACCTGGTCGGCGACGGCGTTGGCCTGCAGGTTCACCAGCGACGAGACGAGCGACAGGCTGTTGGCGACGCGGTGGTTCACCTCGCGTAGCAGCATCTCGGCACGGTCGCGGGCGGCGCGGACCTCGCGCTCGGCGGCTTCCTTCTGCGCCTCGAGCCGGGCCTTCTGAACCGCCTGCTCGAGCGCCGATTGCAGCAGCACCAGGAACTCGTCACCCACCGTCTTGGGCACGAAGTCGCTGGCCCCGGCCTTGAGCGCCGCCACCGCCACGTCCATTTCGGCCGAACCCGTCACATAGACGACGGCCGGCGCTGCCGGCATCGTGCCGAGCCGGCCGAGCAGGTCGAGGCCCGTCCCGGTTGGCAGGTAATGGTCGAGCGCCACCACATCGACGCCGCCGGCCTCGATGTGGGCCAGCGCGTCCTCGCCGCTGGTGGCGTGGCTCACCTCGAAACCGCGCCGGCCGAGCGTCCGCTGCACCAGCCGGACGAGGGCCGCGTCATCGTCGATATAGAGCAGGCGGATGCCCTGTTCACTCATCCCGTCACGCGGTTTCCGGCACCTGAATGACCGAAAAGAACAGCCCGAGCTGCCGGATGGCGTTGGCAAAACCCTCGTAGTTCACCGGCTTGGTGATGTAGACATTGGCGCCGAGGTCGTAGCAGCGCTGGATCTCGCGACTGTCGTCGGTGGTGGTCAGCACCACCACCGGCGAGCGCTTCAGATGTTCGTTGCCCTTGATGGTGGCGAGGATATCGACGCCGGTCATGTCGGGCAGGTTGAGGTCCAGCAGGATCAGCAGCTGCCGGCCCGAACTCACCTCTCCGCTGCCGTCGGGACCCATCAGGTAGGCCAGCGCGCTCGTGCCGTTGGTGAAGGGGAGGATTTCGTTGTTCACCCCGGCCCGGCGGATGTTCTTCTCGATGAGGCGGGCATGGCCGTCATCGTCTTCGATCATGATGATCGTCACGGGCTTGGCGTCCTGACTCATTTGCTACTCCCAATTATATTCAGACTGCGCGGCAGCGTAATGCGAAATGTGGTGCCCTTATCGAGGGCGGAGGTGAGGGTGATGTCGCCGCCGAGGTTGCGTACCACGGCACGCACATAGGCGAGGCCGATGCCCTCGCCCGGCTGGTCCTGAACGCCGGAGCGGCGGAACAGTTCGAACACCCGCTCACGGTCCTGCTCGGCGATGCCCCGCCCGTTGTCGGCGATTTCGATGGCGATGCGCACCGGGTTTTCCAGCGCCGGGTGGGCCCGGACGTCGAGGCGCAGCGGGCGGTCCTTGGCGCGGTATTTGACGGCGTTGTCGAGGAGGTTCCCCACCACCTGCTCGAGCGACAACCGGTCGGTGACGATGCTGGGCACGTTCACCGACAGCTCGACCGCGCCCTCCGCCTCGCTGATCTGGTGCTGCACCGCGGCGGCCGCGTTGCGCAGCATCTCGCCGAGGTCGACCTTTTCCGGCCGCAGCACGCGGCGGCCCTCGCGCGACAGCTTCAGGATGGCGTTGATCAGCCCGTCCATCTTGCGCGTCGAGGAACGGATGAAGTCGATGGCCTCGGGCAGGTCGACCAGCGCCGCCTGCCGTGCTTCGGCCGCCACGGCATCGCCCTCGGCCGGGTCGCGCTCGAGCAGGGCCCGGATGCTGGCCATGCTGGTTTCGAGCTCGCTGGTGAAGCCCATGATGTTGACCAGCGGTGCCCGCAGGTCGTGCGTGACGATATAGGCAAAGCGCTGGATTTCGTCGTTGGCCTGCGCGAGGTCGGCCGTGCGCTCGGCAACCCGCGCCTCGAGTCCGGCATTGAGCGCCGCCACCTCGTCGCGGGCCTCGCCCAGGTCCTGGGTATATTTGACCACGACCACCGCCGAGCCGCCGACCACCGCCACGATCACCACCGCGCCGATGATCGACACCCAGCGCAGCCAGGCGGCGTTCGCTCGCTGCTGCGCTACGTCTTCGGTCAGCCGCCCGTCGGCATCGACGGTCACCTGCCCCAGGAATGCCAGGGCATCTTCCATCAGCGATTTGCCCAGGTCGGTATGGACGACCGCCACCGCATCCGCGTCGCGCCCGGCGCGCTTGAGGGCGATGGTCGAATCCATCTCGGCGAACTTGCTGTCTATGGTCTTTTTCAGCTGATCGAGGTTGTCGGCATAGCCGGGGAAGGGCACCAGCGACTGCTGAAGCGCCGCATACATCGCCGGCGCATGCGATTTGGCCGTCTCGTAGGGCGTTTCGTAGGACTGATCGCCAGTGATGAGGAAGCCGCGCTGGCTGCTCTCGGCCAGGCGGAGCGTATTGCGTAAGTCGCTGGCGGCGGTGCGCGCATCGCGCGCCTGCAGCACGTCGTTGAAATAGCTCTGGCTCCGCTCCCCGAGCCATATCGTCGTGCCGACAATGGCCAGCAGCGCCGCCAGCGCGACGATCAGCAGGGCGACGGTGGCTTGGGTGAATGAGCGGCTGGAGAACGGCATGGAACGTTGAATGCCCGAATCCGGCCGGCCGCGCTATATGCTTTGCAGCATCATCCTGCATCCGATTGCCCAATACTCGCGACCGGTGCCAGTTGCCCACCGGTGGGCGGCCCGATAGTCTCCGGTCCGTGCCCGCCTCGCTCTCCAGCTACCGCAAAAAGCGTGATTTCGGCGTCACCCCCGAACCGCGGGGAGGGCAGGGCTCGGCCGCGACCGGCAGCCGGTTCGTGGTGCACAAACACGCCGCGACGGCCGACCACTACGATCTGCGACTCGAGATCGACGGGGTGCTCAAGAGCTGGGCGGTGCCGAAAGGCCCCTCGCTCGATCCCGACGAGAAGCGGCTGGCGGTCGAGACCGAAGATCATCCGCTCGAATATATCGACTTTGAAGGCCTGATCCCCGAGGGCGAATATGGCGGGGGGCCGATGATCGTCTGGGATTCGGGCACCTGGGCGCCGATGGATGATGTCCAAAAGAGCCTGAAGAGTGGCGCCTTCAAGTTCCGCCTCGCCGGCGAAAAGCTGAAGGGCGGCTGGATGCTGGCCAGGCTGAAGCCCAAGCCGGGCGACAGCAAGCTCAATTGGCTCTTGTTCAAGGAGCACGATCCGGCGGCCAGCAAGATCATCGACATCCTCGAAAGCCGCCCGGAGAGCGTCAAGACCGGCCGGCGCATCGAAGAACTGCTGGAGGTGCCTGCCGCGCCCGCCGCCAAGAGGAAGCCGCCGCGCCTCGGCAGCCTCCGCGGCGCGGCCAAAGCGCCGATGCCCGCCCTCGAGCCGCAATTGGCGACCGCCGCCACCGCGCCGCCCCGCGGCGAGGATTGGCTGCACGAGATCAAGTTCGACGGCTACCGCACCATCGCCCGGATCGAGGCCGGCGGCGTCGAGCTCATCACCCGCAGTGGCCTCGACTGGACGAGAAAGTACGGCGAGTTGGGGCCGGTGTTGGCCGAATTGCCCTGCAAGTCCGCGATTCTCGATGGCGAGATCGTGGTGCTCGACGAGCACGGTATCTCTCGCTTCGGCGCGCTCCAGGATGCGCTGTCCTCGGGCCATACGGAGCGGTTGGTCTACTACGCCTTCGACCTGCTTTACCTTGATGGCTACGACCTGACCGGGGTCGAACTGGTGCGGCGCAAGGCGCTGCTGGCGCAACTGGTCGAGGGCTTTGCCGGTGGCAATTCTGCACTCCAGCTGTCCGACCACGTCGAGGGCGAGGGGCAGGCGCTTTACGATCGCGCCGCCGAACTCGGCCTCGAGGGTATCGTCTCCAAGCGCCCCGGCTCGAAATATATCGCCGGCCGCTCGACCAGTTGGGTCAAGGCCAAGGCGCTGAAGTCGGGCGATTTCGTCATCGCCGGCTACACGCGCTCGGCGGCCGCCGGAGGGCTGGGTGCTCTGGCGTTAGGCGAATGGGTCGACGGCGAACTGGTCTATCGGGGGAAGGTCGGTACCGGCTTCGACGCCGAGGCCTTGGCGATGCTGCTCGGGCGGCTGGAGCGCCTGACCGGCGAGGGCGAAAAGCTCGACGGGGCGCCCAAGGACATCGTCTGGGTGCGGCCGGTGCTGACCGTCCACGTGCATTATGGCAACCTCACCTCCGACGGCATGCTGCGCCACGCCGTGTACAAGGGCCTGCGCGAGGCAGAGCTTTCCGTCGGCACGCCCGTCGAGCGGACGCGGCTGATTTCGGACGCAGACCTCGCCCAGATCTGGGTTACCAATCCCACCCGGCGCATGTTCGGCAAGTCGGGGCCGACCAAGCTCGATATTGCCGTCTATTACGCGCTGGTCGGCGATTTCATGCTGCCGCACATTTTCGGCCGGCCGGTGTCGCTGGTCCGTTGCCCCACCATGAGGCCCGCCGACTGCTTCTTCCAGCGTCACCCGTTCAAGGGCATGCCGCCGACGGTCGCGAGCTTCGAGATGAAGACCAGCGACGACGAGGACCGCAACTATATCGCCGTCGAGGACGTGAAGGCCTACCTCGCGCTGGCGCAGTTCGGAGTGGTCGAGTTCCACGCCTGGGGCTCGCTGATGGAGCAGCCGGAAAAGGCCGATCGAGTGATCTTCGACCTCGATCCGGGCGATGGCATCGCCTGGCGCGAGGTGGTCGAAGCAGCCGTGCATATCCGAGGCGAACTCGAAACTCTCGGCCTCGTGCCTTTCGTCAAGACCTCGGGCGGGCGCGGCGTCCACGTGGTCGTGCCGATCAACCCCAAACTTGGCTGGAAGCAGGTGCACGACGCGACCGGGGTGATCGCTGCCGCGCTCGCCGCGACGGCTCCCGATACCTTCACCACCACCATGGGCAAGGACAACCGGAAGAAGCGCATCTTCATCGACTTTCACCGCAATGCGCGCGGCGCTACTGCGGCCGCCGCCTATTCGCTCAGGGCCCGCACGCATTTGCCCGCTTCGACCCCGCTCACCTGGGCCGATCTCGAGTCGATCGACTCGCCGGAAGACCTGAACTATTCTTCTCTTCCGCAATTGTTAACTACGTCAGGCGATCCGTGGGCAGACATTAACCAGTCGGCGCGCGATCTCCCGGCACAATTGCGGCCCCGCAAGTAGAGTTATGCGCAGGAGACGAGAATGGCGCCCAGGGCGAGCTGGAAGGGTTACATCAAGCTGAGTTTGGTGAGCTGCCCGGTGCGGCTTTACCCCGCGACCAGCACGAGCGAGCGCATCAGCTTCCACCAGTTGCACAAAGATACGCACAACCGGATCAACATGAAGCCGGTCGATCCCGAGCTGGGGCTGGTCGAACGCGCCGATCTCGTCAAGGGCTACGAATACGAGCCCAAGCAATACGTCATCATCGACGAGAGCGATCTCGACGCGGTGCGGATCGAATCCAACCACACCATGAACATCGAGGCCTTCGTCGACGCCAGCGAAGTCGATATCGTCTACGACGACGCGCCTTACTACCTGGCGCCTGACGGGGCGATGGCCGAAGAGACGTTTGTGGTCCTGCGCGATGCGATGCGGAAATCGGGCAAGGTAGCGATCGCCCGGCTGGTGCTGTCGAGCCGCGAGCGCGTGGTGACCATCGGGCCGCGCGACAACGGCATGTTCGTCTGCACGCTGCGCAACCCAAGCGAGGTTCGCTCGACGTCCGAGTATTTCGTCGGCATCCCGGAGACGGCTCCGGACGCCGAAATGCTTGAACTGGCCGAAAAGCTAATCGAGCAGAAGGTCACGCACTTCGATCCGAAGAAATACGAGGATCGCTACGAAACCGCCCTGATGCAGATGATCAAGGAAAAGTTGAAGGGCCACAAGCCGATCGTGGCCGCCGCACCCGAGCGCGGCAACGTCATCAATCTGATGGATGCCCTCAAGGCCAGCCTCGGGCAGTCGAAGCCGCCCGCTGCCAGCAAGAGCAAGGCCGCGCCCATCAAGGCAGCAGAGCCGGAGGCCAAGCCGGCCAAGGCGGGCAAGTCGCCGACCAAGGCTAAGGCGGAGCCCGCCCCGACAGCGGAGGTCAAGGTGATCCCAGCCAAGCCGGCAAAGGCCGCGGCGCCCAAGCCCGCCATCAAGGCCATCAAGGCGGCCGATCTGCAGCCACCCGCAAAGGCGCCCGCCCGCAAGAAGGCGTAGCAGCAAGAGCCTCCGCCGATCCTCATCGCTCGGCGGGGCCAGCCGGCAGTGCCGGACCGCGCCCCGGCGCGTGGGCATGGCGTCTACCTTCAGCCCCCCTCGCGTGGCGGCTCATCAATGTCCCGCCGATGGTGTTCGAGCACGGCGTTGAGTTCGGCGCCGACGATGACGATGCTCACCGATAGCCAGATCCAGGTCAGAAAGCCGATCAGCGCGCCCAGCGAACCGTAGGTGGCGTTGTAGTTGGAAAAGTTCGCCGCGTACCAGGAGAAGGCGATCGAGACGACCGTGATGCCGACGACCGACAGCGCGGCGCCCGGGGTTACCCAGTGCCACCGCTCCCGCAGCCGATACGGGCCGAAGCGGTAGAGGATGTCGAGACCGACCAGCAGCATCGCCAGCATGAGCCCGTAGGCGAGGCCGCGCACCATCCACTCGTAGGCATCGCCGACCGGCAGGAAGTGCAGGACGGCGGGCATCACCACGACCACTGCGACAAAAAAGATGACCGCCAGTAGCACGCCGAGCGTGAACACCAGCGCCAGCAGGTTGATCTGCAGGAAAGGCCGCTGCTCGGTGATGTCGTAGGCGACGTTCATCGCATCGATCAGCGCCCGGACCCCGGCCCCGGCGCTCCAGAATGCCACGAGGAGCGAGCCGATCAGTGTCAGGCTGAGCTGGGTATGGCTGGCAGAGGTGAGGCGCTGCAACTGCTCGCGGATGATGTCGATGCCGCCCTGCGGCAGGATGCCGAGCAGCAGATCGACCTGCGAATTGACCCCGCTTGCATCTGTGAACAGGCCATAGATCGACACGAACACGGCGAGCGAGGGCACCATGGCGATCAGCATGTAATAAGTGACGCCGGCGGCGATCAGCAGCGCCTTGTCGTCGCCCACCTCGCGAAACACGTCTAGCGCGATCCGCCACCAGGCGGGGCGTTCCGCTTTGCGCCCTTGCGGCGCTGACCCTTCCGTCGACATCCTGCGCTCCGCCGGCGAGGGGTCCGCCACGCCTACTGGCTGGCCCAGACGATGCGCCGGATCCACTCGATTTCACCCGTCTCGAGAACGCGGACGGGGAACTCCGGGTTCACCGAGCCCAGTTCGACCCGATTGAGCGTCTGCCGCAGCAGGATCTTGACCATCACTTCGCCGGTCTTGGTGGCGACGGCTACCCGGTCGCCCTTGCGGATCTGCTCGGTTGCCGAAACGATCACCTTGTCGCCCTCGCGATAAAGCGGCAGCATGGAATCGCCGTGCACTTCGAGCGCGTAGGTGCCGTCCTCGAAAGTCGGCAGGCGGATTTCGTCCCAGCCCTGGCCCGACGGGAACCCGGCGCTGTCGAAGAAGCCGCCGGCACCGGCCTGCGCCAGCCCGAGCAACGGGACGGTACGCGACAAGGGCAGCGGCTGGACATAGGCGCCGGTCGCGATCACGAACGAGTCGAAGCTTTCCCCCGTCGCCTCCAGGACCTTGGCGATGCTCTCGGTCGATGGCCAGCGTTCGCGGCCGTCCTTGCTGATACGCTTGGAGGGGTTGAAGGCGGTCGGATCAAGGCCTGCGAGCTTGGCCAGCGCCGAAGCCGACAGCCCATGGCGCTTGGCGATCGCATCGATGCCTTCCCAGATCGCCTGGTGCGAAAGCATAGCGCAGTTCCTAGGAGAATGATCTCAATGGCGGAAATTAGTCCTAAGGATATACGGAAATTCAACTACGTGTAAAGCGGAAGTCACCGCGACCCGGCGGCTTGTCTGCCGGGGTGGGGTTGGCTACGGTCTGCGCCGCCATGGACATCGAAAATACTGCGCTGATCTACAAGATCGCCGACGCCACCGAATTCGACGAAGCCGTCGCCGACGGTATCTATGCCGGCGCGCCGATCGACCTGCAGGACGGCTTCATCCACTTTTCGACCGCCGCACAGCTGGCCGACACGTTGCGCCTCCACTTCAAGGGGCGTCGCAACCTTGTGCTGGCGGCGGTGCGCACGGAGGAGTTGGGGAGCGACCTGCGCTGGGAGCCCTCGCGCGGCGGCGCGCTCTTTCCGCATCTCCATGCCAACCTCCAGATGAAGGCGGTCGCCTGGTCGGAGCCGATCGAGGTCGACGAGCAGGGCGGCTGCCGCCTGCCGGACCGCGTACGATGATCCTGTCGGGCATCTCGCCATTGTTGCGGGTGCCGCTGCTGCGCGACCTGACGCGCGATTCCCTGCTGCGCATGGATCCCGAGACGGCCCATGGCACCACCATCAATGCGCTTCGCCTGGGCCTCGCGCCGCGGCAGCCGACCCCCGATGCGCCCGAATTGCGGACCCGCCTCTGCGGTCTCGAACTGGCCAATCCCGTCGGCATGGCCGCCGGCTTCGACAAAAACGCCGAAGTCCCCCAGCCTTTGGCGCTGCTGGGGTTCGGCATGGTCGAGGTCGGCACCGTCACGCCGCTGCCGCAGACCGGCAATCCGCGGCCCCGCCTGTTCCGGCTCGCCGCCGCCGGGGGCGTCATCAACCGCATGGGGTTCAACAACCAGGGCCATGACGCGGTCTTCGAACGGCTGCACGGGCAGCGGATCGGGGCGGCGCTCGGGGTCAATATCGGCGCCAACAAGTTGAGCGCCGATTTCGTCGCCGACTACGTCCAAGGGGTGCGCCGCTTCGCCGAACTCGCCGACTACCTGACGGTGAACGTTTCCTCGCCCAATACGCCGGGGCTGCGCGACCTGCAGGCCGGCGAAGCGCTCAACCGCCTCCTGGGCGAGGTACTCGCCGAACGGGCGCGCGCGACGGTCCGCGTCCCCGTCTTCCTCAAGCTGGCGCCCGATCTCGACCAGAACGCGATGGACGAGATCGTCGCCGTCATCGCCCGCACCGACCTCGACGGGCTGATCGTTTCCAATACCACGCTGTCGCGCGACGCCGTCACCGGAATGGACCATGCCGGGGAGGCCGGCGGCCTTTCCGGCAAGCCGCTCTTTGCGCTCTCGACGCAGCGGTTGGCGCAGTTGCGGCTCCGGGTCGGCCT
>Ga0209233_1000645_pt1 | contig 17242 bp, 14 predicted proteins | sample AraplaCL_Cvi_mCL_FD_184269 | JGI IMG/M metagenome (GOLD analysis project Ga0209233, IMG submission 184269) | Arabidopsis root microbial communities from the University of North Carolina, USA - plate scrape CL_Cvi_mCL (SPAdes) (version 2) | ecosystem: Host-associated > Plants > Roots > Endosphere...
CGTTCTACAGCCAGCGCACCCAGGCGGTGCTCGATGGCAGCTGGAAGCCCGAAGACACGTACTGGGGCTTCAAGGAAGGCGCGCTCGACATCGCCCCCATCGTCAACGTGCCCGACGACGTCAAGGCGGCGGCCGAGAAGGTCAAGGCCGGCTGGCTCGACGGCAGCTACAATGTCTACGCCGGCCCGATCAAGGCGCAGGACGGCACGGTCAAGGCGGCCGCCGGCGCGGCGCTCGACGACGGCGCGATCCTCGGCATGGACTGGCTGGTCGAAGGCGTCGACGGCACCCTGCCGTCGTAATTTCCGATCTGATCGAGGGGCAGACGTGAGTCTGCCCCTTTTCGCTGCCTGCGGTTGAAGTCTCCGGGTCATTCCCGCGAAAGCGGGAATCCCCGTTTGCGGCAGACCGAGTGGTGGCCAAGAAACAGAGATTCCCGCTTTAGCGGGAATGACACGTCGCCCGACAACTGGCGACAAAGACTGATGGATAGGCTCATCCTATCCGACCTCCAGGCGCCGCTTTCCGGGCGGCGGAGGAAGAATTGGGGCAATGTGAATGAGCGACTTCGGCGTCTTCTGGGAATGGCTGAGCTTTGCGGCGCGGTGGCTGCATGTGGTGACGGCTATCGCCTGGATCGGCTCGTCGTTCTACTTCATCGCCCTCGACCTCGGCCTCAGGAAGACCGAGAGCCTGCCCAAGCTCGCCCATGGCGAGGAGTGGCAGGTGCACGGTGGCGGCTTCTACCACATCACCAAATACCTGGTGGCGCCCGACTTCCTGCCCGAGCACCTGACATGGTTCAAGTGGGAGAGCTACTTCACCTGGATCTCCGGCTTCATGATGCTGGCGATCGTCTACTACGCCGGGGCCGACCTCTATCTCATCGACCGGCATGTGCTCGATGTGCCGAACTGGGCGGGCATCCTGATCTCGATCGGCTCGATCGTCGTCGGCTGGTACGTCTATGATTTCCTCTGCAAGTCCAAGATCGGCGAGTCGACGGTCGGGCTGATGCTGGCGCTGTTCGTGGTGCTGGTCGCCATGAGCTGGATCTATGTCCACCTGTTCACCGGCCGGGCAGCCATGCTGCACATGGGGGCGTTCACCGCGACCATCATGGCGGCCAACGTCGCCATGATCATCATCCCCAACCAGAAGATCGTCGTCGCCGATCTCAAGGCGGGGCGAGTGCCGGACGCCAAGTATGGCAAGATCGCCAAGCAGCGCTCGCTGCACAACAACTACCTGACGCTGCCCGTCATCTTCTTCATGCTGTCGAGCCATTATCCGCTGGCTTTCGCCACCCAGTACAACTGGGTCATCGCCTGCCTGGTGTTCCTGATGGGCGTGCTGATCCGGCACTACTTCAACACCCGCCACGCCAAGAAGGGCTCGCCGAACTGGACCTGGGCGGCCACCGTGGTGATCTTCATCCTGATCTGCTGGCTATCGACGGCGCCCAAGATCGGGCAGGACAGCGACACGCAGAAGATGGCCTCGGTCGCCTCCACCTACATGGCCGATCCGCACTTCACGCAGGTGAAGGACGTCATCATGGGCAAGTGCTCGATGTGCCATTCGGCCACGCCCAACTGGCCGGGCGTGCCGGAAGCGCCCAAGAACGTCATTCTCGACAACGAAGCGGGCATCGCCAGCCACGCCAAGGACATCGCCATGGAAGCCGGCTTCAGCCACGCCATGCCGCCCGGCAACATTTCAGAAGTCACCGACGCCGAGCGGGCGCTGATCGTCGCCTGGTACCGGTCGACCAACCAGGGCCGCGGCCCGCTGGAAATCCTGCAATGACGGGCACCGTGCTACGTGGCCGGGTGCTGACCTTCGTCGACGAGCCGCAGGACCGGAACGACACGGCGAGCTACCGCTACTGGGAAGACGGCGCCGTCTTCATCAACGACGGCAAGATCATTTCCGTTGGCGACTACCACAAGCACAACATCGCCGACGCCTCGGTGGTCGATCACCACCCCAACCTGATTCTGCCCGGCCTGATCGACACGCATGTGCACTACCCGCAGATGCAGGTGATCGGCAGCTACGCCGGCGCGCTGCTCGAGTGGCTCAATACCTACACCTTCGTCGAGGAGCAAAAGTTCGCCGACTCCCGGCACGCCGAGCGTATCGCCAGCGCGTTTTTCGACGAGTTGCTTCGGCACGGCACCACTACCGCGGTTACCTATTGCAGCGTGCACAAGGCATCGGCGGATGCCTATTTCGCCGAGGCCGAGCGGCGGGGCATGCTGGCGATCGCCGGGAAGGTGATGATGGACCGCAACGCCCCGGAAGCGCTGCGCGACACGCCGCAACAGGGTTACGACGAGACGCGCGAGTTGATCGCTGCCTGGCACGGCAAGGGCCGCGCCCGCTATGCCATCACGCCGCGCTTTGCCATCACTTCCAGCCCCGAACAGCTGGAAATGGCCGAAGCGTTGGTCGGGGAATTTCCCGACTGCTACGTGCAGACGCACCTCAGCGAGAACCTGGCCGAGATCGAGTTCGCCAAGGAACTCTACCCCAACCTCGGCGACTACACCGGCATCTACGAACGCTACCACCTGCTGGGGCCGAAAACGCTGCTGGGGCACTCGATCCACCTCAGCCATCGCGAGACCGAAGTGCTGGCCGACACGCGCTCGGTGGCGGTGTTCTGCCCCACGTCCAATCTCTTCATCGGCTCCGGCCTGTTCGATTTCGACCGGCTGCACCAGCGCGGCGTCCGCATCGCGGTGGCCACCGATGTCGGCGGCGGCACCAGCTATTCGATGCTCAAGACGCTGGACGAGGGCTACAAGGTGATGCAGCTGCGCGGCCAGCGCATGACACCTCTTCGGTCGTTCTACACGATGACGCTTGGCAACGCCCGGGCGCTCAGCCTCGACGGCACCATCGGCAGCATCGCGCCGGGCGCCGACGCGGACCTCGTGGTGCTGAATTCCCGGGCCACACCGCAGATGGCGCTGCGCATGGAGACGGTGGAAGACCTCGCCAACGAACTCTTCCTGCTGCAGACCTGCGGGGATGACCGGGCCATCGCCGAGACCTACATTGCAGGCAAGGCCATGAAATCCGGGCTTGCGGCGCATAGCTGAAGCGCGGCATCGTTCCGGCGCGGCGAGGAAGTGAGCGGGGCAATGGCAGGCTACATCGACAAATCCGGGCTCAAGGTGGATGAGGCGCTGGCCGCCTTCATCGAGACTGAGGCAATGCCGGGAACCGGCGTCGAGCCCGACCGCTTCTGGCGCGGCTTCGCCCGGCTCGTGGCGGACTTCATGCCGCGCAACCGTCGGCTGCTCGCCTTCCGCGACGAATTGCAGGGCAAGATCGATGGCTGGCATCGCGAGCACGGTCCGGCGGGCAACGATCCGGCCGGCTACGAGAAATTCCTGCGCGACATCGGCTATCTGGTCGCCGAGCCGGGGCCGTTCGAGATCGAGACATTCTGCCTCGATCCCGAGATTTCGAGCATCAGCGGGCCGCAGCTGGTAGTGCCGGTATCGAACGCCCGCTACGCCCTCAACGCCGCCAATGCGCGCTGGGGCAGCCTCTACGATGCCTTTTACGGCACCGATGTCATTGCGCGCGATGGCGAACTGGCCCCCGGTCGCGACTACAATCCGGCACGCGGCGCGGCGGTGTTTGCCAAGGCCGCCGAGTTCCTCGACGGCGCCGTGCCGTTGCGTTCGGCCAGCCATGCGGACGCCATCGGCTACCGGCTGGTGCACCGCAACGGCCTGGCGACCCTGGTCGTGGACACGGAAGGCGGCGAGCAGGGTCTGCGCGAGCCGGTGGCCTTTTCGGGCTATGCCGAGCATGAAGGGCGCACCGCGATCCTGCTGCGGCACCATCATCTCCACCTCGAGCTGGTGATCGACCGCACTGGCCGGATCGGCCGGGATCATCCAGCCGGGCTCGCCGACATCATCATGGAATCCGCGATCACGACGATCCAGGACTGCGAGGATTCGGTCGCGGCCGTCGATGCCGAAGACAAGATCGGCGTCTATCGCAACTGGCTCGGGCTGATGACCGGCACGCTCACCGACAGCTTCGAAAAGGCCGGCCGGACGGTGCACCGGCGCCTCAATCCGGATCGCAGCTATACCGCGCCCGATGGTTCGCCGCTTGTGCTGAAGGGCCGCGCCCTGCTGCTGGTGCGCAATGTCGGTCACCTGATGACGACCAGCGCCATCCTCGACCCCGAGGGCCGTCCGATCGGCGAAGGCGTGATGGATGCGGTAGTGACGACGCTCTGCGCGCTGTCTGACCGCACCAACTCGGCCACCGGCTCGGTCTATATCGTCAAGCCGAAGATGCACGGCCCGGATGAGGCAGCGTTTGCCTGCGACGTGTTCGCTGCGGTCGAGCAACTGCTGGGCCTCAAGCCCGAGACGATCAAGATCGGCATCATGGACGAGGAGCGGCGCACCTCGGCCAACCTCAAGGCCGTGATCCATGCGGCGCGCAGCCGGGTGTTCTTCATCAACACCGGCTTCCTCGATCGTACCGGCGACGAAATCCACACTTCGATGGAAGCCGGCGCCGTGCTTCGCAAGGACCAGATCAAGTCCGAGCGCTGGATCCAGGCCTATGAGGATCGCAACGTGCTGATCGGCTTGGCTGCCGGGTTCGCCGGGCGGGCGCAGATCGGCAAGGGCATGTGGGCGCGGCCCGACGACATGGCGGAAATGCTCAAGGCCAAGGTCGCGCACCCGCAGGCGGGCGCCAATACCGCCTGGGTGCCGTCACCCACCGCGGCGACGCTCCATGCGCTTCACTATCACCAGATCGACGTGCTCGAAGCGCAGAAGCGCCGGCACAACCAGGGAATTCCGCCGCTCGGCGAGCTGTTCTCGATGCCGTTCCTCAAGCCCTTCGAGCTGAGCCGCGACGAGATCACGCGCGAGCTCGAAAACAACGCGCAAGGCATCCTCGGCTATGTGGTGCGCTGGGTCGATCAGGGTGTGGGCTGTTCGAAAGTGCCCGATATCCATGATGTTGCGCTGATGGAAGACCGCGCCACCTGCCGGATTTCGTCCCAGGCGATTGCCAACTGGCTGCGCCATGGGCTGGTCAGCCGCGACGAGCTCTCGACCATCTTCGAGCGCATGGCCGCCGTGGTCGATCAGCAGAACGCCGGTGATCCGGCCTATCAGCCGATGGCCGGCAATTTCCACTCGATCGCCTTTACCGCCGCGCTCGACCTCGCCGTGCACGGCGCCGACCAGCCCTCGGGCTACACCGAGCCGCTGCTCCACGCGGCACGCGAGAAGGTCAAGACCGAGCACCGCGGGTAGGGAGGGCGCGCGGTCGCTGACGTGGGTCAACGGAGATTCCCGCTTTCGCGGGAATGACGCAGCGACCTGATCACAGTCGGTGACACGACAACCGGTCATTCCCGCGAAAGCGGGAATCTCCGTTCCGCCGCCAACGTGGAGGCAGCGCCCCTCCGGACTCCTTGTGACGGTCCGGGCGGTGCCCTCGTCCCCCGGGCGGCCGAGCGTGAAATGCTCAGCCGGTCGCCGCGGCGTAAGGCGCGAGCGCCTTGTCGATGGCGGCGAGGCAGAGGTCCCGCGGCCGGGCCGCGAGCCGGCCGGCGACCACGTCGGGGTAGAGCGGGGCAAGATACTGGCTCACCAGCGTCTCGGGGATGGGGGCGCCGTCCAGTCGGGCGAAAAGCCGGTCGACGGCGGCCTGTGCCTCGGGCTGTGGCCAGTAGTAGCGGATGCGATCGCTGTAGCTGAAGTGGCGCTGCAGCCGCTGCTGCTCGGACGAGCCCGGATAGTGCGATTGCCAGTTGCCCGGGTTTTCGAGCATCAAGCGCTCCATGGTGCGACCGACGCTGTCGGGGAGCGTTTCACTGGCCAGCGTTTCGGCGATGGCGTCGAGGCCATAGAGGCATTCGCGCAGCGCGAAGGTCAGGCCGGGGCCGACCTTGAGGATGGCGAAGCCGTCATCGACCAGCGCCGCGAGCTCGCCGGCCGGCTGGTAGTCGGTCGAGTGTGCCTCGAAGACGAGGCCGGGCAGCCGGTCGAGCGTGTCGCTCAGGGCCGTGGCGCGCGCCGGCTGGTAGAACACCACATTGGCGTTGCCGAACTCGACCCCCGGTTGCACCACCATGCCGACGACGCGGGCGAACGCCTCGCCGAGTCCGAGGGCGGCGAATGCCTCGCGATGCACCGCGAGGGTCTGCTCGGCAGCGGCGGGGTCGGTGACGGCAAGCGCTTCGATGACCTCGTGCGCCCCGCCCGGCGGCGGCACTTCGGTGCCGATGATGTAGACCGGCATCGGGAGTCCGAACTTGCTGGCGGCCTGTTCGGCAACAGCGGCGAGGCGCGCCGCCCGTGCCGCCGTGGTGGCGTCGGCGAGCGCGGCAGGCTCGCCCGCGCATCCCATCGAGGTATCGAGATGGATCTTGCCGAACCCGGCCTCGACATAGGCCGCAACCATGGCCTCGGCCTTGGCGAGCGCCGCCTCTGCCGGCAGGCTCCGCCATGGGTTGGGGCCGAGATGGTCACCACCCAGGATCAGCATCGCGGGATCGAAGCCGATCCGCCGGGAGATCGCCTCGACGAAACGCCGAAAATCGGCGGGCGTCATGCCGGTGTAGCCGCCGTCCTGGTTGACCTGGTTGCAGGTGGCCTCGATCAGCACCGCTGCCCCATCGGCGAGGCCGCGCCGCAGCGCCGCCTCGATCACCAGCGGATGCGCCGAGCAGACCGAGGTGATGCCGCGCGGCGGCACGGTGAGCCGATCGCCGACGAGGCGCCGCAGCACGGCGGAGAAATCGCGGCGGGGTGGGCTCATGCGAGGGTAACGACCTTGGTGAGGTGGCGCGGGGCGACGGTATCGATGTTGCGCGACTGCGCGGCCCGTTCGCCCAGCAGTTGCAAGGCGGGCAAGGCGGCGAGGCCGGCAAGCTCCGGCGCGGTCGATACCGAAAGGCTGACATCGCCCGGGCCGCCGAAGCCGAGTACCAGGGCGCCCTTTTCCTGCAACTCGCCGACTAGGGTCGCTTCCGCCTGGCGCTGGTCGGCGCTGTAGAGCATGACCGCCATCGTGTGTTCGTCGACAAGGCTGATCGGGCCGTGCCGGTACTCCAGCGGATGGAAGGCCTGGGTGAAGATCTGGCTCATTTCCATGAGCTTGAGCGCCGCCTCGACCGCGACGCCGTAGTTGGGCCCGCCGCCGAGCATGACGAAGTGCGAGCGGCCGGCGAGCAGTTCGGGCAGCCGGTCGTCGAGCCCGGCCAGCAGGGCGGAAGCGGTATCGACGACGCCCGGTTCGACGGCATAGCCGAGGAGCTGGATGCCGAGCAGCAGCATCAGGCTGGCCGACGAGGTCATCACGATCCCCTCGGCGGGGTGGGTGGGCGTCACCACCAGCCGGTCGCAGTTCAGCGCCAGCTCGCTCCCCGGCTCGACCGTGATGGCGGTGACGAACCCGCCGGCGGCGCGGCTCGCCTTGGCCGCCGCGACCGTCTCGGTGGTCGTGCCGCTGCGCGACAGGGCCACGACGTGGGCGCGCGTCCAGTCGGGCACGTAGCTCGTCGGCCGGGCCAGCCACTCGCCGCCGGGGACGGCGATCGCCTGCCGGCCGGCGGCGTTGGCGAGTGCGGCCAGCGACAGAGCGAGATTGTAGGAGGTGCCGCAGCCGACGAAGACGGTGATCGCGGCGCCAACCGGCGGGGCGATCGGCCCGATGGCCTGCCGCCAGTAGGAGAACTGTTCGAAGATGGTTTGTTCGGTGATGCCCATGGAGGCCTCTTCTTATTTGGTCGAGCCGGCCAGCAGGCCGCTGATCAGGTAGCGGTTGAGGAAGATGACGACGAGGGCGGGGATGACGATGGCCACCGAGCCGGCGGCGGTGATCAGCCCGTAGTCGATATAGTTCTTGGTGGAGAATTCCGGGATCAGCACCGTCAACGGCTTGGTGAGCGTGGGCGAAAAGATCAGCGGCACCAGATACTGGCCCCAGGAGCCGAGGAAGGTCAGGATCGCCGCCGCCGTCAGCCCGGGCCCCACCAGCGGCAGCACGATGCGGAACAGGATGTAGAGCCGCCCGGCGCCATCGAGCTGCGCTGCCTCTTCGAGCGAAATCGGCAGCGCCTCGAAGACGCTGCGCATCAGCCACAGCGCCAGGGGCAGGAAGGCCGAGACGTAGATGAGCGTGATGCCGACATAGGTATCGACCCAGTGGAGGCCGATCATCAGCCGATAGAGCGGGATGAGCACGGCATAGCCAGGAATGGCCATCGTCGCGACGGTGGCGATGAACAGCACGCGGCGGCCCGGGAAATCGATGCGGGTGAAGGCATAGCCGCCGAGCGCGGCGATGGCGACGCAGAGCACCGTTGCCGCAAGCGAGGTCACGATGCTGTTGAACAGCGCGGCGCGGAACTGCGCCCAGACCTGCACGCCGCCGATCCGGTCGATGTTGATGCCGGCGAGCCGTTCGAGGTGGGTGAGGGTTAGCTGCTGCGGAAAGAGGTGAATCGGCCGGTTGGAAAAGTCGGTCGAGGGCGTGAGGGCGCTGACCAGCGTCCAGTAGATCGGACCGAGCGACCACAGCAGCAGCAGCGCAACGCCAATCCACACCGTAAGGCGATAAATGAGGGACGGTGGCTGCATCAATCGTACCGCGTGGTGTTGTAGACCCTGAGCACGAAGATCAGCGACACCAGCAGCGACACGACGGTCACCACCAGCGACAGGGCCATGCCATAGGAGAAGTGGAGGTTCTGGAACGTCTCGAGGTAGATCTGGATCAGCACCGGCCGGGTGTCGGCGCTGGTGCTGGTCAGCACCCACGCCTCGTCGAAGAGGTTGAAGGCGGAGACCGTCGCATTGGTCATCGCCACGGCGATGGCGCTGCGCACCAGCGGCAGGGTGATGGAAAAGAACATCTGCCGGCGTGATGCGCCGTCGATCCGGGCGGCCTCGTAGAGGTGGTCGGGAATGCCCTGCATCGCGGCCAGCACGATGACGATGGTCAGCGGCATCATGCGCCAGATGTGGACCACCGACACCGCGATGATCGCGCCGACCCGGTCGTTGAACCAGACGTGGTTGTCGAACGGCAGCCCGAACAGCATCAGGATGCCGTTCAGCAGTCCAGCGCCCGGCTGGTAGATCCACATCCAGATCACGGCGTTGACGACGCCTGGCAGGGCCCAGGGCAGAACGACGGCGGCGAGCAGCCATTGCCGGCCGACCCTCACCTGGTTGATCAGCGAGGCGCAGAGGATGCCGACGACGGTTTCGACGATGACGGCGATCACCACGTAGATGAAGGTGTTGATCCAGGCCCGACCCAGATCGGCGTCCGAGAGCATGTTGACGTAGTTGGCGACGCCGATGAACGGCGTGCCCGGCTGCATCGGATTGACCCGGTGCAGGCTGTCCCAGACGGTCTCGACGAGCGGGAAGAACACCAGCGCGGCCATGGCGATGACGATCGGGGCCACCAGCAGCAGCCCCAGTACCGCGTCGCCATTGCTGGCGGCGCGGCGCTTGGTGTTCAGGGCGCCGGACAGGGCGACTGACGTCACTCCGTCATCGCCTTCTTGGTGGCGTCGGCGATGTTCTGCATTGCCTGGTCGACGGTGACCTGGCCCTTGGCGACGGCGTTGATCGCCGTATTCACCGCGCTCGAGAACTGCGGATACCAGGGCGGCGTGCCCTGGGCGAAGAGCGGTTCCACCGTCTTGGCCTGGGCCACCAGCGCATCACCGCTGAGGAGCTTGCCGGACGCGCTGAGCTCGGCGAGCGCCGAGGTGCGGGTCGGCAGTACGCCGTTGGCGTAGTTGGCCTCCTGGAACTGCTTGCTGGTGAACCATTTGACGAAGGCGATCGCCGCGTCCTGGTTCTGCGACACTTTCGGGATACCGAGGGCTTCCGGCAGGCCGTAGCTGCGGGTGGTACCGCTTGCCGTCGGCACCAGGATCGCTTGGACCTGGCCGGCGACCGTGGCCTGCGCCGGATCGGCGAACTGGCCGAGGCGGCCCGGCTCGCCCGAAATCATGATCGAGGTCAAGCCCTTGGCGAACATGGTGTCGTTGATCTGGCTGTCCTTGAGACCAGTCGAGGCGGGATCGACGAGGCCGTCCTTCAGCATCTGCAGTTCGAGCGCCATGGCCTTGTAGCCGGCTGAATCGGGCTTCAGGAACAGCGGGTTGAAGTCCTTGTCGAACAGGTCGCCGCCCTCCGCCTTGGTCAGCAGGTACCAGCTCGTCGAGGCGCCTTCGGTGGTCGAGAGGGGGAGGCCGATGGGGTACTGGGTGATGCCCTTGGCTTTGATCTGCTTGGCGTCGGCGACCAGTTGGTCGAGCGTGGTCGGCATCTTGTCGATGCCCGCGTCCTTGAAGTGCTTGGCGTTGACCAGCATGACGCGGAAGTCGTTGGTGTAGGGCACGCCGAGCAGGTTGCCGTTGACGGTGAAGATCTTGGCGACGCCGATGTCGGAAACGGTGTCGGCGTCGATGACGTCGTTGAGCGGGCGGTACCAGTCGGCGGCGCTGAACTGGCCGGTCCACGACCAGTCGAATTCGGTCACGTCGGCCGGCGCCGTACCGGCCACGAGCGCGGTCACGAGCTTTGGCCGGATGTCGTCCCAGCTCAGCGTCTGGAGATCGACATGGATGCCGGTGTCCTTCTCGAAGTCTGCGGCGATGTTGGCCGCCTGCGGCGAGGGCAGCAGCACGGTGATCGATTTGCCGGCCAGCGGCTTGGCGTCGTCGGCCAGTGCCGGCACGACCAGCGCCAGCGTTGCCAGCGCAACGGATGATAACAGCAGTCCACGCATTCCCTGTCTCCTAGTTACGTCGTTGTTGAGGTTCCCTGGCCTTTTCGGCCCCTTGTTTTTCGATCGACTCCGCCAGGCGGCGGGTCCATGCCTCGCTGGTTGGCCAGCCGAGACGTCGCGCGGCGCACAGCAGTGCCCCGCCGATGGGGGGAAGGAGCGGCGCTTCGGGCGCCTGTCCGATACGGCGCGCCACCGCCTCTCGCAGCGCCACGCTGCCGAAGGTGCCGCCGGCGTAGCTCCAGCGCAGCGGCAATCCAGAAAGCCGGGCGATGGCGGTGACGTGGCGCGCCAATTCGTCTGCCGCAGCATCGATGATCTGTTGCCCGCCGGTGTCGCCTTCGGCAGCGAGGCGTCCCGCAAGCGGGGCGAGCCCGGCAATCCCCGAGCGGGCATGGGGCAAATGGGCGATCCAGCCTTCGAGCGCGTTCATGGGGTCGCCGCGGTCGATGCCGAGCTGGCCGAAGACGGCATCGACCGCGGCCGTGGGGGCGGCTCGGCCGTCCATGCTCTGGCTGATCAGGTTCAGGATACGCAGGCCGATCCAGTAGGCGCTGCCCTCGTCGCCGATCTGGTCGCCCCAGCCGCCGACCCGGAATGAGCGACCCTCGGCGTCGCGGGCCCAGGCCATCGAGCCGGTGCCCGAGAGAATGAGAATGCCCGGACCGCCAGCGAAGGCGCCGAGATGGGCGGCATCGACGTCGTTGAGCACCTGCTGCGGCACGACGCCGAACACCGCCGAGACCGTGTCCTCCTGCGCCCGCGACAGGCTCGCGACCTCGCCGAAGACGGGCAGGGCGGCGGCGACGCCGAGGAGCCCCGCCTCGTCGACGAAGCTTTCGAGCGAGCCCTGGAGGTTGGCCCGCCACGCCGGATTGTCCATCGGGTTGACGCCCTTGCCGCGGACCATGCGCAGCACCTCGCCTGAGCGATCGGCGAGCGCCACCAGCGTCTTGCTGCCGCCGCCGTCGATGCCGAGGATCGTGGCGCCGTGGCTCATCTCAGGCCTCCGGCTCGACGATGGTGCAGTCGACGCCCATGTCGGCGAGCCGCCCGCGCCATTCGGAGGGCAGCCCGGAGTCGGTGATGACGCGGCTGGCGGCAGTGAGCGGAGCCACCTGATAGGTTGCCATGGTGCCGAACTTGGAGGAGTCCGCGAGGATCGAGCGCTGCGCCGAGCGTGGCAGCATATGGCCGTTGAGGCTCGCTTCGGCGCTGTCGACGCTGTAGATCGCGCCGTCCGGCCCGATGGCGCTGACGCCGAGGAACAACTGGTCGAACCACAGCGTCTTGAGGGTCGCTTCGGCCTGCGGTCCGACCAGCGAGGCGTTCTCGCTGCGCAGCTGACCGCCGAGCACGGTGACCTCGAGCGAGGGTACGTTGAGGAACTCCTGCGCCACGGTCAGCCCGTTGGTGAAGATGCGCAGCGGCAGCGGATTGACGCGGATGAGGCGCGCCAGCTGCAGCACGGTCGTGCCGGCGTCGAGGAAGATCGTCGCATGCGGCAGCAACTGCTTGTAGGCGGCGGCGGCGAGCGCCCGTTTGGCGGCGAGGTTCTGCCGCGCCCGTTCCTGGAACGCCACTTCGACCGAAGAGCCCTCGGCGATCCGCGCCCCGCCGTGCGTCCTATCGATGGCGCCCTGCTGCTCCAGCGCCTGGAGGTCGCGGCGGATGGTAGCCGGGGAGGCGCCGAGCTGGTCGGCGAGGCTCTGGATGGTCGAAAAGCCGTGGGCGTAGAGGTGGCTCCGGATGGCGTCCAGACGCTCGACCTTGACGCCGACGCTTTGCCCCATGTCCCGCTATCCCACCCTGCGAAAGCGCCAGAACTGAACCGAATGTGATCACCGTTTCACCGAATTTGCGCTCAGTCAATCACTGAGGTGATCGATTATGACGATCTTCGGCGGCGAGCCGACGGCTGTCGGGCCTCGGCAGGCCCCAGCCCCGCGTCCTCTCCGCTCCGGATGGCGCCCTGAAATTACCCACGGGCGTTCTTGGTCGGGGCCCACTGGACCTTTGGAAGGGCGGCCGATCGCGCCCCGCCGATGCGGGCGCGGAACCTGCCTGCACTGGGCTCAGGAGGTTTCGGCGGGTGTCTTGCCTTTCCTCGCCCGGTCGGAGAGAGGTCCGTCCGCTGGAAGGGGCGAGGGGGCCTTGCCAAGTCGACGACGGACGGACATTGCCGGAGTAGGGCTAGTCACAGGAGAAACTGAATGGGGCTGTTCATCAGGCCGGCGGAGGCGCGCGATCGCGCCGCGCTCTTCGAGATTTGCCTCGTCACTGCCGATGCCGGGGAGGATGCGACGGCGCTCTATTCCGATCCCGACTATCCGGGGCTGGTCTGGTCGGTGCCCTATCTCGACTTCGCGCCAGCCCACTGCTTCGTCGTCGACGATGGCGGCGAGGCGGTTGGCTTCGTGGTCGGCACCCCCGACACCATCGCCTTCGAGGCCGCGCTCGAGCAGTCATGGTGGCCGGAACTGCGACGGCGCTATGCTGGGCGCCGGCCCGAAAAGCCGCTCGACAAAGGCGTGCTCGACTATATCGCCAAGCCGCCCCGCTTCGACGCGGCGCTGGTGGCGAAGTATCCGGCGCACCTTCATATCAACCTGCTGGCGCCGCCGCGGTCAGGCGGCTGGGGCCGGCGGCTGATCGAGGCGGAATTGGCCTCGCTGCGGGCCGCAGGTGCCCCCGCCGTGCACCTCGGGGTGGCGGCGCGCAACCTCAAGGCCATCGGCTTTTACGAGCACGTCGGTTTTGAGCGCCTTGGCGCGGAGGGCGGCGGGATCTTGTACGGACGGTCGCTTGGATAGGTGTGGACCGACTGCGCCCACCTGATCGGGCGCGGACTTCGCTCGTGCTCCCGCCGTGCTGGCGCTACCGCCAGCCCAGTCCCGGAGCGACGTACTTGAGGATGGCCTCGATGACGTGGGCGTTGTAGTCGACGCCGAGCTGATTGGGGACCGTGAGTAGCAGCGTGTCGGCGGCGGCGATGGCCTCGTCGGCCTTGAGCTGCTCGATCAGCCGGTCGGGTTCGTCGGCGTAACTTCGCCCGAAGGCGGCGCGGCGCTCGGGCTCGATGTAGCCGAAATGATCTTCGCTGCTGTCGCCGCCGAAATAGGCGCGATCGCGATCATCGACCAGCGCGAAAATGCTGCGGCTGACCGAGACGCGGGGCGTTCGGGTATGGCCGGCCTCGGCCCAGGCCTTGCGGTAGGCCGCGATCTGCTCCGCCTGCTGGATGTGGAACGGCTTGCCGCCTTCGTCGAACACCAGCGTCGAACTCTGGAAGTTCATGCCGAGCTGGGCGGCCCACTGGGCGGTGGCGGTGGACGCGGCGCCCCACCAGATGCGATCGCGGAGGCCTGCCGAATGTGGCTCGAGGCGCAGCGCACCGGGCGGGTTGGGGAACATGGGCCGCGGATTGGGCTGGGCGAAGCCTTGCCCTTTCAGCACCTCGAGAAACACCTCGGCATGCTGTCGCGCCATGTCGGCGTCGGTCTTTCCCTCGGGCGGCTCGTAGCCGAAATAGCGCCAGCCATCGACGACCTGCTCGGGCGAGCCGCGGCTGATGCCGAGCTGCAGGCGGCCGCCGGCGATGAGGTCGGCTGCACCCGCATCCTCGGCCATGTAGAGCGGGTTTTCATAGCGCATGTCGATGACGGCGGTGCCGATCTCGATGCGCTTGGTACGCGCCCCGACAGCCGCCAGCAGCGGGAAGGGCGACCCCAGCTGGCGGGCGAAATGATGCACGCGGAAATAGGCGCCATCGAGCCCGAGTTCTTCGCCGGCTACCGCCAGTTCTATCGATTGCAGCAGCGCGTCGCTTGCCGAACGGGTCTGCGACTGCGGCGAGGGGGTCCAGTGTCCGAAGGAGAGAAAGCCGATCTTCTTCATGGGCATCCGATCTTTGGCATTCGGGCGAGGCCAGTCGCCCGTCGAGGGGAGCGAGTTTGTGCGTGGAATTGGACCGGTTCACCCGCCACGTCAATCAGGCACAGCCGTGTGGCGGCGGGCGATGCGAGCGCATCTGCGTTCAGGCCGTCTTGGCGAAAACCCAAACTCGCATCCCGATCATCCGAGGCAATGTGTTCCAATTTTTATATCCATCAAATCAGTAGACTTTCTTGATATAACCCGCCGCGCCGCGGTAGGGTTAGGTCGTCGAAAGAAACGCTACGAGTGCCCAGCATGCTATCCGCGCCTGCCGCCGTCTTGGCGGAAACCGCTGCGCCCCCTGCCGCCTCGCGCGAAGAGTTGCTGGCCCGGGTGCCGGCTCTGGTCGAAGCCATCGCCAAGGGTGCGGCGCAGCGCGATCTCGATCGGGAACTCCCGCATGGCGCGTTCCGACTGTTTCGTGACTCAGGGCTCGGGGCCCTGCGCATCCCCAGGGAACTGGGCGGGCCGGGCGGCAGCGTCGCCGACTATATCGGCGTCGTCGAGGCGCTGGCGGCCGCGGATCCCAATGTGGCGCATGCCCTGCGATCGCACTTCAATTTCACCGAGGCGTTGGTGCTGGCGCCCGACCTGCCGAAGGCCCGGCTGGGGCTGGAACGGGTGCTGGTCGGGGCGCTGTTCGCCGGGGCGCACACTGAGCAGGGTGGTCCCAAGGCCGGCGTAACCTTCACCACCACGCTGCGGAAGCAGGGCGACGCGTTTAGGCTCAACGGCAAGAAGTGGTACGCCACCGGCACCGCCTACGCCGACTACGCCTCCTTCAGTGCCGTCGACGAGAACGGCCAGTTCACCTCGGCGCTGATTCCGGTGAATCGGGCCGGCGTCGTGGTGCTCGACGACTGGGACGGCATGGGCCAGCGGCTGACGGCGAGCGGTGGCGTCGAACTCAACGACGTCGAAGTGTTCCCCGAGGAGCTCGAGGTGCGCCACAACGATGGCCGGATGGGGCGGCACTGCTCGACCCTGCGGCAGTTGCATCTGGCCGCCTGCGGCGCCGGTATCGTGCGCAACATCCTCAGCGATGCCCAAGCCTATGTCCGCGGCCAGGCGAGAGCTGCGGCACATAGCCCGGCAGCATCGGCGCGCGAAGATCACTTCGTGCAACAGGTGGTTGGCGAGATCGCCGCCAACTCGTTCGCGATCGATGCGCTGATCGTCCGCAGTGCCGAGGCGCTCGATCGCAGTGCCGCGGCAATCCAGGGCAAGTCGGAAGACGTCGAGCAATTGCTGCTCGAAAGCTCGCTCGCCACAGCGCAGACGCAACTGATCCTGGCCAAGCTCGGGCTGCGCGCCGCTGAAGCCCTCTTCGAGACGGGGGGCGGTTCGGCGACCTCGCGCAAATACAATTTCGACCGCCATTGGCGAAACCTGCGGACGGTCCTCAATCACAACCCGCTGCTGCACAAGTCGCGCGTCATCGGCGACTACCTGCTCAACGGCACCACTACGCATCTGGAAGAAGGCAAGGTGTTCTGATGGACGGCTCCTCGATCTCCCCTGGCGCCTGGCTACGGCCCCGCCGGCCGGTCGCGACCACGCTCACGCTCGCAGCTACCGGTCTGGCGCTGCTCTTCATATTCGCCGTGACCCTCGGCGCCACCACTCCCTGAGGAGCCTCCAATGACCTCGCAGTTCATCGGCCACACCGGACACCGGGAAGGCTCGGACATCATCGACGCCAAGGGCCCGGCCATCGACAAGGCCTATATCGATCGGCATGTGGGCGCCCTCGAGGACGCGGGTCTCGACAAGCTGCTGATGGGGGCTTTCTCCACCTGGCCCGACAACAGCGCGCTCGCCGCCTATGTCTTCGCGCGGTTCCGGCGCATCGGCTCCGTGCTGGCGCACCGCACGGGGTTCGTCTCGCCGACTCTCGCAGCACGCCAGCTGGCGACGCTCGACCAGCTCTCCGACGGACGGCTCTGGGTCCACATCATCACCGGGGGCAGCGAGGCGGACCAGGCGCGCGACGGCGACTTCTTCAGCCATGACGAGCGCTATGAACGGACGGATGAATACCTCTCGGTGCTCAAGGAGGTCTGGGAAGCCGACAGGCCGATCGATATCGCGGGCAAGCACTATTCGGCGCGGGGTGCCTTCTCGTCGGTGAAGCCGGTCAACGGCAAGCGCGTGCCGATCTCCTTCGGCGGCTCGTCCGACGCCGCGATCGCGGTGGCAGGCAAGCACGCCGACATCTTCGCTTTGTGGGGCGAGCCACTCGATGGGGCGCGCGAGACTATAGCCAAGGTGCGGGCGGCCGCCGAGCCGTTTGGCCGGCAGGACGAGATCGGCTTCACCCTGGCGTTCCGCACCGTCGTCGCGCCGACCGAGGCGGCGGCCTGGGAGCGGGCGGCGGAAATCCTTGCCCAGGTCAAGGCTCGCTCCAAGCCCGGCGGCAATGGCGAGAAGCTCCCGTCCAATGTCGGATCGGTGCGGCTGCGGGAAGCTGCAGCACGCGGCAAGGTGC
>Ga0209233_1000647_pt1 | contig 17163 bp, 15 predicted proteins | sample AraplaCL_Cvi_mCL_FD_184269 | JGI IMG/M metagenome (GOLD analysis project Ga0209233, IMG submission 184269) | Arabidopsis root microbial communities from the University of North Carolina, USA - plate scrape CL_Cvi_mCL (SPAdes) (version 2) | ecosystem: Host-associated > Plants > Roots > Endosphere...
CCGCTGTGGCTGCTGCTCGGGCTGATCAAATGGGGCCTGATGTTCTGTTTCCTCGGCCTCGTCGCCGTAGGGGGCGTCGTCGTTTACTACGGCGCGCAGCTGCCTTCCTCCAACACCTGGAAGGTGCCGGAGCGTCCGCCCAACATCAAGATTCTGGCGGCCGACGGGACGCTGATCTCGAACCGCGGCAAGTCGGGCGGCGAGGCGATTTCGCTGCAGGAGCTGCCTTATTACGTGCCCGCCGCGGTGATCTCGATCGAAGACAAGCGCTTCATGAGCCACTTCGGCATCGATCCGATGGGCGTCGCGGCGGCCGTGGTCGGGCAGATCACCCGCCATGGCGTGCGCGGCGGCTCGACGCTGACCCAGCAACTGGCCAAGAATCTCTTCCTGACCCCCGACCAGACGCTCGGCCGTAAGGTGCAGGAAGCGCTGCTCGCCCTCTGGCTCGAGCGGCAATACAGCAAGAACCAGATCCTCGAACTCTATCTCAACCGCGTCGATTTCGGTCACCAGAAGATCGGCATCGAGGCGGCGAGCCAGTATTATTTCGGTCATTCGGCGCGCAACCTGACGCTGGCCGAGGCCGCCACGCTCGCCGGTTCGTTCAAGGCGCCGTCGCGCCTCAATCCGAAGGGTGATCCGGCGCTCGTCTCTGCCCGCCAGCACACCGTACTCCAGGCGATGGCCGACGAAGGGTACATCACCCAGGATGAAGCCAAGGCTGCCGCGATCAATCCCAATACCTCGATCGCCACCACCGTCCAGGGCTCGGAATCCTACGTCGCGGACTGGGTGGAAGGCCTCGTGACGAGCTATATCGGCGACATCAAGCAGGACGTCGTGGTGCAGACCACCATCGACTGGAACCTCCAGAAGGCCGCCGAATTCGACGTCCGCGAGATGGTATCGAAGAACGGCAAGGCCCGGCATTTCAGCCAGGGTGCGCTGGTCGCCATGGATCCCAACGGCGATATCAAGGCGATGGTCGGCGGCATCGATTACGAAAAGAGCCAGTATAACCGCGCCATCACCGCCAAGCGGCAATCGGGCTCGGCCTTCAAGCCGATGGTCTACCTCACGGCCCTCGAGCACGGCTATACGCCCGACACCATCGTCGACGACGATCCGTTCACCTACGACGGATGGAGCCCGCAGAACGACAACGGCAAGTATGCCGGCCAGATCCCGCTCCGCACCGCGCTCGCCTATTCGCTCAATACGGTTGCGGCGCGCCTCTCGGTCGATGTCGGTCCGCAGGCGATCGTCGACACGGCGATGCGCATGGGCATTTCCTCCCCGCTCCAGGCGGTGCCCTCCATCGCGCTCGGCACGCAGGGTATTTCGCTGCTCGAACTGACGCAGGCCTACGCGCCGTTCGCGAACGGCGGCAATTCGGTGATCGCCAACCCGATCCAGAAGATTTCGACCCCCGACGGCAACGTGCTCTACAGCAATACCCCGCCGGCCCCGACGCAGGTCGTCGCGCCGGACAAGCTCGGCATGATGAACAACATGCTCTCGACCGTCGTCGACATCGGCACCGGCAAGGGCGCCCAGCTCCCCGGCTGGGACATCGCCGGCAAGACGGGCACCTCGCAGAAGGGGCGCGACGCGCTCTTCATCGGCTATTCGTCGCACATGGTGACGGGCGTCTGGCTCGGCAACGACGACGATACGCCCACCACCCTCACCGGCGGCTCGCTGCCGGCGGCGATCTGGACCGAGTTCATGCAGGTCGCCCACAAGGGCGTGGCGCCGGCGCCGCTACCGGGCAGCTATGCGCCCTCGCCTGAGGATTTGCAGGCCGAGCAGGACCTTGCTGCCCAGCAAGGCCAGGTGCCGGGCGACTACGTGCCGGCCGACCAGCAGGGCCCGGGCGTGCAGCAGCAACAGCAGCAGCGTTCGGCCGAACCACGGTCGAAGTCGCTGGGTGATCTGATCAATTCGCTGTTCAACAACTAGGGGGTCGCCTGGGGCCTTGGCGAAGGTGCTGGGCCGGGCGACGGAAGCACCTACCCCTCGGCGTTGTACGCCATCAGTTCACGCCCGTGCGCCTTGAGCCAGGCGCGACCGCGGGCCATGTCGGGAAGGGTCCGCTCCACTGTCGCCCAGAAGGCGGGCGAGTGGTTCATCTCGACAAGGTGCGCCACTTCGTGCGCCGCGACATAGTCGAGCACGAACGGCGGCGCGAGGATCAGCCGCCAGTTGAAGTTAAGCCTTCCTTCGCTGGAACACGATCCCCAGCGCGTCGACTGGCTGCGCAGCCGCACCGATTTGGCGACGACGCCGAGGCGTCCGGTATGGAAGGCCACCCGCGCCTCGAGATCGTGCTGCGCCGCGTCCTTCAGCCAGTCGGTCAGCCGTCGCGGCTGGTGCTCGGGATCGCCGGGGACCAGCAGTGCCGGCTCGCCATCGATCGTCTCTACCGAGACCTGTCCCCGTATCCTGCCCGTCGCGATGACGAGGTGGGGCAGGCCGCGCACCGGAATCCGGGCCCCTGCCTCGAACGACACCTGGGGCGTGGTGCGCTTCAGCCGGGCCGCCAGCCAGCCGGTCTGGCGGGCGAGAAACGCTTCGGCCTCCGACCAGCGGCCGTGCCGCGGCACCGTCAGCACCGGGCCGCCATGATGCGGGATCGAAAGTCGGTAGGAACGCGCACGCGTACTGACGCGCACGGCGATCTTGACGGGCCGGCCATCGATCCGCGCCTCGGTGACCTCGGGCCATTTCTTTTGCAGCAATGCGATCATGCTGGGGGCGATAACATCAGATTCGGGCCAAATCCCCTATGGCGCTGCCCGGCAGCGGCGCGAAAAGACGGATGCGCCACCCCGACGGATCGGGATGGCGCGGTGTGGAGCAGCGCTTTGGCCAAAGAGCCGGCGATCAGACGTTGGTCGGCGGGTTGTCGTTCTGCCCGCCATTGTTCTGGCGCGTCTGCCGCTCGCGGATGAAGCGGTCGAACTCCTCGCGGTCGCGGGCCATGTGCAGGTTGCGCATGTAGTCCTGGAAGTCGGTCACTTCCTCGTCGAGCTTGCGGCGCTCTTCTTCCAGCCGCTTCAGCTGCTCTTCGCGGTAGGCGTCGAAGGCGGCGTTGCCGGACGTGGGGCCGTTGCCCCAGGCGGCAAAGCCGTGGCTGTGACGGCGCGACTGGCCATTCTGGCACCTGCCGCTCCACTGCTTCTGCCGGTTGACCCAGCGTTCGGCATTGGCCGGCGACCAGCCGAACCGCTCGCCCCACAGGATATAGGCGAGTACGGCAAGGCCGAGTGGCCAGAACACGACGAAGCCGAGCACCATCGCAAGGACCGTGATCGGCGACCATCCAGGTCGGAAGTAGGCATAGTTGGCGTTCATAGGCATTCTCCCAGTCACGAACAATTTGGCATATGGCCCCCCTGTGGGGACGCTCAAGCAGAGCCGCGTCCAATTCTTGCCCTTGAAATGCCGTGATAGAACGACCATGCGAGCCGATCTGGCGCTGGCGCAGGGAGCATGAACATGGCGGTCGAACAGCCCGGGGGCCTCTTGGCGGCGATGTGGCGGCCGCTCCGCCTCGAAACGCTGGTGACGCTGCGCTGGCTCGCCGTGGGCGGACAGGCGGCGGGCGTCCTGTTCGTGCAGTTCGGGCTCGGTTTTCCGCTGCCGCTGGTGGAGTGTCTCACGCTGCCGGGCCTGCTCGCCGTGGTCAACCTGGTGCTGCACTGGCGGTTCGGCATCGCCTACCGGCCCTCGATCGGCTTTGCGACGGCCCAGCTGGCCTTCGACTGCCTCGAACTGGGCGCCCTGCTGGCGTTGACGGGGGGCCTGCACAATCCCTTCGCGCTGCTGCTGCTGGTGCCGGTGTCGGTCTCTGCCACTATCCTGCCGCAGCGCGCCACCGCCGTCCTGGCGCTCCTGGTCGTGCTGATCGCCAGCGGCATCGCGCTCTTCCACCTGCCTCTGCCGTGGGATCCCGATGCCGACCTGGTGTTCGACCGGCTCTATGAGATCGGCATCTGGGCCTCGCTGCTCTGCGCCGTGGTGTTCATCGCCGCCTATACCAACCGCGTGGCGCGCGAGGCGCGGCAGTTGGCCGACGCGCTCGCGGCGACCGAGGTGGCGCTGAGCCGGCACGAACAATTGTCGGCGCTCGACGGCCTCGCCGCTGCGGCAGCGCATGAACTCGGCACGCCGCTCTCGACCATCTTTCTCGCCGCGCGCGAGATGCGCGCCGACCTGCCGCCCGGCCCGCTGGCAGACGATGTCGACCTGATCATTTCCCAGTCCGACCGGTGCCGCACGATCCTGGGCAAGCTGCGCAACCTCGGCGACGATGGCGGCGACCCGTTCGCCGCCGCCTCGCTCGGCGACCTGCTGGCTGAGATCGCCCGCCCGCACCAGCAGGTGGGGCGGCAGATCGAAATCACCAGCCATGGCGAGGGACCCGATCCCCTGTTCCGGCGCAATGTCGGGCTGACTTATGGGCTCGGCAACCTGATCGAGAACGCCAGCCATTTCGCCACCGGACGGGTCGATATCGAGGCCACCTGGGACGCCGGGCAGATATCGGTGTCGATCAGCGACGACGGGCCGGGCTTTCCGCCGGAGCTGGTGGCGAGGCTGGGCGATCCTTACCTGACGTCGCGCGCCCGGCCGCTGCACCAGGGGCGGGACGGCGAGGTGGCGGGTCTGGGGCTCGGCATCTTCATTTCGAAGACCTTGCTCGAACGCACTGGCGCCCACATTGCGTTCCAGAACCTTGGTCCCGACGGCCATGCCAGGGTATCGGTCGTCTGGCAGCGGGCCGTGGTAACGGGCAGCGGCTTGGTCCTTTGAATTTCGCGACTGAGGCGGTAAGGGGAGTTCAGGAGGTTGCCGATGACGGAGATCGAAAAACTGCTCGAGGCCGACCCCAGCCTGCTGCTGGTCGACGACGACAAGGCATTTCTCACCCGTCTGGAGCGGGCGATGGAGAAACGCGGTTTTGCCGTACGGGTCGCCGACAACGTCAAGGATGGCCTCGCGGCCGTCGAGGCTTCCCCGCCCGCCTTCGCGGTGGTCGATCTTCGGCTCGAGGACGGCAACGGCCTCGAGGTGGTATCGGCGCTGCACCAGAAGCGGCCCGATGCTCGCGCCGTCATGCTGACCGGCTACGGCAATATCGCCACCGCGGTCACGGCGGTTAAGCTCGGCGCCGTCGACTACCTCAGCAAACCCGCCGATGCCGACGACGTCATCAACGCGCTGCTGGCGCTCGGCGAGGACCAGCCTTCGCCGCCAGAAAATCCGATGTCGGCCGATCGTGTGCGCTGGGAACACATCCAGCGCGTTTACGAGCTCTGCGACCGCAACGTGTCCGAAACTGCCCGCCGCCTCAACATGCACCGCCGCACCCTGCAGCGCATTCTCGCCAAGCGCGCGCCGAAATAGCGCGAGTTCTGGGGGGCTGCCGTCACCCGGCCTCCGCTTTTCGGCCGCACTATCCCCCAGAGGGGAGAGGAACTGGATGGGCAGTGTCCCGCCGTTCCTCGCCCCGTCGGGGATAGGCCCGGCCAGCAGGCCGGGGTGAGGGGCCTTTTCTACCGGCAGAACGTCAGCGGAGGAATGATGACCGTCACCCTGCACTTTCATGGCGCCGCCGGCACCGTGACCGGCTCGTGCTATCGCGTCGTTCATCCCAAGGGGCAGTTCCTCGTCGATTGCGGCCTGTTCCAGGGCAACAAGACGGTGCGGGCGCTCAACGACAAGCCGCTGCCGTTCGATGTCGGGAAGATCGATTTCGTGCTGCTGACGCACGCTCACATCGACCATGCCGGGCTGCTGCCCAAGCTCTACCACCAGGGTTTCCGCGGGCCGATGCATATGACCGAGCCGACGGCCGGCCTGCTCGAATATCTGCTGCCCGACTCGGCCGGTATCCAGGAATCGGATGCCGCGCACGACGCCAAGCGCTACCGGCAGCGCGGCGACGAGGCGCCGGTGCCGCTCTATACGGTTGCCGACGCCGAAGAAGCGCTCCGCCATCGGGTCACCACCGACTATCACCAATGGATCTCGCCGGGCCCGGGCGTTCGGGCCAAATACTGGAATGCCGGCCATATTCTCGGCTCGGCCTCGATCGAAGTCGAGGTCGAGGATGCCGATGGCTCCAAGGTCCATCTGATGTTTTCGGGCGATATCGGGCCCGACGAAAAGGTGTTCTACCGCCACCCGGAAGGGCCTTCGGGCTTCGACTACATCCTTTCGGAATCGACCTATGGCGGCCGCGACCGCGAAGACTACACGCTCGAAAGCCGGCGGGAGCAACTGCGCGACGTCGTCAACGAGGCGCTGGGCCGTGGCGGCAACCTGGTCATCCCGACCTTTGCCGTCGAGCGGAGCCAGGAGCTGCTGCACGACTTTGGCGCGCTCATCAAGGCCGGGAAGATCAATCCCAGCCTGGTGTTCCTCGACTCCCCGCTCGCGAGCAAGGTCACCGCTGTCTACAAGAAATACGCGGCGCTGTTCGCCGACAGCCAGCTCACCGCCGACGAACTCTTCAACGATCCACGCTTCCGCATCATCGAGGATGTCGAGGATTCGAAGGCGATCAATACCATCCGCGGCGGCGCCGTCATCATGTCGGCGTCGGGCATGGCCGATGCGGGCCGCATTCAGCACCACCTTCGCAACAACCTGATCCGCGCCAACGCCACGGTGCTCTTCGTCGGTTACCAGGCGCCGGGCACGCTGGGGCAGATCATCCTCTCCGGGGCGCGGGAGGTGCGCATCCATGGCCACCTCATTCCGGTACGCGCCCAGGTGAAGACGCTCGGCACCTATTCGGCGCATGCCGACCACTCCGAACTGATGGCCTGGATCAGGGCTCGCTTGCCGGCCCATGGGGCGCTGTTCCTGACGCATGGCGAGGACGACCAGCGCACGGCGCTGCGTGATGCGCTGGTCAAGGACGGCATGGCCGGCGACCAGGTCGTGCTGCCCATGCTCGACGACGAGGTCGATCTGCTGGCGACGGGCATCGCCGGCGTACGGCGGCCGACGGTGCCGCGCACCGACCTCACGCAGATGTCGTCCGACTGGAACAACGCCTACCAGGCGTTGCTCGTCGACCTCGAGGAGGGCCTGCGCCACGCCCCATCCGATGCGGCCCGGCTGGCACTGATGCAGAAGGTTCGCGCCAGCCTCGGCCCCACCGGCATTCTCACCGCGCCACCCTCGCCGCACGGCGTCCACCCGGAGGCGACCCGGCCAGCGGAGATAGAGGGGGAGTAGCTCCGGCCTACGTCGGCTCCCCCGGGCTCGGGTCCATCAGGGTGTGCACCCGGTCGGCGCCGAGGCGGGCGAGCTTCAGCATCAGCGCCTTGCGACGCGCCGCCGGAAGCGGAAATTCGTCGGCGGGGCGCAGGATCGCCGCATCGTGAGCATCCGCCGCAATCAGCCCCTCGGACGACGGGAAGATGTCTGGATCGAGTTCGGGCGGTTTGGCGAAGAAGAAGCGATCGCAGAACTCCTTGTAGTTCGGCCACTTCGCATCCACCCGAAAGTCGATCAGGCTCGACTTGATCTCGACGATCCAGATCTCGCCTTTCGGTCCCACCGCTAGCACGTCGGCGCGCCGGCCATTGGCCAGCGGCACTTCGGTGAAGCACGCAAAATCATACTGCCCGCGCAGCAGCCGCATCACGCCCCTTTGGACTCGGAGGGCGGTCGGCGACTGGCGCAGGTCGATGATTTGCGGTTCAGCCATTGGGCGTCAGCGGCTCCGGCAGGATTTCGCCCGGGACGGCGGGCTTGGCGCGGGCGGGCAGCGCCCTTATCAGCAGCAGGGCAACAACCACCAGCGGCAGGCAGATCATATACGACCAGCGGATGCCGAGGTAATGCGCCACCGCCCCCAATAGCGGCGGCGCGAGGAAGAACACCACGAAGCTGATCTGCCCCACCGCCGCGACATTGACCGCCGACGGACGGTCGGTGCGCTCGGCGGCAGCCGATACGACCAGCGGATAGACGGCGCTGCAACCGGCCCCCAGCAGGGCGAAACCCGCCAACGCTATATGGGGGTGGGGCGCGAGCCAGACCATCAACAGGCCGATGAGACTCACGCCCAGCAGCGTTGCCACCACGAAGCGCGGGCTCAGACGGTCGACGAACGGCCCGGCATAAAGCCGCGCCATGGCCATGAAGAAGGTGAAGAGCGTGATGCCCAGGCCCCCGACGAAGGGCTCTGACGCAAACGTGTCGCGCATGTAGATGGCCGACCAGTCGACTCCGGCCCCCTCGATCAGGAACGCCGCAATGCCGATGATGCAGAGCGGCACCAGAGCGAGCGTCGGCACGGCCACGAGCGGCGGCTTTTCGGTCGAAGCGGTCGGCGCGACAGGGGCGTCGGTAATGCCGGAAATGAAGACGAGGCCGGCGATGACGACGAGGATGAAATCCACCGACAGGTGCACCGGGGCGGAAATCTCAAGCTGCCGGATGCCCGCCGCGATAAGCGAGGTGACGAAGAACCCGAGGCTCCAGAAGCCATGCGCGCGGCTCATCATCGAGCGGCCCTGCACTGCCTCGAGGCGGCCGATCTGCACGTTGAGGTTGATCTCGAGCGAGCCCACCAGCAGCCCCGCGCAGAACAGGGCGAAGAACGCTAGCGGTGCGCTGGTCATGAAGGTGACCGAGGCGTAGCAGGCCGTCGAGCCGAATACCGTGATGAAGGCGGTGCGTCGCGCGCCCAGCTTTTCGATGAGCGGGGACGAGAAGGTCAGCGAGATCAGCGAGCCGATGGCGCCGCCGATCAGCGTCAGGCCCAGCTGGGCCTCGTTGACCCCGAGGGCCAGCTGGATGTCCGGCATGCGGGAGTAGAAGGCCCCGGTGATGGCCGAGAAGAGAAAAAAGCAGGCATAGAGCCGGTGATGCGGCTTGATGTGCATGGAATCCGCTGGGGTTGGCAAGTATCGGGAGGCCGTCCTGCGGCCATTCTTAACGCTGTGACGTCGTGGCGGCTTGCCGCCCCGGCTGGGAGTCTTTGGCTATTCGCCGGGCATCGGCTCCGCCACGGGGGTGTCGGCTTTGCTTACCGGACGGTTGCCGAGTGCGCCGGCGGTCACCAGGCTCAGGACCACCAGCGGCAGGCCGATGCCGAAGATACTGCGCACCCCCAAGTGCTGCGCCACCTGGCCGAGCAACGGCGGCCCGAGCAGGAAGACCACGAACGAGGTCTGGGCCAGCGCCGCGACGTTGATGGCCGCCGCGCGGTCGGTTCGCTGTGCCGCCGAGGACATGGCGAGTGGGAAGATCACCGCCGTGCCGACCCCGAGCAGCCCGAGCCCGACCAGTGCCAGCAGGTCCTGCGGCGCGAAATAGACGATGACGGCACCGACGCCGAGCACCGCCAGCAGCACGCGGGCGACCGCCGCCGGGCTGTAGCGCTCGACGAAGGCGTCGGCAAAAAACCGCGTTACGGTCGACAGCAGCGCGCCGGCGGCGGGCGCGAGACCGATGACGAACGGCGTCGCCTGGAACTCGTCGCGCATGTAGATCGCCGACCAGTCGAAGCCGGCGCCTTCCAGCACCATGGCCGACAGCGTCACGACGACGAGGATCAGGATAGCCGGCGTCGGCCGGGCGAAGCGGGGAGGCGGTTCGGCGTGGGCCGTGGCGCGGGCCGGAGCGGGGTCGAAGCGGCCGAGCAGCAGGGCGACCCCGACGATGACGACCAGCAGGATGATCAAGAGGTCGAGCTGCGGGCTGATGCCCGCCTGGGCGAAGCCCGCCCCGGCTAACCCCGACACGAAAATGCCGAAGCTCCAGAAGGCATGGGAGCGGTTCATGATTCGACGGCCGACCTGGTGTTCGACCCGGTCGGCCTCGAGATTGATCATGATCTCGATGCAGCCGATCGTCAGTCCCACCGGCAGCAGCAGGAAGAACAGCATCAGCGGGCCGGTCGAAAAGCTCGCCAGCAGATAGAGCGCCGCGGCGAGCGGGATCAGCGGGAGCAGCAGGCGATGACCGAAGCGCTCGATGATCTTGGCACCGAAGGTCAGCGAGGTCAGTGTGCCGATGGCAGTCCCGGTCAGCGCGAGGCCGAATTCGCCCTGCGTGGCGTGGATCGCCGACTGAATTTCGGCGAAGCGCGGGAAGATGCCGCCCAGCCCGAAGGCATAGATGAAAAATGCGCCGAACACCCGGAAATGGGGCGGCAGCTCAAGCCCGATACGCATGGAAGATCTCGCCAACTCGCCGCCGGAAACTAGTCAAAACGCCTGTCGATGACAAGTTGTCGCAGTCCGGCAGCCGTTGGTTGGGCAGCGGTGTTGCCGTCTTGCCGATGGCTGGGAGATCAGGAGTCTTCGGCCGTCGCAGCCGCGATCAACTTGGCCAGCAGGTCGCCGAGCCGGTCGGCCTCCTCTTCCTCGAGTTTGGCGCCGACATGCCGCGCGATCGCATCGCGATAGACCGGCCAGACGCGATGCAGCGTTTCGCGGCCGGCCGGCGTCAGCGTCACGTAGTGGCCTCGGGCGTCATCCTCGCAGGGCGTCTTGCCGACGAGTCCGGCCTTGCTCATCCGCTCGAGCAGGCGCGAAATATTGTACTGCGCCAGCGGCAGGCGTGCTTCGAGCACGCCGGGCCGAAGTCCGCGTGCGTCGGCATGCGACAGCTCGACGAGGACGTCGTACCATTCGAATGCCGCAAATCCCGCCGCCTTCAGCTCCGCCTCGACGTCGGCCAGCACCCGCCGCTGCGCCCGCAGCAGACGGGCCCAGACCACCAGTGCGGCTCTCGACGGGGGGACCTCGCCCATATCCGCAGCATGCGCGATTCATGCAGTTGCATCAATTGGCACAGACACGTGCATCCGCCGATGGATGTTGCCGCACGGGGCCCGACAACCGGAAGCGCTGTTAGCGCACCACGGTGATGGCTTCGCTGGCGCGCGTGACGCCGGTGTAGAGCCACCGCCGGCGGTCTTCCCGGAACACGAAGCTTTCGTCGAACAGGTAGACGTTGTCCCACTGGCTGCCCTGGGCCTTGTGCACGGTGAGACAGTAGCCAAAGGTGAATTCGTCGAACTGGCGGCGCTCCGGCCAGGAGAGGCTGTCCTCCTCGCCGGAAAAGAACGCCTCGTGCACGATGACTTTGGCCTGCGACTTGATCGATGGGTCGTCGGCGTCGAGCACCATCGAGTAGCGATGGCCCGGCCGCTTCTTCACCTCAGCCACCGTCCAGATCTGCCCGTTGAGCAGCTTCTTGACCGGGTTGTTGCGGAGGCAGACGAGACGGTCGCCAACCACCGGCTCGTGTCGCGGCAGGCTCTTCAACTCGCGCAGGCGATCGTTGTAGTCGACCCGCGTCTTGTTCCGGCCCACCAGCACCTGGTCGGCATCCTGTACTTCGGCGCTGTCGATCTCACCGCGCGAAATGACCTTCGATTCGCCGTAGCGGCCGTTCTCGAGGTACTCGCCCTCGCGAATGTCGACCGACATGCGGATGATCGGATTGTCGCGTGCCTGGCGGTGGATTTCGGTCAGCATGATGTCAGGCTCGGCCGAGGTGAAGAAACCCGCGCCCTGCACCGGCGGCAACTGGAACGGGTCGCCGAGCACCAGCACCTTGGTGCCGAAGCTCAAGAGGTCGCGGCCGAGGTTTTCGTCCACCATCGACACTTCGTCGACGACGATGAGATCGGCGCTCGCGGCCTCCGATTCCGGGTCGAGCGCGAATTTCGGCTCGCCATCCTTGTCGGAGACCAGCGAATAGATCAGCGAATGAATGGTCGAGGCGCCCTTGCAGCCGTGCTTGCGCATGACGAGCGCCGCTTTGCCGGTGAAGGCGGCGTATTTGACCGACTTCACCCCCTGGGCGAGGTGGACGGCGAGCGTCGACTTTCCCGTGCCCGCCCATCCGAACAGGCGAAACACCTGCTCCCCGCTCCGGTCCTTGAGCCAGCGCGATACCGCCTGCAGCGCCTCGTCCTGCTGGGGCGACCAGTCGGGCATCAGGCGATCCGGAACGCGACGGCGCCGACGCCCTCGACCGATCCTTCGAGGCGGTCGCCGCGCGCCAGGGCCGAAACGCCTGCCGGCGTTCCGGTGAAGATCAGGTCGCCCGGCGCCAGGGCAACGAAGCGCGATAGCTCAGCGATGATTTCCGGGATGCTCCAGGTCATATCGGCGGTCGATGCCGACTGCCGGGTTTCCCCGTTGACCCTGAGCTCGATCCTGGCGGCGCCGGGATAGCCGGTCATTGCCACTGGCGCGATGTCGCCGATCGGCGCCGACCGGTCGAATGCCTTGCCCATTTCCCACGGCCGCCCGGCCTTGCGCAGTGCCTGCTGCAGGTCGCGGCGCGTCAGGTCGAGCCCGACGCCATAGCCGTAGACGTGGCTCAGCGCCTCGCCGACCGCGATGTCGGCGCCGGCCTTGCTGATCGCCGCCACCAGCTCGACTTCGTGGTGGAGGTCGGCCGTCTGCGGCGGATAAGGCACGTCCGCGCCGCCGGTCACCACGGCATCGGCCGGTTTCATGAAGAAGAACGGCGGTTCGCGCTCCGGATCGTGGCCCATTTCGCGGGCATGTTCGGCGTAGTTGCGGCCGACGCAGAAGATGCGGCGCACCGGGAAGCTGCCGCCGCCCTTGACCGGTACGACGACCGTCGGGGGCGGGGTGATGACGAACGCATCGGTCATTGAGGCACATCCGGGAACAAAAGGGGCACAGTGGCTTGTAGCAGAAAACCCGGCGATGGAAACACCGTCCGCTACGCGCCCTTGCCTCGGATGCCTCCACCGGCGTCATCGGCCCTTCACGTATCTGACCAACAATTGTGATTCCGTGGCGGGAGGCTTCTGCCTATAGTCATGAGGTCGCTTCGATGGCGGTTAGGCGATTGGAATGAACGAAGCGGGGCGCATTGGCCAGGCGGCCGGTCTCAACCAGATCGGCGGAGGGGCTTTCGTGGCCGTTGCCGGGCCCAGCGGGGTCGGCAAGGACACCATCATCAACCTGGCGCGCGAGCAGCTGGCGAGCGATCGACGCTTCGTCTTCGTGCGACGCATCATCACCCGCGTCGCCGACGCCAAGAGCGAGGATCACGACAGCCTCGCTCCGGACGAGTTCGCCGCCGCCGCCGAAAGCGGCGCCTTCAGCCTCGTCTGGCAGGCCCACGGTCTCAACTACGCACTGCCGCGTTCGGTCGATGCCGACATCGCGGCGGGGCGGATCGTCGTCGCCAACATCTCGCGGCAGATCATCGACGATCTCAACGCCCGCTACGAGAATTTCGTGCTGGTGGTGGTGTCGGCGCATCGCGACGTCATCGCCCGGCGCCTCAAGGAGCGCGGCCGCGAGACCGATGCCGAGATCGTTGCAAGGCTGGAACGGATCGCGGTGGAGGACACCGTGCGCTACGAGGCGATCCGGCTCGAGAATTCGGGTCCCAAGGAACAGGCGGGCGCCCGCTTCGCGTCGATCCTCGAAGGCATCGCAGAAGACCTCCAGGCGTGACCGAAGGGGCTTCGGTCAGGGGGTGTCGCCCTTCCACCAGACCGCCAGCGGGTTGGAAGCGAGGATGCCGGCGATGGTCTCCTCGCTGACTCGCGGTAGCTTGGTGCCCTCGAGCTGGTCGTTGATGCCCACCAGCCCCTCGACCGACTCGTCGACGCGCGCGAACGGAAAGTCGGTACCGAAGAAGATCTTGTCGGCGATGCGGTATTCCTGCGCACACATCAGGATGTTGTAGTACTGCCACGGCCGGTAACTGAGCGCCGAGACTTCGCAATAGACGTTCGGCTGCTTGCGGGCCACCACGATGCACTCCTCGTACCAGGGGTGGCCCATATGGGCCATGACCATGGTGAGGTCGGGGTAGCGCATTGCCACCGGCTCGACATGGATGGCGCGCCCAAGCTCCACCGGCGCGTTGCGGGCGAAGGTGGTGCCCATGTGCATGGTCAGCGGCAGGTTGTGCTTCTGCAGGTATTCGTAGACCGGATCGAGCCGCGGATCGCTGAGCGGCACACCATTGTAGATCGGCCCGAACTTGGCGCCCTTGAGGCCTAGGTCCTCGATGCCGTGGCGCAGCATTTCCATGCAATCGGCGCGGCGTGGGTCGACATAGGCAAAGCCGACGAACTTGTCCGGGTATTTGGCCACGGCCGCCGCCGTCGTCTCGTCATTGCCCTCGACACCGATCGCGTCGCCGTAGCGCAGTGCGAAGATGATCGCCTTTTCGACATGCGCCATCTCGGCATAGAGCGTGTCGGCATCCGCCCTGGGCGCCAGTTCGCCCTTGCGCACCCGGCCCTGCAACTCCGCCCAGAGCGGGGTCACCTGCTCGGGCGTCCAGATGTTGACGTGGCAGTCGCAATAGGCACGAGCGGTCATAACGGTCTCCAACAGATTCGTGCACCCAAGGCGCCGCAAGGGCGGCCCCGCTACAGCACGCCGTACTTGGCGTAGACATCGCGCAGGAAACTGCCGTTCCGGAGCTCGCTGATCGAGTGGTGCTCGCCGTGGATCTTGTCGAAGGCGGCCTGCAGCACCGCCGCCTCGACCTGCTGCGGCACCACCACCACGCCGTCGGCGTCGCCGAACACCAGGTCGCCCGGCTGGACGCGCACGCCGCCGCACATCACCGGTACGTCGATCGCCTGGATCGCGCCGCGACCCTTGGAATCAAGTGGTCCGATGCCGCCGTGGAAGACCGGCAGGCTCAGCGCCCGGATTTCGAGGATGTCGCGCACCAGCCCGTCAGTGACGCACCCGGCGGCGCCGCGGGCGTGGGTAGCGGTCGACAGCAGTCCGCCCCACGGCGCGATGCGGGACGAGCCGCCGCAGGCGAGCACCAGTACGTCGCCAGGCTGGAGATCGTCGACGATGGCGATTTCGAGCTCATAGGGGTTCGCATCGGGATCGACATGGGCAACTTCCATGTAGATGCCGGTGCGGGCCCTCCCGAACATCTTGAGGTTGTCGTCGAGCGGCCGGATGCCCGGCGACATCGCCTGCGTGGTGACGCCCACGGTATCGAGCGAGTCCGACAGGACGGCGGAGAACAGCAGGTCGAGATTGGCGGGGAGGGCCGGATTGCGGCGCAGGGCGTGGTTTTGCAGGGCAGTCATGGCGCCTCGGTTCAAAAGGAAACTTTGGAGGGTGGGGTGCCGCTCCGGCCGACCAGGAAGTCGAAATCGGCTCCCTTGTCGGCCTGCTGCACGTGGTCGATGAACATTTTGCCGTAGCCGCGCTCATAGGCCGGCGGCGGCAGCACCAGTTCGGCACGGCGGCGCGCCAGTTCTGCCTCTCCGACATCGAGGTCGAGGCGCCGGTTGGCCGCGTCCAGGACGATGAAATCGCCTGTTCGCACTAGGGCCAGCGGCCCGCCGATTGCCGATTCCGGTGCTACGTGCAGCACGACCGTGCCGAAGGCGGTGCCGCTCATCCGCGCATCGGAAACGCGCACCATGTCGGTCACGCCCTGCGCCAGCAGCTTCTTGGGCAGCGCCATGCTGCCGACTTCGGGCATGCCGGGATAGCCGCGCGGGCCGGCATTCTGCAGCACCAGCACGGTGTTGGCGTCGACGTCGAGATCCGGGTCGTCGATCGTGGCGCGGAACTCCTCCGCGGTTTTGAACACCAGCGCCCGGCCGCGATGCTGCATCAGCCGCGGCGAGGCGGCCGAGGGCTTCATCACCGCCCCGTCGGGAGCAAGGTTACCGCGCAGCACCATCAACCCGCCTTCGGCCGTCAGCGGCCGGTCGAGCGGACGGATCACTTCGTCGTCCCAGGAGGTGGCGTTGGCGATCTGTTCGCCCATGGTCTTGCCGCTGACCGTCATGGCGTCGAGATTGAGCCGGTCGGCAATGCGGCGCATGACCACCGGCAGGCCGCCCGCATCGAAGAACTCTTCCATCAGGAAGCGGCCGGCGGGCTTCAGGTCGACCAGCGTCGGCACGTCGCGTCCGAGCCGGTCCCAATCGTCTAGAGTGAACTCGACGCCGAGGCGGCCGGCGAGCGCGATGAGGTGGAGCACCGCGTTGGTCGAGCCGCCGATCGCGCCAGTGACCTTCACGGCGTTCTCGAAGGCGGCCCGGGTCAGGATGGTCGAAATGGTGACGCCCTCGTTGACCAGTTCGACGATGCGCTTGCCGCTCTGCTCGGCCAGCACCGCCCGGCGGCTGTCGGGGGCGGGGATGGTGCCGTTCATCGGCAAGGCGATGCCCATCGCCTCCGCGATCGAGGCCATGGTCGAGGCGGTGCCCATCGTCATGCACGAGCCGGCCGAGCGGCTCATCGCCGCTTCGGCGTCGTCGAGATCGGCCTTGCTCATTCTGCCGGTGCGGTATTCCTCGTCGAGCCGGAACATGTCGGTCCCGGAGCCGAGTTCGCGGCTACGGAAGCGCCCGTTGAGCATCGGCCCGCCCGAAACGAGGATCGAGGGTACGTCGCAGCTCGCGGCGCCCATCAGCAGCGCCGGCGTGGTCTTGTCGCAGCCGGCGAGCAGCACCACGCCGTCGATCGGGTTGGCCCGGATCGTCTCTTCCACGTCCATTGCGACGAGGTTGCGGAACATCATCGTGGTAGGCCGCATGAACGGCTCGCCCAGGCTCGTCACCGGGAACTCGAGCGGAAAGCCGCCTGCCATCAGCACGCCGCGCTTCACGTGTTCGGCGAGGTCGCGCAGATGGCGGTTGCAGTTGGTCAGTTCCGACCAGGTGTTGCAGATGCCGATCACCGGCCGGCCATCGAGCATTTCCGGCGAAAACCCCTGGCTCTTCATCCAGCTGCGCGGCAGGAAGCCGTATTTGCCTTCACGCGCGAACCATTCGCCACTGCGATGCTGCCTGCTGTCGGTCATTTACTTGCTCACGCCGGATACGATGCCGCTAACGAGGTAGCGCTGGAACAGGATGAAGGCGACGATCGGCGGGATGGCGCTGAACAGCGAGCCGGTCAGGATCAGGTTGAGCCCTTGGCTGCGCACCCCCTGCAGCGTCGCGATGCCGACGCTGATGGTGCGGGTAGCGGGGTCGGGCAGGAACAGCAGGCCGACCAGCAGGTCGTTCCACGAGCCGAGAAAGCACAACACCGCAACGGTGGTCAGCGCCGGCGCAGCAAGCGGCGCCATGATCCAGATGAACACCTGCCAGTAGGAGGCGCCGTCGATGATGGCGCCCTCCAC